>Ga0196978_1000165_pt1 | contig 33891 bp, 29 predicted proteins | sample S3v_2013CmetaG_FD_155491 | JGI IMG/M metagenome (GOLD analysis project Ga0196978, IMG submission 155491) | Soil microbial communities from Anza Borrego desert, Southern California, United States - S3+v_20-13C | ecosystem: Environmental > Terrestrial > Soil > Desert | place: USA: California... | reverse complement strand
TTTGTTTCGGGAAAGGCAAGCCTCCGTCTGCCCGGATGCAGAACCCGCTGTTGGCGGGGCGTCCGGTGGGAACTGCTTGCTTTTTTAGTGGCCGGTCCGCACCTGGTGCTGAATGGCTATTGTGTTGGATGTATCGAACAAATCCGGGTAGCGTTCACGTTCGCATGTCGCAAACGCTTCGAAAAACTGCGGCAAATGTAAATGGAAAAAAGGATGCGAGTCAAGCCGCTCGCAGAAAAAAATTCCGCGGATCAATTCCCGCTCATCATCGTCGATTGCCCCATCACGACCTGCAAGCCTTTGCCGGCATCCGCCCAGATGCGCATGAAACGGAACACGCCTTCGGAAGGCTGTCCGAAAAAAAGCCCCTTGATCCTCAGTTGCACGGACACGACCGCCGTCTCTCCGTAAATTTTGATCAATTGATCGCTCACCTCCAGCTCATCGATGCGAATGACGCCGGAGCGGTGCGCGTCCAGGTCAGTCGCCTTATCCACTACGCGCCCGGTGTGATCGATAAAAACCAGCTCATCCGCGATCAGCGCATCGAGCTCGTTCATATCGCTTGCGCGCATCGCGCTAAGTATTCGCTGCTCCAGCGCTTCTACTTGTTGTCGAGTGATCATTGCAGATTTTTTTCAGACCGTTCACGAAGATAGCGCAGCAAAAAAAATCCCGCTCCATTTTCCGAAGCGGGATCATTGTAATTTTTTTCACACGTGTCTTATCCGCGTGCACGTCGGGCGCTGTCGAGGCGCAGCAGCTACACTGCCTCGCTACACCTTGATCTCATCTTCTCCCTTGTTGTAGAAGTGATACTCCGTGAACTGGTACGAGTTCACCGCTTTGACGTTGATCGCTTTTTTGTAGCGGCGGCGCCATTTTGCGCGCAGCGAAGACCAGAACCAGCCGCGGTTGATATACGCTTCGAGGTACGGATGCACGCAGAGCGTGACGCCGGATTCGTTCTGCTCCTGCAGGATGTAGCGCAGGTTGTTCTCGATCTGGTCGATGATGAGGATGCTGGCCTCGATCTGGCCGGTGCCGCCGCAGCTGGGGCATTTCTCCGAAGTGTTGACGCTCGTTTCGGGGCGCACGCGCTCGCGGGTGATCTGCACCAGCCCGAATTTGCTCGGGGGCAGGATCGTGTGCTTGGCGCGATCGTTCTTCATCTCGTCGCGGATCTTCTGGTAAAGCGCGCGGCGGTTCTGCGGCGAATGCATGTCGATGAAGTCGACCACGATGATGCCGCCCATGTCGCGAAGGCGCAACTGTCTCGCGACTTCGCCTGCGGCTTCCATGTTCACGTCGAGCGCATTGCTTTCCTGGTCGCTGTGCGATTTGGAGCGGTTGCCGCTGTTCACGTCGATCACGTGCATGGCTTCGGTGTGCTCCACGATCAGGTAGGCGCCGCTTTTCATCGTCACTGTCTTGCCGAACAGCGCCTTCATCTGCCGGTCGACGCCGAGCTGCTCGAAGATGGGCTGGTTGCCTTTGTGCAGCTTGAGGATTTTCTCCTTGTCGGGCGCGATGCTCTGCAGGTACATCTTCACCTCGTCGTGCATCCTCGGATCGTTCACGTGGATCGCGCTGAACGAGCTGTTGAGCATGTCGCGCAGGATGGACGAGGTGCGGCTCAGTTCGCCGAGCACGCGCATGGGCGGTTTCGCCTTGATGAGCTCCTGGAAGCAGGTGTTCCATTTGTTCACCAGGTCGTTCATGTCCGCATCGAGATCGGCCACGCCTTTTCCTTCAGCGACGGTGCGCACGATCACGCCGAAATTTTTCGGGCGGATGCTTTGGATAAGGCGTTTGAGACGGTCGCGCTCTTCGTGGCTTTTGATCTTCTGCGAGACGGAAATTTTTTCGCTGAAGGGGATGAGCACGATGTAGCGCCCGGCGATGCTGAGCTCGGAAGTGATGCGCGGCCCTTTCGTGCTGATGGGCTCCTTGGCGATCTGGATGAGCACCTGCTGGTCGGACTGCAGCACCTGGCTGATCTTGCCGTCCTTCTGGATCTCCGGCTCGTTCTTGAAGTAGGTCAGCGCGGCGTGCTTTTGCCTGCCGCTGATGGACATCTTCACGAATTTGTTCAGGGAAAGCACGTTCGGCCCGAGGTCGAAATAATGCAGGAACGCATCTTTCTCGTACCCCACGTCCACGAACGCCGCATTCAGCCCGGGCATGACCTTGCGGACGCGGCCCAGGTAGATATCGCCCACGGAGAACTGCGACCCGCTCCGCTCACGGTTGAGCTCCACCAGGCGCTTGTCGCTCATCAGAGCGATGACCACCTCCTGGGGTGTAACGTCGATAATCAGTTCATTCGTCACTGTTCAATGTCTTGGTTCAACTTTCGGTTTCGGGGAACCCACCTGCACCGCCGCTGGGGGCGTTCGCGACGTGATACGCCGGGAACGCCGGTATACGGCCGGGTGCGCGCAAAGCACGAAAATCCCATGCCGCGAGGGGCATGGGATCGAACCTTCGTATGTGCAAGGAGATTCAGGCTTCCGCCTCCGGGTTCAAATCGGCAGCGGGTGACAGGGTACCCGGGGAAGGGATCAGGGATTACCTGCTCTTCTTCTTGTGCCTGTTCTTGCGGAGACGCTTTTTGCGCTTGTGCGTAGCCATCTTATGGCGCTTTCTCTTTTTACCGCTGGGCATAGTCGTTGAAGGTTTTAATTAGTTAGTGTTCTTTAACCTGGACAGGTAATTCTCGATATCGTTCTTCATCACCGGGTCGGTCTCGAGCGCCAGGTATTTTTCGAGACAGGCCACGGTGTTGGCTTTGTCGCCCATCGCCTCGTACACTTCGGCCATCTTCAGCCACATGGAAATGTAGTCGGGATGCAGGCGCAGGATGGTGCGGTAGCGTTCGAGCGCTTTGTCGTATTGCTGCGAACGTTCCGCGAAAAGCCCCAGGTTGAGCAGGGCGTCCACGTTGGTAGAGTCGGCCTCGAGCGCCTCTTTGAGCAGGGTGATGCCCTGCATGGGCTGGTCGGTGGCTTCGACGTAGCAAACGCCGAGACCGATCTTGGCCTCGATGTTCTTCGGCTCCATTTCCAGCGCTTTGCCGAAGCATTGCATGGCCATGTCGTAATGGACGTGCACGTCTTCTTCCGCTTTGGTGAAGCGCGCGGCGGCATACCAGCGCTCACCGGCCTTTTTCCAGTCGTTGCCCGAGCCGTTGCTCTTCTCGGCACGCTGCTGGGTGTACCAGGCGGCCAGGGTCATTTCCCTGTTGCGGCCCAGCAAGGTGGCCAGTGAATCGTAGGCCATGCTGCGTTTTACCGGGTCTTCCTCGGAAGCGATGCGCTTTTCCCAGGCGGCGACGGCCTGCGCGAGGGCGGGCGTGAGCCGGGCGCGGGCGGCGGCCAGCTGCTCATCGATGCTGTGCCCCTCGTGCTGCTGCTCCTTCTTCGCCTCGGGCTTCTGAAGAAAACGGCTGCCCGCGGAGGGCGTGACATCTGCAAAACTTAAAAGAACGACACAGGCCGCGCCCAGGCAAAGCAAAACGATCTGGTAAGGGCGCATGCCGGCTGTTTAAAACTATCCTACTTTAACGCTCTTCTTCACCTTCTCGACGAAGGTCTTTGCCGGCTTGAAGGCGGGCACGTTGTGGGCGGGAATGATCACGGTCGTATTCTTCGAAATGTTACGTCCCGTCTTTTCCGCGCGGCGCTTCACAATAAAGCTGCCGAATCCGCGCAGGTACACGTTATCGCCCTTGGCGAGCGAGTTCTTCACGGTTTTCATGAAGGCTTCTACGGTCGCCTGGACGGCCACCTTTTCAATACCGGTTTTCTCTGCGATCTCGGTAACAATGTCTGCTTTAGTCATACTGATAAGCTGTTTACAAAAACGTTATTCGCTTGATTTGCATTAGTTTACAGGGCTGCAAAGATAGCAATATTATTTCGGGCTGCAAAATAAAAAGGTAAAAACCAGTCTGAAAAGAATGATTTTCTACCCTCAAACCCGCGTCAAATCTGGAAAACAGCCTACTTTTAGGACCGCAGCACCCGCGTTTCTTGCCTTTTGCTCGTCGTTTTTTGCCTTTTACCGCTTTTCATGAATTTTTCCGCCACTCTCCTCACTTGGTACGCCCTCCACAAGCGCGATCTGCCCTGGCGGCAGACGAATGACCCGTACCTGGTCTGGCTTTCGGAAGTGATCCTGCAGCAAACGCGCGTCGATCAAGGCATGCGCTATTACCTGGCCTTCGCGGAAAATTACCCGGACGTAAAAAAGCTGGCCGCGGCGAAGGAAGAGCAGGTGCTGAAGCTCTGGCAGGGCCTCGGCTATTACTCCCGGGCCCGCAACCTGCACGCCACGGCGCGTTTCGTGGCGGAGCGGCACGATGGAAAATTTCCTTCCACTTATAAGGAACTGCTCACGCTCAAAGGCATCGGCGATTACACGGCTGCGGCCATTTCCTCTTTTTGCTTCAACGAAGCCCAGCCGGTGGTCGACGGGAACGTGTACCGGGTGCTGAGCCGCGTGTTCGGCCTGGCAACGCCGATCGATTCCACGCAGGGGAAAAAAGAATTTCGCGCGCTGGCGGCGGAAGTGATGGACAAGCGCAATGCCGCGCAATACAACCAGGCCGTGATGGAATTCGGGGCGCTGCAGTGCGTGCCGAAGAACCCGGATTGCGGCGCGTGCCCGTTGAACCTGCACTGCGAGGCCTGCAGGAAAGAATCAGTCGACCAGCTTCCCGTCAAGGCGAAGAAGACGAAACAGAGCGAGCGCTTTTTCCATTACCTCGTGCTGCGGCACAACACGCACGTCTATATCCGGCAGCGCAGCGGGAAAGACATCTGGCAGCATCTTTTCGACTTTCCTTTGATCGAAACGAAAGCGGCGCTGAGCGAAAAGCAACTGGGAAAGCATCCTGAATGGCGCGCGCTGCTGGGTGACACGCCGCACGCCCTGCAGCATTTTTCAGCGGAGATGAAGCACGTGCTCAGCCACCAGCGATTGCACGTGCGCTTTGCGGAGATCGAGCTGGAGAAGGCGCTGCCTGACAAGCTGAGCAAGAGCTGGCTGAAGATCCCGGAAGAGCGATTGGAAGAGTACGCGGTGCCGATCCTTATTCACAACTACCTGAAAAGCCGGGCCTGAACTACCAGCTCTCCTTCATTTTCCTGAAACGCCCGGTGAGCAGGGGAATGCCGCGCTGCAGCCAGAAATCCGAGCATACGATGCCGCCCGACATGCCGCCTTCGTTGTACCGTTCGACGTAGAAATTTTTTCCGCGCGAGAGTTGCCGGCTGGTCAATTCGTAAATGCCGGTATGGATTTGCGCCTGCAATTCTTCCTCGCTTCCCGGCACGCTTCTCAAGCGAAAATATTCTTTCAGCTCGCGCCATAAAAGCGGATCGCCCCTCAGGTCGTATTGAAACAATTCGTTTTCGAAAATACAGGCGATCGATCCGGGCTTCGTTCCCAGCTGCAGTCCGTCCAGCTCATCCAGCTCGATCAGCGCGCCGCGTTCCAGGTCGTTGAACCGACGGATCAGCCGCATCAAAGCCGTCGCGTCGGGATCGGAGCGGCTTGAAAAGGCCAGGGAAATGATACAGGATCAGGCTGTGCGGCATTTCAATGGAAGTGATCGCGTTCCACAGCGCATCCCAATGATTGCCACCAGGTTCGGGAAAGCCCAGCTGCTGCGCGAGCGCGGCGTGCAACGCGTGCGCGTCCTGCATCTGCGCCAGGTCGATCGTGATGATCCGGTATGCGTCTTTATTATCCATTCTGCTGCAATCTTTCCAGAGAAGCGTCCCTCCCTGATTTCCCGGGGCATCGTTTGTTTGGGCTTTCCAAAGAGAATACTTAAATTTGTTTTTCTAGTTCACCACGGACCCAAAATGCATTTAGACCTTATGAAAAACTTTATCCAGCAAGTGCTGCGCGTTTTCGTTACGCCCCGTTCGATCCTTACTCCCCGTTTCATTACTGTGAAGAGCGTTTACGCGAAACGGAAAAGCAAGCGATAGCAGAAGAGCAGCTGCATTCGCATTTGTATTTTAAGTCACTCTAAACCAATTGAACCATGGCAGGAGTCAATAAGGTCATCCTGATCGGTAATTTAGGGAAAGACCCCGAAGTGCGTTATCTCGAAGGAGGAATTGCGGTCGCCAACTTTCCCCTGGCGACGACCGAAACGTTCCGCGACAAGAACGGCAATAAGAATGAGCAGACCGAATGGCACCAGATCGTGCTCTGGCGCAGGCTGGCCGAAGTGGCCGAGAAATTCCTGAAGAAAGGCATGCAGGTGTACATCGAAGGGAAGATCCGCAGCCGCAACTGGGAAGACAAGGACGGCAACAAGCGCTACACCACTGAAATTTTCGGCGACACGCTGACGATTCTTTCCCGCCGCGACGACCAGAACAACAACTATGTTCGCCCGCACAATTTCAACGCGAACGCGGGCAGCACGCACACGCCCCCGGTCACCAACGGCAACGGCGAGTACAACCAATCGCAGCAGCAACAGCAGCACACCGGCAGCGCTTCGACGGAGCAGGTGACGCCCGCCGCGCTTCCCGATTCGCCCGACGACCTGCCGTTCTAAAAATAATATCGCACCGCATCAAAGGGCTTCCGCAGACGAAGCCCTTCTTTTTTGCGTTATGTTTGAGGTATGAAAAAGATGCTGCTGTTTCTTTTTTCACTGGGCTGCTTCGTCTCCTGCATCGACGACGAGGAGCAGCCTCCCGCCCCCCGCCCCCGCGGCTATTTCCGCATCGACCTGCCTGAAAAAAATTACACGCGCTTCGACACTTCAACCTGCCCTTACACGTTCGAGTACCCGCGTTACGCCGGCATGGTCATCCCGCGGCAGGGGCGCATGGAGCCGTGCTGGTACAACCTGGAGATGCCCGGCTTCAAAGCCACGATCCATCTTTCGTATAAGGCCGTGAACGGCAATCTCGATACGCTCATCAACAACGCCTGGGAGCTGACGGAGAAGCATGCCTCGGTCGCCGCGGGATACCGCGACACTGCGATCAAACGCCCGGAGGCGGACGTGTACGGTCTCGTGTTCGAGCTGGCGGGCGATGCGGCTTCGCAGGTGCAGTTTTACCTCACCGACAGCACCGACCATTTTCTCCGCGGCGCGCTGTATTTTTTCGCGGCGCCGAACAAAGATTCGCTGGCGCCCGTGCTGAAGTTCATCAAGCAGGACGTGTACCATTTGATCGAAACGTTCAAGTGGAAAGACGCAGGGAAAAAACCCGCCGCCGGTGCGGGCGGCCGCGCGCCGGATATCATCAAAGAGCCGGCCGACGTCTCGCCGTTCAACATGCGCAAAAAATAAAATGCGCTCCCGGCACATCGCGATCATCGGCGCAGGCGCCAGCGGCACTTTGCTCGCGCTGCATTTGCTGCGTGAATCGCCTCTCGTAAAAATTACGCTGATCGAAAAGAGCGGGCGCTTCGGGCCGGGGCTGGCGTACAATACGTCTTACGACTTTCATTTGCTGAACGTGCGCGCGGAGAACATGAGCGCGTTTGAAAATGAGCGCGGGCATTTTGCGAACTGGCTGCGCATGAAGGCATCGCCTTATTCTCCTCAGCGGTTCGTGCCGCGGCGCCTGTACGGAAAATATCTTTCGGAGCTGATCGCGGAAGCGGCGCATGCGCACCCGGAACAATTGCATCTCATCGGCGACGAAGCGATCGCGATCGATGCGGGCGGGCGTGTGCAGCTGCATTCGGGAGTAACACTTCAAGCGGATCACGTTGTGCTCGCCGCGGGAAATTTTCTTCCCGCTTCTCCTGCCGCCGTGACCGAAACCACCAGGCAGCACGCACGTTATTATTCCAACCCCTGGGACTACGCGCGCTTCGCCCAGATCAAAAAAAACGACGACGTGCTCATCATCGGCTCCGGCCTGACGATGACGGACGTGGTGCTGTTCCTTCACGCGCACGAGCATGCGGGACGCATCGTTTCCCTGTGCACGCACGGCTACCCGCCGGTTCCGCACGAAAGCGCTGCGGGAGCGAACGTGCATGTCGCCGAAGATTTTCTCGCGCAAAAAAGCCTGGACGGGCTTTTCCGCCAATGGAAAATGCAATCGCAAAAAGGAGCGAGCGCGGAGACGCTGGCGAACACGCTTCGCCCGCACCTCCAGCAGCTCTGGCAGAATCTTTCGGGGAACGACCGCCTGCGCTTCCTTGCGCACCTGCGCCACCTTTGGGGCACCGCGCGGCACCGCGTTCCGCAGGAGTGCTTTCTCGCGCTGCAGCAGCTGGAAGAAAAAGCGCAGCTCAGCTTCATCGGCGGCAGGATTAAAACGATCGCGATCGAAGACGGAAATTTCAAGGTCGCTTATCTGCCGCGCCGCGAAAAAGAGCTGCGCACCCTCAGCGCGCAGCACCTCATCAACTGCACCGGCCCTTCCACGAAGTACGAGCAGGATGCGCCCGCATTTTTGCGCGATGCGCTGAAGAACGGCACGCTGCGCAGGGATGCGCTGCAGCTCGGCCTGGATGCTACGCCTGAAGGGCAGTTGCTGGATGCCGATGGAAAGATCCAGGAAAAATTATTCGCGATCGGGCCGCTGCTGCGCGGCGTGCTGTGGGAAATTACGGCGGTGCCGGATATCAGGAAGAGCGCGGAAGCGCTGGCGCGGAAATTAGTTTCTTGAAGCGCACATACCCGGCGCGCTTTAACCGCAGAGCGCGCAGAGCTTTTTCACCTTCGGGAAGTAATTACATTTTTTTGGAAAAGCTCTGCGACCCCTGCGCCGGGCGGAACGTGCGCGAGCCTCTGCGACCTTCGCGTTTAAAGTTGTACGATCTTCCCCGAAGGGTTACTCCCGCGTACTTACTTTCCCGGAAGCCAGCAGCGCGAACTGCACGCCGAACAAGATCGCCGCGAGCAGCATGTGCGCCGGCTGCGCGAAGGCAGGCAGATCGAAGTAGAAAAGGATCAATCCCGCCGCGAACTCCGCCGCTACCAATAAAAGCAGCGCGAGCCCCAGCTTGTGAAAGAAATCCCATTTGTAAAATTTTCGCAGGCGGTAAAAGATCCACACGTTCAGCAGCAGCACCGGCCAGGCCATGATGCGGTGCGAGGTCAGGATCGCGCCGAGCTGCGCCAGCCAGGTTTCGCGGTGCGTGCCGCTCATCTGCTCGTTCATCGTGTCCACGCCCTCGCGCACCTGCGTGCCCAGGATGACCTGCGCGAAGGTGAGCGCGATCGCGGCGAAAACGGCCCGACGCAAAGCCGGCGAAAGCTGCTCCCGCACGTCGCCGCGCAATTGTTTTCCCTGCGTAATTAAAGCGATCGCCACCGCGATCGTCGCCAGCGCGTTCACCATGTGCAGGGTGATCATCAGCGGCTGAAGATTCGTTCCGACCACCACTTTTCCCATCCACGCCGTCAATCCGAAAAGGAAAAGCGCGAACAGCGAAAGCAAGAACAGCGAACGTTTTTCCCTGCGCAGCCTGAACGCATAAAATGCGGCGAGCAGCATCGTCATCCCGCTCAGCGCGCCGATCCAGCGGTTGACGGATTCCACCCAGGTGTGCAGCGCGTTGAAATCCGCAACGGGTTTCCCGGCGACGGCGAAACGCTCTTTATAATCGGGCGGCAATTGCGAAACATCCGTGGGCGGAATGAAATGCCCGAAGCATTTCGGCCAGTCGGGACAGCCCATGCCGGAGCCAGTGGCGCGCACGACGGAGCCGGCGAGCACGACCAAATAAAGCATCACCAAAGTGATCGTCGTGAAGCGAAGAAAGAGGCGGAGATGGCGCGAATCCATGCGGACGCGAAAGTACGAAGAAGGTTGCCTGCGGCAATAATTTCGCGCGCGGGATGTTTTTGTAGAAAGCGCCCGGAATCCGAAACAGGTCATAAAAAAAAGCCGGCGTAGGGGTAAAGCGCGGTTCGCTTGTCTGCTTATCAGAAGCCTTATCGGCAAGACACTTTTAGTACCTTAACATCCCGTAACATGAAAAAAATCCTGTTCATCCTTATGCTGTTCCCGCTCGCGCTCAGCGCGCAGCGCGACACCACGCAGGCCAAGCCCGGCGGCACGATCATGCTCGGCATGCGCACGACCACCAGCCTCTTCAGCGAAGCGGGTCATCCCGGCCTCGGCATCGGCGGACAATTCCGCGTGCGCTTCACCGATCGCCTGAACTCGGATTGGTTCGCCGATTACATCACCAGCGACATCGGCGGGCTGGGCAAACGCACGGATTACCACATCGGCTGGTCGGTGCTGTTCTACCCGATCGATCCGGAAGGCACGCGTTACGAGGGACGCGGCACTTTCGCGCGGCCTGTTCACGGACCGAAACGTTTCGTTCCGTACGTGCTCGCCGGTCATTGCTTCGATTACACGCAGGTGCAGAACAACGATCCCGCTTTCCCGAAAATGGAAGAGCGCTGGAGTTCGGCGATACAGACCGGCCTCGGCACGCATTGGAACATCACGAAGAGCTTCGACCTCTCGCTCACCTCGCAGTACATGATGCACCTCGGCGGCGACGTGCACACGGAGATCATCGACGCGCCGGATGGCAACCAGGTGCTGCTCATCACGAAGCACGATCACCTCAGCCTCGAAGGGCATTTGCTGGTGACGCTGAGCCTGAATGTGAGAGTCGCCGACCTGTGGAGCAAATAAAGATGAAGCGTATGCGAACGACGATTTTTTTCCTGCTGCTCGGCCTCAGCGCTGCAGCGCAGACAAAGGAGCGCGCGCCTTTCACCGGGAAAGGATTGCTGCGCGCGATGGCCACGATCTCGCCCGGCATGATGACGGCGCAGTCGGCGAACAATTTGTACCTGCACGGGAACATCGAGTATTACCTCGACCGGAAAATTTCCCTGCGCGGCGACGGGTATTATTTTCTCGGCACGGCGGCGGAGGACAAGCCTTTTGCAAAAAATCATTCGCTCTTCGCCGGCGCGTCCTTGCATCGCCCGACCGGCAGCCACTTCGATCCGTACATCGGCCTGAAAACCGGCTTGTCCATCACGCAGAACGGCGGCCCGCACATTTTGATCGTAGGCGCGGAACCGGAAACGAAATTCAACCCGCTGCTTTCGCCGCACCTCGGCATCAATTTTTACGGGGAAAAAGTCTTTCACATTTTCGGCGAGGTGAATTACGTGATCGGGAAACATTTCCCGGATCATGAGGCGGCGACTTCCCTGGGAGAAGTACGGGTTTCGTTTGGATTGGGATTTAATTTGTGGGCGAGGAAAAAAGCTCCGCTCCCGGGAGGGCCGCACTAGGCATGGGACTGCGCCGTATCGAGCCGCTTCTCCAATATCGAATATCGAACAAGGAATATCCAGCACCGAAGTTCATTCCGGCAAGAAGTTCGACATTCGATATTCCTTGTTCAGTGTTCATGATTTCAGCTAAGCTCCCGGAGCAGTAAACAAAAAAAGCGCCCCCATCCCAGGAGCGCTTTTCAGGATCAGCTTCGGCACAAGCGTCATTGACCTCCGCCGTTCCCGTTCTCTTCTATCAACGTTCCGTTCTCTTCTTTCACTTTGCTTTCCGCTTTTTCTTTGGCGGCTTTCGCTGCGGCGGCTTCTTCCGCTGCGCGCAGGTACATGTTCTGTTTGTTCTTCAGCCCGCTGAAATAGCTCTGCGTGGTGATGATCACGATGCCGCCCGTCACGTCGCCGTATTCTGCGGGGATGCCGCCGGAGACCGCGCTCACCTGTTCGATGGCCAGGCCGGGGATCTGCGTGCTGCCGTAAAGCTTTTCACCGTCGACGTACATCTGGCTGGCGCCGGGACGCGAGCCGCGCATCACGAGCTGGCGGTCTTTCGTCTGGCTGCAGCTGGAGCACATCATTTCCACGTACGCGTTGATGTCGCCGGGCGCGGCGGGGTTCGCGCGGATCTGCTCGATGTTCATGTGCGCTTCCACGGTGAACATCTTGTCGACGGGAGAAGGATCGTAATAATCCGTCACCACAACTTCGCCCAGCGTGTCGAGCTTGGGCTGCATCTTGAACGTCACGTATGCGGTTTTGCCGGCGCTCACTTCCACGTTCTTCTTCACGTAATCTTTGTAGCCGAGGTACGAAACTTTCACGTCGTACTTGCCGGGCTCCAGGTGGCGCACCATGATGTCGCCTTTTTCGCTCGTTTGTCCGCCCACCAGCTTGGCCGGCGTCTGGATCGTCACCGTAGCGCCGATCATGGCTTCGGCTCTTTCATCGTTCACTGTGACTTTGACTTCCCCGAGCGTGCTCTGCGCAAAGGCCGAGCCGCTGATGAGCACCGGGAGAAGGATTCGGATGATCGTCTTCATAGGTTTATTTTTAAAGGGTTGCTGTCGCTTTCTGATGGTAGGACGCAGCGCTTTTTTCGATTCCACACGGATCCATAAAAATTTTCCAGGGCATAAAAAAAGGCCGCCCGTCTCTCCTCGGGCGACCTCATCCTTCGCGGCCGTTTATCGATGGAAAGCCGCTGGGGAACTGCCGAAATGCTTACTCTTTTCTCACGATGATTTTCCTGGTAGATCGCTGCGCCCCCGTTTCCACCGCCAGCTGGTAAATGCCCGCCGGGAGCACGGAGACATCGAGACGCGCAGTTGTGCTGAACGGCTCATTTAAAAGACAACGCCCGGCAAGATCGAACAGGCGCATGCTGCCTTCGCCCGGGAAATGAATTTCAATTTGCGTGCTCGAAGGGTTCGGGAAAATTTCTGCGCGCGTCTCCGCGAGCTCCTGCGTTTCCAGCGGGATGCCCGAGCAGGGGTGATTGAAAAAATCGTTCGGGTTCGAATGCTGGCCCAGCCAGGCGGCGTGCTTTTCGCTCGTCGTGGCCCACACGATCTGCCCGCTCTGCGTGTACGCATCGAGACCGCCGAGCAGCTGCCCGAGTTTCGCGACATAGTTCGCAGATTGAAAATGCTTGTGGTTCATCATGATCGTCGCCGTCCAGAACGCGTTCGGATCGGGCGGCTGCTGGGAGATGAAATAAAGCAGGCTTTCGACCTGGCTGATCATCCAGGCGACCGTCGACGTATCCGTGAGCAAAAATCCTTCGCTGCAGCCGTTGCCGATGCAGGTGAGGAAATTCGCGGGCGCGTGCTGGCCGAACAGCATCTGCGTGGGCGCTGCGGGCTTCCACACGCCGAACGACCTGAAGTCGTTGATGTGCCCGGGCGAGCCGCCGCCCCAGAGCACGACTGGTTGCCACGAATAATTCGGATACACGTTGCCGGGCTGCGGCGTTTGGTAAGCGGACCAATCCTCATTCACGTTGGGCGGAAAATTGCGCCAGATGAAACCGCCCATGTTCGTGCGCGGCGCGGGCAGCCCGCAGGAATCGAGCAGGTGCGCGAGGTCGGGATAGTTGTAGGGATTGTAATTCGCGCTGAACGTATTCGTGTCGAAATGATTGTGCGGATCGACCTCCGCTTCCGGCAGCGCGTCGAGGTATTGAATGAGGTCGTTCGCATTCACGGCGCCGTTCTCGTGGTGCAGGCAGGCGCGGATGAAATTCGAATCGTACATCGCGTTCCAGCGCGCGCCGTGCGCGAAAACCGTGTCGGCGATCTCCAGGCTCAGCGCCCTGATCGCGTTGTAATCGGCGCTGTCGCTGATGTAATGCAGGCCCTGGTCGGCCGAATCGCGGATCTCGTTGTGCGATCCGAGGTTGAGATACAGCGGCGCGGGGGATTGCGCGCGGGCGGAACCGGCGGCAAGGAGAAGAAGCAGGAAAGCGGAGAGCGGCTTCATGCTGCGTTTTTTTGTGTGACGGCGAAAGCGATAAAAGGTTTAGCCGCCGTGTTTTTTTGAGAAAGCGGTCTCTGCTTTTGTTTTTCGCAGAGACCGCGATCACGGATGCTGCAACGCCAACGCTGCAGCGAGGAGACCTTTAAACGATCGGCTTCACAATAAAAATGAGCGCGAGGATCATCTTGGTGTTGATGAAACAAAGATGTCGCGCCCACGTTTCGAAGGCAAAAGAAAATCGGTTTATCTTTGGAAATAGAACAACATAATATTTACAATAAATTACTGATTACCAATTTTATGACAATACAAATTATTTTGATCAGGTGAAGCCATCCGACGAGCTGCACCGTCTCATCCGCGAGCTGGACAAGAACGAGAAAGGTTATTTCAAAAAGCATTGCTCGCGCAGCGGCGACGTCGACCGCAAATACCTCGCGCTCTTCAACGCCATCGCCGGGCAAAAAAAATACGACGAAGCTGCGCTGAAAAAAAAGCTGCGCGACAAAAGCCTCGTCCGCAATTTCGCCTCGGAGAAAAATTACCTGCATCACCTCCTGCTCGAATCGCTGGTAGCCGCCGGGCGGGCGCAGCGCAAGCGCGCGGGCATGGAGCTGCTGCTCGGCAAAGCGCGCGTGCTGGCCGAGCGCTCGTTTTACAACGAGGCCTTAAAGCTCATCCGCAAAGTGCGCGAATATGCCGCGGAAGCCGAGCAGTTCGAATTGCAGCTCGCCGCCCTGCACGAAGAATGGCAGGTCTGGCCCTTCTGCGACAAAGAAAAACGCCGGCCGGCCGAAATCATTTCCACCGAACGCCGCGAAGTCCTCGCCCGCCTCGCGCTGACCGACGGCATGCGCACCCGCTACACGCAGATCCACGAGCTGTTCCGCACCTTGGGCGTGGGACGCAGCGAAGCGCAGGTAAAACGATTCACCAAAGTGTTCACGGCCGCGCAGCGGGAAGCGAAGCAGGCGCTCACGGCCACCGCGCAATTGTATTTTCACAACCTCTGCACGTTTTATTACAACGTGGCCGGCGATTACCAAGCGAGCTACGCCAGCTCCCGCCGCCTCATCGCCCTGTTCGACGGGCACCCGCGCATCCTGGAAAATTTTCAATCCATGTTCATCTCCGCGGTCAACAACCACGTGCTGCTGGAGCTGCATCATGAAAAATATGCGGAAGCGGAAAATTCGCTCGCCCGCATCGAAAGCATCCGCCCGCTCACGCAGCGCGACCGCAACTCGGTGTTCGTGTGCCGCTACAATTCACGCATGGACATTTTTTTGAAAACGCTGCGCATTCCCGAAGCTTATAAGGTCACGCTCGGGCTGCGCGAGGAATTGCCCGCGTATGAAAAGCGCATTCCCAACCGCTTCACCGGGCACATCCAATACTGGGCCTTCAAATCCTGCTTCTACAGCGGGCGCTGCAAAGAAGCGCTCTGGTGGCTGAACCGCCTCGCCTCCGCCCGCAGCGAAGATCCCTTCCCGCCCGAGGTCGTCGCCGTCGCGCGCTTGTCCGAGCTGATCGTGCACGATGCGCTGGGCAACGACGACCTGCTGGAAAGCTTGCTGAGCTCCGCGCGCCGTTTCCTCGACAAGAACAGCGCGCTGTACATTTTCGAAGAATTACTGCTGCGCTGTTTCGAAGCGCACCTGCGCGAGCCGGCGAGCAAAAAACCGTTCAAACAATTGCTCGGCGAGATGCAAAAACAGGACGAGGGTTTCGAGCAGCGTCTCCTCGCCTATTTCGATTTCGACTGCTGGGCCGAGAGCCGCGCGACGGGGAGATCGCTGAAAGAGCTGCTGGAGAAAAAGCACAGGAAAAAAACGGGGGCGTCAAAAAACCACGGGGACACGGAGGTCACGGAGAAAAAATACGGGTAACGCTGATCGCCGCAGCCTTCCGTGTCTCCGTGGTTAAAAAGTGTACGATCTTTTTTTACCTTTGCCCGACTCGATCACCCATGAACACCGCATCCAATCCCGAATTGCTCTCCCGCATCGAAGAAGCGCTGCAGCAGCTGCGTCCTTTTTTGGAAGCCGACGGCGGCAACGTCAGCCTGGTCGACGTGACCGAAGACGGCATCGTCCGCCTCGAGCTGCACGGCGCCTGTCGTTCCTGCTCGATGAGCATGATGACGCTCAAGGCCGGGATCGAAGACGCCGTCAAGCGCGCCGTGCCCGGCATCAACGGCGTGGAAGCCGTCAACTTGCTGCCTGTCAGCGAGCTCTGAGCTGTTAAGATTTGACAATACGGCTTCTTCCAAAATTCAACTCTCGTTAATTCTTCGTAATTTTGCCACGCAAACAACAAGATCTCATGCACAAGCGCGTCAATATGTGTTGCTGGATGTGCGGCCCGGGCGAGGGCAGGGATTGACTTTTTACGTGATCGAACGACACTCCGAAAGGTTTTTCCCGCTGATGGAAAAACCTTTTTTGTTAGCAGCAGTTTAGATTAAAGCAATGACCACAGTCGAAGAAAAAGAAAAGGTCGTGATCCTCTTCGCCGGCGATTCGGGCGACGGGATCCAGCTCACGGGCACGCAGTTCACCAACACCGCGGCCCTGCACGGCAACGACGTAAGCACCTTCCCCAACTTCCCCGCAGAGATCCGCGCCCCGCAAGGCACGCTGCCCGGCGTCTCCGGCTTCCAGCTTCATTTCGGCAGCGTGGAGATTTTTACGCCCGGCGATAATTGCGACGTGCTCGTGGTGATGAACGCGGCCGCATTGAAAGCGAACCTGCGCCAATTAAAACGCGGCGGCACCATCATCGCCAACACCGACGGCTTCGACGCAAAAAACCTGCGGCTCGCCAAATATCCCGACGGCGTAAATCCCCTGAAAGACGGCTCGCTCGGCGAGTACCGTCTCATCGAGGTCGACGTGACCAAACTCACGCGCAACGCGCTGGCCGGCTCCGGCCTCGGCACGAAAGAAACGGATCGCTCGAAAAATATGTTCGTGCTCGGCCTGGTGTGCTGGATGTACAACCGCTCGCTGGAGCCTACGATCGAATTTTTGAAAGAGCAGTTCCGCAAGCGCCCCGAATTGGCCGAAGCGAACGAAAAAGTGCTGCGCGCAGGTTACTCGTACGGCGACACCACCGAAACGCCCATGACGCGCTACGAAGTGAAGCCCGCCACGCTCGCGCCCGGGCACTACCGCAACATCATGGGCAACCAGGCCACGGCTTACGGGCTGATCGCCGCTGCGAAGCAGGCCGGGCTCACGCTGTTTTACGGCAGCTACCCGATCACGCCCGCTTCCGATATTCTGCATGAGCTGTCGAAGCACAAAAATTTCGGCGTGAAAACGTTCCAGGCGGAAGACGAGATCGCGGCGATCACGGCGGCCATCGGCGCTTCGTTCGGCGGCAGCCTCGGCGTGACGGCTTCTTCCGGTCCCGGCATCGCGCTGAAGACGGAAGCGATCGGCCTGGCCGTGATGCTCGAGCTGCCCCTGCTCATCGTCAACGTGCAGCGCGGCGGACCGAGCACGGGCCTGCCCACGAAAACCGAGCAGGCAGATCTATTGCAGGCGCTCTACGGCCGCAACGGCGAATGCCCCGTGCCGATCGTCGCCTCCAGGTCGCCGAACGATTGCTTCGACGCCGCGTACGAAGCGATCCGCATCTCGGTCGAGCACATGACGCCTGTCTTCTTCCTCAGCGACGGCTACATCGCGAACGGCGCGGAGCCATGGAAGTTTCCCGCGAAAGAGGAGCTGCCGAAAATTTCCCCGCGCTTCGCGGAAAACAAGTTGCAGCCGGGAGAAAAATTCCTTCCCTACAAGCGCGACGAAAAGCTCGTGCGCGACTGGGCCGTGCCCGGAACGAAAGGGCTGGAGCACCGCGTGGGCGGGCTGGAGAAAGAGCACGAGACGGGCAACATTTCCTACGATCCCGAGAACCACGAGTTCATGGTGAAGCTGCGCGCCGCGAAAGTGGAAAAGATCGCTGATCACGTCCCGCTGCAGGAGATCGACCACGGCCCTGCAAAAGGAAAGCTGCTCATCCTCGGCTGGGGCTCGACCTACGGCGCAATCAAAACCGCCGTGCGCGAAGCGGTCGCCGAAGGGCAGGAGGTGGCGCATGCGCACTTGCGTTACCTGAACCCGCTGCCGAAAAACCTCGGCGAGCTGATCAAAAATTACGAGCGCGTTCTCATTCCTGAAATGAACAACGGCCAGCTCGTAAAAGTGATCCGGGAAAAATTCCTCGTCGACGCGCAGGCTTACAACAAGATCAAAGGCATGCCGTTCTCCGCCGGAGAAATTAAAAACAAGATCTACGAATTGCTGAAATAACCCCTGCTTCCGCATCGCATCCATGAGTACGACAATAGCAATGAGCACCGAAACGAAACTTACCGCCAAAGATTTCACCAGCGACCAGGAAGTGCGCTGGTGCCCCGGCTGCGGCGATTACTCCATCCTGAAGCAGGTGCAAACCGTCATGCCCGAGCTGGGCCTGCCGCGCGAGAACATCGTGTTCATCTCCGGCATCGGCTGCTCCTCGCGCTTTCCGTACTACATGGAAACCTACGGCATGCACAGCATCCACGGCCGCGCCACCGCCATCGCGAGCGGACTGAAAGCCACGCGTCCCGAGCTGAGCGTGTGGATCGTCACCGGCGACGGCGACTCGCTGTCCATCGGCGGCAATCACCTCATCCATTTGCTGCGCCGCAATTTCGACGTGAACATTTTGCTGTTCAACAACCAGATCTACGGCCTCACGAAAGGGCAATACTCGCCCACTTCGCCGGGGGGACAAGTCACCAAGTCCACGCCGATGGGCGCGATCGATCATCCCTTCAATCCCCTCGCGCTCTGCCTCGGCGCCTCCGCCACGTTCATCGCGCGCTCGATGGATCGCGATCCCGTGCACCTGCGCGAAATTCTCAAGCGCTCGCACAAACACAAAGGCACTTCGCTGCTGGAAATTTATCAGAACTGCAACGTCTTCAACGACGGGGCATTCGAAATTTTCACCGAGAAAGGCACGAAAAAAGAGGAAACGCTTTTCCTCGAGCAAGGCAAGCCGCTCATCTTCGGCGCGAACAGCGACAAAGGCATCCAGCTCGACGGCTTCACGCCCCGCGTAGTAAATGTCGCCGATGTTTCGCCGGACGATCTCTGGATCCACGACGAGCGCGACCTCGGCAAAGCCACGCTGCTGGTCCGTTTCTTCGACGATCCTGCAAAGCCGCTGCACCTGCCGCGCCCCTTCGGCGTGTTCTACGAAGAAGACCGTCCCTGCTACGAAGACTTATTGAAAGCGCAGGTGGAAGAAGCGAAAACGCAAAAAGGCGAAGGCGATCTCGATGCGCTGCTGCGCGGGAAGAATACGTGGACGATCGTTTAGATCGCTTCAGCTGCAGGCTTCCGTTCCCCAGCTCGCGCGCCCGCGGCCGGGTTTGCACTTCCAGGCGCGCCTGATCCCGAGCACGGTCCACTTCCCGTTTTCCTTGCGCGCTTCCATCAGGATCTTTTCACTGTCCACGGAATCGTCGGCAAGCCCTTCATGCACGAGCATGATCTCGAACACGCCTGCTCCGGTTTCTTTTGCTTCGACGGTAAAGCTCCGCGTGCCTTCTCCAGGCCCGGAACCGTAAAATAATTTGATCAGCTCTTCCGGCGAAGCGATGTCCGTGCGCCCGCGAATTTCCGCGTTGAACAGGGATGGATCGACGGGCTCGAAGGATTCTTTGCAGCTGCTCAGCGCAAAAATGAAGAAAAGAAAAAAGAATGTTCTCATTATGTCACTTCTGATCCGTCGCGGATTATATTTTCAAAAATAGATCATCTGCCGTAAAGCGCTTGTAAAGCATTCCATAACTTTATCCCCAAACACCCCCCCGTTATGAAGAGCCTCCACCGCTTTTTCCCTCTCAGTCTCCTCGCTTTTTTCTGTCTTTTCCTCATGGCCTGCCCTGTGAGCAGCTCCTACCCGCTCGGTGAAAAAGGCAAAGAGAAGATCGACAAAAACATGATCGGCAAATGGAAAACGGACAAAGCCGATCACGAGGCGAAGAAGATCAACGTGCGCATGGCCGATGATTTCAGCTACGACGTGACCGTGGAAGAAGAAGGCAGCTCCTTCATGGCCGACACGAAAGAATTCAAAGGCTGGCTGACGAAACTGGAAGGCAAGACATTTTTCGTGCTGCAGGAAATCAACGAAGGCAAGGCAACAGAAACTTATTACGTTTACCACATTACCATCGGCAAAGACGGCTTCACCACGCACGACATCGGCTGCCTGGTCGACGGCACGAGCGCGATCACCTCCACGGAAGCGTATCGCAATGAAGTGAAAGCTTCGATGAGCAAGGAAAATTTTCTCAGCTCGGAAGCGAAGTGGGTGAAGCAATGATCCTACCCTTTGATGTGGGTTAGGCAGATTTGAGAAGCAGATGAGATCGTGTAATCATCTGCCTATCTGAAATCTGCCTATCCGCACACCCGAAATCCCTAACTTTATGGAATCCCGCTTCTCCCTGCGTCTTAGCAGCAAGAAGCCTCCGCCGAGCGTATGTTTTTCCGGAAAAAGAAGGTTCAGGGGGTCGATGACCTGGAGTTGGTTGCGTTGTATCAGCAGAGCCACGACAAGCAGTACGTGGGCGAGCTTTACCAGCGCTACAGCCACCTCGTTTTCGGCCTTTGCCTGGGCTACTTCAAAGACCGGGAAACGGCGCGCGACGCGGTCTTGCAGCTCTTCGAGAAGCTGTTCGAGCAACTGAAAAAGCACCAGCCGGAAAATTTCAAAGCCTGGCTCACGTTCGTCGCCCGCAACCATTGCATCTCGGAGATCCGCAAGCAGAAGACACGCTCGGGCCGGCAGGACGAATACCTGAAGGACGAAGAAGTGCTGAGCGAAACGGAGGAATCATCGGATGAGCCCGACCCGAAGGAGCTCAGCCTGCAGCAGCTGGAAGCGGCCGTGCAGCAGCTAGGGGAAGAGCAGCGCACGTGCATCGAATTGTTTTTTTTCAAAGAGAAATCGTACAAAGAAATCTGCGATCTGACGGGCTTTTCCGACAAGCAGGTGAAAAGTCACCTGCAGAACGGGAAGCGCAACCTGAAGATCATGCTGAGCAAAGATCATGAGCAAGCACACACACACGGATAAGATCTTCGCCGCCACCGCCTGCCTGAGCGAGACCGAGCTGCGCGCCTACTGCCGCGGCCGCCTCGACACGCGCGAGCAGCACCGCCTCGAGCGCCACCTCACCGACTGCGCGCTCTGCTCGGCCGCCGTCGCCGCTTTCGCCGCCGCGCCTGCCGCGCTCGACGACGTGCCCGGGTTGAAAAGAACGCTTGCATCGAAGATCGGCAAAGGCGCGATCGGCCTGGGCACGACGGTCATCGGCGCGTTCGCCGTCGTCGGGTTGGTCGTGGCCGGCGTTGCCGTGAAGCAGGCGTTCTGGCCCGCCGAAGAAGTGAATAACGCTGCGCCTCCCGCCGTGATCAGGCAGTCGCCTGAAACGTCTGCGCCGGTGCTCGCAGAAAACAAGCCCGGGCTCGAAGAATTTTTCATCCGCCCCGGCGCGCCCGTGCACGAGACCAACACGCCCTCGCCCGCCGTATCGCCCATCGACACGCAGATGAAAGAGAAAGTGGAGATCACCCCGCTCGAAGTCATTCCCGCCAAGCCGCTGCAGCCCATCGCCGCCGGCGACACGAGCAGCGCCCGGCACGAGGAAGCGGAAACCGGGCAAGAGTACAACTCGCCCGTGGTCTACATCCGCGACCTGAAGATCACCGACTTCGAAAAATATTACCGCAAGCCGCTCAGCCTGCAGGCGCAGCACCTCTCCGCGCGTTACCACGACATGGACAGCCGCCGCGCCGATTTTGCCGAGCGCGCCGCCACCACCCGCACCGTCACCGCCGACGAGGTGCTCGACGATGCGCTCAACTATTTCAACCAGGGCCGCTACGGAAAATCCATCTCGCAGTTCGACCTGCTGCTCAACCACAACAGCAAAGACCTCAACGCGCTCTTCTACGTCGCCGTCTGCGAAGTCCGCCTCGAGCTCTACGACCGCGCCATCCCGCTGCTCGACAAGGTGCTCGCCTCATCGAACAATGTGTTCCACCAGGAAGCGGAGTGGTACAAAGCGCTGGCCTTGATCGGCCAGGGAAATATGGATGAGGCGAAGCTCCTGCTCCAGGAGATCGCTTCTAAAAAAGGATTTTACAAGAAGCAGGCGGAGGAGAAATTGGCGACGTTGAAATGACGGGCGGGCGCGCTGGCGCGTGCGGGAGCTGAACCGTTGGTGCTAAAGTATCTCCTCGTACTTCGCGCTCAAAAACGTCCGGATATGATCCCGCGGGATCAGGCTCGCCGGCGGATCGATCGTCAGGTATTTCGTGTGCGTGCTGTTGAACGTATTGCCGAGGTAATAATCGTACCCCCATCCTTTCTTGCCGTAGGCATAATGCTCCGTGGGCATGATCGCCTGCTGCTTCGTGCCGACGACCCAATCGTTGGGATCGCTTTTGTAAACGGAGCGCACTAACAGATCGACCAGCTTTTGCTTCGTCGTATCCGGAATAAAATCGCCGGTGACGGGTAGGTAGCGCATGCCTTTGTTCTGCGGCGATCCGCTGAGGATTTCTTTCAGCGCATCGGAGCCGGGCGTCATCACGACGGCGCCGGGCTGCTTCAGGAAAAATTCGGCGGAATGCTGCGCCACGCCGGTGATGATCGAAAGCTGCCCCAGGCCGGTGAGCTTGAACAAGGCTTTCAGCACGGAAAGCATCTTGGCGATCTTCCAGCCCGCGGTGAAATATTCCACGCCGTTCGCGCAGGCTACCGCGGCCATGCGTTCCACCGTAAAAAAGTTATTGTGAACGTTCGCGTCGTTCACGATCGTTTTTCCCACCAGCCCGCCGCGGCTCGTGGTGATGATGTGCACCGGCAGCTCGAAGCGCGGGCCGGGGCCGACGAGGCTCATCAGCATGTCCACGTTGTGGCGCGCGCCCTGCAGAATGGTGGGATGATCGAGCGCGAGCACCTGCTGGTACATGCCCGTATCGATGGCGTTCTTCAGCCAGCCGGAAGCGATCAGGCCGGAATACGAATTCGCCGTGGTGGAAAAGGTGCCGTGCACGAGCAGCAAGGTTTTCAATTTGCGATCGAGCGTCGGGATGCCCGCGTTGCCCAGGTCGTCGAAATCGTTGATCGCGGCGTTGTAGCGCAGCAGGCGGTACGGCTTTTCGACCAGGCTGAGAATGCCCCTGCTGTCGGCGGCGGCCTGGCGGCGGAAGGTGATCACTTTCACCACGAAGCGGTCGCGCTCCTCGAGACCTTCGGGCACTTCGAAAAAGTAATCGAGACGATCGCGGTTTTGAACCGTGTTGCCGTCGGTAGGCTGCGGCATGATGTACTCGAGATCGCCGCGCTCCGACAGGGCATCGTCCACGTCCGTATGCTGGTAATACACCAGCGCGCCCTCGTCCGGCTGCACCATCACGGTGAGCCGCAGCTTGCGGCTGTCGCCCGGGCCGAACTGCACGCGATCGAAAGAGATGAATTTTTCCAGCGCACGTTTCCCGCTCGCCTGGATCTCGGGATGCAATTCCTTCAGCAATTTGATCTCCTCATCGGTCACGCCGAACGAGCGGTCGTTGCCTTGCCCCGAGCAATCCAGCGTGCCGCTCCAGTCGATCTTCTTCCCGTCCCTGCGCCCCAGCGTGGCCCAGAAATCTTCCACCGGCGCACGGTTGCGGCGAAACACGCGGTCGAGCGCCTGGTCGAGCATGCCGCCCTGCCCGAATAATTTTTCCGCGTGGCCCAGCGGGATGAATTCGTAGCCGGCCGAAGTCTGCAGGATGTTCCTGTTCGCGATGGAAATGCTGTTCTTCATGGAATTAAATTTTGGAAAACTGAAGATACGCCGCGCCGCCCGCGAAACGCAGCATCCGTTGATAACTTTTGCCTGCGTAGATTTGCGCAAATTCAATTCCAAGTTCAGGATTCGAAATTCCGCACAGCGCCTGCACGAGCGGCGACCGAAATGAGATCAATTTTGAATCGTGAATGTTGAATTGAAAACCTTCATGAGCGCATCGCATCGCATCCGATCGTACCTCGCACATTTCTTCCGCGCGAAGCGAAAAGGCCACGGCGTGCATTCGCCTTTCGTCTACGAGCTGGCGCGGGACGTATTTTGGGATCAATTGCCGAATGATCCGCATCCCGCAGAAGACTGGCGAAAAATTTGCCTCGCGGATACGTCCACGATCGACGTCAAAGATTTCGGCACCGGCACATCCGGCCCCCGCCGCATCTGCGACATCGCGCGCAGCGCCGCCAAGCCCATGAAGCAGGGACGATTGCTGGAACGATTGCTCATGCATTTTCGTCCCGCGCACATGCTTGAGCTCGGCACTTCGCTGGGCATCACCACGCTCTACCAGGCCGCCGTCGACGCGCATGAAAAATTCATCAGCATCGAAGGCTGCCCCGAAACCGCGCGCATCGCCGCGCAGCAGTTGCGCGAAGCAAAAATGGAAGCCGAGGTCGTTACAGGAAATTTCGATGAAGTGCTGCCTGATATTCTGAAAAATTTCCCCCGCCTCGATTACGTTTTCTTCGACGGCAATCACCGCCTCGCACCCACGCTGCGCTACTTCGAATTATGCCTCCCGCTCGCGCACGAAAATTCGATCTTCATTTTCGACGACATCCACTGGTCGCTCGAAATGGAAGAGGCCTGGAAAAGGATCTGCGCGCACGAGCGCGTCACCGTGTCGATCGACCTGTTCGATCTCGGCCTGGTTTTTTTCAGGAAGGAGCAGGTGAAGGAGCATTTCGTGCTGAAATATTAAAAACATACTGTCACCCTGAGCGCAGTCGAAGGGGGACGTGCCCGCAACTGATGCGAATACCTGTGTACTCGTCCCCCTTCGACTGCGCTCAGGGTGACAAGAAATCTTACCTTTACGTCCATGCCCGAATCCATCATCCAGCTCTCCAACATCGCGCGGCGCTACGTCATCGGCACGGAGACGATCCACGCGCTGGTATCGGTGAGCCTGGAAGTTGCGAAGAATGAATACGTCGCGCTGATGGGCCCTTCGGGCTCGGGCAAATCCACCCTGATGAATATGCTCGGCTGCCTCGACACGCCCAGCGAAGGCGAGTACGTGCTCAACGGCATCTCCGTGGCCCGCATGAGCGACAACGAGCTGGCCGAAGTGCGCAACAAGGAGATCGGCTTCGTGTTCCAGACCTTCAACCTGCTGCCCCGCGCCACCGCGCTCGAGAACGTCATGCTCCCGCTCGTCTACGCCGGCATGCCGAAGAACCAGCGCACCGAACGCGCCAAAGAAGTGCTCCACCAGGTCGGCCTCGGCGACCGCATGCACCACAAGCCGAACGAGCTCTCGGGCGGACAGCGCCAGCGCGTGGCCGTCGCGCGCGCGCTCGTCAATCATCCCGCCATCATCCTCGCCGACGAACCCACCGGCAACCTCGACTCGAAAACCTCCATCGAGATCATGGGCCTCTTCGAAGAGATCCACCGCAACGGCAACACGATCATCGTCGTCACGCACGAAGAAGACATCGCCATGCACGCCCATCGCATCGTCCGCCTCCGCGACGGCCTCGTGGAAAGCGACACGGTGAACGCGAACGTGCGCAGCGTCCTGCAGAAAAGCGTTTAACGCAAATCATCCTTTTTAAAATAAAGTACCGGCGGCGTTTTTCGTTCGGCCATTTCCACGTTTTTTCGTTTCAGCCAAAATGATTGAACGTATAATGGCAAACGCGAAAACGGCTGAACGTAAAAACGTGGAAACGCGAAACGCCAAACGAAAAACGCGAAAACGGAAAACGTGGAAACGCGAAACGCCCAAACAAAAAACACGAAAACGAAAAAACGTTGAAACGTGAAAACGGCCAAACGCAAAAACGAAAAACGCGAAAACGGAAAACGTGGAAACGCGAAACGCCCAAACGAAAAACACGAAAACGAAAAAACGTTGAAACGTGAAACGGCCAAACGCAAAAACGAAAAACGCGTAACTTTAATTCAGCCAACACACTCTTCATGCGCCCTCTCCTCCTCCTCTTCCTCCTGATCTCCGCACCGCTCAGCGCGCAGGTCGTCACGCAAAACTTCAAGCTCGACCAGGTCGGCTACCGCTGCAATGCGCGCAAGGTGATGGTCATCTCCCAGCCGCAAACCGGCTACAACGCGCCCAGCGCTTTCACCCCCGGCCCCACGCTCAGTGTCCGCCGCCTCGCCGACAACAGCATCGTGTTCACCGGCTCGCCCGTAGCCTGGAACAGCGGCAGCACGCACACGCAGTCCGGCGACAAAGCCTGGTGGTTCGATTTCAGCTTAGTGACGACGCCTGATGATTATTACATCCATGATGCGACGAACAACTGCAATTCGCATCCCTTCCGCATCGCCGATGATGTGTACAACGACGCGCTGAAGCACGCGCTGCGCGCATTTTATTTCCAGCGCTGCGGCACGCCGAAAAGCAGCACGCACACCGGGAATTTTTGGTCGGACAACACGCCTTGCCACGTCGGGAATTTGCAGGACACCGATTGCCGCGACGTGACCGATCCGAACAATACCGCGCTCGCGCTCGATCTCTCCGGCGGCTGGCACGATGCGGGCGATTACAACAAGTACGTCAACTTCACCGCCAGCGCCGTGCATTATTTGCTCGACGCCTACGAGCAGAACGCGCCCGCCTTCGGCGACGACAACGACATTCCCGAAAGCGGCAACGGCATTCCCGACATTCTCGACGAAATAAAATGGGAACTGGACTGGCTGCTGAAAATGCAGAAGAGCGACGGCTCGGTGCTGATGAAAGTTTCCGTGCAGGGCTTCCCCGCCGGCTCGCCGCCTTCAACGGATGTGGCGCAGCGCCTCTACGGCGAAAGCGCTTCCTCCTCCACCCGCACGGCCTGCGGCATCTTCGCGCATGCGGCCATCGTGTTCGGCTCGTCGAGCGATCCCAACTTGCAAACGTTCGCCGCCACACTGCTGAGCAAAGCGCAGCTCGCCTGGACCTGGCTGCAGAACAATCCCGGCCATTCGAATTACGCGAACACGAATTTCAACAGCGCGAACCCTGAAGTCTCCGCGTACACGCAGGATGCGCTCTCGCTCGTCGCCGCCGTGTACCTGTACGCGGCCACCGGCAATACGAGCTACCGCACGTACGTCGACAATAATTACGCGAACATCCAGCCGATGCAATGGTGGTACTGGTACCCGTTCGAGTCCGTGCACCAGAATGCGCTGCTGTATTATACCACGACGACAGGCGCAACGACTGCTACCGTAAATGCGATACGCGCGAACTGCAGCAATTCCGTTTCAAGCAACAACGCCGACCTGCTTCCCGCCTGGAGCAGCCAGGCCGATCCGTACATGGCGTACATGAAGGACCAGGATTACGTGTGGAACAACAACCAGTTCAAATCGGAGACCGGCGCGATCTACACGAACATGCTGCGCTACAACGTCGATCCGGCGAATCAAACGAATTACCGCGACGCGGGCGAAGGCTACGTGCATTACCTGCACGGCGCGAACGCGCACGGCCTCTGCTTCCTGAGCAATGCGGATACCTTCGGCGCGGATAACCCGATCAAAGAAATTTATCACAGCTGGTTCGGCGACGGCACCGTGTTCGATTACGATCACAACCCGCTGGGCTTCGCGAGCTACATCGGCCCCCCGCCCGGCTACATGACCTGCGGCGTGAATTATTATTACACGCCCGACGGCGCCTACACGGGCCCGCCCATCTCCCCGCCGCAGAATCAGCCCGTGCAGAAATCGTACAAAGACTGGAACACGTCCTGGCCCGAAAACTCCTGGGAGATCGCCGAGGTCGGCATTTACACGAACGCTTCCTATGTGAAATTGCTTTCGTATTACGCCGACACCGCCGCGATCACGACGAGCGTTCCCGCGCAAAAAGCAAACGCCGACATCCGGCTCTTCCCGAATCCCGCGCAGGAGAATTTCACCGTCCTCGCGGAACAAGGTGAGCAGTTCGTTGTTCAGCTTTACGATCTCTCGGGGAGAATAATGCTGTCTCAGCAATTCACCTCGCGCGGAAACATCGACGTTTCAAAATTCGCACCTGCGATCTACACCTGCGTCATCCAAACCGAAAGCGGAAAACAAAAAACGGAAAAGCTCGTCGTGCTGAAAAGGAATTAGCATCTTGTCACCCTGAGCGCAGTCGAAGGGGGACTACCCTACACATGCATCGCACTGTTGCGAGTTCGTCCCCCTTCGACTGCGCTCAGGGTGACAAGTAAATCCCCGCATTCGTAATTCGTATATTCGGACGCTTTTAGGGCTAACTCGCTGACGTACAACCCAAGGGGAGTTGATAACTTTCCGGCCCTAACAGCCTACTAACAGTCCGTATTTGGGCGGATTTCGGGGGAATGTGGGGCGGTTTCCGTTAGTTTCCTTTGGTACGCGGACAGTTTCAGACAACCGAGAAATCCAGTATGAATTGGCCCGTGTTCATGAGTCTTTTTGCATACTCATCCAGCCAAAAGAGTCCCCCGGATAAAGCAGAAAGGCAAACCGCATGAGCTAGGGAATATTTATTGAATGGACGGGCTAACAACATGAACAGGGCGGCGCTAACAGGGCAGGCCCAAAGGCCGAATAAAATAAAGCTAAAGAACTGAACAGCGCCGATTAAAAAACCTAGCGCTTCCTCTTGGTGCATTTTTTGAAACAGCAACACGGCTCCAGTCATTATTGCGACCAACGCAATTAGTATAGTTACTGCTGCTTCCCTAATTCCTGCATCAGTTACAAGAATGAATATAAGGGCGCATACGGCGGCAATGAGCATTCTGCGCATTCCTTCCATAAGCGGAGTAGTTGTAGGTGGGATTATCGGGTTAGCTGGAGGAAGCCTTTACGTTCATACGTCTTGCTGTCCTCACCTTCGGCTGAGATCGCGTAATAATATACACCAGCCATGCACGGCTGACCGCTCGTGCTCATGCCGTCCCAGCTTGTTCCGGGGCTGGCAGTTTCAAAAACTTTCACGCCCCAGCGGTCAAATATTTGGCAATGGTAGTTTTTCATGCCGACCGCGTGAACAGCAAATAGGTCGTTAACGCCGTCCCCGTTTGGGGTAAAAATATTGGGGATTGTAAGGCGCGGATCAATGGGTAGAGGTATAGAATCTTCGCAGAGCGTTACTGAAACATCGTCGATAAAGTAGTAGGATATATCCCAATTAGGATACCCGTTCACTCTAACGGTATCAGTACTTGAATCAGGATGAAAATTTGCGATAGTTAAATATTCTTCGTCACCGCTTGCAATAAATTCTCCAGAGACGCGCATCCAACCGTCATCATCATCGAGAAGCGGCCCTGAATACTGAACTTGTGCGGCTAAACCAATAACCGAATTACTATTTGTCGGCATTGCCTGTGAAAAATATGCGCCTATACTATTATTGGCGAATAAGCAGGAATCAAGTCGCGAAACATAGTATTCTACACAGTATTTTTTTCCAGCGGTTAATGTATCTAAAAGACGAACTGTAATTATTTCCCTTCCCGCCCAAGTTACCGAATAAGTATAAATTCCAGCGTAAGCGTTACCTGTTCGCGGTACTTGAATCAACGAAGCGCAATTAGGACAGAGATAGTTTAGATTGTTAAAATAGTCCGTAGTCCCCGGGCCAGGCGTTTGCCAATTTTCACAAGCATATTGTAAACTGTTTTGCCAATCCGTATTTCCCGGAATCGTGTCCTCAAAAGATGGATTAGGCACTAGGTTTTGTCCAAAACCAAGCACCGGGGAAAAGCAAAGAGCTATTAGAAGCCTGTGTATCATTTTAAGAAGCTCCCTGCCGGGTTTTAATCGGCAGGGAGCATTTTGTTAATCTAATTTACTTAATTATTACTAATCGGCTGGTATGCATCACTTCACCATTAACATAGATGCGATAGAGGTACACCCCGGCATCCACGTTTTTAAGCGAAGCATTCATTAAACCCTGACCGGGAACCAGCAGGAACGACGCGGCTTTTTGCCCCGTCACGGTGAAGATTTCCAGTTGCCCGGCCTGCCCGTCTTTTAATTCATACTGCACGATCATTTCGCCGTTGTTCGGATTCGGGTAAACGTTGAACATGGAATTTTGAACCGTCTCGAGCGCCGGTCTTGCCAAGCGGCTGCCGCCCGATCCGGTGTCCTGTTCGCAGGTGTTTTCGTACTCGGTCGTGTCGTAGGGCGCAAGCAGCGTCCGGGCTAAGTACACGCCGGGGCCTTCGATGAACGGGCAAAGCTGGGCGATCTCGCGCAGCGTGTTAAGCTCTGCGGCTGAGGGCGGACGCGCGCCGACTTCGCAAGCATAAGCGATATTCATTACGGACTGAATCCGCATTTCCGGGTTGTTCACCGGGGTAAGGGCGGCCATTGCCGAAGCTGCGGCGGCAAGCGCATCAGGGTAGACCGTGATCGTGTCGCTGAGATCTTCGATGCCGTCCGTAAGCGCACCCATGTTAGAAGCGTCTGCGCTGTCGCGGAAGGCGATGAGCAGCGAATCCCCGTTAAGCAATGTAGTATCGTCACGGAAGGCATGGTACATACCCTGCTGAGCGATCCAAAGCGGAAGCGGGTCGCCGAAATCAAGCGTACCCTGTGCGATAGCCTGCCGTTGCGTCTGCTGTACGATTGCGCTTTGAACGTAGGCGCAGCTTACCGCAGAAGGGTTGGAAGAAGTAGTAAAGGTAGAAACCGGAAAGCTGGGGGAAATAAAATTGGAAGGCGTACCAGCGTAATTAGCTCCTGTTGGCCTGTAATAAAACGGAGACGATGCGCCCGGCGTAGCAGGATTATTTCCTGTACTCATGAACCTATTCGGTATTGCTGTTAACCATTGGTTATCGCTAGCAACTGCACTGCTTCCCTGCTGACCAACTACTGCACCGTTCGCCAGCCAAATGCCCCGGATATTATCGGACATCTGATTGCTGAACACAGTTTGCGAACTCGTGGCTGTGCCGAGGAACTCAATACCGTACCACGTTTTTTCTACCACGTTGCAAACGGTTCTGCCGCCGGGATTGCCGGAAATATAAATCCCGCCGAAACCGGGAACGTTGGTCTGCGCGTTCATCGTAACGGCGTTGTTCGTCACGCGGCCCGTGGTGTTGTTCGTCAGCCAAACGGCGCGACCCGTAGCGTTCGGTTTTTCACGAAGCTCGATGCGGTTTTGATCGATCAGCGGCTTGCGAATGTTGTGCCCGCGGATGCCATCTTTCACACCGTAGATTTCGTTGTTGTAGATATTGTACGAGGAGAACGTTGAAAAAACATCGTGAAGAATGATGCCCGAAGCATTCAAGTAAGTTGTATCAACTACCTCGAAATAATTCTGCCGGATGCTCGTGTTGGCGCGCACGTTCAAATAACCATAAATAAACGTCTGCTTGTCGAGGATCGTATCGCGGGCAATATCGACTACGTTCAGCAGGTGTCTTGCGTAGTTGACGGTGATGCCGCTGCGTCCCGCAGGGTTGCCGGTGGGCGTGCTCGAATGGTTTTGGTAGGCTTTCAGCGTCATATTCGTATCACACCAAATATCATTTGCACAATCCTCGAAAATGCAGCGTTCGTACAGGCCGGGAGTAAGACCGCCGACTTGCAGCGTGTTCAGTCCGTTCGCGCTCAGTAAGCTGTTATTCTTGCCGCGCGCCCAAATAGCTTTGTCGGTCGGCAGCAGGTCTATGTTTTTGAATTTCGCGTTGAACACGTTGCCGCTCGTCTTGTAGAAGCGGATCGGCACATGAATATCCTCGAAGGTATTCATATACACCAGCGAAGCCGGATCGCCTACAGTGATGAAGCCCACGTCAGCGGCGTATATACCGTACTGCGGCTTCTGTCCGTTGTACGGCGGCAGCAGCGTATCGCCGGGGCAGTTGGTCGCCGTCACAGATTTAAAATCATTGTCCCGGATAATGCCGCCGTATGTGCCGGTGTACGGGTTGATCGTTGCCGATACGAGATTTCTGTTGAACGTGTTTCCGTCTTTCAGATCGTTGGGCGCGCCCTGATTTGAAACCACGCCACGCACCGCGTCACCTACATAAGATTTCGTGACGATAATTTTGTTAGCGGTCGTGGATGCTTCGATAGCGTTCCACATTATGCAGCAGCCAGCCCAAACCGTGTCCTCGTCGATCACGAGGGTATGGTTGCCGATCACTTCAATACGCGAATTGGGTCCCATGTTCAGGTTGCTGGACCTGATCGTTAAGTCGCCGTTGATCCAGATCGTTCCGTTGAAATACGGGTTGATCGGCCCGACAGTATCCGGCACGGTGGTGGTGATCGTGTCGTTGTAGAAGAAATTTCCGTTGTTCGGATTCTTGCAGCACGAATAAACCAAAATCGTATCGCTGGCCGTGCATCCGATCGCGTTAGTTTCTTCTAAAATCACATAGCCGCCCGCGCCGCTCGTCGTTGTTCCCCAATCCACCTGAATACAATTAAATGACAGGTTGGTGAAACTGACGGGCGAAAAACTCTGATCGGTAACAGACCAGGAGAAGGTGGAGCCGGTCGGCTGCGCTGAGGGGCAATACACCGCCGCACTGTCGCAGGCATTGTGATACGGCGGCTGGTTGATCGCAGGCGCAGGGCTGCCTGTCTTAACGCGCAGGGTATCCGTTCGATCACAGCCCGAATTAGTATTCATGGCGTGGAAAACGTAGTAAGTCGGCGGGTTCGCAAGAACAGTATCGTTAAAGCAGCTTGCACAAATGACCGTCCCGGTGGAATCCGTCCACCAAGTGCTGTCGGTGTATTGTGGAGCGCCAACTGTTCCTGCAAGGAATAGCGTGTCGGCAAAGCACAGTGTCGTGTCATTGCCCGCATTGGCCCAAAGCGGGCCTGCCTGCCAATCCACTTTCACCGTGTCTTTGATCGTGCAGCCGTTGTAGTTCGGCAGGTGGATCGTGCAGGTGTATATCTCGTCACCGGAAGTCGGGTTAGCATACACTGTGTCGTTATTGTTGTTGATGAGCGCCCCGAATGCTGCCGGGCTTGCAAGCCATGTGTAATAATATGCGCCGGTAACGTTCGTATGCGCGATCAGTTCCACCGTATCCCCGTTGCACAAAGGGTTAGGCGAAGCAGTAACCGTAAGGCTGTCCGGCCACGGTGTTACTGAAACATCGTCGATATAGTAATACGAAAGTATATTCCAAACTGCGCTGGTGGTGGACGGGGTAACTGCTGTCGGATTGCCCGAAGCGTCACTCGTAAACTGCCCGATGGTTATCCACGATTCGTTACCCGTGGCTACGAACGTATCGCTGACCGTCACCCACTGAGCGGTATTTGTGATGACCGAGCTTGAGTAAGCTTGCAGGTTCGCCGTGCTGACGTTTAGCGTTGTGTAACCGGGTTGGCTGGGCTGCGAGGAAGAAAGATACGCGCCGAGGTTAGCCATAGCGTAACCAGCTTTCTCCGCTAAGCTGACTTTGAAACTGACTTTATAGATTTTATTTGCTAACAGCGTATAGTTCAGCGGAGCGGTAATGTACTCGCGTGAATTTCCATACGTGTTATCGTAGCAGACAATTCCCGCATACCCGGTAAAATTAGAATTAGGCGCTGCGCTGGGTAAAGCTGACGACTGACTGCCCGCTGCATTGTTTGGAACGTCAACGCTAAGGCCGCTCGTAGTAAGATTGCTCATGTTGTTGAACAGATCGGGCGTCGATGGCGTTAAGAGCGGACGCCGCCACGGACAGGCCGGGGTGTGCGTAATTCCGTTAAGCCCTTCAAGATAACCGTTAACCGGATCGGTGATAAAGTTGAGCTTATACAGATCAAAGCCGCCGTTGCAAACCGCCTGACAGGTGTTTGTAGAATCGGGCGGATAGTAGAGATCGGAGCAGTTGCAGGTTGCAAGGGCGCTGGAAGTAATTTTCAGGCAAAGGCTGAACGGCGCATAGGTAGCCGATCCCTGACAACTCCGGCATCCGTCAATCTCTCCCCGCGTGATCTTAATAAAATACTTCATTCCCAAATCCAATCCATAAAGATTAAGTACGAGGCTGTCAACCGGCGAACTTGCCGTTAC
>Ga0196978_1000164_pt1 | contig 33966 bp, 25 predicted proteins | sample S3v_2013CmetaG_FD_155491 | JGI IMG/M metagenome (GOLD analysis project Ga0196978, IMG submission 155491) | Soil microbial communities from Anza Borrego desert, Southern California, United States - S3+v_20-13C | ecosystem: Environmental > Terrestrial > Soil > Desert | place: USA: California... | reverse complement strand
ACCGCGCAAGCCGCACCCGCGCAACGCCGCACCGCGCAAGCCGCACTCGCACGACGCCGCACCCGCACGACGCCGCACCCGCACGACGCCGCACCCGCTACGCCGCCTCGCGCTACGCCGCAGGCGCCACGGCCGCTTCCGCGTGCTGCAATCGATACAGCCGCGCGTACAGGCCACCGGCGGCCATCAACTCGGCGTGCGAGCCGCTTTCGCGCAGTTCGCCGTGATGGAGGACGAGGATGCGGTCGGCATTCTCGATGGTCGCGAGCCGGTGCGCGATGACGATGGACGTTCTGCCTTCCTGCAGGCGCGCAACCGCATCCTGAATCAGCTCTTCGGTGTCGTGATCGACGCTCGACGTCGCTTCGTCGAGGACGAGGATCTCGGGGCCGTACGCGAGCGCGCGTGCGAAGGACAGGAGCTGGCGCTGGCCGGTCGAAAAATTGTTGCCACGCTCGCGGACGGGTGCCTGGTAGCGAAGTGGCAGGCGCTCGACGAAGCGATCGACGTGCACGGCGGCGGCGGCGCGCTCGATGGCCGCATCATCGAGATCGGTGCGGCCCATGCGAATGTTGGCCGCGACGGTGTCCGAGAACAGGAACACGTCCTGCAGCACCGTGACGATGCGGCGCCGCAGCTCAGCCAGGTCCCATTCGCGCACGTCGACACCGTCGACGAGGATGGAACCCGACTCGACGTCGTAGAAACGCGCCAGAAGCTTGGTGATGGTGGTCTTGCCCGAGCCCGTGGCGCCGACGATGGCGACGTGCTCGCCGCGATCGACCTTGAACGATACGCCCTTCAGCACCGGCTCGCCCGGCAGGTACGAGAAGCGTACGTCGCGGAACTCGACCGTCCCGAGCGGCGGCGGAGAAGGCTTGGGACGCTGCGGCGTCTTCAGCGCCGGCTCGAGCTCGAGCAGGCCGAAGACCTTCTCGCAGGCCGTGATCGCCGATTGCAGCACGGCATACTTGGTGGAGAAGTCGCGCACCGGAATGAAGAACTTGTTGATGTACTCCATGAACGCCACGAGCGTTCCGAAGCCGATCGCGCCGGTCAGCGCAGACTGCGCGGTCAGCGGCACGTCCAGGACCAGGTGCGCGCCGTACCACAGGATCGCGGCGGTGGAGATCGCGCTCATCATCTCGACGATCGAGAACAGCGCCGCTTCGTAGATGTTGGACCAGTGGTTGGCGCGGCGGTGCGCGTCGTTGAGCGATTCGAATTCGGAAGCGACCTGCGGCTCGCGCGCGAAGAGCTGGATCACGGCCATGCCTGTGATGCTCTCTTGAAGATACGCGTTGATGCGCGCGATGCGCTCGCGAATGAGGCGATAGTATTTGCGCGTCTTGCGCCGAAAGAAGTCGACGAGCAACAGCATCACGGGCAACGTCGCCAGCGCCGCCAGCGCGAGCTTCGTATGGATGGTCAGCATGATCGCGACGATTCCCACCAGAGTGATCACGTCCATGATCATCGTGATGGCGCCGGCAGCGAACATCTCGTTGATGACGTCGACGTCGGTGGTCATTCGCGTGACCAGGCGTCCGACCGGGTTGCGGTCGAAGAAGGCGGTCTCCATCGACGCGACCTTCTGGAAGACGGCGATGCGAAGGTCGGAAAGCGCCTTCTGCGCAACCAGCATGGTCAGCACGTGCTGCCAGTACAGGAGCGTGAACTCGGCGATCACCATCACGCCGAACGCGATCGCCCACCACCACAGGCCATCGGTGGTGCCGACGGCGATGTATCCGTCGATGGCGTGCTTGACGATCCACGGCTGGGCCAGCAGGCAGGCCGAGATCAGCGGAAGAAGCGCCAGCGAGGCAAAGAACGTCCACTTGTACGGCGCGACGAAGCGCCACATCGAGCGCAGCATCGCCCAGTCGCGCGTGCCGAGGAGCTGCTGCTCGTCGGCCGTGCCGCGCGCTGCCGCGCCGCTTTCGCGGCGGCCCGTATCGGCGCGCGTTACGTCGCCGCTCGGATCGCGTTCGTTGCGACCGACGCCGCTCTCCGACGCCCCACCGCCGCCCGACGAATCGCTACCGCCGCTGCCTGACGAGCGATCCGCGCCCCGGCCCGACGAATCGCCTTCGCCGCCGCCGGACGAACGACCACCGCCGCGCTCCGAAGCGCCACCGCCACCGCCCTGTCGCTCCTCGTACGCCACGCGGCTACATCGCCTCCAGCTCTTCGCTCAGGCGCTGGCGCCGATACAGGTCGGCGTACAATCCGCCGCGCGCGAGCAGCTCGCCGTGCGTACCTTCCTCGAGCACGCGTCCTTCGTCGATGACCGCGACGCGATCGGCGCGGCGCACCGAGGAAACGCGGTGCGAGATCACGATCGTGGTGCGGCCCTTCATCACGCCTTCGAGATGATCGAGGATGCGGCGTTCGGTGGCGGCATCGACACTCGAGAGGGAGTCGTCGAGAATCAGGATGCTCGGATCGCGTGCGATCGCGCGCGCCAGGGTCAGGCGCTGTTTCTGCCCACCCGAGAGCGTGACGCCGCGTTCGCCGACTGGCGTCGAAAGCCCATGCGGAAATTCCGAGAGGTCCGAATCCAGGCCCGACATTTCGACGAGGCGGTTCATCTCGTCGGCAGCACCGTCGTCGCGCCCGAAGCCGATGTTCTGCTCGATGGTCGACGAGAACAGGAACGGATCCTGCGGCACGAAGCCGATCGCGCTGCGCAGCGCGGACAGGTCCCATTGCCGAACGTCGACGCCATCGACGAGCACGCGTCCGCCCGTCGCGTCGAACAGCCGCGGCACCAGGTGGGCGAGTGTCGACTTGCCCGAGCCGGTACGCCCCAGAATCCCGAGGCTGGTACCGGCGGGAATCGTCAGCGAAACGTCGTGCAGAATGCCAGCGCCGTTGGTCTCGCCGCCAAAGCCGAAGCCGACGTCCTCGAAGCGGATCTCGCCGCGCACTTGCGAAGGCACGAAACCGCCGGCGGGCGTGGCCACGGCCGGCTCGATGTCGAAGATCTCCCCGAGGCGGATCAGCGCCGCCTTGCCGCGCTGCCAGATGGCGATCATCCAGCCCACCGCCATGATCGGCCATGCCAGGATGTGCAGGTAGCCCATGAATGCGACGAGTTGCCCCAGCGTCAGCCGGCCTTCGACGACGAGGGTGCCGCCGTAGCCGAGCACGATCAGGACGCCGAGGGATGAGACGATGCGGATGAGCGGAAAGATCTTGCCACGCAGGCGCGCGGCCACCATCGCCTGCTCCTTGTACGAGGCATTGAGGCGCGCGAACTCCTCGGCTCGCGCAGCCTCGCGGCCGAAGCTCTTGACCACGTGCGCGCCTGCCAGGCTTTCCTGCGCGAACGCCGACATCTCGGCCAGCTTCTCCTGGGTGTGGACGGTGGCCTCCATCATCGGGCGCGTGTAGCGCTTCATGATGAAGAGCACGACGGGGAAGGGCGCGATGGCAGCCAGCGTAAGCGGTACGTCCATCATCATCATGAGCGAGAACGCGTAGACGCAGTAGAGCGGCGTGTTGAGGATCGTCAGCAGGCCCGGGCCGAGCAGCAGCCGCACGGCGCCGATGTCGTTGACCAGTCGCGACATCAGGTCGCCGGTGCGCTGGCGCTGGTAGTAGCCCTGGTGCAGCCTCAGCAGATGCACGTAGAGGTCATTGCGAAGGTCGTACTCGACGTCGCGTCCGGCGTTGAAGACCATCACGCGCGAGACGGTACGCACGAGCGCCTGCGCGATGGCGATGCCGATGATGGCCATCGCGTAGAAGGCCACCGATTTCATGCGCTCGCCGGCGTCACCGGCGCTGCCGACCGCGTCGACGGCATGCTGGGTCAGCCAGGGAATCGCCATCACCAGGGACGCCGTCGCCAGCAGGCAGATGCCGCCGATGAAGTAGCGGTACGAGTAGCGACGGACGTAAACCCAGAGCCGGGACACGAGGATCGTTCTAAAGGGGACAGTCCCCTTTTGCTAAACGACCGCGATCCCCTGACCGCGTGGCGGGATCGGTGGGCATGGCGGCACGGTTCGCCTGGCTGCGCGGGGTCAGTGCGCCACGGCGACTCGCAGCGCAGTTGGCTCGGCCGCTCGGAAACAGACCGCCGTGCGGATGCTGAGACGCCGTTGCATCGCGGGATCGTTGCTGCCTCGCCTCGCCGCGCAGTCCGCGTGGCCGTTGCGCTGGCGCTCTCTCTGTTCGCGTTCGGGTGCTCGGGCTGCCGCACCGCCTACGTTGCGCGTCTCGCCTACGAGCAGGCCCGCTATCTGGCCAGCGCCGAACCGGTCGAAGACCTCGTCGAGCGCGAGCAGGATCCCGCGCGTCGCGAAACGCTGGCGATGGTCCTGGCGGCACGCGATTTCGCGCGGCGCAGCGGGCTCGACGTGGGCGACAGTTATCTCGAGGTCGCCAACATGAAGTCGGCCGCGCCGTTCCACGTCGTCACCGCGGCGTACGCCGATCGCCTCGAGCCGTACACGTGGTGGTATCCGGTGGTTGGCGCCATTCCCTATCGCGGGTATTTCGAACGCGAGGCAGCCGAGGAGTTCGCGCGCGGGCTGGAGAAGGAAGAAGGGCTCGATACCATCATCGTCGAAGCGTCGGCCTACTCGACGCTGGGCTGGTTCGCCGACCCGCTGCCGTCCACCGTCGTCGACCGGGGGACGATGGCCGTCGTCAACACCGTTCTGCACGAGCTCGTGCATCAGACCGTGTTCGTCCCCGGACAGATCGCGTTCAACGAGACGCTCGCCACTGCCGTCGCCTATCGACTGTCGGCGGATTTTTTCGCTGAGCGAGGCGATGCCGAGCTCGCCGAGCGCTGGCGGCGCGGGCGCGTGGCATGGATCGAGCGCAGCCGCATTCTCGACCAGGCCGCTGCCACGCTGAAGTCGTTCTTCGAGCGCGCGCGCGACGAGAAGTGGCCGCGCGAGAGAATGCTGGCGGAGCGCGCCACGATGTATGAGCAGGTGAAGCGCGACGCCGTCGCTGCCGACAAGATCTTCGCCGCCGACTTCGCGACCAGGACGCTGCACAACGCTTCCTTCCTTTCGATCCACCGCTACGCGACGCGGGCGGCGGAGATCGACGAGTTTCTGGGTGCGCATGCAACGATCAAGGACGCCCTCGACGCCGTCCGTACCGTCACGGAGGATGCCGGAGACCCATATGACGCCCTGGCCGCGAAAACCTGACCGGTACGGTGAAACGATGCCGCAGCTGCGAATGGTTCGAAAGAACGTGTGATTTGAGCCAACGCGTGACGTCGGGCCGACAAACTGCATCAAGGTCAAAGACTCTGCCTTTCCGATGCCGACGGTCGAGAACGTCAACGACGCCTGCTCCGTGACCGGCGGAGTTGCCGTGCAACTATTTTCGCACCCCGACCCGTCCTCCAGCACGCTTCTCGCCCCTCCTGGCCTCGGCGTCCCGGGTCGCTGCAGCGACTCCTGCGGCAGCGGCCATTGCAGCTGACAGCCGCGTTCTCGACCAGGCGACCGCGACGTTACCAAGGACGCTGGCGACCCGTTCGAGGCGCTTGCTACGAAAGGCGCACAGCGACCCGAGTAGCAGTCGATTCGTCCGGCGATTACGTCCACGTAATTTTCGTCGTCGGTGAGCAGACAGGTCGTTGGCCACGAGACGTTTGAATGGTAGCTTTCGCACATGAGCCGGTTGGAACAGATCGAAAAGCAGGTTGCCTCCCTGTCACCGGAAGAGTTGGAGGCATTCCGCTCCTGGTTTGCCGAGTTCGACGCCGCGGCGTGGGATCGCGAAATTGCCGCCGACGTTCGTGCTGGCAAGCTCGACGAACTGGTGGAAGAAGCCAAGGCTGACTACAACAAGGGCCAGTGCAACGATCGCTGAGGCATCAAGCCTCACCACGGTTCTGGAAATGCTACGACGCTTTGCCTTCCTCCATACGCCGTCTTGCGGATGAAAAGTTCGCGCTGCTGAAAACGACCCGCAACATCCATCCTTGCAGTTCAAACGGATCGGCCCTCTATGGTCGTGTCGTGTCGGGCTTCATTACAGGAGCCTGGGTTCGGCCATGGACGACGGCGTCATCTGGTTCTGGATCGGTAGCCATCGCGACTACGAAAAGCTGCTGAAGAAGTGACGACCGGGGTGTCGTGCTCGGAACCCGGCGCGATCGTCAGCGATTTCCGATCGTCTTGTAGCCTTTCCCGCGTAGCAGGCGTTCGTCGGCGGTGACGAGCGTCAGGTCGTAGACGTCCGCCGTCGCTGCCAGAAAACGGTCGGCCGGATCGTCATGCGCAAGGCCGATGGAGCGGCTTCGTCGCGCCACTTCACGATTGAGCGGTGCGTCCTGCATCGGGGCCCGCGCCAGGGCTGCATCGACCCACTCCTGCTCGCTGCCCTTCGGAACGTGGATCCGTCCTCGTTGCGCGAGCAGGAGAAACTCCCAGATGCTGACCGGCGAAAGCCACAGAATCGACTTCGCATCGGTGAGCAGCGCGGTCACCTTTCTATTGAGACGCTCGGGCGCTGCATGGCTCCAAAGCCATACGTGGGTGTCGAGGAGAAGGTTCACTGCGACGATTCCCAAGTCGCGATCTCGCTCGTCGGTGCGACGATGTCGCCGCGAAATTCGATCGTTCCTTTCAGCGCTCCCAGCCACTGCTCGGCAGGTTGGTCGGTAGCAGGCGGAATGATGTCTGCGATGGGCTTGCCGAATCGGGTGATACGAAGGGGCTGGCCGGTGCGGCGCACCCGCTCGAGAGTTGCGAGACACGTCGCCTTGAACTTCGAGATCGCCATCTCGCGCATCGATGCCGCGTACTATGGTCAACGATCATGGTCAATTCAGGGAAGGCTGCTGGCGCCTGCAATACGGCTGTTGCGCCGGCTCCGACCCGATTCTAGAACGGGCGCCCTGCGCCATTACGAGACCGGCTCAGCAAATTCACCAGGAGAACAGTCCATGGCCACCGAACGGGTACGCGAGATCCTAAGCTGGTACGCCGGAGAAAACCCCGGAGTCCTTTCGAACCTGGCCAGGATCATGAACACCGGGAAGCTTGCCGGCACCGGCCGCTTCGTGATCCTTCCGGTGGATCAGGGCTTCGAGCACGGACCGGCGCGCAGCTTCGCCTCCAACCCCGACGCCTACGATCCCCGCTACCATTTCCAGCTCGCGCTCGACGCCGGCTGCAACGCCTACGCCGCTCCGCTCGGCTTCCTCGAGGGCGGCGCCGCCGACTACGCCGGCGAGATCCCGCTCATCCTGAAGGTCAACAATCACGACTCGCTCTCGCCGGACGGCACCAATCCGGTCATGTCGGTGACGGCATCGGTGAAAGACGCGCTTCGCCTGGGCGCATCGGCCATCGGCTACACGATCTATCCGGCATCGGCCGAGTTCCGCGTCATGTACGAAGAGCTCGCCGAGCTCACGCGTGAAGCAAAGGCGCACGGACTTGCGGTCGTCGTGTGGTCGTACCCGCGCGGCGCCGGCGTCAGCAAGGAAGGCGAGACGGCGATCGACGTGTGCGCCTACGCTGCGCAGATCGCGGCGCTGCTCGGCGCCAACATCGTCAAGGTCAAGCCGCCCACGGCACACATCGAGCAGGCCGAAGCCAAGAAGGTCTACGAGAAGGAGCAGATTCCGGTCGGCACGCTGGCCGAGCGCATCCGTCACGTGGTGCAGACCTGCTTCGGCGGCCGCCGCATCGTCATCTTCTCCGGCGGAGCCAAGGGCGCCGACGAGAAGATCTTCGAAGAGTGCCGAGGCATTCGCGAAGGCGGCGGTTTCGGCTCCATCATCGGCCGCAACAGCTTCCAGCGCGCCAAGCCCGAGGCGCTCAAGTTCCTGGGCGAGGTGATGAAGATCTACGCGTAGGCGCGCGGCACTGGGCACCTTGGATTTCGGCGTTTGCCGCACGAGCACGGCGCAGATGCGGCCGTGCGACTTCGAGGACTTGCGACGGTATGAGCTTCGTCGTGTTCGGCGGCTGATCACGTTGCGCGCCGAGCGCTACTGTTCCAGCAGCTGTACCTTCGACCATGTGATGAGCGGCGAATTTCGTAGCGCGTAGAACGTAGGGCCGCGGTATTTGAAGGCGACATAGCGGTCCCGTAGCGCGAGTGGCGGCTCTACGATCGAAACGTCAGGACTGCGCAACGCGAACAGACCAGCGACATCTTCCTTGTTATGGCCTGCTCTCGGCCACCAGCAACGCGCCTCCGGGGGGGGGGTAGTCGATACCGGCAACTTAGCGACATATGGCTCGATCTTGCCCAGAACGTCGACGCCGCCGCGACGAGAGAAATAGATCACCGCGCCCGCAGGGCACAAAGCGATCCGGGTTCCGGGAGCGGTAATCTCGCCGAGAAGAAAGCCTGCTCGAACCCACAACCCTTCCAGGCCCCGCGGCAGTACTGGTTCGTCAATGCTCAGTGCGCGTCGCGGAAGGTCCGAATCCCATCCGGGCCCGACGAAAGCTGGAGACACAAGAAGGGCGACCGCCCACACCAAAACGGCAGGAATCTGCCGCGGCGACCACTTCCCAAAAAGGACCACCGCTGAGACGGCGAACGTCAGAAATGGCAACGCCGTTGCGCCGAACCGGTCGTAACCGAAGATCTGGAACCATGCGTCACCGCCTACGAACGTACTGTACGCCATCGCAGCGAGCTCGGTCGCGAAAGCGCCGGTCACTGCCACCATCAGACGTCCGTGGATTCCGTGCTGCATGGGTCGAAGAAGCAGGAACCCGATCGCTCCCGCCGCAATGATGACGAGAGACGTGGCATTTTGCGCCCACCCGACGTCCAGGCGTGAAGACAAAGGCCACCCTGTAGCCTTGAGATAGTAGGTGTTGGGTAGCCACTCGCCATAGTAGGCGTGACGTCCCAGCATCAAAGCGGCCGCGGTCGTTGCTGCAACCGCCAAGCCGATTGCCATCGAGCGAGTATTCTTCAGCCCATGGATTCCGAGCGCGCACCAGAGAGCCGCGGTGCAATAGAGAACCGCGTCCATTCGTGCCCAGAAAGCGATACCGAGAAGCAGGCCGACGCGTGGCCAATGAATGCGAGCTTGCAGCGTTTCACAGAATACGGCCATCGCAATGACTGCGACCAGACAAATCTCGAAACCTTGCGACAGCCAGAAGCAGAACGACAAGCCTCCGGCGGCGATCAGGATGAGCACGGCGCTGATCTTCCAATTGCCCGGTGCCGATGGGTCGACATCCGCGGGTGTAAATTTCCGAAGCGCCGCGAAAATCAGGAACGCAAGCAGCGCCAGCAGCGCTGAGTTGAGTGCAAGCACGTACAGCCCGAGATGGTTTGGCGAAAAACCTGGCATCAGGTGTACCGCAGCCAGCAGAACGACCCACAGCGGGCTCGTGAAACCTTCGATCTTCGGAGCACCCGGATACCACCGAAGACCACCGCCTTCGGCCCACGTACGCGCGAAATCGGCCGCGATATAGACGTCGTCCGATACACCCCAGATTCGTCCGTAACCCACTTCAAAAACGTAGGAATGGTAGAGGCGAATAGTCACCGCGATCCAGCAGGCGGCGACGAACAGCCAGCCGTAGGTCAGTACCGAGGAACCACGACGCATCATTTTTCCGTCGCTGCTGTCCGGACCTCGCCTTTCGGCGAAGGCGACAACGCTTGACGAGATACCGCAGGCGCAGCAGAGGTCATCAACGCCTTGTGCCCGGATTGGGCTGGTCGGGAGGGAGTTCGCCGCGATCCTGCGACCGCTCGCCATCCCTCGCCATGCTCGCTGACGCGACCGCTACAGCCGCCCGCGCATCAGCTTGCGCTCCAGCGTCTGCGGCACCGGGCGCGTCTCGATTCCCTGATAGTCGCGCAGCCATTCGCCGGTGAAGATCTGGCGCGGACGCGTGATCTTCTGCTCAGGGTCGAGGACGTTCTCGGCCCACTGCGCCAGCCATCCCGACGTGCGCGGAATGGCGAACAGCACCGGGAACATCGAGGTGGGAAAGCCCATCGCCTGGTAGATGATGCCCGAGTAGAAATCGACATTCGGGTAGAGCTTGCGTGAGACGAAGTACTCGTCCTGCAGCGCAATGCGTTCGAGCTCGATGGCGATGTCGATCAGCGGATTGCGGCCGGTGACCTCGAAGACGTCGTGCGCAACCTGCTTGACGATCTTGGCGCGCGGGTCGTAGTTCTTGTAGATGCGGTGGCCGAAGCCCATCAGCTTCCGCTCTCCCGCCTTCACGCTCTTGATGAACTCGGGAATCTTCTCGTTCGAGCCGATCTCCTCGAGCATGTGCACGACTTCCTCGTTGGCACCGCCGTGCAGCGGACCGTACAGCGCCGATGCCGCAGCGGCCGTGGCGCAGTACGGATCGACCTGGCTGCTGCCGACCGCGCGCATCGCGTTGGCCGAGCAGTTCTGCTCGTGGTCGGCGTGCAGGATGAACAGGACGTCGAGCGCGCGCTCCAGGACGGGGTCGGGCTTGTAGCGCAGCTCGGTCATCTTGAAGAGCATCGACAGGAAGTTGCCCGTGTAGCTCAGCTCGTTGTCGGGCTGCACGTAGGGCAGGCCGAGCGAGGAGCGGTACGCGTAGGCGGCGATCGTGGGCATCTTGCCGATCAGGCGCCGGACCTGCAGCCGCCGCGACTCGATGTCGTGGATCTCCTTGGCGTCGGGATAGAACGTGGAGAGCGCGGCCACCGTGCCTACGAGCATGCCCATGGGATGGGCGTCGTAGTGGAAGCCGTTCATGAAGTTCTTGGTCTTCTCGTGCAGCATCGTGTGCATGGTGATGTTCTCGGTCCACGCATCCATGTGCTCGAGGTTGGGAAGCTCGCCCTTGACGATCAGGTAGGCGGTCTCCAGGTAGGTGCTCTTCTCGGCCAGCTGCTCGATGGGATAGCCGCGGTAGCGCAGGATTCCCCTGTCGCCGTCGATGTAGGTGATGCTGCTCTTGCAGGCTGCCGTGTTGGTCAGGGCCGGGTCATAGGTCATCAGGCCGAAGTCGTCGTCGCCCGATTTGATCTGGCGCAGGTCCATGGCGCGGATCGTCCCGTTCTCGATCGGGACCTCGTAGGTCTTGCCGGTTCGATTGTCGGTGATCGTCAGGGAATCCTTCGCCATTGCCTCGTCTCCGCGTCGAATTGAGCCGCCCGGAACTTAGCAGGGGAGGTGGTTTGTTCAATGCGACGCGGTGCAGCGCGGATGTGGCTGCGGTGCGCGCGAGAGCCGCTGCCAGATCGTTCGCACGTGCTCGTACGTTCGAAGTCGCTCATCCTTCGTCACGAGCTGGGCGCCGTGATGCCGCGCCGTCGCTACGATGATCTGATCTGCCGGATCGCCGTGAAAAGACGCTGGAAGCTGACAGCTCTGCACCAGCACTGCACGAGTGATCTCCCAGGAATGCAGGCCTCGCACGTGGTGGCCTCGTCGGGCCACCGGTCGAGCGGCCGATCGAACGCAAGCTGCTGCTGCTCGACCTTCTTGGCGACCTCCCAGATCGAGATCACCGAGCCAGACACCTTCGGCCTGCGTGGCCACGTCGATCGCGGCTTTGGCGCACCTCGACAGACGGGCGTCGCTGGTAACCCACCAAAGCCATGTGTGGGTATCAAGAAGCGTCGGCATCCAACGGCTCGCCGGTCGAGAAGGGATCGCCCGCCTCCTTGATGATGCTGTCTTTCAGGCTCAGCGACTGTGATTTGTCCGTATAGGGGACGAGCTTGGCGACGGGCTTGCCGCGCTTGGTGATGAGAACTTCGGTGCGCGTGCTGGCGACCTCATCGAGCGTCTTGAGGCAGCCGTCTTTGAACTTCCCGGCCGGCATCGTTCTCATATGGCCACGTGGCCATGGCCACGCGGCCATGTCAACGTCGGACACACGCGGTCGGCATGCCACGCGTCCACGCGCCGTCGGGGCAAACGGTCGCCGCAGACGTAGCCAACGTTTGCTGCTGCGGAAAAAGGTGCCTCGCCCGTTCTGTTCGATAGCCGGCGACCTGCCGCCCGACAAGCCCGACCAGTCCGGAGCACGCTCGACCGACCGCGAGCAAATCGGCCGATGATGCGCGACGCAGACAATCCTCGAGCGACCTGGGGTGGTTAAACCTCACAAAAACCGAAATGGTCGTGCCGCCGTCAGCTTCCTGTCTACGGAAGCACTTCCGAGGCGCTTCTGGCGAACTGGTGTCAATGCGCGCCTGCGTAAACGTGGGAGGTGGAGGGCCATATGTACACATCGTTTTCAGTCGCGGCTGTGCTCGGATCATTTCTGCTGACCGCCGTCGCAGCGGCGAACGTGCCGCCGACGAGCAGCAATTCGAGCGTCACCACAAACGAGGACAACGCCGTCATCTTCAACTTCAACGCCAACGATCCCGATGGCCAGAACTCGAACCTTATCTTTCACATTGTGAGTGGGCCGAGTTCAGGCGTGCTCGTCCAAAAGGGGACTGCACCCTCCCGTCACGAGTACACGCCGAATTTGAACTACAATGGGGCGGATTCGGTGACCTTTTACGTTACCGACGCCGGTGGCGCTGCCTCGGGTACTGCCACGGTGACGTTGACCATTAACGCTGTGAACGACAGGGCCGTGGCCATTCCAGCTACGTTTTCCCTCGTCAACGGCCAAACGGTTCTGCAAGGGCAGCTTCAGGGCACCGACGTCGAGTCTGACCCTGCAACTCTGGATTTTTTCTCATTCGCCGATCCGTCGCACGGAACCGTCACCATCGTCAAGGATACCGGGGCGTTCACTTATACGGCGAGCAATTCGACGTATCGCGGTAGTGACAGCTTCCAGTTCAAAGTGAAAGACGACGGTGCGTTCCGGTCAGACCCGGCCACCGTCACGTTATGGCTAACTGAGGATACGGCTACCCTATTCGGTGCGGCCGACACCTTCGGGACCTATGGCCTCACCATCAACAGCGGGCAGTACTTGCTCCAGTCGCCCGTAGAAAACTGGCAGTTCGATCCGGGCACTACGGCTTATTTTGCGGCGGTCGCTGACGATGGGACGGTTTTCACAGCCAATTACACGCAAACCTACAATGCTTTCTTGATCGCGAACTGCAGCATGGTCGTAAGCTGCTTCAACCCGTCATCGCCGACTTGTTACGATGCGGAAACGCAACAGGCTGAGCACGTCAGTCACATCAGGATTCCGAACGCCAACGACGAGCTGTTCACACCGGACGTAGCAACCACGCCCTGCAGTGACCTCGATCCCTTCGACGCTCTCGGAGCGGACGTATCCGACGTGGTTTTCATGCCCGACGCCCAGGCAGGAGACGCAGTCGTGTTCGTCTCGACAATCGGCTCGATCAGCAGCAATGGGGACGCCTATCCTGCCTTCGGCAAGCTACACAAAACGAATGGCAGTTGGAGTTTGGACGAAGCGTCGCTCCGGTGGGCCGAAGATCTTCAGGACAGCGAGTTCGACAACACAGGAGCGAATGTCGCATGTTTGGGCGGTACCGGCGTCGACTGCGGTGGCTTTTCTGAGGCGGAACGTTTGCCGCGGTCCGGCAACATCATCGTAGGCGGATACACGGGACAGCGGCTGGTCGTGCTCAGCCCGGCCGGCGAAGTAGTCGCCGCATACGAAATCCCGCTTTACGGCGACACTCCGTGCGAATCCACGGCTTCCATGGTGCTGTCTCCGAGAGCGATACAGGTCGATCCGACCAGCGCCGTCGACGATGAGCGCTTCGCAGTCGTCTACGATTCCAGCGCCGTTGATGCGCAGTATGTCCAGGAGTTCCGGTACGTCGAAGCCACGCAGGAGTTGTCGCCGGTGTCCGTGGCTTTTGCGCCGTATTCCGCTTCGAGCGCCGCGTCTCTATCGTGCAGCGCGGGCGTTCGCGGGAGCGAACCCATGTACGATGAGACAGGCAACCTCTGGCTGGCGACCATGGTTTCCGCCACAGACTCCAAAATGCACGTTTTCACCAAGGATGCAGTCACGGGGCTGCGAAGGACAGAAACGGATTGCAGCTACACCGACCCGGCCACAAGTCTTCCTCGGCAGTTCGGTAGTCGATGCCGCAGCGACTTCGATCTCGGATTGACGCATTATGCGAGCCCGAAGCTGGCGTGGTCCGTGCCGTTGGCGGCAACGTTGACAGAGGACACTGCCGCCGACTCGTTCTTCGGGTTGGATCTGTTTGACGGACGGCTGTTCCGGATCGAGCGTGTCTCCAGTTCCAACCCGCATATTTTTTCCGTATCGGCCAATTCGCTGGATTTGGGGATCAATCGACTCGACGACATATTCATCAACAGGGGGGCGTTCGATCCCGCCGCTGGGGCGCTGTGGGCGACTGCAGGCGTCCGCCGGCCGGTCAGCAATTGCACCTTCTTCGACTGTGTATGGGAGGTAGGCCAATCCAGTGACAACTATCTTTTCAGGTTGGATGTCGACGAAGCTACCGCGGCATGGCCGAAGGCACTGAGTGCGAGCGCAGCAACTTCGGTAACGGCGGGCAACCCCGTCACGGTCAGCGTAGTATCCAACGTTATCAGCAATCTGGATGCGACACTGTCTGGTTTGTACGTCTACGGTGATCCAACCGTCGACACTGCGCAGCGGATCGCGCTGTCGGTTTCGGGTGCTGGAGCGACTCGTACCTACTCTGCGACGATACCCGGAAGTTCCCTCTCCGGCATGTCTCCTAATGCCATCTGGAGGATGTTCATCAAGCAGAGTGGGGTTACCCGCGGGACGGTCGTCGTCGGCAGAATCAAGGTGAACTGACGTCGCCTTGACGGGTAGTGGACCTCGTGTTCACTACCCGTCACGCCGGCCACGCATGGCCAGAAGACCTACGAACGACACAGCCCCTGCAACTGTCATCGCGAGTCCCAAATGAAAGGTTCGCGGAGAATAGTGGAACTGAACGACATGCGCTCCCGCGGTGATTTCGACACCGCGAAATATTCCATTGGTGCGATGGATTTCGACCGGCGAGCCATCGATCTTCGCGTGCCAGCCCGGATAGTCCAAGTCCGTCAAGACGAGCAGTCCGCCCGCCTCTGCTCGTACCTCGACATCCACGGCATTTGCGGTCACCCTTGTGACCGTTGCGGCGGTGAGCTCCATCCCCGACGACACAGACGGCGCGTGCAGTGAGGGGTCTCCCGATGAAGCGACGACCGCGGTCCGTCGCGGGTCGAACGCGGGCTGCTTGGTTGCCGCGATCGCCGAGGTTTCGTTCGGGAGATGACGATAGTCGTATGCCACGTACGCTCTCGGCAACGCGGCTTCCCGTTCGAAAACGTGTACATCCGCGAGTTGCACGCGCCGCGCCTCACGCAGTTTCGATGAAAGGTGCGGATTGCCCGATCCGACCTCACCCTTGGGATCGACGTAGAATCGTACGCTGAAAAGATCGAGGAACTCCTTTTTCTGTTGAAGAGGCCGGAAGCCTTCCTCGACCTTGAAGACATCCAGGACGGTGAGAAGGCCAGACCACATCGTCGCCGCCGGGATCTCGAACATTCGTGCGTAGGCCCCAGGCAGCAGCGGCTCGTACGCATTGTTCACGAAGATTCGAAGCGCTTGTCCGGTGTTGTGCGGCAGACGGGAGGACTGGAAAAAATCTTCGATGAAGAAGCGTTGCTCGGATGCCTGTGCCTTCGCGAACCTTTCGAGTGTCGCGGATATTCGATACACGTCCGGTCGGGCTAGTGGCGCGTAGTGGAAGTTCGGAGCGTTGGCGAGGTAGGAGTCGGCGCACAGCATCGACGCTATGGCGACTGGGATGATGCGAGGGAGTCGCCACGTGCGAAGATTGTCCAGTGCGCAGGCGATCAGCCCGGATGCGCACAGGGCAACGATAAAGGCCATGCGCGACGGTTCACGAAAGAGTCCTGCCAATGGCAGGCGGGAATATCCGTCGTAGAGAACCCCGCCCTGCGCACGCATCAGGTCGAGGACGATGACACCCAGGACAAGGAGAAACGTCCCGTGCTCCCGCCGTCGCCGCCCGATCGCGGCGATCACGGCCGCCGGAATGGTCAGCAACGGCAGCCCGACGGCCTCACCGCCCGGTCGTAACGAGAACATGGAGAGACGGCTCAGCTCCTCCCACGCCGACCCGGCTGCCATGCCGAGACTCGAGCTGCCTCGCACGGCATCCGAAACGAGCTCGAGCGACGGAAGCAGCTGAACACCGACTAGCAGCAAAGCGCACGCGCATGATACCGACAACCAGGCCGACGCGCGCAGTCGAGACTCGCCACGCAACGCAAGTACGAAGAAGCCGTAAAGCGCACAGAATTGCGCCGTATAGAGGAACGTCTGTGGGTGGCCGGCCAGGAATGCGAGTGCCAGAGCCAGCGCCAGCCATGCGGCATTCGATGGCTTGGGATCGCGTCTGAGGGCCTCGATGCGCCACGCGAGAGCCGGCAGCCACACGATGGACGACAGCATTGCCGTATTGAAGATTGCGTTCATGACGGGGGCAGACAGCATGTAGACACAGGCAGCTGCGAACGCGGCAATAGGGCTGGTACCCAGAGAACGGGCGTAGCTCCAGGTGAACGTTCCCGCGAGCAGCAGGTGAACGACGACGTGGACACTTAGAGCCGTCGTAGTCGGAAATATCGTCAGCGTGGTGAGCAGAGGGTAGTAGAGGGCCGGCTGAAGCGTCGCGGCGAAAGGATAGCCGGCAAGCTGAAAAGGGTTCCACAGCGGAAGCTCACCGTTCCACAGCGAGGCGCGTACGAAATCGACTGCCGGGGCGAAATAGAGGCGCAGGTCAAGGTCGTGGAATGTACTCGGCGGAGGCTCTGCGGAAGCCAGACGATCAAACGTCAGGCAGGCGACTACGAGGGAAAGCAGCAGCACTGCCACGCCCGAATCTTTTCCGAGCGCCTTCATGCAGAGGCGCTGAATTTGCCGGCATGCATCGATTTCACATCGTCGGCTGGCACGTACACGCGCCTATAATCTGAGGGAAGGAACCTCTCGCAGCCGAAAAAGGTGCCTGACCCCTTTTTCTACTGGGCGCTTTCGCTGGGAAGGAGGAGACCGCTCGTGAAGATCTCGACGAGCGTGTCGGCGTGGGCCTCGATGCGTTCGGGCTCGAGGGGATTGAAGTCCCACAGCAGGCCGATCAGCGGCGAGGCGTCGAAGAAGTGCGGGACCGCGCCGAGGAACGCGAAGATCACGCACTGGATCGGCAGGTCCTTGACCAGGCCCGAGTCGCGGCCCAGGCGGAACATCTGCTCGATCTGCTGGATCAGAGGCCGCAGGTGCTTCTCGACCATCCATTCCAGACGCGGCCCGCGCACGGCCGACTCCGAAATGATCAGGCGCCCGACCTCGGGATAGCGGGCGTTAAAGTAGACGAAGCGGCGGGCCATGATGCGGATCGCCTCGCGCGGCCCAACCCGGCCCATGTCCTCTTCGACGCCCTGCAGGACGCTGGTCATGCGGCCGAAAGCCAGCTCGACGCTGGCTCGCCACAGGGCTTCCTTGGATCCGAAGTGGTAGTGGATCAGCGGCTGGGTCACGCCGACGCGTCGTGCCACCGAGGCCGTCGTAGCGCCCTCGTAGCCGTTCTCGGCGAACTCGACGAGCGAGGCCTCGAGGATCCGTTCCCGGGAGACTTTGGAAGATCGGCCGCGCTTGCGTAGGGCTTCCTGCACCGTTGCACCCCTTCACGGGAGGCGTCTCCTGCCGGCAGACGAAGCCGAGCGGGCGGCACCGCGAAATGAAGACGCGCCCAGTATTTCCGAATTGCGCAATAAGGCAAGCCTCTCGATGTCTTCCCCACCATTGTAGCGTCGCCAGCATCGGGTAACGTGGGCCTGTGCATGCCCTCGCCGCGGTCCTGACCCCCATGCGACAGCGAATCCTCGTATTTCTGGCCGCTCTGTCGATGTCAGCCGGCAGCGCCGATCTTGCGCGCGCGCAGGTTCCGATCTTCGGCGCGCCCGGAATCCTGAACCCCGGCGCCGATAAGGACGAGAGCGGCGATGAGCTTCCGCGCATCGCCACCGACCGCGCCGGCATCTGGGTCGTTGCCTGGCAAACCGTCGGCGGCAGTCCCATCGGACTGGGCCGCGACTCCGACATCGTCTTTACCCGCTCTCCCGACAACGGTGCCACCTGGACGATGGCCGCACCCGTGGCCGCATCGGCCCGCGAGGACGACGGCGAGGACCGCGAGCCGGTCGTCGCCACCGACGGCAACGGCCGCTGGATGATCGTCTGGAGCTCGACGCAGAGCCTGGGCGGCCGCGGCCGCGACCGCGACATCCATTTCTCGGTGTCCAACGACGACGCCGTCACCTGGACCGCGCCCAAGGCCATCAACAGCAACGCCAGCCGCGACTACGGCGGTGACGAGCAGCCCGACATCGCCACCGACGGCAAGGGTCGCTGGGTGGTGGTCTGGCAGTCCACGGATTCCCTCGGCAACACCATCGGCGGCGACCGTGACATCCTGGCAGCCGTCTCGACCGACGGTGGGCTGACCTGGAGCAACCCTTCGCCGGTCAACACCAACGCCAAGGACGATCAGCGCTTCGACACCTCGCCTCGCATCAGCACCGACGGCAACGGCGTGTGGGCGGTGGCGTACTCCTCCGGCGGCGAGTCGCAGGCGCGAGTCGGCTATGAACGCGGCATCCACGTCGCGCGCTCCACCAACGGCGGCATCACCTGGGCCGATCCGGTCGTGCTCGGCGGCAAGGAAGGCGACCTGAGGCCTGGCGTGGGGCCGCGCATCGCCAACGACGGACGCGGGAACTGGGTGTGCGCGTGGGCCTCGAGCGATTCGCTCGGCAACACCAAGGGTTTGGACCGCGACGTCCTCGTCGTGCGCTCCAGCGACGGCGCGACGACCTGGAGCCGTGCCCATCCGATCAACGCCGAAGCCACGCGCGATGCCGGCGACGATGCCTCGCCCGAACTGCTCACCGACGGGCACGGCTCCTGGCTTGCGGTATGGACATCGTGGGACAACCGCCGCGGCACCACCGGCGCCGACGGTGACATCTTCGTGTCGATCTCGCGCGACAACGGCGAGAGCTGGGCGCCTTCGCTGGTGCTCAACAGCAACGGCGCGTCCGACTTCGGCGAAGACCTGCATCCTGCCATCGCCACCGATGCACGCGGTTTGTGGATCACGGTGTGGGACTCGACCGAGCCCGGCGGAACCTACGGCTATGACCGCGACCTGGTGATGGCCAGCGGAAAGTTCGGCGGCCAGGCCGGGCCGCCCGCGCGTGTGCCGGCCGCACCGGTGGCAGCGCCGCCGGCGCCTGCATCCGGAGCCGAGCGTTGACGCAGACGCCCGGCACGCCACGCGCGCCAGAAGACCCAGCAGCGACCGCCGCGCGCGCCTATCACGCGCGAACACGTCACACTCCCGACAGCGTCCGGCGCGGCGGCTATCGCCTGAATTGGGACAACCAGCCCATCCCGTTCAAGCTCTACGAGGTCGAGCTTCCCGCCGTCGCGCTGCCGCAACAGCTTCCGCCATCATCGGCGCTGACGCTGGCCACGCTTCTCCAAGAGCCGCCGACCGACGGCGACACGCGTCTCGATCTGACCAGGCTGGCGCGACTCCTGTATCTGAGCGCCGGCGTGGTGCGCACGCGCCGCTATCCGAGCGGCCACGTGCAGATGTTTCGCGCCGCCGCGTGCACCGGCGCGCTCTACCACGTCGACGTCTACGTCGTGTGCGCCGACATGGATGGCCTCGACGCAGGCGTCTATCACTTCGGACCGCACGACTTCACGCTGCGTCGGCTGCGCCAGGGCGACCATCGCGCCATGCTCGTCGACGCCTGCGGTGGCGCCGGCGAGGTGGCCGAGGCGCAGTGCGTGCTGATCCTGGCCTCCACGTACTGGCGCAACTCGTGGAAGTATCGCGAGCGCGCCTACCGGCACAGCTACTGGGACAGCGGCACCATCCTTGCCAACACGATCGCCGTGGCAGGCGGCGACGCGATCGCCGTCAAGGTGCTCGCAGGGTTCGTCGATGCGCACGTCGAGTCGCTGCTAGGACTCGACCCTGCGTGCGAAGGCGCCACGGCACTGGTCACTCTCGGACGCGGCGCGCGCCGGCCCGATCCGGCGGCGAAGGCGATCGAGCCGCTGTCGCTGCCGACGCGCGCGCTGTCGCCGCGGCCGGTGAACTACGCGGTCCTTGCTCACACCCACGGCGCCACCGCGATGTCCTCGCCCGATCAGGTCGGCGCGTGGCGTGCGCAGAGCTCGCACCGTCGAGGGCCCGAGGCGGGCGAGGGTGCCCGCGTGCTGGCGGCGCCGTTTCGTGACGGGGCCGGGCTCGACGAAACCATCCTGCGGCGCGGGTCGGCGCGCCTGTTCGCGCAGACGCCGATCACCGAAGAACAGCTTTCGACGCTTCTGGCGTGCGCGGCAGCGGGACTGGACTGCGATTTCACGCGAAGCCGCGCCGATCGCCTCTGCGACCCGTACGCGGTCGTCCACGCCGCCGGCGATCTTCCGATGGGTGCGTACTACTTCGACGCCGCGCGCGGCGCCGTCGAGCCCCTGAGCGGGCGAGTCACTCGCCACGCCACCGGCTTCGTCGCGCTCGAGCAGGATCTGGCCGCCGATGCCGCGGTGAACGTCTATTCCCTGTGCGATCTCGAAAGCGTTTTTCGCACCCTCGGCGGCCGCGGCTACCGCGCCGCCTCGCTCGAAGGCGCCATCGCAGGAGGCAGGGCCTATCTGGCCGCGTACGCGATGGGTCTGGGCGCCACCGGCCTTACCTTCTACGATGACTACGCCACCCAGACCTTCGAGCCGCACGCGGCCGGGAAGTCCGTCATGTTCCTGACGGCAATCGGGCACCGTACCCGATCGGGCGCTTGAAGCACCTGTGGTGCTCGGGTTTACTGCGCCGCCACGCCCGCCGGCCATAACGCCGGCGCGGTCCGGGGGACTTCAAGAATGGACGGCCTGACATGGAACTGATCGGCGAGTCGCTACGTGTTCACCTGCTCGGAGTGGCAGGCAATCTCTGCATCGACCAGGGCGTGGCCAACGTCCTGCTCGATCTTGCCACCGTCGCCAAGACGATCTCGTGCGAAGTCAACCGCGCCGGTCTCGTCGGCATCCTCGGCATGACCGCGCAGCGCAACGTGCACGGCGAGGAGGTCCAGAAGCTGGACGTCTACGCCAACGAGCTGATCATCGAGTCGCTGCGCGGATCGGGCAGCGTCTGCGGCATGGGCTCAGAAGAGAACGAGGGAATCATCGCGCCCTCGCGCAGCGGCCAGAACGCCGAGTATCTTTGCCTGTTCGATCCCCTCGACGGCTCCTCCAACATCGACGTCAACGTCAGCATCGGAACGATCTTCTCGATCTTCCGCCGCAAGTCGAACGGCGGGCCGGCGGTGATGAGCGACTTCCTGCAGCATGGCCGCGACCAGGTCGCCGCCGGCTACTTCGTCTACGGCACCAGCACGATGCTGGTGTACACGTGCGGCGACGGCGTCAACGGTTTCACGCTCGAGCCCTCCACCGGCGAGTTCCGACTTTCTCACCCGCGCCTGATGACGCCTTCTCGCGGCAGCATCTACAGCTGCAACGAGGGCAACTCGCAGACGTGGGATCCGGGCACGCGCGCCTACATCGAATCGCTCAAGGCCACCGACAAGGAAGCCGGGCGGCCCTACAAGTCGCGCTACGTCGGCTCTTTCGTTGCCGACTTCCATCGAAACCTTCTCAAGGGCGGCATCTTCCTGTATCCCGCCGACCGCAAGGACCCGTCCAAGCCCGCCGAAGGCAAGCTGCGGCTAATGTACGAGTGCAATCCGATGGCCTTCATCCAGGAGCAGGCCGGTGGCCGGGCCCTGGATGGCGATCTCACCCGAGTGCTCGACATCACGCCCAACGGGATTCACCACAAGATCCCGCTGGTCATCGGAAGCAGTGCCGACATCGAGGAATACTCGGAGTACTATGTCCGGCATGCGACCCGCGGAGCTGCCTGAAACGCCCGCCCCGAATCAAGGGGACACCATCATCGATTCGCCGACAGCCGCGCGACTGCGCGCGAGGGCAGCTCGCGCTGTCCTTTTCGTTCTCGCCGCCGCCGTAGTCGGGGTTGCGAGCATGGTCGCTGCCGCCCCCGAAGCGCACGCCGGCCAGGCCGAGCGCGATCGCTGCTACGTCACGTTCAACCTGGGAGCGCTGTCGCAGAGCACTCTCGGCGCCGTCGATTTCGTCGTCCAGTACGCGCGTCCCAAGATCTTCTGGCGCGATCCGGAGAACGTCCTGCGCTGCGTCGGTCTTCCTGAAGGGTCGGCCGTGGCCGCCGACGAGGAGAATACCGGCCCGACCAGCGGCGAGCTGACGGTGTCGTTCTCTTCCCCGACCGGCGTCAGCGGCGGCCGGCCGCTGGTGCTGTGCGAAGTGTGGGTGCCGGCAGGCAGCGTGCCCGCCGCCTCGGATTTCCCGCAGATCACCGTCACCCAGGCCTTCGACATCAACCAGAGCCCATACGATCCGGTCCCGGTCATGCAGGTCGGCCAGGTGGGCTGCGGGGAAATCCCGATCACGACGACCACGACGTCGACGACCACCACCACGCACCTGCCCATCAGCACGACCACCACCACGCTGGCGCCCGAGACGTGCAGCGTGCTGTTCCGCCTGCAGACCGCCGGCAGCTTTCGCCGCGTGCAGTTCACCGTCGACTACTCCGATGCCGGCGGCGAGCTGCCGCAGAGCCCCGCCGTGTCCTGCCACAACCAGACCAGCGCGATGCTCGGCGCCACCGGCAACGCGCAGAACCGGACGCTTTCGCTCAACCTGCAGGCGGTCGAGGCGTTCACCGGTCCGCGCGACCTGGTCGAGTGCGATTTCGTTCCCGTCGACTTCATCGCGGATTCGAATGCGTTCGACGTCGACGTGACCGCCGCCAGCGACGCGAACAACACGCCCATTCCCGTCGGCTCACTGCCTGCGGTCACGGCAAGCGACGTGATGTGTCCGTCGCTGACGACGACCACCACGCTCGGACCGACCACCACCACGACGACGGTCACGACCACCAGCACGACCTCGACGACGTTGGAGCCGACGTGCGGCGACGCCAACAACGACGGTCAGATCCAGGCCAGCGACGCGCTGGCCGCGCTGCGCGAAGCCGTAGGACTGGAATCTCCGTGCACACCGGCGCGTTGCGACACCGACGACAGCGGCAGCATCACAGCCTCCGACGCCCTGCGCATCCTGCGCGCGGCCGTAGGCGGCAACGTCGATCTGGACTGCCCCGCTTGAAGGCAGGGGTCAGGTACTGAAAGTGAGGGTGCCGCACCCTCAATTTCAGTACCTGACCCCACTCCTGGCCGGCCCCGCTCCGAGAAATGCGAGCTCTCATCCAGCGCGTCCACCGCGCCAGCGTGCGTGTCAGCGGCGAGATCGTCGGTGAGATCGGCGCGGGGCTTTGCGTCTTCGTCGGCGTAGGCCACGACGATACGGATGCCGATGCATCGCTGCTGGCGCAGCGCGTGGCCAACCTTCGCGTGTTCGCCGACGATGCCGGCAAGATGAACCTCTCGCTGCTGGACACTCGCGGACAGCTCCTGGCCGTTTCGCAGTTCACGTTGATGGGAGACACGCGCCGCGGGCGGCGTCCGTCCTTCGTGGCGGCGGCAGCGCCCGAGCATGCCAACGGACTCTTCGAGAAGTTCGTCGCGGACTCGGCGGCTCTCGGATCAGGGGTTGCTACCGGCCGGTTCGGTGCTCATATGGATATCGAGATCGCGGCCGACGGCCCGGTCACGCTGCTGCTCGATACGAAGGAGAGCCGGCGCGGCCAGCCGACATGAGACCGCCAGCCCGCGCCTGCCAGACGGCACGGGCAAAGGACCCGGGACCGTGGCGAGAGCAGGATTCTGGTCGGTGGGAGGCTACAAGATCTCGTTCCGCAAGGACGGGAACTGGTATGCCGACGAAGAGCGCATTCCCAACCCGCGCATTGCACGCCTGTTCTCGCGGCACCTGTGCCCCGACGGCAACGGCGGCTGGGTCATCGACGTCGGCATCGACCGGCATCCGGTAACCGTCGAGGACACTCCGCTGGTCGTGCGTTCCATCGACGGCGATGCCGAGAACGGCTTCCAGGTCTGCACCAACGACGGCACGACCTCGCCCCTGGACTGCACCACGCTCGAGATCGGCGAGAACGACGTCCTGTACTGCACCGTCGATCGCGGCCAGAAGCGAGGCCGCATGCGAGCGCGCTTCCTGCGCCCGGCATACTACGAGCTGGCGCGCTACATCGACTTCGACGGCGAATCACCGGTGCTGCACTGCCGCGGCCGCGAGTTCCCCGTCGAGCACCACGCCTGAGGCGAAGCGCGCACCGCACATTCGACGCCGCGCAACCTCGGCACGACCCTCGGGCAGAATCCTCGGCGGTAGAAAACCTCGACACGAACTTCGGAAGGACCCTCGGCAGGAATCGCGAACGAATGCGCATCGTCCTTCTCGAGCCCGAGATTCCGCCCAACACCGGCTCGGTGGCGCGCCTTGCCGCCGCCACGCAGACGCCGCTCGACCTGATCGGTCCGCTCGGCTTCTCTCTCGAGGACCGTTACCTGAAGCGCGCGGGCCTGGACTATTGGCCGTGGGTGGATCTGACGGTCTACGAGAGCTGGCCGCAGTATCTGGCCAGCCGGCACACCGGCCGCCTGCTCGGCCTTTCGGCGCGCGCGACCAGGCCGTACACGCAGGCGCGCTTCCTCGACGATGACCGCCTGCTCTTCGGCAAGGAGACCAGTGGGCTCGGGCCCGACGTCATCGCGATGCTGGGCGCCGACGTCTTCACGATCCCTATGACCAGCCCCAACGTCCGCAGCCTGAACCTGGCCAACGCCGTCTCGATCGTGGTCTACGAGGCGCGGCGCCAGATTGGCCTGCTCTGACGCTTTTTGCTCCCGACCGAGCGGGCGGCGGTGTGCGCGAGCGGTCGCTGCCGCCGCCCTGTCGTCTATACTCCCGGACATGCCTTCGAGGACGGATGCCCGCCCGGGCCCGCAGCGGCCTTCCCGCGATTGCGCCCCCAACCGAGGTCGGGTCGCCCTGGCCATCGTCGCCACCGCGCTGGCGCTGGTAACGGTGGCGACGGGCAGTGACGCCCAGCAGCCACAGCGCCGCTACGACGACCGCGATCACGAGACGCAGCGCCGCTACGACGACCGCGGCTACGAGACGCGTCGCTACGACCAGCGCGACTACGACGTGCAGCGCCGCAACGAGCCGCAGGCCCAGCGCCGCTACGAGGATCGCGACCCGCGCTATTCGCAGCCGTCGCGCGACCCTCGCTACGGGCAGCCCGGCGACCACGACCGCACCCCGTCCTACCCGGGTTCGCCGGCGCGGCCGCAGGCCGAGCCCGCGCCGCGCCGCGCACCTATGTATCCCGCCAACCGCGCGCCGACCGCGCGTCGCGACGATCGCCATCCGCTTCTGGCGCAGCCAGCTCCGTCCCCGCGCGGCAAGCACGCGCAGGGTCCTAAGGGCGCCGATCCACGCTTGCCCGGCAGCACGCGTCCCGACAGCGGCGCCCGTTCCGACCGTCGCGAGTACTGGGAAGAGCCGGGCCGCGAGTCCTACGCTGCCCCCGAGCCGTACGGTGCGCACTCCGGCTGTGGCAATCCCGTCGGCATCGAAGTCTTCGTGACGCCTGCGCAGCCCGTGCCGGGATCGCCATTGCGTGTGATCGCCGTCTCCGAGCGCGCCATCGACGGGGAGCTCTACATCATCTCGCCGAGCGGCGATCGTATTGCCGAGAGCGCGCAGCGAAGCGGCGGGCCGCCCTACTGGTGGTATGCCGAAGTCATGCCGCGCGAGCTCGGCCGCTATCGCGGCGTGCTGCGCACCGGCGGATCGACCGCGTGCGCCGACGCCGACGTCTCGCACAATCCCGCGCCGCTGCCCGAGCGGCCAACCTCGGCGGTGTGGCCGGTGGAGCGGCGCTGGGATCGCAACATGGAGAACCTTTTCTCGGCATGGGTCGAGAAGCTCTTCGACGATCCCCTCGACGCTTCGCCGAGCTGGGATTCACTGCACGAGATCACGCGCCAGGCCTCGCGCAACTTCCTGCACGACCACCTCGGCTACGGCGAGGATTCGGACGGAGGCCTCAAGCTCGAGCCCGACTGCGCCGATCTTCCCTACTTCCTGCGCGGCTACTTCGCCTGGAAGATGCGACTGCCCTTCGGCTGGTCCAAGTGCCATCGCGTCGCTGCCGGACAGGCGCCGACGTGCGTGGAGTGGCACAGCAATCTCGAGTCGGGAAGCGGCTCGGGCGGTGAGCTCGCGCGCGTGCAGCGATTCCTTGCGCGCGACGTGGGCTGGGGCGTGCACTCGGGCACCGACCGCACGCTCGGCGACGACGACAAGACCGACGTCTATCCCACGCGCCTGTCGGCGCAGACGCTGCGACCGGGAACGGTCTTCGCCGACCCGTACGGCCATATCCTGATCCTGGTGAGGCGCCTGCCGCAGACGCCCACGTCCTCGGGGCAGTTTCTCGCCGTCGACGCCCAGCCCGACGGAACCGTCGCGCGCAAGCAGTTCTGGCGCGGCACGTTCCTGTTCACGATCGATCCCAAGCTCGGCGGCGCCGGCTTCAAGAACTTTCGTCCCATCCTTCCCATGGGCGATTCGCTGCGCCTGCTGACCAACCAGGAGATCCTCGATCATCCCGATTACGGCGACTTCTCGATGGAGCAGTACGAGCACGGCACCGACGGCTTCTACGACCGCGTCGACGAGGTGCTCTCGCCCGAGCCGCGCGATGCCGAGCAGGTGGTGCGCGAGATCGTCGACTCGCTCGAGCAGCAGGTGCGCACGCGCGTGGACTCGGTGCAGAACGGCGAGGACTACATGGCCAAGAACCCCGGCGTCGTCCCGCTGCCCAAAGGCGCGGCGATCTTCCAGACCGTGGGGCCCTGGGAAGACTACGCCACGCCCTCGCGCGACCTGCGCCTGCTGATCGCCATCGACGTGGTGCGAAGCTTTCCCGAGCGCGTGGCGAGGTCGCCGCGCCGCTATCACCTTCCGGCCGGCGGCGGCGACGTCCGCGCCCGCCTGCAGGCGATTCTGGACGAGGAGACGCGCCGGCGGACCTTCGAGTACATCCGCAGCAACGGAACGCCGCAGACGCTGCGCCTGTCCGACGTGCTGGAGCGGGCAGTCGACCTGGAAATGGCCTACAACCCCAACGACTGCGTCGAGATCCGCTGGGGCGCTCCCGAAGGCAGCCCGGAGCGCGCCACGTGCAAGCGCACCGCGCCCAACGAGCAGCGGCGGCGGATGAATCACCAGTACCGCGACTGGTTCCGCGACCGCCGCCGGCCCTCCACCTAGAGCGGCTCGACCCTGCGCCGACGGCGCGGGCGCCCCCTTCTGTCGGGACCCTCGACGATACCGTTGCGCCCAGCGCGGCGGCGGATCATACATCGGGCGTGGAGCACGCAGCCGCGATCGTCGGCGCCGCGGTAATGCTTCAGGCTGCGGCGGCTCTTCTGGCCCATCGATTCGGGCGGCTGGTGCGAGCTGCGCTTCTGGAGTGGATGGCCGCGCCGTTGCTGCTGGCCGTGGCGGCGGCCGGGGCTGTGCGACTTTCCGACATCATCGCGCGCGATCCGTCCGCGGCGGCCCGTCCCTTGGACTACACGGCGCTGGCGCTTTCGGCGGTAACGGTAGCGGCGTTGGCCGCGGCGCCGGCCTGGGTTCGGCGCTCGCGACCCTGGCTCCTGTCGCGTCAGGACGAGGCCGAGCATGTCAGGCCCGATCCCGACCAGGCGCATGCGGCCCGGCTCTCGCTGTTTCTGCACGAGTTCCCCGCGCACATCTGGACCACGGACCGGTCCATGCGCGTGGACATGGTTGCCGGCCGCGGCCTGGAAGCGATCGGCCTGCGGGCCGACGAAGTGCTGGGACAGGACGTCGAGAAGCTGTTCGCCAGCGTCGGAGTGGTGGCCGAACACATGAGCACGCCGCGGCGCGCGCTTGCCGGCGAGACGGTCCCGTTCCTGACCCCGCTGCGCGGCAACATGCTCGAAGGTGCCGTGGGGCCGCTGCAGGATGCCGACGGCAACATCGTCGGCACGCTCGGCATCAGCCTCAACGTCAGCGAGCGCGAGCAGGCGTCCGAGCAGGCGCGTGCCGAAGAGGAGATGCTGCACGAGATCCTGGACCGCACGCCGGCCATCGTCTTCCTGAAGGACCGCGACGGGCGTTTCCTGTGGGTCAACCGGCGCTGGGAGGAGCTGTCGCGCCGGCCGCGCCAGGAAGTGATCCACGCCAACGACTACGACTTCTTTCCGCACGACTCGGCCGAAGGTTTCCGCCGCACCGACGAGCAGGTGTGGTCGACGGGGGAGGCGGCCACCTTCGTCGAGCCGATCCAGGGCAGGCGCCGCTCGCGTACCATGCTGTGCAGCAAGTTCCTGCTGCGCCGCAGCGACGGAACTCCCTACGCGCTGTGCGGCATCGCCAACGACATCACCGAGCGCGCACGTCTGGAAGAGGAGCTGCAGCGGCGCGGGTCGCTGCTGGTGGAAGCGCAGGCGCTGGCGTCGCTGGCGAGCTGGGAGCTCGACTTCCGCGACGGCAGCCACTTCGTCTCCGAGCACATCTACGCGATGCTCGGCGCCGAGCCCGACGTCGAATCGGTTGCGACCTTCGAGAAGTTCCTCGAGCACGTAGTCGAAGAGGACCGGCCGATGCTGTTCGAGCACGTCAACCGAACGCTCTTCGAGAACCAGCCCTCGGTCTCGGAGTTTCGCGTACGGCGCGCCGACGGCGAGATCCGCTGGCTGCGCTCGCAGGGTCGCGTCGACCGCAACGAGGACGGCGTTCCCGTGCGCTTCTTCGGCTTCACCCAGGACATCCACGAAGAGCGCATGGCCGAGGAAGAGATCCGCCGCCTGACGGCCCAGCTCGAGCAGGGCGTCAAGGAGCGTACCCGTCAGCTCGAAGGAGCCGTCGAGGAGCTGAGCAGCTTCAGCTACGCGGTCTCGCACGACCTTCGCCAGCCGCTGCGCTCGATCGCCGGGTTCCTGGCACTGATGGAAGAGGAAGCGGGCGAGAGCCTCGGCGGCGTGGCGCACTACCTGGAGCGTGCTCGCACGGCTACTCGCCGCATGGACAGCATCATCGCCGATCTGCTGGCGCTGGCGCGCGTCACGCACGCACCGCTGCGGCGTGACCAGCTGGACCTGACCGAGCTGGGGCGTGAGATCTCGATCGAGCTGAATCGCTCCGAGCCCGCGCGCGAGGTCCGCTGGGAGCTGAGCGAGGGACTGAGCGCGTGGGCGGACCCGGGCATGGCCCGCATCGTGCTGCAGAACCTGATGAGCAACGCCTTCAAGTTCACGCGCAAGACCGCAAAGCCGGTCATCGAGGTCGGGACCCGCCAGGTCGACGGACAGACCGCTCTGTTCGTGCGCGACAATGGCGTCGGCTTCGAGATGGCGCGCGCCAAGCGATTGTTCGAGCCCTTCCAGCGCCTGCACGATGCCGCCGAGTTCGAGGGGAGCGGCATCGGTCTTGCCACCGTCGCACGCATCGTGCGCCATCACGGCGGGTGGATCCGCGCCGAGTCGCGGCCGCAGCATGGCGCCACGTTCCTGTTCACGCTGCCGGCCGTCGAAGATGCCGAGGAGGAGGCGGCGTGACGGCGATGGTCGCCGAGCTGTGGCCGCTTGCATCGGTAGTGGTTCCGCTCGTCTCGCTCGGGCTGATCGCGCGTAGCCTGCTCGCCGCCGCGCCGCGTCCTGCGCCCGTGCCGGCACGCCCGGTCGATCCGGCGGCAACGGCACGCCAGCGCTTGCTCGCGCTCATCGTCGACCAGTTGCCGGCCCACCTTTGGACCGTCGATGAGCAGCTGCGGTTCGTCTCGGCTGGTGGCCGCGGGCTCGAGACGCTCGGCATTCGCGCCGACGACATCGTCGGCCAGTCCGTGCGGCGGATCGGCGAGGCCGAAGGACTGTCCGAGTACAACCTCGACATCCATCGCCGGGGACTGGCCGGCGAAACGGTGCGGTTCCGAGAAAGGGTCGGGACCTCGGTCATCGAGGGCGCGGTGGGCCCGATCCGCGATGGCGAAGGCGTCATCACCGGCGTGGCGGGAGTCGGCATCGACGTCACCGCGCAGGAGGCGGCCCAGGAGCTGGCGCGCTCCACCGCGCAGACGATGCAGGAGATCCTGGATCACGCGCCTGCCAGCATCTTCATTCGCGACCTCGATGGCAGGCTGACCTTCGTCAATCAGAGCTGGGAGAGCGTCAATGGCCTGACTCGCGAGCGGGCTCTGGGCACGACGTTCGAGGAGGTCTTCACGCCGAAGCTGGCCGAACTCTATCGCCGGCATTTCCAGGAGACGATCGATGCCGGGGAGGCCGTGTCCGTCATCGAGAAGGCGGTCGCCGCCGGCGAGGAGCGCTCCTTCCTGACCGTGCGCTTCCCGATGCGAGGGCGTGACGGGAGCGTCTACGCGCTGTGCGGCATCTCCACCGACCGCACCGACCACGTCCGCATGCAGGAGGAGCTTCGGCGCCGTCAGGAGCTGCTCGATCATGCGCAGGCGATGGCGCGCCTGGCCAGCTGGGAGAGCAACCTCCGCACCGGCGCGCGCTACTGGTCCTCGCACATGTACGCGATTCTCGGCCGCGCGCCCGAGCCCGACGCCGACCGCGAAGGCTATTCGCCCGACCTGCTGCTCTCGCACGTGGTCGACGAAGACCGCCAGCGCGTGATGGAAGAGATGATGGCGGCGCTGTTCCAGGACAAGCCGTACCGTGTCCAGTATCGCGTGCGACGCGCCGATGGCCGACTGGCATGGCTGCTGGTGGTGGGCAACGTCGAGCGCGACGACGACGGCTCTCCCGTGCGCTTTTACGGCTTCGTCCAGGACATCACCGAGCGCGTACAGGCCAGGCAGGAGATCAGCGTCCTGAACGAGCGACTCGAGGAGCGCGTACGCCAGCGCTCGCATCGCCTCGAGGTGGCGGTCAAGGAGCTTTCGAGCTTCAGCTATGCGGTCTCGCATGACCTTCGCCAGCCCCTGCGAGCGATCGCCGGTTACATGTCGCTGCTCGAAGAGGAGGTCGGCCAGCAGCTTCCGCAGGAGGCGCGCGCCTATGTAGGACGCGTGCAGACGGCGGCGCGCCGCATGGATGCGATCATCGACGACCTGCTGGCGCTGTCGCGCGTCTCGCACGTCTCTTTCGAGCGCGTCACGCTCGATCTCAGCGCGATGGCACGCGACGTCGCCGCCGAGGTTTCGGCCACCGATCCCTCCCGCAAGGTCATCTGGGAAATCGAGAGCGATCTCAGCGTACGCGCCGACAAGGGCCTGGTGCGTATCATCCTGCAGAACCTCTTCGGCAACGCCTTCAAGTTCAGCCGCGCACGTGAGCACGCTCGCATCGAGCTGCTCAGCGGCATGGAGGACGGCGAGCGCGTCTTCATCGTGCGCGACAACGGTGCAGGCTTCGATCCCGCCCACGCGGCGCGGCTGTTCGAGCCTTTCCAGCGCCTGCACGATGCGACGCGCTTCGAGGGAACCGGCATCGGCCTGGCGACCGTCGCGCGCGTCGTGCGTCGTCATGGAGGTTGGATTCGCGCGCAGGCGGCGCCGGATGAGGGCGCGGTCTTCCGCTTCACCCTCCCTCCCGGCCAGGGTGAATAGCGGCGTTGCTCCCCGAGTCGCCGGCAGGCGCGCATAGCGCTGCATCTGCTGCGTTAGAGGCGAGGTCGCGTGCTCCGCGCACGGCGGCGCGCGTTGCTCCCCGAGTCGCCGGCGGGCGCGCATAGCGCCGCATCTGCTGCGTTGGAGGCGAGGTCGCGTGCTCGGCGTACGGGAAGTACGCTTCCGCGCGCTCCTCTCGCCTCCGCCTTGCAGCTGCAGCACTCTGCGCACCCGGCTCTCGAGTGGCGTGTGAGTGCGGGGTTGTGGTGTGGGCCGCGGCGGGACCGCGTCGGCCTGCGCGGCGGCGGCGGCGTTGCTCCCCGAGTCGCCGGCGGGCGCGCATAGCGCCGCATCTGCTGCGTTGGAGGCGAGGTCGCGTGCTCAGCGTACGGGAAGTACGCTTCCGCGCGCTCCTCTCGCCTCCGCCTTGCAGCTGCAGCACTCTGCGCACCCGGCTCTCGAGTGGCGTGTGAGTGCGGCGTTGTGGTGTGGGCCGCGGCGGCCCGCGCGTACTGATCGGCGTTGTGCTGGCGACGCGGCGGCCCGCGCGTTGCTGGGAGCGCGCGGCGCTTGTGCGGTCGGCTGCGGGTTGGTGGGCGGCTTCGCTTTTTTGTTGACCCCCGCCGTTGGTGGATTCTTACCTGCTGGTTTCGGGCGGCGGTGCGCGATGGCGGTGGCTGTTTCGGTGGCGGCGTCACCCGATGCGGTGCTTGGTGGGCACCCGAACGTATAAATCTTTCGCACAGGGGTTGAGGCGCCGATGCGCGTGTTACGTTGGCCAACGTGCGCGGGCTGGGTGTCGTGGTGGGGTGAAGGGGCACATGCTGTTGCTCTCCGATCTCGGGGCGCTGCGGCTGGCCCGCGCCGGGAGAGGATTCCGTCATGGCTCGCTCAATCTGGAAGGGAAGTCTCACCTTTGGTCTCGTCGAGATTCCGGTCTCGCTGGTGGCCGCCGAGGAAGCCAATGAGTTGGCGTTCCATCAGATCGATCGACGCAATTTCGCTCGCGTCGGCACGACGCGCGTCAACAAGGAGACCGGTGAGCCGGTGCCGTGGAACGAGATCGTGCGCGGCTACGAGTACGAGCCCGACGAGTACGTGGTGCTGTCCGACGAAGAGCTTCGCGGCGCCAACGTAAAGGCCACCAAGACGATCGAGATCGAGGATTTCGTCGACCTCGACGAGATCGATCCTCGTTACTACGAGCGTCCATACTACCTGGAGCCGGTCAAGAAGAGCTCCAAGAGCTACGCGCTGCTGCGCGAGACCCTGGAGCGCACGCGCAAGGTCGGCATCGCTCGCGTCGTCCTGCGCACGCGCCAGCGCATCGGCGCCGTGATGGTCCGTGACGGCGTGCTGGTGCTGGAACTGCTGCGCTACGCTTACGAGCTGCGCGATCCGAAGAAGCTGGACATCCAGGTGCCCACCGATGCCGAGGAACTCGGTGTCAGCGATCGCGAGGTCGCGATGGCCGAGAAGCTCGTAGAAGGGATGACCGCCCGCTGGAAGCCCGAGAAATACAAGGACGACTATCGCGACGACGTGATGGCCATGATCCAGAAGAAGATCAAGGCGGGTCAGACTCACGTGATCGAGGTGCCCGACGCCGATGGCGAAACCGAAGAGGCGCCGCGCGCCGACGTCGTCGATCTGATGCCTCTGCTCAAGAAGAGTCTCGAATCGCGCGCCGGCAATGCCACGCGCTCGGCGGCTGCGCGTGGGGCCGACGAGAAGCCTTCGCCGAAGGCGGGCGCGAAGAAGGCCGGTTCCAAGAAGACCACCGCGGCCAAGCGCGGGGAAGGCGGCCGCAACCGGCGTAGCGCGTGAAGCGTACGCGCAACGGCGCCGAGGGGACGCGCAGCCGCGCGACCGCGGCGCCGCAGCGCGCGACGTCCACTTCGGGAGGAAAGCACGCAGATCCTGCTCCGCAGCAGAAGCAGGTTGCCGGTGCTCGCCGCAGCCCGCTTCCGGAATGGATCGCGCCGACACTGTGCACTCTCGTTGACGATCCGCCCTCCGGCGACGAGTGGCTGCACGAGATCAAGCTCGACGGATACCGCATCCTGGCCCGCACCGAAGCCGGTGACGTGCGCCTTCTCTCGCGCAGCGGCAAGGACTGGACGCGCCAGTTTGCACCGGTGGCGCACGCCGTCGCCGCTCTCGGAATCGAGCGCGCAATCCTCGACGGCGAAGTGGTGATGCTGAGATCGGACGGAACCACCAGTTTCCAGGATCTGCAGAACGTCCTGAGCCGCAGCGATCCGTCCGGGATCCGGTACTTCGTCTTCGATCTGC
>Ga0196978_1000161_pt1 | contig 34086 bp, 29 predicted proteins | sample S3v_2013CmetaG_FD_155491 | JGI IMG/M metagenome (GOLD analysis project Ga0196978, IMG submission 155491) | Soil microbial communities from Anza Borrego desert, Southern California, United States - S3+v_20-13C | ecosystem: Environmental > Terrestrial > Soil > Desert | place: USA: California... | reverse complement strand
GACCGCTTCCGAGGCCGAAGCGGCGGCCAGGCAGCCGCGCTCGCTGGCGCGGCCGAGCGCCTGCGCCGACAGGTCGAAGGCGCGCACGTCGTGCCCGGCCTTGGCCAGGTTCGCCGCCATGCCGCCGCCCATATTGCCCAGGCCGATGAATGCGATGCGTGCCATGTCTACTCCTAGTTCCTCCCCGGGACGGGGAGGGGGACCATGCGAAGCATGGTGGAGGGGGCCCGGAGCCTCATGCTGCAGCGGGCGCCCTCCACCACGCCGCTTCGCGTCTCGGTCCCCCTCCCGGTCCCGGGGAGGATTCTCACCGACCGCTCCACAGCGGCTGCCGCTTGTCGACGAAGGCGGACATGCCTTCCTTCTGGTCCTCGGTCCCGAACAGGCCGTGGAACAGCCGGCGCTCGAAGGCGATCCCCTGGGCGAGATTGGTCTCGAAGGCGGCGTCGACCATCTCCTTGGTCGCCATCGCCGCGAGCGGAGCCATCGAGGCGATCAGCTCGGCCGTCTTCATCGCCTCGTCGATCAGCTGGTCGGCGGGGACGACTTTGGCGACGAGCCCGGACCGTTCCGCTTCGGCCGCGTCCATCATCCGGCCGGTGAGGCACATCTCCATCGCCTTGGCCTTGCCGATCGCCCGCGTCATTCGCTGCGATCCGCCCATTCCGGGGGTGACCCCGAGCTTGATTTCCGGCTGGCCGAATTTCGCCGTATCGGCGGCGATGATGAAGTCGGCCATCATCGCCACCTCGCAGCCCCCGCCGAGGGCGTAGCCGGCGACGGCGGCGAGCCACGGCTTGCGGGTCGCCGTCACCTTCTCCCAGCCCTGGAAGAAGTTGGTCGAATACATGGAGGCGAAGCCCTGGTCGGACATCTCCTTGATGTCCGCTCCGGCGGCGAAGGCGCGGTCGCTGCCGGTCAAGATGGCGCAACGCTGCGTATCGTCGGCATCGTAGGCGGCGAAGGCATGGATCAGTTCGGCGAGCACCCCGGTGTTGAGCGCGTTCAGCGCCTTCGGCCGGTTGAGGATGATCAGCGTCACGGCGCCGCGCTGCTCGACCAGGATGTTCTCGTAATTCGCCATCATGTCCCTCGCGTCGTTCCGGCGGAAGCCGGACTCACCCTTCTTCGTGTCGCCACCCCCGTCAAGGAATTGAGGTCCCGCTTTTGCCGGGACGACGGGCGTGGGTCAGGCGCGCATCCTCACATAGCTGCCCGGGGCCGGCTCGATCGCCTTGAGCCGGCCAGCCCCGGGGACCCGCGCCGGCACCCGCTCGACGCCGTCGCGGACCAGCCAGGACTGCCATTCGGGCCACCACGAGCCTTCGTGGCGGGTGGCGCCTTCCATCCACTCCTCCGCCGTCGCCGGCATCGCCTGGTTGACCCAATAGCCGTGCTTGTTCGCCGACGGCGGGTTGATCACGCCGGCATTGTGGCCCGAGCCGCCGAGCAGGAAGCGCCGCTCGCCGCCGAACATCCTCGCCCCGTCATAGGTCGCCTCCCAGGCCGAGACATGGTCGTCCTTGAGCGAGATGGCCATCGTCGGCGTCGCCACCGCGCCGAGATCGATGGGATCGTCGCCGATCCGAAGCGCGCCGCGCTCGGTGAGCTTGTTCGCCCTCAGCACCTCGTTCACCCAGTCGAGCAGGAAGGCCCGCGGGATGTGGGCGCCGTCCGCGAACCAGTGAAGGATGTCGGAAGGGGGCGCCTCGCGGTCGAGCAGATAGTGGCTGACCACCGACGACCAGATGAGGTCGTTGGCTCTGACGACGCTGAACAGCGCCTGCAGCTCATGCGCGGTCAGTACGCCCTTCTTGTCCAGGTGGCGCTCCATCGCCCGCAGCTGGTCGGGCTCCGTGAAGGTCGCCCACTGGCCGAGACGGGAGAAATCGAACAGCGCGCCGATCGCCGTCGCGGAGGCGAGGCGGGCGCCCTGTCCGCGGGCGGCCAGCAGCGCCGCGGCGATGCCGAGCAGGGTGCCGCCCATGCAGAAGCCGAAGGCGTCGACGACTCGCTCCCCGGTCGCCCGCTCGATCGCGTCGAGCGCGGCCACCGGCCCGAGCTCGAGATAGTCCGCCAGGCCCTTGTCGCCGAGCTCGGGGCCCGGATTGACCCAGGAGATGACGAACACGCTGTGCCCCTGCTCGACCAGCCACCGGATCAGGCTCGATTTGGGTTGAAGGTCGAGCAGATAATATTTGTTGACCAGCGGCGGCACGTAGAGAAGCGGCCGCCGGTACACCGTCTCCGTCGACGGCGCATATTGGATGAGCTGCATCAGCGGGTTCTGGAAGACGACGCTTCCGGGCGTCGCGGCGATGGTCTCGCCGAGCACGAACTGAGCGCTTGCGCGCCGCTGCGGCAGCTTCGCTTCCGTCGCGGCGTCGGCGAGCAGGTTGGCCAGCCCGGACAGGAGGCTGATCGAGCCGGTGTCGATCGCTCGGCGGATCGCCTCCGGGTTGGTGAAGGCGAAATTGGCGGGCGACAGGGCGTTCAGGAACATCTGGGTGAAGAACTGGGCCCGGGTCCGGGTCGCCTCGTCCACGCCCTCGGCCTTCTCGACCAGCGAGGTCGCCTGACGGCTGGCGAGCAGATAGGCCTGCTTGAGATAGTCGAAGACCGGCTCTTCCGACCAGGCGGGGTCGTTGAAGCGGCGGTCGCCGCGTTCCGGCGCGACCAAAGGCTCGACCTCGGCGCCGGCGGCGCGGCGGGAGGCGCGGCTCCACAGGTCGATCCATTCCGTTGCCGCGTTCTGGCTGGCGCGCAGCACGCCGGCGGGGTCGGTCCACAGCTGCATCGTGAAGTCGGCGAAAGCCCGCGCCGGCGCCGTCGGATCGTGGGCGAGGCTCGCCGGGGCGCGAACCCCGGCCTGCGCTGCGGCGAGGGCATTCTCGACGACTCGGGTCCAGGCGGCGGCGAGCTGCGCCGGGTCGGGCGCCGTCTCCGGAAGCTTCCAGACTCGGCTGTCGGTCATTCGAAGCTCCCCAGCGGCAACGGCGACCAGCTGTCTTCGGGCGCCAGTGGATCGAACATCTTCTCGACCATCTCCTCGGTCACCTCCTCGGGGCTCGCCGGCCGCCAGAGCGGCTCATTGTCCTTGTCGACGAGCAGCGCGCGCACCCCCTCGGCGAAATCGGGATGCGCCGAGACATGGGCCATCAACGCATATTCCATCCCCATCTCTCCGGCGAAGTCGCGCAGCGCGCTGCTCTTTTCGAGAAGCCTCAGCGACACCTTGCACGCGGTCGGCGATTTGCGGCGCAGCGTCTCGACCTGCTTGAGCGCCCAGTCCGATCCGTCGGCCCGAAGATCGGCGATGATCCGCTCGAGCGAGTCCGCTTCGAACAGCCGGCAGATCTTGTCCCGGTCCTGCTTGATCCGCGCCGGCGGCGGCGGCGCCTGCGCATGCGCCAGATAGGCATCGATCCGGTTGGGGTCGCGGGCGATGTCGGCCTTGAGCGACTCGACGTCGCCATGTTCGACATAATGGGTGGCGAGGCCGAGCGCGAAGCATTCGGCGCCGTCGAGCCGGGCGCCGGTCAGCGCGAGATATTGGGGCAGCCGGCCGAGCAGTCGGGAAAGGTGCCAGCCGCCGCCGACGTCCGGGAACAGGCCTATCGAAGTCTCCGGCATGGCGAACAAGGTGCGGTCGGTGGCGATCCGGTAACGGCAGGGCCGCGAGATGCCGACTCCGCCCCCCATCGTCACCCCGTCCATGAACACCGCGGTCGGCTTGGGATAGGAGAAGAGCAGGTGGTTCAGCCGATATTCGTTGAAGAAGAAGGCCCGGGCCGCCGCCCCGGTGCCCTGGGCGCTTCGGGCGATGGTCACGACGTCGCCGCCGGCGCAGAAGCCGCGGCCCTCGGCATGGTCGATGATGACGGCCTCGACCTTGGGGTCGTGCAGCCATTCGATCAGCGAAGCGGTCATCGCCAGCACCATGTCGAGGTCGAGCGCATGGATCGCCTTGGGCCGGTTGAGGCTCAGGCGGCCGGTGCAGCCCTGGATCGCGGAGAGGACGGTCTGGGTCATGCTCTGGATGGATCGGGTCCTTCGATACGATGTTCAGGTCGGATTGTCCCCCGGACAATCCTGATCATTTCGGCAAGCTCGGTCCCTACTCAGGATGAGCGGGGTTGGAAGCTGGAAACTTGCCCGCTCATCCTGAGTAGCCGTTGAGCTTGTCGAAACGGCGTATCGAAGGACCGCATCACTGCCGCGACAGCTCCCTGCCGATGATCATGCGCATGACCTGGTTGGTCCCTTCGAGGATCGAATGAACCCTCAAGTCGCGCCAGAAGCGCTCGATCGGGTAATCCTGCAAATAGCCGTAGCCGCCGTGGAGCTGGAGCGCCCGGTCGACGATGGAAGAGCCCGAATCGGTGGCGAGGCGCTTGGCCATGGCGGCGAACTTGGTCTTGTCGGGCGCGTTTTCGGTCACCTTGACCGCGGCCGCGTAGAGCAGCATCCGCGCCGCCTGGAGCTCGGTCTCCATGTCGGCGAGCATGAACTGGGTGTTCTGGAAGTCGGCGATCGGCTGGCCGAACTGCTTGCGCTCCTTGGTGTAGCGGACCGCCTCGTCGAGGCAGCGCTGGGCCCCGCCGAGGCTGCACGCGCCGATGTTGAGCCGGCCGCCGTCGAGGCCCATCATCGCGATTCGAAAGCCCTCGCCCTCGCCTCCGACCAGATTCTCGGCGGGCACCCGGACCTCGTCGAAATTGACCTGGGCGGTGGGCTGGGAATGCCAGCCGAGCTTCTTCTCCTGGGCGCCGAAGCTCACCCCCGCCATGTCCTTCTCGATGACGAGGCAGGAAATGCCCTTCGGTCCCTCCTGGCCGGTGCGGACCATCGCGACGTAGATCTCGTTCTCGCCGCCGCCGGAGATGAACGCCTTGGAGCCGGAGACTACATAGCCGTCGCCGTCCCTGACGGCCCGGGTCTTGAGGGCGGCCGCATCGGAGCCCGACCCGGGCTCGGTCAGGCAATAGGAGCCCATATTCTCCATCGTGACCATCGCGGGCAGGTATTTCTCCTTGACCCGGGCGGAGCCGAACCGGTCGATCATCCAGCTCGCCATGTTGTGGATCGAGATGAAGGCGCTGGTCGAGGGGCAGCCATAGGCCATCGCCTCCATGATCAGGGCCGCCTCGAGCCGTCCCAGGCCGATGCCGCCGCTCTCCTCGGACACGTAGATCGCTCCGAAGCCCAATTCGGCGGCGGCGCGGATCGTGTCGCGCGGGAAGATGTGCTTCTCGTCCCACTCGGCCGCGTTCGGCGCGACCGCGTCGGCGGTGAACTGCCGCGCCATCTCCTGGATCTGGCGCTGCTCGTCGCTAAGGTCGAACTGGCTCATGGCGGTCCCATAGCCGGGAGAATCGTCATGCTGAACTTGATTCAGCATCCATGAACGCGAATCTGGAACTGCGTTCGCTATGTTCATGGATCCTGACATTCGTCAGGATGACAGCGGAGTCATCGTCAGCCAAGGGTTCCGATGGCGGCAGCGGCCAGTGCGAGCGAGGCCAATGAAATTGCCAGGACCCACAGTCGCGCCAAGCGCAAGTTTCGCTCCAGCGTTCGAAGCTCCAACTCCTTCAGCTCGGTTCGCAGCCGGCTGAGCTCGGCGTGTAGTCTGAGGTCCGATCCGGTCGGGCCATCGGCGTCCATGCGACGGTATGATAGCCTGTTTCGCTTTCCATTGAAACAATGTGATATTTCATCGATTATGGTGAGTGGCGGGCAGGATCGCAATGTCGAGGGAACCGTGCGCCTACATTCTAGCGAGCCGCAGGCATGGGACGCTCTATATCGGCGTAACCTCGGACCTCATGGCCCGTCTGCACCAGCATCGGACGGGGGCGACGCGCGGTTTCACGACTGAATATGCGGTCCATCGGCTGGTTCATTTCGAAATGTTCGCGGACATGTATTCGGCCATCGCACGCGAGAAGCAGCTCAAGGCATGGCGGCGGGCGTGGAAGATCGCGCTTGTCGAGGAGAACAATCCGTTTTGGGAGGACCTGGCGATCGGTCTTGGCTTCGATCCGCTGCCACCCCATCCGTCATCCCGGACTTGATCCGGGATCCATGAACGCGGTTTGCGAAAGTCAGACCTCGGCGCTCATGGGTCCTGACTTTCGTCAGGATGACCTGGCGAACCTGCTTACGAAAGTTCGTTGCCCGCTTCCGCGAACGCTCCGATGGCCCGCTCGAGCTCGTCGCGGGTGTGGGTGGCGGAGATCTGGGTGCGGATTCGGGCCCTGCCCTTGGGCACGACCGGGTAGGAGAAGGCGATGACGTAGACGCCCTTCTTCAGCAACGCATCGGCCAGCTGGGCGGCGCGGCGGGCGTCGTGGAGCATCACCGGGATGATCGGATGCTCGCCCCGAAGAAGCTCGAAGCCCGCCTCCTCGAGGCCCTCGCGGAAGAAGCGCATGTTGTCGCGCAGCCGGCCGCGCAGGTCGTCGCCCGCGGCGGCGAGCTCCACCGCCTTTTGGGCCCCGGCGACCATCGCCGGAGCGACGCTGTTGGAGAAGAGATAGGGACGCGAACGCTGGCGGAGCAGCTCGACGATCGCCTTCTTCGCGCTGGTGAAGCCGCCGCTGGCGCCGCCCAGCGCCTTGCCGAGCGTGCCGGTGATGATGTCGATCCGGTCCATGACGCCGCAATGTTCGGGCGATCCGCGGCCATGCGCTCCGACCACCCCGGTGGCGTGGCTGTCGTCGACATGGACGAGGGCGCCGTAACGCTCCGCCAGGTCGCATATCCCCTCGAGCGGAGCGATATAGCCGTCCATGGAGAAGACGCCGTCGGTCGCGACCAGTTTGAAGCGTGCGCCGGCGGCGTCGGCGGCTTGCAGCTGGGCCTCAAGGTCGGCCATGTCGGCATTGCGGTAGCGGTAGCGCTTCGCCTTGCAGAGCCGGACCCCGTCGATGATCGAGGCGTGGTTGAGCTCGTCCGAGATGACCGCGTCTTCGGCGCCGAGCAGGGTCTCGTAGAGGCCGCCATTGGCGTCGAAGCAGGAGGGATAGAGGATCGTGTCCTCCATCTCGAGCCAGCCGGACAGCCGGTCCTCGAGCTGCTTGTGGATCGACTGGGTGCCGCAGATGAAGCGGACCGAAGCCATTCCGTAGCCCCAGCGCTCGAGGCCCTCCCGCGCCGCCGCCTCGACCCGCTCGTCCTGGGCGAGGCCGAGATAATTGTTGGCGCACAGGTTGATGACCTCCTCGCCCGAGGCGACGCCGACATGCGAGCCCTGCGGGGTCGTGATGACCCGCTCCTGCTTGTAGAAGCCCGCTTCGCGGATGGCGCTCAGTTCCTGGGCGAGATGCCGCTCGAATTCGCCGTACATTGGACCTCTCTCGCTGGGGCCGCGTCGCGTTCGACACGGCCTCGATCTTCACCTTCTAGTCCCAGCGCAGCACGACCTTGCCGGTGCCGCCCTGGAGCATCGCCTCGAATCCGCTCTCGTAATCCTGATAGGGAAGGCGGTGGGTGATGATCGGGGCGAGGTCGAGTCCGGACTGGATCATCACGGTCATCTTGTACCAGGTCTCGAATATTTCCCGCCCGTAAATCCCCTTTATCGTCAACATGTTGAACACGACCTTGCGCCAGTCGATGGCGATCTCGCTCTCGGGGATGCCGAGCATCGACACCTTTCCGCCGTGGCACATATTGTCGAGAAGGTCGCGCAACGCTCCGGCATTGCCGGACATTTCCAGGCCGACGTCGAACCCCTCGGTCATCCCCAGCTCTTTTTGAACGTCGCCGAGCTTCTCCGTGGCGACGTTGACCGTCCGCGTGGCGCCGAGCCTCGCGGCGAGCTCGAGCCGATAGTCGTTGACGTCGGTGATGACGACGTGGCGGGCGCCGACATGGCGCGCGACCGCGGCCGCCATCGCGCCGATCGGGCCGGCCCCGGTGATCAGGACGTCCTCCCCGACCATGTCCCACTGCAAGGCGGTGTGGACGGCGTTGCCGAACGGATCGAATATCGACGCCACGTCGAGGTCGATGCCGTCGGCATGGTGCCAGACGTTGGCGTTGGGAATGGCGATATATTCGGCGAAGGCACCGGGTCGGTTGACTCCGACTCCGCTGGTATAAGGACACAGGTGCCGGCGTCCGGCCATGCAGTTGCGGCAGCGGCCGCACACGATGTGGCCTTCGCCGGAGACGATCATCCCGGGCGAATAATCGTTGACGTTGTCGCCGACGGCCACGATCTCGCCGACGAATTCGTGGCCCACGACCATCGGCACCGGGATCGTCGCCTGCGCCCAATCGTCCCATTTGTAGATGTGCAGGTCGGTGCCGCAGATCGCCGTTCGCTTCACCTTGATCAGCACGTCGTTGATTCCGGGCGTCGGTTCCGGGACGTCCTCGAGCCAGAGCCCGCGAGCCGACTCACGCTTGACCAGAGCTTTCATGAGCGCGTCCCGGCGCAAGCGGAGAGCCGGGCCGGGCCGGCAGGATAGGACTGAATCATGCCCGCCCCTCTAGCGAACGGGCGGGAAATCGCAATCTGCGGTCACCACAAGAAGTTCAGCGCGCCCGGAAACCGCGACCGCAAGAGCGGTCGTCGCGGCTATGGCCGATTCACATTTGCGATGGAGGATTAAGAGCAGATTCGATTTTTCGATGAATCCCTCAGCCCATTGTCGGGATGACAAAGGCGTTCTCCCCGGTCGGTGAGCCGTCCGGCCAGCGCTGGGTGATGGTCTTAGTTTTGGTCCAGAAACGGACTCCCTCCATGCCGTGCTGATTGATGTCGCCAAACCCCGAACGCTTCCAGCCGCCGAACGTGTGATAGGCGACGGGGACCGGGATGGGGACGTTGATTCCGACCATGCCGACATTGACTCGGTGGGCGAACTCGCGAGCGGCGTGGCCGTTGCGGGTGAAGATGGCGACGCCGTTGCCGTACTGATGCTCGCTCGGCAGCCGAAGCGCCTCTTCGAAGCTCTCGGCGCGGACCATCTGCAGGACCGGGCCGAAAATCTCTTCCCGGTAGCTTTGGAAGTCGGGCTTTACGTGGTCGAAGAAGGTGGGGCCGATGAAGAAGCCCTCCTCATGGCCCTGGAGGGTGAAGCCGCGGCCGTCGATGACAAGCTCGCCGCCTTCGTCGGCGCACATCCGGATATAATTCTCGATCCGCTGCTTGTGGGCCGCGTTCACGACCGGACCGTAATGGGCTTCCGCGTCGGTCGAGACTCCTACGCGAAGGGCATTGATCGCCGGAACGAGCGCCTCGCGAAGCGCGTCGGCGGTCTTCTCTCCCACCGGCACGACGACGGGCAGCGCCATGCAGCGCTCGCCGGCCGAGCCGAAGGCGGCTCCGGCGAGGTCGTTCACGACCATGTCGAGATCGGCGTCGGGCATGACGATGCCGTGGTTCTTGGCGCCTCCGAAGGCCTGGACTCGCTTTCCGTTCGCCGTGCCCCGGCTGTAGATATAGTGGGCGATGTCGGACGAGCCGACGAAGCTGATCGCTCGGATCTCGTCATGGTCGATTATCGCGTCGACCATCTCTTTGTCGCCATGGACGACCTGGAGCACGCCGTCGGGCAGACCGGCGTCCTTCATCAGCTCGGCGAGGCGGACCGGCACCGAGGGGTCGCGCTCGGACGGCTTGAGGATGAAGGCATTGCCGCAGGCGATGGCGACTCCGAACATCCACATCGGGATCATCGCCGGGAAGTTGAACGGGGTGATTCCGGCGACGATTCCGAGCGGCTGGCGCATGGAGTAGACGTCGATTCCGGGCCCGGCGCCCTGCGTATACTCGCCCTTGAGCGCATGCGGGATGCCGCAGGCGAATTCGATCACCTCGAGCCCGCGCTGGATGTCGCCGCGCGCGTCGGCGATCACCTTGCCGTGCTCCGAGGCGAGGAGGAGGGCGAGGTCCTCCATGTCCTTCTCGACCAGCGCCTTGAAGTTGAACATCACTCGGGCGCGGCGCTGCGGGTTGGTCGCCGCCCAGGCCGGGGCGGCTTGCCGCGCCGCGGCCACGGCCTGCTCGAGGTCGGCGGCGGTGCCGAAGCGAACGCGGGCCTGCACGCCGCCATTATTGGGGTCGAAGACGTCGCCGTGCCTGGCCCCGGCGACGTAGCCGGCGCCGGCGATGAAATGATCGATGTTGCGCATGGAATCGCTTTCGAGACTAAAGGCCGTGATTGACGCCGCCCCTAGCCAAGCCGCGCCGGAAAGGCCAGCCGCGCCCGGCCACCCGCCCGTCATTCCGACCCGCGCCTCTCTCCGCATTCCAGAGACCCCCGTCATTCCAGCGCAAGCTGGAATCTCTTGCGGTTTGAAGGCAGGGAGATTTGCCTTGCGCTGCAACCACGGAGAGAGGACGCGGGTCGAATGAAGCTGGGATCGTTGATGCAGGGCCGCGACGGCCGCCTGGTGGTGGTCAGCCGCGACCTCGCCTGGTGCGCCGACGCCACTCACATCGTGCCGACGCTGCAGGCGGCGCTTGACGATTGGGCGACCGTCGAGCCGCAGCTTCAGCTGCTCGCCCAGGACCTCGCCCACGGCGTCATTCCCAAGGAGCGCTTCCACGAGCGGCAGGCCGACGCGCCGCTGCCTCGCGCTTACCAATGGGCGGACGGGTCGGCTTATGTGAACCACGTCGCCCTCGTCCGGCAGGCGCGCGGCGCGGAGATGCCGCAAAGCTTCTGGACCGACCCGCTCATGTATCAGGGCGCGTCGGACGAGATGCTCGCGCCGCGCGACCCGATCCCGCTCGCCGACGAGGGCTGGGGCCTCGACCTCGAAGCGGAGATCGTCGTCGTCACCGGCGATGTGCCGCGCGGAGTCTCGCGCGAGGAGGCGCTCGGGCGGATCAGGCTGGTCGGCCTGGTCAACGACGTGTCGCTTCGCAACCTCATCCCACCCGAGCTGGCCAAGGGGTTCGGTTTCCTCCAGTCGAAGCCGGCCAGCGCCCTTTCGCCGGTGCTGGTCACCCCGGACGAGCTGGGCGAGGCGTGGCGCGACGGCAAGCTGCACGGAACGCTGAGGGTCGACCTCAACGGAAGGCCGTTCGGCCGCGCCGACGCCGGCGAGGACATGACCTTCGACTTCGGCACCCTGGTCGCGCACCTGGCGAAGACCCGCAACGTCGCCGCCGGTTCGATCGTGGGTTCGGGGACGGTGTCCAACCGCGACTCCGACGGCGGCCCCGGAAGGCCGGTCGACCGCGGCGGACTGGGTTATTCCTGCCTCGCCGAGCTGCGCACGGTCGAGACGATCCTCGACGGCAAGCCGGCTACCCCGTTCCTCAAGCCGGGCGACACCGTCCGCATCTGGATGGACGATGGCGACGGCCATTCGATCTTCGGCGCGATCGAGCAGACGGTGACCGCCGCCTGAATCAGTAGAGCAGAAAGGGCGAGCGCTCCTCCGCCCAGGCGTTCTCGTCGCGCGCGGCCAAGGCGTCGAGGTCGGCCGGCGACGCGGCGGGGTCGTCGACCCATTCGCGCAATTCGGGCCCGCCGTTGATCACGTCGATGGCAAGCTTGTCGAACTCATATTCGTAGGGAAAGTCCCGCCACAGCTCATAATCCGGATAAAGGCTTCGGATCGCCTTGAAGGCGAGCGCCTGGAGCCGCCACGGTCGGAACGATTCGTGGTCGTAGGCCGGGCCTTCGGTATGGATCTGCACGCCGTGGCAGAGCGCGCCGACATGCTTGTGGAAGGTCGGCTCGAACGAAATCTCGCGCAGCCGGCAGCCGTTCAGCCAATCCGGGGCGAGGCGGCGCATCTCGGCGAGCACCGGCCGAGCCGCGATGTCGGGCGCTCCGAACAGCTCCAGCGGCCGGGTGGTTCCGCGGCCTTCCGACAAGGTCGTCCCCTCCAGCATGACCGTCCCGGCATAAGCGCGGGCCATCCAGAGGTTCGGCGCGTTCGGGCTCGGATTGATCCACACCCGCTCGCCCAGGGGCCAGCCGTGGCCCGGACCGGCCTCGGGCCGCCAGCCCTCCATCGCGATCACCCGATAGTCGACGTCGAGCCTCATCGTCTCGACGAACCAGCGGCCGAGCTCGCCCAGCGTCAGGCCGTGGCGCATCGGCATCGGCCCGGCGCCGACGAAGCTCTCCCAGCCGGCCCGCAGGGTCAGGCCCTCGATCGGCCGCCCGGCCGGATTGGGCCGATCGAGGACCCAAACCGACTTGCCGTGCCGAGCCGCCGCCTCGAGCACGTAGAGGAGGGTGGTGACGAAGGTGTAGATGCGGCAGCCCAGGTCCTGCAGGTCGACGAGCAGGACGTCGAAGGCGCCCATCATCTGTCCGGTCGGTCGGCGCACTTCGCCATAGAGGCTGAACACGGCGATGCCGTGGACCGGATCGTTATAGTCCGGCGATTCCACCATATTGTCCTGCTTGTCGCCGCGCAGGCCGTGCTGAGGCCCGAAAGCTGCGGTGAGGTTGAGGCCGTCGCAGGCGGCGAGCGCATCAAGAGCATGGGTGAGGTCGGCGGTGACCGAGGCCGGATGGGCGAGCAGGGCGATCCGCTTGCCTTCGAGGGGCGCGCGAAGCGCGGGTTCGCGAAGCAGCCGATCGATGCCGAACTTCATAGCCGCACCGCTGGTGGCGGCAGTTCGACGGCAAAGCAATCCGGATGATGGAAATCCGGCTTCCCCGGCGGGTGGGCGACGGCCCAATAGGATTTGCGGCCGTCCGCTTCCTCGATCACCGCGGCCAGGCCGAGGCACCAGGCCTCGAGCGGCGGGAGAAAGGGAGTCCCGCCGAGGGCGAACGACCCGTGCAGGCGCAGCCGGCCTCCGTCCGTCGAGCGGCGAATCTTCGGCTCGGCAGCGTCCGCCAGCCGTTTCATGCCGGCGCGATAGCCCGCAAAGGCATAGGCCGCCCACTCGCCCGACGGCGACAGGTTCAGCTCGACATAGGCCTCGCCGACGGCCCCGGCGACGAAGGCCTCGAAGCAGGTCGTCCGCCACAGTCCGTCGCTGAAGGATGGGGCAGCAGGCGCCGGAACGACAACCGAGCCGGACCCGGCGAGGACATAATCCAGCCTAAGGGAAGAGGCTCGCCGGGCGACGTCGACGTGGAGGCTCATCGCGCAGGAGGGAGGCGTTTCGGGATGCGGCCTCAGGGTCAGGTGCATGCCCGCGCCCTAGCATCGGCGAAGTGAGCGGGCGAGCGTCTCCAGGGCTTGCGACTCGGGGCGGCACGGGCGCAGAGGGGAGGCATGAAACGCCTCCTTGTCGCGCTCGCCGCCGCCGCCTTGATCGTCCCTCCCGCCGCCGCCCAGCGCGAACGACGCGCCGAACCCGTTCCGCAAGCGGACCTACGCGAGCTCGCCGACGAGGTTTCACAGGAATCGCTGCGAGCGATCGTCGAGCGGCTGGTCGGCTTCGGGACCCGGCACACGCTTTCCGCTCGGGATCATCCGACCCGCGGCATCGGCGCCGCGCTCAACTGGACCGAGGCGGAGTTCCGCCGCTACGCCCGGGCCTGCGGCGGGTGCTTGCAGGTCGTCCGAACCGGCGACACCGTCACCGGGCGGCGGATCCCGACTCCGACCCTGGTCGAGAACGTCGTCGCGATCCAGCGCGGCACGACTCGTCCGGACCAGGTCGTGATCATCACCGGCCACATCGACAGCCGGGTCACCGACCCGATGAACGCCGCCGCCGACGCGCCCGGGGCGAATGACGACGGCTCGGGCACGGCCGCCGTGATCGAAGCCGCTCGGCTGCTGTCTCGACACCGCTTTCCGGCGACCATCGTCTATGCCGCGCTTTCGGGAGAGGAGCAGGGTCTGGTCGGCGGCCGGATCCTGGCCGAACATGCCCGCGCGCAGGGCTGGCAGGTGGTCGCCAACCTCAACAACGACATCATCGGCAACAGCTGCGGCTCGGATGGCCTGTGCGACGACGACAATGTGCGGGTCTTCTCCGAAGGCCTTCGCTGGCAGGGCGGCGACTCGCTCCGGCCGCTGGTGCGCAGCCAGGGCGGCGAGAACGATTCGCCGTCGCGGAACCTCTCGCGCTTCCTGGCGTCGCTGGCCGAGCAGCTCGGCCTCGGCCTCGACGTGCGTCAGATCTGGCGGAACGACCGCTTCGGCCGCGGCGGCGATCATACCGAGTTCCTCAACGCCGGTTTCCCGGCGGTCCGCTTTTCGGTGGCCGTCGAGAATTACAACTGGCAGCATCAGGATCTGCGGGTCGAGAACGGCGTCGAATATGGCGACACGATCGACAAGATGGATTTTTCCTATCTGCGCCGGGTCGGCGCGCTCAACGTCGCCGCCTTGGCGGCGCTCGCCCGAGCGCCGATGCCGCCGGCGCCGACGGTGGAGGGAGCGGTCTCGACCGATACGACGGTCGCTTGGGCCGCGGTGCCGGGTGCCGCGCAATATGTCGTTCGCTGGCGCCGGACCGACTCGAACCAGTGGCAGCACAGCCGGCGGTTTCGTACCGACATCGTCAATTGCGCCGGCAATGCCTGCCTGCTGACCGCGGATTCGAGCCGCACCTTTTCCGCCTCGCTTCCCGGCGTTCGAGTCGACGACTGGGTATTCGGGGTCTCGTCGGTGTCCGCCGACGGTTATGAGAGCCCGGTCGCCTCGGCAGTGCCGGGCGGGGGGTTCGGCCCCTACACGCCTCCTCCTGCGCCGGCGCAGCAGCAATAGTGCTGGAAACGCTCATCCTGAGGAGGCATTGAGCCTGGCGAAATGCCGTCTCGAAGGACCTGCCGTGCTTCGAGACGCGGCTTCGACAAGCTCAGCCGCTCCTCAGCATGAGCGGGTCTGGAGACTGAATGGCGCGTAAGCCAGTCAAGGGCGGCCTTCCCAGCCGCGAACAGATTCTCGATTTCATCCAGACCTCGGACGCACCCGCGGGGAAGCGCGAGATCGCCCGGGCGTTCGGCCTCAAGCCGCAGGACAAGGTCGCGCTGAAGGCCCTGCTCAGGGAAATGGCCGACGAAGGGCTGATCGACTCGGCGCCGGGCCGCGCCTTCCACCGCCTGGGTGGAGTGCCCAAGGTGACCGTGCTTCGGGTGGTCGACATCGACGACAGCGGCCGCGCCTGGGCGGTTCCGGAGCGCTGGGAGGCGGACGACCCGCCGCCGCGGCTTCGGGTCATGGAGCGCAAGGGCAGAGGCAGCGCGCTCGGCGTCGGCGACCGCATCCTCTCGCGCACCGAGGAGGGCCGGGACGGCTGGATCGCCCATCCGATGAAGAAGCTGCTCAAAGGCAGCGAGCTCGTCCTCGGCGTGGTGCACCGGGAGGGGACGTCGCACTGGCTGAGGCCGGTCGAGAAGAAGGAAAGGCGAGAGCTTCCGATCTCCGATCTGGGCGAGGCGCGCGTCGGCGACCTCGTGCTGGCGGAAAAGACCGGTCGCCCGCCGCGGCTGTCGGCGCGGGTCGACACCATCCTCGGCGACCCGTTCGCGCCGCGCAGCTTCAGCCTGATCGCCATCCACAAGCACGATATCCCGCATATCTTCCCCGGCTCCGTGCTCGAGGAGGCGGAGCGTGTCGCCAGGCAGCCGCTCGGCGACCGCGAGGATCTCACCCACATCCCCATCGTCGCGATCGATCCGGCCGACGCGCGCGACCATGACGATGCCGTCTGGGCGGCGCCCGACGACGAGCCCGACAATGGCGGCGGCTGGAAGGCGATCGTCGCCATCGCCGACGTCTCCTTCTACGTGCGGCCCGGCTCGGCACTCGACAAGGAGGCGCGCAAGCGCGGCAACAGCGTCTATTTCCCCGATCGGGTCGTGCCGATGCTGCCGGAGACTCTCAGCGCCGAGATCTGCTCGCTGAAGCAGGGCGAGGATCGCGCCGCCCTCGCCTGCCATCTTCGGGTGACGAAGGACGGGCAGCTCAAGTCGTGGCGCTTCAGCCGAGCCCGGGTCAGGATCGCCGCCAACATCGCCTATGAAGACGCTCAGGCGGCTGTCGATTCGGCCTTCGGCCAGGACCGGATCGAGGTCGAATCCTCGCCCTGTTCGATGCCGGAGATCGAGGCCGAGGCGCCGGTGGCGGCGGAGCTCGTGGAGTCGACCCTCAAGCCGCTCTGGGCCTGCTGGCGGGCGCTCTACGCGGCGCGCGCGAAACGCGGCCCGCTCGAGCTCGATCTGCCTGAACGGCGGGTGGTGCTGGACGAGAAAGGGCGGATCGCCTCGGTCGCGCCGCGCGAGCGGCTCGACGCGCACAAGCTGATCGAGGATTATATGATCGCCGCCAACGTCGCCGCGGCCAAGGCGCTCGAGTCGAAGAAGAGTCCGGTCATGTACCGAGTCCACGAGCCCCCGAGCCGCGAGAAGCTGGTCGCGCTCCGCGATTATCTGAAGACCTTCGGGATCGAATTCGCGCTTGGGCAGGTGGTGCGCCCCTCGACCTTCAACCGGATCCTCGAGCGCGTCGGCGAGGCCGATTTCAGGCCGCAGGTGATGGAGCAAGTCCTTCGAACCCAGACGCAGGCCTATTACGGGCCTCAGAATCACGGCCATTTCGGCCTGGCGCTGGGCTCCTACGCCCATTTCACGTCGCCGATCCGCCGCTATGCCGACCTCATCGTCCATCGCGCCCTGGTCCGCGCCGGGCGCCTCGGCGAGGGCGGCCTCACCGAGCAGGAGGCCGAGGCGATGGAGGTGACCGGCGAGCTCATCTCCAACCACGAGCGGCGGGCCATGGAAGCGGAGCGCGAGACGATCGACCGCTATGTCGCCGCCTATCTGGCCGAGCATGTCGGCGAGCTCGTCGAATGCCGGATAACCGGGGTCCAGCCGTTCGGCTTCTTCGCCACCGTCCTCGAGCTCGGCGGGGACGGCCTGGTGCCGGTCTCGACGCTGGGCCAGGATTATTTTCGCTATGACGAAGTCAGCCAGAGCCTGGTCGGCGACGATAGCGGCGACTCCTATGTCCCCGGGCAGCGGCTGACGCTTCGGCTGGCGGAAGCGAACCCGGTGAGCGGCGGCCTCCGCTTCGAGCTGCCCGATTCGCCGCAGGGCTCGGCGCGCGCCACCTCCGGGCGCGCCGGCCGCGGCGAGCCGCGCTCCGGACAGCACCCGCAGGGCCGGCGCGGCCGGCCCGCCAACATCCGCCACCGGGGCCGCAAATAGCCGCTCCCGCCGGCGCAGAATCCTGCTAGTCAAAAGGCGAATCGCGGAGGGTCGCGAATGGGCTGGTTCGATTTCGCAGCTTTCGTCCTGGCATCGGCGGCGCCGGCCACGACGCTGCCGCCGAGCGACCCCCCGGTCCTCACCGCGGCCGAGGTCGCCGCGGTCATGCAGGAGGGCCTGCCGCATCGTTACGACGGAGGCATCAGCATGGTGGCGGTGGCGGCGGTGCGCGAGGTGCTCGTCGTTACCTTCGACGTGCCGGCCGCCTTTACGGACGACCTGGATCCCGAGGCCATCGCCCGCGAATTCGCGGCCGGCTTCTGCGGAATAGGCGACGCGAACCTCTATTTCGAGCAGGGCATGCGCGTTCGGGTGGACACGACCGTCGACGGGGGCGCGCCGGTCCCGGGGCTGATCATCGACCGCTGCCCTGCCGGAACGGAGGGTGGAGGCGCCGAATCGCTTTAGCCGGCGGAATGCCGAGGTGGGGGGAGCCCAGCATGAGTGAGCGAAATGGTGCGTAAGATCCTGCGCTGGCTCGGCTACATCCTGCTGGCGATCCTCGCGCTCCTACTGATCGGCGCGGCCTGGATATGGTTCGCCTCGTCGCGGGAGATCGGCCGCATCCATTCCGCCAGGCCCGAGACGCTCGCCCCGCCGACGCCGGCGCAGCTCGGCGACGCGGTCCGCCAGGCGAGGCTTCTGGGCTGCTTCAGCTGCCATGGCGAAGGCCTGCGCGGACGGTTGATGTTCAAGGAATCCGGCGTCGCCGAGGTCTGGGCCCCCAATTTGACCGAGGTCGCGGCGCGCGCCGACGACCAGCAGCTGGCTCGGGCCATCCGCCAGGGGATCGGCGCCGACGGACGCGCTCTGTGGGTGATGCCGTCGCCCATGTATTCGCGCCTCTCCGACGGCGAGGTCGCGGCCCTGATCGCCGTCATCCGCCGCCTTCCTCGCGCCGGCGAAGCGACTCCGCCAGTTTCGCTCGGGCCGCTGGGGCGGTTCGGAATCGCCACCGGCCGCTTCCGGCCGGCGACCGCGATGACGGACGAGTTTCGGGTCCGCCAGCCCTATCAAGTAGGGCGCGAGCACGAGGCGGGCCGGCGCCTCGCCTCGATCAATTGCTCCGAATGCCACGGCCCGGATCTGGGCGGCGGACGGCCCGGTCCGGATGCCGCGGCCCCCGGGCTCTCCATAGCCGGAGCCTACGACCTCGCCCATTTCCGCACCCTGATGCGCACCGGACGGCCCCCGGACGGCCGCGACCTCGGCTTGATGAGGACCGTCGCCCGCCAGGACTTCTCGCACCTGACCGACGAAGAGATCGCTCAGCTCCACGGCTATCTTCAGGCGCGGGCCGAGCGCGTCCAGGATCCGCCGGTCGAACCCTGAGTCACGCGAGCGACGGGCCTAAAGCTTGGGGAGGGTGACCCCCTGCTGGCCCATATATTTGCCGGCGCGGTCGGCATAGCTGACCTCGCACGGCTCGTTGCCCTGGAGGAACAGGAACTGGCACGCGCCCTCGTTGGCGTAGACCTTGGCCGGCAGCGGCGTCGTGTTGGAAAATTCGAGGGTGACGTGGCCCTCCCAGCCCGGCTCGAGCGGAGTCACGTTCACGATGATCCCGCAGCGGGCGTAGGTCGACTTGCCGAGGCAGATGACGAGGACGTCGCGCGGCACCCGAAAATATTCGACCGTCCGCGCCAGCGCGAAGCTGTTGGGCGGGATGATGCAGATGTCGGTCTTGCGGTCGACGAAGCTGTTGTGCGCGAAATCCTTGGGGTCGACGATGGCGTTGTCGACATTGGTGAAGATCTTGAAATCGTCGGCGACCCGGGCGTCGTAGCCGTAGGAGGAAAGGCCGTAGCTGATGCAGCCCTCGCGCCGCTGGGCTTCGACGAAGGGCTCGATCATCCGGTCCGCCAGCGCGCGCTCGCGAATCCAGCGGTCGGACATGATCGCCATCAGTCGTCCCCGCGCTCGACGAGCCGGCCGCCGCAGCCGGAGAGCTCTCGGCCGCTCAGGCGCACCCGGACATCGTCCTCGTAGAGCCGCTCGCCCGAGCCCCGGCACGGACCCGGCCGCGCCTGGATCGTGATCACCGCCGTGCCGTCGCGCGATTCCCAGGTGCGCCAGCCGTCCTGAGTGCGCGGCAGGGTGCGCGGATAGACGATTTCCTCGTGTTCGGCCGCCTCCGGGCCGCCGCCGCCGCGGCCGAGGCGAAGGACGATTCGATCGTCGCCGATCGTCGCCAGCCAGAACGGCTCCTGCCCGATCGCCGAGTAGCGGACGTTATCGACCGGATTGTAGGGGCGTTCGCGAGCGGTCTCGCATCCGCCGAGGAGCAACGCTGGCAACAGGCCGAGGCTCTTGTTCATGCCGCCGTCGATGCGTGCCCCGAACCGTGCGAGTCAACCGCCGTCGTCGGCTGCTTGATGTGCAGGACGCAGATCAGGGTGAAGAGCCGGCGGGCGGTGTCGAAGTCCATCGCGACCTTGCCGTCGAGCGACTCGCGCAGCAGCTCGGCCGCTTCGTTGTGGAGTCCGCGCCGCGCCATGTCGATCGCCTCGATGCCGCGCGGCTGGTCCGAGCGGACCGTTTTGAAATAGCTCTCGCAAATCTCGAAATAGTCCCGGATCGGGCGGCGGAAGCGGGCGAGGCCGACGCGCACCGTGTCGAGCGGGGCTCCGGCCTCGTCGCTGAGATCGATGCACAGGCGGCTCTCCTCGACCCGCAGCTTCACCCGATAGGGTCCGCCATGGCCGCGAGCGTCGAAATGATTCTTCTCGAGCAGGTCGAAGATGGCGACCCGCCGCTCGTGCTCGATGTCCTCGTTGCGCCGAAGGATTGAGCGCTCGTCGAGCTCGATGTCGATGATCCGCGGCTCGCCCATGGCCCCTGCTAGCGGCTGGAGCTTCGATTATCCACACTGCTTCCACAGACTTAATGCGGGTTGAGGCCGGCCTCGGATGAGTTCACAGATTGGCCCATGGCTCAACCGCTTGCCGTCAACGATACCGCGCCGCCACCGGCCCAGTCGCTTCCGCACAACGTCGAGGCGGAGGCGGCGCTGCTCGGCGCGCTGATGATCGACAACCGACTCGCCGAGGACATCCAGCTCAAGCTCCGGCCCGACCATTTCTTCGAGCCGCTCCACGGCCGCATCTACGAGCAGATATTGAGGCTTCTCGATCGCAACATGATTGCCAGCCCGGTGACCTTGCGCCCGCTGTTCGAGGCGGACGAGGAGATGAAGGAGCTGGGCGGCCCCTCCTACCTCGCCCAGCTGACCGGCAGCGGCGCCGCGATCATCGGCGCTCGCGACTTCGCCGAGCAGATTTACGACCTCGCCTTGCTCCGGGCGCTCGTCGGAGTCGGCCGCGAGATGGTCGAGCAGGCGCTCGACACCAGCGACGAGGTCGATCCCAAGGGCCAGATCGAGAATGCCGAAGCCGCGCTCTACCGGGTCGCCGAGGAAGGCGGCGGCGAGGGTTCGGTCAAGAGCTTCGCGGTGGCGACCCGGATGGCCGTGCAGATGGCCGAGAAGGCGCTCAACACCGGCGGCGGCCTCAGCGGAATCACCACCGGCCTCGACCGGATCAACGAGCGCACCGGCGGCCTCCACAACAGCGACCTGATCGTCCTCGCCGGCCGCCCCGGCATGGGCAAGACCGCCCTCGCCACCAACATCGCGTTCAACGCCGCCCGCCGCTACGTGCGGGACGTCGAGGAAAACAACATCGCGCCGGAGAAATCGGCCGGCGCAGGAGTGGCCTTCTTCAGCCTCGAAATGTCGGCGGACCAGCTCGCCACCCGAATCCTGGCAGAGCAATCGGGGATCAGCTCCGAACTGCTTCGCATGGGCAAGATCAGCCAGCAGGATTTCCGCAACCTCGCCCGCGCCGCCGCCGATCTCGAATCGCTTCCTTTCTATATCGACGACACGCCCGCACTCAGCATCGCGGCGCTCCGCACTCGGGCGCGGCGGATGAAGCGCCAGAAGGGGATTGGGCTGGTCGTGGTCGACTATCTCCAGCTGCTCCAGGGCACGGGCAAGAACAGCAACGACAATCGGGTTCAGGAGATTTCCGAAATCTCCCGCGGCCTCAAGACTCTCGCCAAGGAGCTTGGCGTGCCGGTGCTGGCGCTGTCGCAGCTCAGCCGAGCGGTCGAGCAGCGCGAGGACAAGCGCCCGCAGCTTTCCGACCTTCGCGAATCGGGCTCGATCGAGCAGGACGCCGACATGGTCTGGTTCGTCTACCGCGAGGAATATTATCTCGCTGCGAAACAGCCGGCCGACGACCACCCCGATTTTCCCAAGTGGCAAGAAGAGATGGCGCGCGCCTACCGCCTGGCCGAGCTCATCGTCGGCAAGCAGCGCCATGGTGCGACCGGCAAGGTCAAGCTCAAGTTCGACGCCAAGATCACCCGCTTCTCCGACCATGCCGAGGCCGACTATCTGCCCGAGATGAGGGGCTAGGCGCCGCCCGGTCCCCGGGGGCCAACCAGCGGCTCCCCCGATTCTCCCTAGATCAGAGACGCTTGACAGGGGCCATTTTGTCGCTTCTATGGTGTTAAATTTTTAGCAGTGAGTCGATGGACCCGGCCCAACCCCCCAGCCTCAGCAAGCGAGAGCGCCAGATCATGGACGTGATTCACCGGCGCGGCCAGGCGACGGCCGCGGAGATCACGGCCGAGCTGGACGGAGCGCCGACCAACACGACAGTGCGCACATTGCTTCGAATCCTCGTCGACAAGGGCCATGTCCGCTTCGAGCGCGACGGCAAGAGCTACGTCTACCGTGCCGCCGCCGACCGGGAGGAACTCGGCGCCTCGATGATGACCTACGTCGTGCGGACCTTCTTCGGCGGCTCGCCAGCCAAGGCGATGGCGGCTCTGCTCGGGCGCGAGCGCGAAGCTCTGACCGACGCCCAGCTGACCCGGCTCGAGCGGCTCATCGCCGATGCTCGGGAGAAGCCGGAATGACCGGAGTCGTCGCCCTCCTGCTCGACATGACCTTGAAGGCCTCGCTGCTGTGTCTCGCCGGATCGGCGCTCGCGGCGATGGCTCGGCGGCGCTCGGCGGCGCTCCGCCACGATGTCTGGATCGCGGCGATCGCCTGCTGCGCGCTGCTCCCGCTCGCGGCGGCGCTGTTCAGGCTGATCGACCCCGTCGTTCCGGTGGCTCCGGTGCACAGCGCCGTGATGGCCGTGGCCCCCGAATTGCCGGCGGCGGTTCCCGGCGGCGCACTCGAGGTCGTCGACCGCATCTGGTCGGGAGACGGCGCCATCCCGGGCCTGGGCTGGCTCGAATCGGCGCTGGCGGCGCTTTGGCTGGCCGGGCTCGCCGTCGCCGCGATGCGAATCCTGCACAGCTATCGGGCGGCGGCCGCGATCGTTCGCCGCGCCCGGCCGTTCGTCGGCGCCTCGGTCGGCGTGCCGCGCAGCGTCCGGCTCCTCGTCACGTCCGAGCTGGCCGCGCCGGCCCTGTTCGGCGCGGCCGCGCCGGCGATTCTGCTTCCGGGCGAGGCCGAGAGCTGGCCGGACGAGCGGCTCCGCGCGGTGCTCGCCCACGAGAGCGCCCATGTCGACCGTCGCGACTCCGTCCTCGAGCTCATCGTCCAGCTCGCCTGCGCCCTGCACTGGTTCAATCCCCTGGTCTGGCGGGCGGCGCGCGCGCTCAGGATCGAGCGCGAGCTCGCCTGCGACGACCGGGTCCTCGCCAGCGGCCTCGACGCTCGCGCCTATGCCGCTGCGCTCGTCCACGTCGCTCGAACCGCATGCGGCCCGGCGCGGGGACCGCTGCTGGCGATGGCCCGGCCGCCGGAGCTCGAGCGCCGGGTCGTCGAGCTGCTCGGGCCGCGCTGCCCCGGCCGCCCGACCCGTCGGCGAGCCGGCCTCGCCTGGGTCGCCGTGACCCTGTTCATGCCGGTCGCGGTGCTGACCGCGCCGGCGGCGGGGGTCCTCGCCTCGGGCAGCGTTCAGCCGGGCGAGGGGCCGCTCGACGGACTCGACGATCCGATGAGCGAGCGGGTCCCGCTTGCCTATGAGAGGCTCGCGGCCCGGGCGGCGGCGGTCCCGGCCCGCGGGCTCGAAGCACCGGCTATCGCGGCGCTCAAGGGCCATCTCGGCCGCGAGCCGCGCGGCTATGGCGATCTGGTGCGCGAGCGCGCCATCTGGACTCTGGCCCAGGTTCGCGACGGCCGCTTGTTCGAGCCGCTGGCCGAGCAGTCGGCGGCGGGCGACTGGCGGCTGCGCGCCTACGCCGCCTGGGGCCTGGCCGCGGCCGGTGACCGGCGCGCCACGCCTCTGCTCGCGGCGATGCTCGACGACCCGGTGTGGCGGGTCCGCGCGATGGCCGCAGCCGCGCTCGCCGACCTCGCCGATCCGGCCGCCGCCCCGGCGGTCGCCGCGGCGACCGGCGACCCCGCCTGGCAGGTCCGCATCGGCGTGCTCGAATATGCCGATCGCCTCGGCGACCGCGGACTCCTCCGCCGGCTTCGGCCCCTGCTGCGCGATCCCCATCCGGCGACTCGCGACAAGGCCGAGCAAGTCCTCGCCCGCTTCTAGTCGAGACCATGGCGCCGGCGGTTCGCCGCCCGCAAGTGTTAAAAAAATAACGGGAGAATGACGATGAGATGGTTGAAACTGGCGGTCCTGGCGATCGCCGCCGCGTCCGCGCCGGCGGCGGGGCAGCCGAGGCTTCCCGACCCGCTCCAGGCCTATGTCGCCAATGCCATGGCCGAGGCGGAGATGCCCGGCCTCGCCGTTGCGGTCGTCCATGGCGACGATCCGGCGATCGCCCAGGGTTTCGGCCTTCGCCGCCTCGGCGAGCCCGGGCGGGTCGACGCCGACACCGTCTTCAACATCGCTTCGCTGACCAAGTCCTTCACGGCGGCGGCCGCCGCCATCCTGGTCGACGAGGGGAGGCTCGGCTGGAACGACCCGGTCCACCGCTGGCTGCCGCAGGTCCGCTTCAGCGATCCCTGGCTGACCGAGCAGATCAGTCTCGCCGACCTGCTTTCGCACCGCACGGGGCTGCAGCCGGCCAACACGATGTTCCGCCTCACCCATATCGACCGGGCGGAGATCCTGCGCCGGGTCCGCTATCTCGAGCCGGCCTCCCCTTTTCGGACCGAGCAGGTCTACAACAACGTCCTCTACACCGTCGCCGGCGAGGTGACGGCGGCGGCGGCCGGGACGAGCTGGGAGGCCTTGATCCGGGACCGCCTGCTCGAGCCGCTGGGGATGGCGCAGACCGGCTTCGGCCCGGGAACCGCCCCGGCCGGCAACGTCGCCGCGCCGCACGCCGTGATCGGCGGCCTGCACGTGCCGATCCGACCGGCCTCCTATGTCAGCATCGCGCCCGCCGGAGGGCTCAACTCGACCGCCCGCGACATGACCCGCTGGCTTCGCTTCCAGCTCGGCGGCGGCGAGCTCGACGGGCGGCGCCTGATCTCGGCCGAGGCGATGCAGGCGATGCACGAGCCCTGGACGATGATCCCAACGACCCCGGCGATGCGGGCGAACCGCCAGGTCCAGTTCTTCGCCGGCTACGGCCTCGGCTGGAACGTGATGGACTATCGCGGCCACAAGCTGCTCTGGCACAGCGGCAATGCCGACGGCATGCCCTCCTACATGGCGCTTCTGCCCGAACGCCGGATTGGGGTCGTGGTGATGCTCAACAGCTGGAAGGCTCCCTATCTTCACGGCGACATCGCGTCGCGCATCCTCGACCATTATCTCGGCCTGCCGACCCGGGACTATGCCGCCGAGACGCTCGAGCTGACCCGCCAGGCCGAGGCTCGGCGCGCCGCCGCCGACCGGACTCAAGCCGCGGCCGGGCCCGTCCTTCCGCCGATGGATCTCGACGCCTATCAGGGCGACTATCGAAGCGACCTGTTCGGGACGATCAGCGTCGTCCGCCTGGGCCAGGGGCTGGTGCTGAAGATGGGGGAGGGCGAGGAAGCGGACCTCCACCCGGTCGGCCGCGACGCCTTCACCATGCGCTGGCGCGACCGGGTGATCGGCGAGGACAACGACACTCGGGCCGTCTTCGCGCTCGATTCGCAAGGCGCCGTGTCGCGGCTGACGATGCAGGTCCGCCGCGACCTCGTCGAGGCGGTGCGGGCGGAGCCCGGCCGGTGAGGGTCAGCCCTCGAGGTTGGCCGCCGCCATCGGGTCGGCGAGCCCGACCCCGATCGTGGCGCGCGCCGTTTCAGCCTCGGAGCTCGTCACCGGATAGGCGCAGTAATCCGCGGCATAATAGGCGCTCGGCCGGTGGTTGCCGGACAGGCCGATGCCGCCGAAAGGCGCCTTGGAGGGGGCCCCGTTGGTGGGGCCGTTCCAGTTGATCACCCCGGCGCGCACGCCCGCCCAGAAGCGGTCGTAAAGCTCGGGGCCGCCGCCGATCAGCGACGCCGACAGGCCGTAGCGGGTGGCGTTCGCCTCGGCGACGGCGCTGTCGAAATCCGCGACTCGAACGATCTGGAGGACCGGTCCGAACAATTCCGCGTCCGGCCGCCGCTCGACCTCGGTGACGTCGATCAAGGCGGGCGTGAGGAAGGGCCGGTCGTCGGTCTTTCGGTCGAGCCGGCGGATCGCCCGCCCGCCTCGACCGGCCAGCTCGAGGAACGCCTCCTGCAACTGGTCGGCCGATCCATTGTCGATGACCGGCCCCATGAACGGCGCCGGGTTGGCGTGCGGGTGGTCGACGATGATCCGGTCGATGATCCGGCTGATCGTCTCGATCAGCTCCTGGTGGTCGCCGTCGCGCACGATCAGCCGCCGCGCCGCCGTGCAGCGCTGGCCGGCGCTGAGATAGGCGGACTGGACGGCGATCGCTGCGGCGGCGTGCAGGTCCTTGGCGTCCCAAATGACGAGCGGGTTGTTGCCGCCCATCTCGAGGGCGAGGATCTTCTGAGGGGTTTCGGCGAACTGGCGGTGCAGGGCGAGCCCGGCCCGGGCCGAGCCGGTGAAGAGCAGCCCGTCGTGCCCGGGATGGGCGGCGAGCGCCTTGCCGATTTCGGGGCCGCCCTGGACGCAGCTCAACACGCCCTCCGGCACGCCGGCTTCGTGATAGAGGCCGCAGAGATATTCGCCGGTCGCCGGGGTCTTTTCGCTCGGCTTGAAGACGATCGCGTTGCCGGCGATCAGCGCCGGCACGATATGCCCGTTCGGAAGGTGCGCCGGGAAATTGTACGGCCCGAGCACGGCAAGCACGCCGTGCGGCTTGTGGCGGACGGCGACTCGGGTTCCCATCGCGCCTTCGAGCCGCCGTTGCGCGGTCCGCTCGGCATAGGCCGACACCGAGATATCGACCTTGTTGATCACCGCCTCGACCTCGGTGCGAGCCTCCCAGAGCGGCTTGCCGGTCTCCCGCGCGATCAGGTCGGCGAACGGGTCGAGCCTGGCCCGGGCGAGGTTGGCGAATCGGCGCAGGGTCTCGACCCGAAAGGCGAGCGGCTTCGCTGCCCAGGCTGGCCAGGCGGCGCGCGCGGAGGCGAGTTCCGTATTGGGATCGCCCGTCTGGCCGGTCCATAGGGTCTCCCCGGTTGCGGGTTCGGTCGACGTCAGGGTCTCGGCCATCGCCCCCTCATGCCCGGAGGCGCGGATTTTTCAAGCATTTGCGCCATTGCGCGCTCCCGGGCCGACTGGCGCGCCCCTCGATCGGCAGTCGACGGCGGCCGCGATCGTTCAAGGCGCCGCTGCCTCCGGGCCAGGGCGCATGGCGTCGCCCATCCGGCGTATGGCCGCCACCTTCGCGTGCAGCGGCGCCCAATCGTCGGCCGTGTCGATCGCCGCCCAGATCGCCTCGACCTCCTCGATATGCATGGAGCAGGGCTCCTCGTCGGCCCAATAAGGATGGTCGAGGGCCACCGGCGCGGTCGGGTGATGCTCGATCAGGCGGCGAAACTCGGCGAAGGCTTCGTCGTCATAAGCCGTTTCGGGACGGCGCAGGCGGCCGCCGCGCCAGTCGAAGAAGAAGCGGTCGATCGTCACCGTCCGCTTGGCCAGAGCGGCTTCGATCGCGCCGATCAGCGCCGAGTCGGCGGCGGGCCCGACGGGTTCGATGCCGAGGCGGGCGAACAGCGCATCCCTCAGCGCCGTCCGGAAGCGGTCGGGGAAGGTCTCGAGGATCGGCGTCAGCTGCTCGGCGGGAGCGACCAGGGTCAGCGAGCGGGCGAGCTCGACCAGATCCCAATGGATCGCCTCGGGCTGGCGGCCGAAGGAATAGAGGCCGGCATGGTCGAAATAGGCGGCGGTGAAATGGCCGTCCCAGAACGGGGTCCAGCGCCAGGGGCCGTAGTCGAAGCTCTCCGCCGTGATGTTGATGTTGTCGCTGTTGAGGACGCCGTGGACGAAGCCGGCGGCGATATAGGAGGCGGCCAGCCGGGCGGTGGCTTCGGCGACCCGTTCCAGCAGCGTGGCGGCTCCTGCGTCCTCCGCCTCCTCCCCGTAATAATGGCGCAGGCAGTAGCCGGTCAGAGCGAGCAGCTCGTCGGTCAGCTCGAAATAAGCGAGCCGCTGGAAGGTGCCGATGCGGATGTGGCCGTGGCTCAGCCGGACGAGCACCGCGGCCCGGGTCGGCGAAGGCTCGTCGTTGCGCTCCAGCGCCTCGCCGGTCTCGATCAGCGAGAAGGTCTTGGACGTCTCGACGCCGAGCGCCTCCAGCATTTCCGTGGCGAGGATTTCGCGGACGCCCCCCTTGAGCGTCAGCCGGCCGTCGCCGAAGCGGCTGTAGGGGGTCTGGCCGGAGCCCTTGGTGCCGAGGTCGAGCAGCCGTCCGGCGCCGTCGCGAAGCTGAGCGAAGAGGAAGCCGCGACCGTCGCCGATGTCGGGATTGTACACCCGGAACTGGTGGCCGTGATAGCGAAGGGCGAGCGGCTCGGCGAGATTGTCCGGGAGCGGCTGGAACCGGCCGAAATGGCGCAGCCACTGATCGTCGTCGAGGCCGTCGAGTCCCACCGCCGGCGCCCAGCGGTCGTTGCGGAAGCGGAGCATTGTCCGCGGGAAGTCCGCCGCCTTCACCGGATCGTAAAAGGCCTCCCCGAGCGACAGGATCGGAGTCTCGGGTCGATAGTCGAAAGGCGTCGGGGACAGGGCCATCATGCCGCCAAGCGCATGGCCGCGGGCGCTGTTCCGAACGGCTCGCCGTCCCGGGCCAGACGGCCGCCGACCTTCACTCGGCCGAGGCCGAGTCGCGATACTCGCCCGGAGTCATTCCGGTGACCCGCCGGAACGCGCGGTGGAACGCGCTCGCTTGGGAATAGCCGAGCCGGTGGGCGATTTCGGCGAGGGCGAGACGGGGCTGGCCGAGCAGCGCCTTCGCCTGCTCGACTCGGGCCTGCTCGGCCGCCGCCCGGAAGGTCAGCCCCCGCTCGCGAAGGCGGCGCTGGAGCGTTCGCGGACCGATTCCGAGCGCCGCCGCGGCGGCGCCGAGGCTCGTCTCTCCCGACGCCAGGATCGCCGCCTCGGTCCGGCCGAGCAATTGGTCGAGGAAAGGCTCGCGCCGCCGCCGCTCGGCGAGCGCTGCCTGCGCCTGCTCCCTCATCAGCTCGCCAAGCACCGGATCGGCCTTCACGACCGGCAGGCCGAGCCATCGCTCCGGGCAGACCAGCTCGGTGGCGGGGGCGCCGAACGCGATCGGCGCGTTGAAGATCCGCTCATGCTCGGCGAGGGCGGCCGGAGCCCGGTGCTCGAAGCGCACCCTGATCGGGGACACGCACTCGCCGAGCGCCCAGCGGGCGAAGCCGAGCAGCGCCGCCAGCATCTGCTCGCTCTCGTGCCGCCGCTGCCCGGGCGGGACGGCGCCCTTGTGCCAGTAGCGCAAGACCACCGCCGATCCGCGGCGCCTCGCCTCCACCCCCGCCGCATCGCTCCACAGACGCTGGAAATCGACCAGCCGAGCCAGCGCCTCGCCGAACGTGGCGGCGTTGGCGGCGACGTAGCCGAGAAGGCCATACATTTGCGGCGAGGTGCGTTCCCCGACATGGAGCCCGAACGAGTCGTCGCCGGTGAGCCTCGCCGCCTGCTCGTAGAGGGCGCATAACGCCGCGAAGTCGATCGCGTCCCCGACGGCGCCGAGGCCGGCCACCCGCCGCAGGGTCGCGCGCGGCACGCCGGCCGCCTCGGCAGCGGCGAGCGCCTTTTCCGCGGCCTCGGCCGGCAGGTTGATCGGCCTTGGGAGCATGCGCGGCCCTTTGCGGTGTCGCATTCGGTAAATCAATGGCGCCGGCGGTCAGTCGGGCGCGGATTGCCGCCGCTGGGCGGCGCACTAACCTCTTTGCGGGGAGGGGCAGCCTCCCGTGGCGGAACGGCAGGAGCCCTCATGCGCCGGCGATCTCGATTGCGCTTCACCGGTCTCCTCGCCGCGGCGATGCTGGCCGCGTCGCCGACAGGCGCGGGCTCGACTGGAGCAGCCGCTCCGGCCGCCGCCGCGCCCAGGCCGCCTGCACTCTCGCCGGGGCAGCGGCTCCGGCTCTTCGACCAGGTCTGGGAAGAGATCCGGGACCGATATTACGACCCCGGTTTCAACGGCGTCGACTGGGACCAGGTCCGGGCGCGCTACCGGCCTCGGGTCGAAGCGGCGGCCGATGACGCCGCCTTCAACGCGTTGCTGCGCGCCATGGTCGGCGAGCTGCGTGACGCCCACACCCGGATCCTTTCCGCCGACCAGGTGCGCGACCGGCGCGAGCAGCGGACGACCACCGCCGGGGTCATCCTGTTCGAGGTGGAAGGCCAGCCAGCCGTCTTCGAGGTCCGAGCGAACAGCCCAGCCGCCGCCGCCGGGCTGAGACCGGGCCAGCGAGTCCTCGCCGTCGACGGAGTCCCGGTCGGCGCCGCGCTGGCGCGGGCGCGGGCCGAGGTCGGCCCCTCCTCCTCAGACCGGGCCGCTCTCATCCTGTCCTACCTGAGGCTGGTCGCCGGCCGCGCCGACGCGCCGCTTCGCCTGAGCCTCGACGCGCGCGACGGCGGTCCGGCCGAGGTCGTGCTGACTCGCCGGGCGCTCCCCGCCGCCCCGCAATTCGAGGCGCGCCTCCTCCCCTCGGGCCATGCCTATGTCCGCTTCGACCGCTTCCGGGCGCCGGTCGCACGCCGCCTTCGGGCCGCGCTGGAGGCGTATCGCGATGCGCCCGGCCTGATCCTCGACCTGCGCTCGAACACCGGCGGCGACGGCGAGGAAGGGATGCGCGCCGTCGCTCCGCTGCTCGACCGGCCGACTCTGGTGGCGCGGCTCGCGACCCGGACCGGCAGGGCGCCCTCGGCTCTGCTCGGCCTGGTCCGGCTGCCGCTTGAGCTGAGCGCGGGGGCGGTCGGGCGCCAGCTTTACTCGGGCCCCCTCGTCATCCTGACCAACCCGGGCACGGCGAGCACATCCGAAGTCATTGCCGCCGCCTTGCAGGAGCGCGGCCGGGCCAAGGTCGTCGGCACCCGCAGCTGCGGCTGCGCGCTCGGCGTGCTTCGCCACCGCCGGCTCAGCAACGGCGCCGCTCTGGCGATCAGCGAGGTCGGCCTCGTCACCGGGCTCGGGCGCCGGATCGAGGGCGAGGGGGTCGCTCCCGACCTGGCCGTCGAGCCTCGCCTCGCCGACCTGCGCGACGGCCGGGATGCCGCGCTCGAGGCCGCCGTCCGACTGCTCGCCGGCGGGGCCCGCTAGCCCGGCCTCGAATCCCGGTCTCCCGATTCCCCGCTGATCATTTGCCGCCACCCCGAAGATCGTGGATAGGGGAGAGATAGCGGGGAGGATGCATGGCCGGCTGGGTCGATGGCTATTGGGGGTCGGAGGACGGGCTGCGGCTCCATTATCGCGATTATGCCGGCGATCCGGGCCGGCCGCCGATCCTGTGCATCCCCGGCCTCACCCGCAACGCCCGGGACTTCGAGGGCGTCGCCGACCGGCTCGCCGGCGATTGGCGGCTGATCTGCGTCGACCTGCGCGGTCGCGGCGAGAGCGCCCACGCCAAGGACCCGATGAGCTACGTTCCGCTGACCTACATGCGCGACATCGAGGCTCTGATCGCGGAGTTGGCGCTGGAGCGCTTCGTCCTGTTCGGCACCTCGCTCGGCGGGATCGTGACCATGCTCCTCTCGATGGAGCATCGCGGCCGCATCGCGGGCGCCCTGCTCAATGACATCGGACCGGTGATCGAGCCGCGCGGCCTCGAGAATATCCGTTCCTATGTCGGCCGCGCCCAGAACTGGCCGACCTGGCTCCACTCGGCCCGCTTCCTCGCCGAGGCTCAGCGCGAGCGCTACCCGGATTGGGAGCTCGACCAGTGGCTGGTCTACGCCAAGCGCCTGTGCCGGCTCACGCCCGGCGGCCGGATCGTGTTCGACTACGACATGCGCATCGCCGAACCGTTCAAGCTGCCGGGCGGCGAGGTCGACTTCGACCTGTGGACCGCCTTCGCCGGCCTCAAGGGGATTCCGACGCTGGTCGTGCATGGCGAGCTGTCCGACCTGCTGAGCGAGGCCACGATCGAGCGGATGAAGGCCGAGAATCCCGCCCTGGAAAGCGTCACCGTGCCGGGCGTCGGCCACGCCCCGACGCTCGACGAGCCCGAGGCGGCCGCCGCCCTCGACCGACTGCTGAAGCGGGTGAGGTCGCGACGAAAGGCAATCGCCACGCCCGCCCGGCGACCGGATTAGAGGCTCAGGCGCAAGGCCAGGAATCCCGCGATGTCGTTCCCGTCGTCGCGGCTGATCGAAGTCGAGGCGTTGAGCTGAAGCGTCGCCGAGCTCCCAAGGTCCAGGTTCATCCCGGCGGTGACTCGCCCGTACAGGTCGTCCGACCGCTCGGGCAGGACCCACTGGTTGACGATCCCGGGGGCGGCGGTGAGCGCGTAGCGGATCGTCCGGGCATCGCCTTCGAACTCCCGCTCCAGTGCGGCTGCGGCATAGGGCCGGACGGCGAGCCCGCCTGCGTCGAACGTCCCGCGAGCCTCGATGCCGGCGCTGCCGAGCAAGCTGCGCAGCTCCTGCTCCTGAACGTTCAGGGTCAGCGCCGCGTCGCCGGCCTCGGAATAGGCGTCGATGTCGGCCTCGGCGTAGCGGAGCCCGATCACCGGCCCCACGCGCGCTCCGCCGAGATCGAGAAGATAGCCGGCCTGGGCGCCGGCGGTGACCGCGGTGCCGTCCGGGCTCGCAGCGAGGTCGTCGATGACTCCGCGACGGTCGATGTCATATTCGACCCAGCCATAGCCCGCATAACCCTCGACGAACGCGCCGCCGCCCGACCAGCCGCCATAAAGGCCGAGCTGCCAGGCGGTCGCCTTGGCCCGCCCGGTGCCGCTGTCCATGTCGGCCTCGGAACGCGAATAATTGCCCGCCGCGCCCAAGATGATGCCGCCGCCGCCCTCATATTCGGCGCCGGCCGTGGCGCCGAACGTGTCCAGCTCGTAGCCGAGGCTCCTGAACGCGTCGTCTCGGGTGACGCTGGCCGTATTGCCGCTGACGTAGAAGCGCAGGCCTCCCTCCGAAGCGGCGCCGAAGCGGGCGTCGGCGAGGTCGAGGCGACCCAGCATCGTCGATCCGAACGAGCTTGCCGACTGGAGGCCGGCATCCGCCTGGCCCTGGAGGTGCAGCGGCGCCTCGAGCTGGCGCACCGCATAGCGGCCGACGATGGCGAAGCCGGCTGAGGTGAGATGGACCTGGTCGACATAGAATAGGTGGCGGCTGAGCAGCTCCGGATTGGTGGTGAGGCAAGCGATCGGGCAGGCGCCGGCGCTGGTCAGTCCGAACGCGGCGAGATTCTGCTCGACCCGATCGCCGATCAGGTTGAGATCGAGAAAGTTAACGATCACGCCCTGGTCGGCGAGGTTCGCCAGCGACGCCTTCATGCCGGTGTTGAAGGCGGTCGCATAAGCGCTGCCGACGGCGGCGACGGGCAAGCCGCGCACCTCCGGCAGGCGGCCGACGTCCCCGGCCAGGAAGGTGATGTTGCGCGCACCGGCATTGACCAAAGCATTGAGGCCCGCCGTCGCCTCGGCGACGCGTTGAGTCGCCTGTGCGGGCACGCCGGCGATCAGACCCTGGATTTGCTCGGTGCTGGGGGTGAGGCCGAGGCTGCGCTCGTAGGCGCGGGCGTCGTTGCCCCCGATCGAGACGACGGCCAGGTCGTCGGCATCGAACGTGCCGCTGACGCGGGGAAAGGCGGCCGGGCCGCCTCCGGCGAGAAAGGATTGCCACTCGGTGACGAATCCCGGAATGCCCGGACCGTTGATGTTGCCATTGCCAGTAAAGGCGCCGCCGATGGCGAAATTGTCGACCGGCACCGCAAGCAGCTGCGCCATCGTGTCGACGAAATTGGTGGAATCCGAGAAACGGCCATTAGGATAGACAGCCGGTCGGGGAATTCCGAGCAGTTCGAACAAATTACCGTCATCAGCATAGCTGTCGCCGAATGCGACGATGCGGTCGACCCGCTGCGCGGAGGCCGGCGACGTCACGGCGAAAGCGGCGGCAGCCGCCGATATATAGAGCCATGCTTTTGAAAGTTTCATTGTCGGCGCCTCTCCAAGACCTTGAGCATTATTATCGGTAGGACATGGAGCGATTTGGCCACTCGCGCAAGCCGCCATGGACTGTTCGTCCGCGGGCGCCTGCGGCATAAGGCGGCATGACGACGCCGGCGCGCATTCTCCATTGCCATTCGACCTTCGCGCTTGGCGGCAAGGAAGCTCGCGCGGCTCGCCTGATGAACGCCTTCGGCGGCTCCGCCGATCACGTCGTGCTGAGCGCCTCGGCCGGCGAGATCGGCGCCCGCGCGGCGATCGCGCCCGGCATCCGAGCCGCCTTTCCCGACGACGCCCCCCCGCTCGCGGGGGCGCCGACGCCAGGACGGCTTTGGCGACTCTCGAGCTATCTCCGGCGCTTCGATCTCGTCCTCACCTACAATTGGGGCGCGTTCGACGCGGTCATGGCCCGCCGCCTGTTCGGCGGCCCGCCGCTGGTCCACCACGAGGACGGGTTCAACGAGGACGAAG
>Ga0196978_1000159_pt1 | contig 34286 bp, 49 predicted proteins | sample S3v_2013CmetaG_FD_155491 | JGI IMG/M metagenome (GOLD analysis project Ga0196978, IMG submission 155491) | Soil microbial communities from Anza Borrego desert, Southern California, United States - S3+v_20-13C | ecosystem: Environmental > Terrestrial > Soil > Desert | place: USA: California... | reverse complement strand
TTAAAGCAAAGGGGAGAGAAATGAGGGTATCTCTCCCCCTCGCTAATTACAGAAGCAAATCGGCAACCGTAATAGTTCTATAAGCAATGCGTCCATAGACTGTGCCATCCCCAGCGGTGACATCCGTCGAAGTTTTTGCACAGATAAGAGCATTAACGAGAGGGGCTACAGCCAGGCCTACCGAACGGTAGTAAACGTCTGTAGCACTCTCCACAGTGGCGTTAGGAACATCGGTTGCAACCTTGTCCCCACTGCCGTCTGTGTATAAGAAACTAAGAACCCCAGCACCCAGTTCAAATGCAGTAGCTCCGGCATCAATGAACGTGACGACATACTCGACAATGTTCATGAGTCCAGCACCTGGAGCCGCTAAAAGCGTTACAGGGGTGGCATTCAGAGTATTCATTTGAGCAGCGCTTAACGTAAAATCTACAAAATTCAGCTGAGTCCTAAGAAGATTGCTCGCAAGAACATTCTCCCCAACCCAACCAAACATACGAAGCGAGTTTCTAGGATCCAAACTGTTAAATGATAGTTGTGGCATATTTGGTTTCTCCTTTTTAAGTAAGAAAACCCGCCCACTCAAAAAGTAGGCGGGCTTACCTTAAATCGTTATCAGGTTACTCCCGTAAGACGCACACACTGTGCAGGCTTCTCGACGAAGATCGCCTGATCCGACATACTGCGGATTTCAAGGGCGGTCACATCGGTCACATGCACTTCCATGGGCTCTTCACTGCCAGGCATAGCGAAGGTGATATCCGTAGCTCCAGTGCGTCGGACATAATCCTCAGCAACTAAAAGCGGCGTACCTTGTTTCACTAATGGGTGAGCCATGACTTCAATGCTCACAGGTCCCAGCATGAACTCAACACCACGAACACCACGCTTGGTGTTTTTGGCATCCGAGTCACTGACGTACCGACGAAGTGCAGCTTCATCGAGTCCTAACTGAGCGAACTTCTCAGGAGCGACAAGCAGTAAACCTTTTTCAAGGCCATAGCTCATGCCCACAGAAGCGGCCTGTAGGATAGCGGACATGCTTAAGTTTCCGCCAACTGCGTAGCTTTGAGAAATCCACGCATCATAAGAAGCACCGGCAATGTTAAACAGTGTGCCTGTGTTCTGCATGATTTTGTCGAGTCCTGGAGTTTCGTACCAGGTGCTGGAGGTTCGAGATCCTTTGAAGTAAAGGATGTCGTTAGCAACAACCGCAGTCGAAGTTCCAGTGACAGTGACTTTTTTATTAGCGATATCAATGGCGCTAATGGTTAAGTCTCCATCATGTTGAGTGGAGGTGGCAGCTGTGGTTGTCCAAGCTTCTAGAACCGCGTCTTTAAGACCCGCGGCCCAGATACCGGTCGCCCAAGAGGCCGAGGTAAGGGTCAAAGCGCCCGAAGAGTTTGCACTCACAACGCCAAGTCCCACCTGACCATAAAGGAGCGAGCACTCAAGACGGAACTGGTGCGACTCTTTTAGGTTTTTAAGGATGGCTCCGTAGGCTTGTGCGAAAGCTTTCTTTCCAGCTCGTGAAGCTTTTGCAGCTGCATCGTAGCTGAGGCGAGAACGCATATAAATTGCGTAACCTTCGACCTGAGCTTGACCAACAAAACCAGCAACCGAAGCATTAAGCGTAACTGCACCTGAGCCGGTAGAGCTAGAAGGAGCATAGGTCACTCCGTTTTCTTTTTGCAGCACCACACCGAAGATGAAGTACTGTCCAAGGCTCTGAGCCTCTTCAAATTTGAATCTGTCTTGTAAAATTGCCCACGTCGGAATTGCTTGGACTAAACCTGATTCCTGATACAGGTTTTTAAAGTCTCCAGCTAATGACGTAGGAGTATTAGTCGTAGCCATGCGCTAGTCTCCCTTTGCGTAAAAAGTTGTTTAAAAGTTAAAAATTGTGTTTGGTTCTTGGCGTTGATGGCTTGTCGGTTCGCTTGTCAATGCCGAGGCTTATTAAAGCTTATCGGTTTGAGGCTATCCCGAGGCGAAAGTGCCAATAGATACACTAAATATAACTTAGTCTATAATATGTCTCAATTTGTTTAAGACTTAGTTCTTCGAAGTTCTGCAAAATATCTATCAACATCACGCATTGTCTTTGGTTCATCTCGTTTGACACGCGTCTTAGTCGGTTGGGATTTATCTACACCAGGCTGTTGAAACTTTTGCTGATGTTTTGCTACGTCATACTGTCTGAGTTTATTAGTAAGATCGTCTCCAAAAAGCTCTAAAATATACTCAATGGGTGCATCTTTGATCTGCGTCTGTAGAGTTTCCCGATCGGAGTCCTTCACCTGCTGAATAATGACTTCCATAGGTGCGTCAAAGCCGTACTGCAGGTTATGGCGCATCCAATAAGCTATTTTCCTAGCTGTCTCCCTTGTCTTTGGAAGTCCAGACTTCTCCATAGCTTGAATAATTTGCGTTTGAACTTCCTTTGCAGCGTGCTGTTGGACGACTTGCTCTTCCTTAAGCTTAAACTCCTGTTCTTGCCGAGCCTTTTCCTCTTCGTATTGCTTAAGGCGTCTTTCTAGTTCGCGAGTTTTTCTTTGCTCTTCAGTGAGCATTTCAGGTTCAATAAAGTTTTCGTGATACCACTGTTCCATTCTGGTTCTGATTTGTTCCTTTGAGAGGCCTCTTTTTTCTAAGACTTTGATAAAGTCCTGAGCCATTTCCTTTTGCTCAGCCTCGTATTGCTGCCGAAGACGGGCAGCCTGCTCAAAGCGTTCATTGGCGGCTTCTCCTAAAGAAGCTTTAGCTAGGAGCTGCTCTTTTGTGTAACGCTTAACAGCGCCATTTACTTTTAGTTCATAGTATTCTGGCTCTTGTGGAACCTTCTTTGCATGATCCTGTGTCTGTGAAGTTTCTTCTACTTGTAAGTTTTGTTGGTTTTGTTGTACTGCTGGTGTCTCTGTCGCAGTATTTCCCATAGTGGTAGCAGAAGCTACCTGAGTACCTTCGGACATGTTCCCCCATTAAATTTAAATGAAAAAAACAGTTATAGCGCCACGCGCTGTCCAGTTAGTGGATTCACGGGACTAAGTGGTTGCTTAACTGTTTCGGCTTTTGTTTCGATGGGTGTTTCTGGACCCAACGCACGTGCCATGTTATTGTCGTTTTCATTCGTACCCGAAGATATGGATTGATCTGGGGGTGGTGGCGGTGCTGTCATCATCCCCATTTGTGCAACAGGGAGCACATCTTGTCCTGTGGCGATAAGAAGTGCTGGGTTACTCATTGATAATTCCAACCACATATCAATATGCTGCTGAATATGATCTGAGGTGGCTTGAACTAGTTCAAAATTATCTTTACTTGCAGGGGATGCGATTACGCTACTGTGGCTCGCTATATGGTTCTTGTGATTCTCTGTGGCAACAACTTGAACTGGCTTACCGTCTCGAAGATTCGCATTTTCTTCTTTGATTGCTGTCTGATCGTCCTCATCATCCTCTGTAAACACATCCAAAGAGCCAGTTCTCGCAACCGTAATGTACTGTTTCGGGTCTTTGATCATGCCCTGATTAAGTAGGTCTTGAGCAAAGGCTAGAGCTCCTCCAGGGGTCTTAGACACTGGGTCGACCATGTGGAATACGACACTAGACACATTGGTTAGATCGTCTTTGGAGTATTTAAACTCGTTTAGGTACTGAGCTTGTACTTTTCCAGTGACCTGGATGACGCGTTCACTATCCGCGTAGCGTTGAAGTAGCTTAATAAGGCCTGTGCAGACCTTTGAAAGAGAGTTGTAATAAGCTCTTTGTGCACCACTGTTAAATCTTAAACTTTGGGACTGAATGAGCGCTAATGCGCTTCCCGAGTTAGACTTTAACGCCCCTTCTGGGTCTCCTGCAGTGACTGAATCAATGCCTGCGATGTTTCTTTTAAAGCTTCTGATGGTCTGCTGATAATTAAAAAGCTCAGGAGCCGTGCGCACGAGTTCCAATGGACGAATCTTATCCACATGTACTGGGTCTACTTCAAAGAAGGGCAATCCTTTACCAAGCTGTTGATAACTTAAGCCAGAGCCTTTAGGCGCAATAATCCCTTGCACTCCAAAGGTGACTTGATTGGTCATAATAGCGCTATGAATAGCGTCGGTGCATTCTTCTAGCTGAAGTAAATCATTATTATTCGTGTAGCCAAAGCCTGTTCCGATAATGTCGTTTTGAGCGTTTCTATAGATATTAAATTCTGCGTAGGGAAGGGGGCCGTCCATTAAGACAGCATCGGGAATAAACAGCGTGTATCTGCCTTCTGGGACACTTGGGGTCTTATCGTGACACAGACAAAAGACCGTAACCATGTCTGTATCTCCGTCCCTATACAGGTTAAAGAGATAGTCTGAGATTCGTTTTGAGTCTTGGGTGTTAAGTATTTCATCTCGGTGATTGGGAAACTTAGCTGCTAAATCAAATTTATTTACTCTGTAGTTAAAAATACCCCATTTCATGCTGTCTGGGCTATCCATATAAACATCGCGAGCCATGTACCAAGGTGGCACTACTCGTAATATCGCATCCCCAGACATGATCATTTCACCCGTTGGCATGCCCATTTCATCTACTTTAGGTCGAACGGGATCTCCAGCTGTGGCATCCCAGTCTAGAACATAGAAGCCTTCATCGACGACTTGAGCAAACTCTTGTCCACGAACAAACTTAGCTTCCCAACCCGCTTGAGAGAGATAGTACTCGACTAAAGAAGAGCCGATACGAGCTTGATGGAGAGATGCGGGGTCTGAATTGATTGCCTTTGCTTCACCAGCAGGTCGCTGGGATGTAATGAGAATCAGTTGGTGTTGGATAAGGTTACGGTAATCCGCAACTTTTCCAAGAAGAAGCTGTCCACTCTCCCCGCCCCGAGTAGTAAGGTTAGATGACTTATTGCCATCTGAAGAAATGCCGTAATAGTTTCTTAAACTTCTAAACCATTTACCAGTCTTTCCTGACTGATTGCAGTAATCTCTGTATTTTTGAATTTTGTCTAAGACTGCGTTTAAAAATGCGTCGGAGTAGTAATCTTCAGCAGCAAAGTACTTAAGTCTGTCCACCCCAAGCATTATTAAACCCCCTTTGAATCTCTAATGCGGTATCGCTAACTTGATTAGGCTTAGTGATAATAAGTGTATCACTCATCGGCATGCCATATCCAACAGGAACCGGGTTATCATTATCAGGGACATTTCTAACCATGTAAACAAGTGCACTTAGTGCATCAAAATGCCCATAAGTCCTAGACCTATCGAACTGTTTCTTATTCTTATCCCAGATACCAGACTTTAAGTTCCCGATTAAGTGTGTGCATCTAGGATGTATCTGAATACGCCCGGCTTGCATCCATAGACGCACTTTGTTGACCATGGCGTGTAATTCATCCTTATTGGTAGGGTAAAAACTGAGATTAAACTCACTGTCTAGGTCTTGCACTAGAATGAGGTTATCGTTATCGGCTACTCGTCGATAAACACTTGTCCATCCAAGTTCACTTTCAACTTGGGTGACCTTTTGGGCGATGGCTTTTGTAGTAACTTTATCTCCCTGGAGATAGAACTCATGTTCGATAACGAGTTTTGCATTAAGGAAATCATAGTATCCAAATAAGCAAGCCGTCTGATCACGAACGCCCGAGTCGAGGCTTTCGATCTTATGCCAGAAGTGGTGATACGGTCCAATGACCGTAGGAGCGACATGATGTCTTTCTCTAAACTCCGGGATGATAGCTCGACCTTCCTCCACAACGCGTTCGCATAGATACTCTCTTCTGAAAGCGGTTGATTCATATCCCCCACATTCTTCTGCAAGCTTATCAATCTGTTCTTTATTAAGAAGCGGATTTTTGAATATATCCAGTTTAACATAGCCCCCTTCCGCTTCAGCTCTGTCACAAAACACAATAAATTCATGATCTGGAGACGCAGGTTGTGTGGAAAGCATGATTATTCTGGCATGTGGAGTATGAGTAGTAGCAGGGATAAGCACAGAGCCGTAAAGATAATCCAAACGAGAGATGTATCCAGCTTCATCCAAAATGACGAGATCCAGACGGTTTCCACGCAAACCATTAGGCTTACGATCCAAGCCCACCAAGCGGATCTTAGAACCATTGGGAAAGTAATATTCCTTCTTCTGAGCATAAAACCTAGGCTCAATATCCTGTGGACAGTTATCTAGAGCAAACTCAAAAGCCGGCATAATGAACTGCTCTAAGTCAGTTAAAAAAGCAGTCGCTACTCTGATTCTACAGTTAGGAATACGAATAGCGGTTTCAATAGCCTTACAGGCTGCCCAAGTGGACTTTCCAAGTTGTCTTGAGCAGTCAGCTACGAATAACTTTCCGTTTAATTGATTAAAAGATTGTTCAATAACTAACTGCCCTGCATGCAGTTTATAGGTTAGAACGCCTCTTCTAAAGAGTTCCTGTTCTATGAGATCACTATTAAGGGATTCGGCCTTCAAAGCCATACCGTAATTGGAATGCGTTCATTTGATTTTTAAGCTCCTGCATATCCTCTTTGAGCTCATCTATCTCTGCCTTATAGAGCTGCTTTGCCTTTATGAATTCCCTGATCGCAAAAATAGCCACAAAGCCTAGGATCGTTACCACATAGAGCACACACTCCTGGGTGGATAGGTCCACTGTGAGCAGGAGCTTTGCCAGTAAAAGGGCTATCGCTAATGGGAATAACTTAGCCGTGTTGGAAGCCAGTTGGGTAATTACGCCTGAGTTTTTCAAGGAGTCTTCCATTTAATACGTCCATTCTCCATAAAGCCTCTGCACCGTTATACGGATCAGAGTACTGAATATCAGTTACGATACCTTCTTCTATCTTAATCGTAGCTATCGTGTAGTTCGCAAAGCCATTATGAGGACGGTAGAGCAGGGTGTGCACCTCACAGTTTAAGTCCTTTGGAGCTATTTTGTAGGACTCACTGGGAGAGACCTTTTCTATAGCTGTCTCTTCAGGTTGAACGGTCTTACTTCTGGACGCCATACCTTCTCCTCATCACGACCAGGAATGTACCTAGTCGCATAGTTGGTGTTTTTGGTTACTACTGCGCAAACCATGTCATTGAAGGCATCAATGTCTTTTTGCTCGATCTTGCCGCCATTCATTTGATTATAGAAGTCGATAAAAGTGATGAGGTACTTACCGTTAATCTCCCACTTATTAAAGTGCTTTGGCACGGCACTTCCTACAATGCGTTCTATTTCGATTTTGATTCTTCTGCCATGGTCATCGGTCACATCCACAAACTTACCGATGTACTTAGTAGGGTCTAAATCCTCTACTTTGACATCCTCAAACCATTTTTTGTGCTTAATGTTAAACATTTACCTGACTGTCATCAGTAGTGAAATAGCCGCAACGTTTACATATGAAGAAATCGTTTGAAGTATTTTCTTTTTGCTCATGATACGGCCATATCCATATCCGCTCAAAATCGTGGGTTCGAAACCAGCAAACAATGGCAAGCAGCCACTTCATACGATCACCTCCCCGTTATTGAGTAAGAAGTTATTTGTCGGCGTAAACGGGAAGTACTTCTTAAACTGTCGCAGTAATTTCACTAGAGGCTTAACCTCTTTAGAATTAAAGGGCACGGCTTCTATGGGCCCATCTAACTCCTGAAGATGCCAGTTAGGAACATTCGCCCCCTGAAGCTTGAGCCACGCAGTCATCACACGAGACTGAATTGTTCCCTCTTTATCAATCCAGAAACGATTAAATCGAAACACCGGTGTAGACCCGTGAAAGAATATTTCTATCTGTGTGGGGCAACTCACCCAGTTGTCTGGATTATTGACCGATAATTTCTCTCCAGGGTTCAAATACAGAGCTAAAAGCCTATTTCTAAGATAAACGATATCTGAAATAGACATCCAACCCAGACTAGGCCTTGGCAGACTGCGCTTTAATCTGTTCCAGTTCATTAACTGCATTTTGTCTAATCTGTTTTAGAAAGTTCACACACTGACTCACAGCCTCTAGGTTTTCTGTAGTAAGAGGCCTATCCCCAACAACATAGATGGCTACATCTAGTAGTTTGATCGAGTTTTGAAGCTTCTCTTCATTAGACAATTCTTTGTCGTCAGCCATAAATTCCCCCCATTAGTCTGACTTAGTCTTCTTAGATTCAATAAGCAGAGAGACTAATTTTTCAGTAGATTGCTTAGATAAGTCAACCGATGAATTCTGAACAACTACTTGAGTTTCCTGTGGATCATCTGGAAATTTATCTCGATATCCAAACTCTCTGAATCGACATTTGAGAAGAAACATCAGCATCGATCCTTGAGGATTGGGCTGCACTCCTTGGATGTAGTCCCTGGCTAAATCTTCATAATAGCGAAGGCTCTTCAGCTTTCCTTTGCTTTTAGCGTATAAAAACTCTGGAAATTGTTCGCACCACTTGTAGAGACAATCACGAGTAACATCAATCTCAGCACCAAAGGCTTCAAATGACTTACCCTGACTCATCCACTCAATAAGTCGTTCACAATATTCCGGCTTGTATTTAGAAGGTCTGCCCATACGAGCAGACTTAGTCTTATCCCCCATTAGTGCAGTATACTATACACACGACATAGTTAAGACAAACGACCTCGGATAAGAAAATCCCCGGAGTTTGCCCCATAAGAGCAAATCCGGGGAGATTCTTTATGCTTTATTCGATCAATGACTTTTATCTGCATTTATCAATGCCCATTCCAGATAGCAATCGGAATTAATCTCCCAAAATGAGCAATAAGTCTGATAAGGGGGGTTACCGATCGAGCAGTTGTCTTGATAAGTCATATTTTAGATACTGATGTCGTATAAGGTTTGTTTCGTTGTCTCTCCAAAGTCTCCCCTGTCTCCCGCCAGTCTCCCCTTAGTCCCCCGCGCATTCGTGGGCCCTTCTGTTCAACGACCAATGGACTACTCCATTATCTATGAGCACCTTTTCTAGCTCTTGTACACTTCGCACAAGGTAGTAGGTGTCATGCCCCATAGCTTTTAGCTCATCTCTCCACTTCTCTTGAGCTTCGCTGAGCCTGCCAGTTTTACTTTTTAGTTCTATATGTAGGGTCTTTGGGGGATCGGACTTTAGAAAGACCATGATATCGGCCATCCCTTGAGCTGGGTTTTTCACAAAGATGGCGCGCCTTGTCTGATCCCCTACTGGAATACCAGTGGTGGATATTCTTTTCCAAACGAGTAGGCCTTCATTACGTAATAGTTCAAGTAAGTGTTTGCAGCCGGCTAGTACTGCTGCCTCAGACATGGGATAGGACAAGCTTATTCCCCCAACCTATACACTATGTCTTAGTTTGTAATAAGTTTGCAATAGCGGCGCATTAAACGCGATAATTTGGGTAAAACAGAGTGACTAAGCTTCCGAACTTCGCTGATTGCTGACGAGTTCCATCCAGCAGAAACTTGATCCTCTTTGGATAAAAATAGCTGATGACGCCCGGTTTCCCATAGATACAGTCGTGAAAGACCCGAGTGGAAGTATCTGCTGGTAGAAGTGCACAGGTTACAACTCCCTTTTTAGACTCATTGATAGCCTTTTCTACCCAAGGTCGAATGTTCGAGTAGGGAGGATTCATCCAAGCGCGTTTTCCAAACTGGTGCCATTCCGCAGCGAGTGAATTCGCTTCTAAAGTTATAAATGTGCTGCATTTGGCCGTTGAAACTTCAGCACACACATCAAGATCGAATGGCCCGTGGATGTGATTTAAGTACTCGAATATTTCCGGAGGAGTCTCATAGCGGTCAGACGGCTTACTCATGGCTTAACTAGCGAATTGTCGCTCTCGGGGACTCTCTGGCATTCGTTTCGCTTGGGCAATGTGTTTCGCCAAACTCTCTAACTCATCGCAGTACTTTAGAAACTGATCTTTTGTGAGCTTTCCGGTGAGATAGTCTTTTCTGACCTGGTTACACTGCTGGACTAAGTCTCTATCAGCCATTGAGTTAGTCTCAGCATTAGAGATGATATCCTCCATACCTCTGTCACTACGTTCGCTATAATGTCTGTTCTTAGCCTGATCGATCGCTTTTGCGATTTCTTCGACCATTGGAGCACTTCGGTGATTACCGATGAGGTAATCGATGGCACTTTCAAACCATTCGTTCGCTACTGAGTGAAAACTTCTCCAAAACAAGCTGACCCTTTCGGGTTTGTAGTGGTTGTCACCCCACGTCTTCATCATTCTGTCTATCTGCATCAGAAAGACGCTTTTGTCCATCCCCGATCCCCCCAAAAACCTTACCCATGTTGAGACCCGTGTTTTCGTGACCAGCGTGAAGCGCTAAGTCTACTTTACCAATATTGAACTTGAATGTCGCGAGGTCGTGCCTCTTTTCCGTAAACCAACGGTCTTCCATTTGGCAGTAGATTTGGAGGAGCGCTTCGAGTTTTTCTTGGGTGCGGTCTTTAAGGAGCGCTTTGAAGATGGCGGGGGCGCTAATAGTGTCTGGTCTTGCTTTGGTTTGGTACCTCTCTTGCCAGTGCTTAACGTAGCAGCCGATGAGCGCCGCGACCGAAGTATTTTTTTTATCTGTCTTAGTAGCAGGTCTAGAGAGGACAGGCTTTCGATGTTCTGCTCCACCATTTGGCGTGTCTTTTTTATCAGATTGGGCACCGACTCTGTCAGCCACTCCTGTAAGTCTGGTGTCGACATACTGTCTAATAACACCCAGGTGTCGTTCGATTCTTCTAAGGATTTCTTTGGTTTCTTCATCGTACATATGCCTCTTGTAGTTCTTTATATAAGAGATTTGATTTTTTGATTTGATACTTTTTCAATACAACATAAGCAATGCCTATTCCCACATCATATATGGAGAATTTCCGAGGATAGCCAGATCCATCTGGCGTAACAGCAGTCTTAATATTTCGATATCGAAAGATATCGTTAATTTCGTCAGCGGAAAGACCGGTAATTTGTCGAAATTCCTCGCCTGAAAAAAGTTTAGTGCTTAGTGATTTATCCATCATTTTCCATCCATTCGGTTAAGCAAATGTCCAAATTCAGGTGGAAAGTCCACTTTCGGACCTTGCTGTTTGGGTGTCTGAATCTCAATAAGCGCATTAATAAGCGTTGTTGCTTGTTCTGCAAAGTGTTCTAAAGCATCCAGCCTTTGGTCAATACGTAACAGTACTTTTACTAAGTCTTCGTTTTCCATTTCTCACTCCTTCTTACCTTTTTCTAGCTGCTTAGGTAACTGAGGTTCCAGAACTTCTCCCACTTGGGTAAACTCCTGTAACTCTTTTCCCGGTCGTCTGTTACTAGCTTTATTAATCTGTAGTTCGAGCTTTATGACCGAAGTAATGGCCCTGGCCTGATAAGCAACAGCATTTGCGTCACCGGGCTCGATTTTACCTTTCTGTAGATCCATTAGAGCCTTCCAAAGCTCCTCCTTTAGATTCGTTGCTGTTAGTTTCTTTTTTGCGTCCACGTATTTCCTCCTCTAGCTTTTGTAGGGCTAATACAGCCTCTAACCATTCCGTCCCATATCGACATCGAATATGTGATCGAATTTTTCTTCCGGGGTTTCTGGCTTCATATGCTCGGGAAATTCTGTTGCGTATATCTCTGTGAGTCTTGGCATATTCCCTGTCATATTCCAGCTTGCGTTCTTTATTTTTTTCTCTCCATTCCTTCTGCCTTCGGTTACAGGCTTCCTTTCGGCGATAATAATAGGCCAACTGCGCTGCTCTTTGTTTGTCTTTATCCTTATATGGCATTCATTCATACCTCCTATGCCGCCTTATCGTGTCCGTTAAGATCCTCGATGTCCTCTATAGTCTCAATAACCTCTAGTAAGTCTTTGTAAATCTTCCATCTCTGGTGTTGCTCAGGGGTTAACATTCCGTCCTCCCGTCCAACATAAAGAATCGCTTGGATCTTCATCTCTAATAGGCCTTTTAAGAGTTTTAGCTTTGTCATCTATCCTCCGTTTTTGGCCTTCTGTGGAAATGGAACCTACAAAGTCTGCTTTTCCAGTACTTCTCTCTGTAAGGACCGATGGATGATCTGAGTCTTGCTTTACAAACCTTACACAGCCTTTCTTTTGTACTTTCATTAGTCTGCTTCTCACTTCTGCCTTCTTTACTGCTCATAAACCCGGGCTACCCAGAGGTCAGGATTCCTGAGGACATAAGAATGCCCCCCAATCCCCATTCCGTATTCTCTAGCCAGTACACCTGTAAGCCCTCTTACTGATTCGAGTTAGCCCAACTTCAACAAAAACAACTTCTCCATAGGTAGACGCAGGCACAGTACTGTGGCCCAAGCATCGAGGCGCCCCTGTCGCTTATCGATGGTGCTCTCCTAGTGTTCACTACCCGTCGGCCTATCAACCTTCGGACACCTAATGCTTCAGCTGAGTAACAGCTCACTGAAGCTATGCTTACACGAACCAAATCGTGGTAGACCCTCACGAGTCCATGACTTCTTGGGCGCTATACGCCTCCATCACTGTGGGCGGTTAGGACCACCCATGCCCTCTATTAACGTCCTCTAGAACCTCCTTTTTCTTTCTTGGGATAATCCGGATCGAGCCGGCTCCAATCGAGTAAGCGGTTTTGTTCTAGAAGATCAAAAATCTGTTTGGCGGCTTTTAATGTGTTCTTTTTGTTATCGGCGATAATCTTGGCCGCTTTTTGTAGAATGAAGGATTCTCTTACCATCGACCCTCCCTGACGGAGCGATCGTCTTGATAAAAAGCAAGCTGAACTAAAAACGGTAGGCTTGGTCTAGAGGTTCTAGTCCCTCCCCAGCTATTTAACCGCCTAAGACACAGTGTCTTCAGGCGAATGAAAGAAGAAAGAAAAAGAAAGGGTTTGATTAGGCGGGTTATTCTAAAGTAACTTCTGGGCATTTCGGTAGTTCCTTTGTTTATCGATTCTCCTGCGAAGAGAATCGATGAGGCAACTTTCGAACTGGCTTCTAAATCTGTCAAGACATCTTTAAGGTGGTTCCGCAGAGAGTAGGAGCGGGTGAGATAGCAAAGGAACTACCCCAATGTCTCGCAGCTACCCCGTCGTCAGACCCTCTCAACAGGGGGGATAAATTGGACAACAAGGAATTACTCAAATGGCTCGAAGATTTCGAGCAGTTTACTATGGCTGGACTTCTGGTTCTTTTTCAGAGGGACAGAGAGAAGCATCTTGGCTCCTGGGAGGTATACCGTAGTGCTCTCGAATCGACCTACTCCACAGCCCTATCTTGCCTGTCTCCCGACAATATTCCAAATACGCGGCTAGCCTTGCTGCTAGAGTCTCTAGCTGATCTTGAGAGTAGTAATGACAAGGACAATCGCACATCGGGCCCCCAGTTAAAGGTTATTAAGAACGATACCACAGAGAGGCAGCCATGAAACCCGACTCATTCTACTCAGAAATAAAGGCCAAACTGGAAGCGGCTAGAAAACTCGTATCCGCCTACGAGACCATCCTGGACGGAGCAGAGAAAATTGAAGCTGAAGTTCCACCTAAATCAGCCAAACCTGCGATTGAAGGGACTGGCCTGCGGGAAGCCATTAGAAGCATGCTTAAATCGTACCCTAGCGGCCTTACCTCTGTGAAACTCGTGGAAAAGCTAAAAGACTCCGGGTTTACGGTAGTAGGGAAGACCCCGTTGTCCAGCAGGGTCCATATCGAGCTCTCGGGGCTCAAAAAGCGCGGAGAGATTCTAAAAAGAGGCGATAAATACATCCTGGCGGATAATTAAAGGGGAGCTCATGAGAAACGTTCTTTTGGCAGCATCAGTGTCTTTATTAGTTTCGTGCACTCAAACAGCAGTGATGCTGTCCGACAAACAAGAAGCATGGGTTTGGACAACGGATACTAGATTACTTTATTGCAAGGCGAACTCGGTTGCCGGGGGCAAGACTGCAGATCCGCTGTGCTTTATTCCGGCATATGTAGATCCAGATGTGAAGAAACCGCTTGGCAAATAAAAAGACTAAACTCGAGAAACAAATAGAATATAGCCTACAGTTCGTACCTCATTTAAAGGGCAAGAAAGCCGCTTTATTGAGGCACATTAAATTCGTTGAACATACCTTTGGCGAGCTAGCCCGCAAGGTGCATAAGCAAGTATTTGGGAAAAAGCCTAAACGCTAAAACTCACACGCCTGCTGAATCCCTTTAGAACGATCCGCGTTTTTTATATTTAGTCGTGAGTTTTCCGTCAATGGCATAAACCAATACCTGGGTATAACCTTTTCCATTCATGCGTTTTTCCCACCGCTTTACCTCTTGGTTGGGAATCCAGAGGTATTTTCTTTTATATGGCTTCGTACCTCTTTTGGGGGATTCTTCGAGATTAACATCAGGTCCAGGGGCCAAATTGAATCGATTTTTTTCTATGAAACCCAGAAGCTCTTTAAGGGATTTCCGTCCAAAGCCCTTAACTTGGAGCAGTTTATGAGCACCCATAGTCAAAACATCTTCTAACAAAATTTCCTTACCGCGAAGCCGTACCCCATCAAAACCAAGGCCCCAGGCCATATTTGCTAGGGCCGATCTACATCTTCCGCTGAGCGCTCTTACTCTCAAAATCGGGGTTTTAACCAGTTCCGCCTGTTCTTGCGTCATAGGAACTGCCATTAGCACGAATATACCGCCGATACGAATCCTATTTAAAACTCACACGCCTGCTGAATCCCTTGTGTGTAGTGGTTATTGGTCGTTCTAACGCTCTTATGCCCAAGCCACCTGTAGGATACTTCCTTTGGGTATTTACCTTGCTCCCACATTAGGGCCACAAAACCCTTTCTTCCTGCACGGAGAGTCACCCTAGGACCAATATGACGACGTAGCGTTTTAACCAAAGGCACTCGGTAGTTCTTGGTTACCAAAATATCAATAGCGGCTCTTTGTTCCTCAAAAAGTATGGGTATGAACTTCCATCTCTGATCGGTAGGAATACGTACAAGTTTGTGTTGGAACACTGCTAGTACCATTACTCCTTTGTATTCTTCTATTCCCCACTTAAGATTATTTAACTCACTGGGCCTAAGTCCAAACCAAAGAGTCAAATAAAGCCAGTTCCAGTTTTCAATTAGCATCTTGTCTTTAACAGATTTTAGCTGTTCCCAGCTCAACGCCTTAGAAACTAGCCCATGAGGACGCTTCTCAAAATAAGCCTCTTGAATCTTCACTGAAGCTTCGCCCCGGGGCTTTGGAACCTCCTCGTAAAACGTATTGGTTCGCCTAGAATAGAATCTTCCCCATAGGTTTAATACCCGAATAACCTTTTGTGCATAGGAGACGCTTAGACGGCGTTTTCTGAAGTATTGGTAGATGAGATTTCTATGATCGGACCATTCACTAGGAGGAAGGTTTAGCTCTTCAATGACTTTTTGTGCAGTGGTCCAATAGTTACAAAGTTGTAAGAAGTGATTCGTTCGCTCGCCCCAACAGACCTTTCCCAGTAAGACTTCTCGAACAAAGCGATCACACAACTCGGACTGAGGCTGTGGCATGACTGTAGACAGCTCTCTAGCAAGGTTGTTCGGCATAGTCCCACTTATCTTATCGGTGGGCCTTCTAATTTATAAAGAGGCAGTTATTAGGCAGAGTTCAGAGACGTTCACTCTTTTTCTAAATACTTATCTGCCATAAGGATAAAATCTTTGGTCTGACTATTAGGAACTTCCCCAGATTTATCGATTTCCTCTTGTAGCCAGTCCAAATACTTTTGCACTTCTTCTTTAGGAATCTCGGTTAACTTTCTACCTTTATACTTTTTTCCAAAAGGAACGATATAAGTCTCTAACCTCGGAGCCTCAACAGGCGGATAGTAGTGAGAAACCGGATGAATAACAGGCTGACTCCCATGGGCTCTTTTAAACGCTGGAGCATCAACTATCTTTTCGCCCTCTTCGAGCTCAATCGCGTTAACCGTACCAATTCCTATATGCGCTAATGCCCTTCCGATCGCAGCTGTTTCAGCCTTCTCTCTGAAGTCTTTAAATCCCTGTTGGTTCTCATGTCCGTGCCCAGTAGCCCTTACTCTGCCATTTTCATCCTTCACGGTGGCTTTGATTAGCGCGTGTTTCTCGCTTTTTTCTACAAACTCAGTCTCAATAGACCAAAGCGGGTACTCCTCCCTAAACCATACGATCCGATACTTAACATCCAGATAGTCTTGACCATGAATATCTCTCAGCTGTAGCTCGGTCCCTTTTGGAGTTTTAATCGCTCGACTCATAAGATTTCTCAATTTTTATGCCATGTGTCTTGTGAATTGTCCACTGGTATTATGCACTAATGTATGCTATTAACTTCATACATCAAAGGAGCGAAGATGGCCCGCACCAAGAAGAAACGCACTGCTATAGACATCATTGAGGATGTACAAAAACGGCAGATAAACGATGGGGAACGAATTACCCTTTACCTCTCCCGATCCATCTACGATAAATTCAGTAAATTATGTGGCCCGATATCGACTTCTGCTGCAGTTCAAGAATGGATGAAAGAAGCAGTAGAGTTAAGTGAAGCAAAGAGTAAGAAGGCTAAAAAATCCTAGGAGAGGTGAATGCGACCCAAAAGATCAAAACATTGCGAAAGTATCGGGGGTGACATGTCTAGGGAAATTTACGACTACAACAGGTGCATCGGACCTAACAGGAAAGAGTCGCTTCAATCAGCCATTTTAGTGCTAGCAAATCGTGTGTTTTACCATGGAAAAGATGTTAAAATTGCTATCAACACACTGTCTCACAGCATTAATCGACTCGCGCTTGAAGTTACCAAAAACAGATATGAAAGGGCCCAATCACTGCTTCAAACAAAGTCTGTACGTAAGAAGGCTAAGAAATGAGACTATCCGACTTTATCCATTGGCAATCGGTCCTAGAACATATCCAGGCAATGTGTGGCAACCCATCCCCAGCTGACGCTTGCAGAAACGTGATTCAGTATTGCGAGGAACTAAAGAACACCCTCAAAGGGGAGCCCATTAGCCAAATCCTGCCACAGCTAAGTAGCTATTGTGAGGAAGACTAACCAATGAAACAAATTCTCGCATACAGACTCCCAGAACCTGATTGCACTATTGAGCTACCGAAAGACGCAACTATCCTTCGAGTAGGAACTCAGATTCATCGCAGTCAGATTGCACTGACTCCTAATCAAGCGGTGGCTACTTTTCAGGTTATGGTCTACGCCATGATCGAAGAGGAGAAAGAAAAGACGCCCATGCACTTTAAGCTCTTTAAGACTGGCGAAAAGGTTCCTGCAGGCTATAACTATGTGGGTACCGCAACAGTCCCGAATAATGAATTTCATGTGTTTTATGAAAATGCTTAAGTACGAGTCTTCAGACTTCTCAAATATCGACGTAACACCAGGCAAGACTAGCTTCCCAGAGTCTATTGCACAGATAGCTCAGAAGAAATTCGATGAATGGCTATCCCAACAGCCGAAAGCCTATTCCATGATTCAGCACAATAGCATTTGGATGAAATGCGAGCCGCATAGCGTGCCGCCGACCTATAAGTTTAGCTGTTATTTGATACCGGTGGAGGAGAAGTGAGCAGGCTCGATAAATGGAAAAAGCTAGCGGATGAGGCGGCAACCGGACCGTGGACATTTGATAACTTCAAGGATGTAATAAATGACAGTATTGATACTCGCATATGCTCGATGGATGGTTGCTATGATCAATATATTGAGCGGCACCGGGAAGTGAATGACGCTACAGGGGAATTCATCGCTGCATCACGCGAAGCTGTCCCTGTGCTGATTGAATCTTTAGAGAAGGCCTTAGACATCATTCACAGTGAATATTGCACCCAGAAACACCATCCAATTTGTGAAGAAATCCGCGCGAAACTGGAGGAGAAGTGAACCCAGGGCGTGAACTTGATGCTTTAGTGGCGGAGAAAATATTTGGAATGACGTTTGATGTTGGGAATGGACCATGTCCAATGACTCAATTCGTCCACTATGTAGAACAACAATTTGATGTTGCAAAAACCAATTCTGGTGTTGAGTTACATACCCTGTTACTTAAAAAAGAAAAACTGCTTATGCAAATCCCCCACTACTCCACCGACATCAGTGCCGCGTGGGAAGTGGTAGAGAAAACTAAACTTCTGGAAAATTATGCGATGGGAATCTTTCAAGGTGAATGGACTATTGCCGAGGAATTTTCCTGTGTAGTCCAAGGAATAATAGCTCAAGCAGCCACGGCCCCCTATGCGATATGTCTCGCCGCATTAAAATTGTGTGGTGAGAAACTGGAGCAGAAGTGACCAAACTCGAACTATGGAAGAAGTTTGCGAGGGAGGCGACAGGGGGAAAGTGGTTCTTGCGGCGTAACTGAAACAACGGAAGAAATATTAAAGCTAATCGAAAACCTAACCCACATCCGCGCAAAATCGGAGGAAAAGTGATAGGCATTCTAAAGTTTAAACTTCCTGAAGAACAAGACGAGTTCAAACTCGCTCAAGACGCACCGTCTTATCTTTCTGCACTAAATGACTTTCATCATTACTTACGTTCTTTAAGGAAACATTCCGACGTATCTAATAAAAAGCCAGAAGAACTACTCGAAGAAATATGGGAAAAGTTCCATGCGATATTGAACGAAAATGAGGTCGATATATGAGGAATCTGTAAATGCCGTCCTTTATTAAGCTGAACTTAGGCGAGAAAAGCCCTTACTTCATCAACACTGACAAAATCCGAATGATTCTCCCCAACATTGTAGACGGTAAGATCGTGAGCACTCTCACCCTGGACAATGGCGATGTCATGCAGTTCACCCAGTCTCCAGAAGAAATCGTAAAACTCATTGAACAATCTCAAAAGAAGTTAGCATTTCACCTGCTGAATGGGAAAGCGCGTTACTTTTATAATAGAGGCTTAACCTATTTAATCGGGTTAGTGTAAGAGTTCGAATACCCCCGGTCACAATGGTGTGGCTGGGGGGGAATTCTCTGATTTTCATTTGAATTTGAGCAATTTTAATGAAGTTTGCTTTATTTTTAGAATCGGACTACCGTAAAAATAGAGCCCAGTGTTGAAGTCACTGAGCTCTCGTCTTATTTGGGTAAGTTTTTACGGGTGGTTAGCTCTTTAAGGAGCTTAACCACCTGCCGCAACAGTCCCACTGCTCCAGCCGCGACAACCAGCAATTTATTTAGCTCGTCCATGTTGTTCCCCTTTCTTCGGGAATTCCCCGCCACAGTTCAGGGAACATCACTCGACGAAAAGAGGCTCATGGAATTAAAAGACTGCTAGATGCACGTCTTCAAAGGACTCCGTTGCATAAAAATCATTTCTGAATTTGGCTCATCCGTCATTACGCGCCGATCCGCGTCAAACCATAACTTAACCAAAAAATCCCACATGTTATGACCTTTTTATTTATTGATTGCGGCCCCATAATTTAAGTTTGGAACCAAGTCACTGAAGTATATTTTGAAAAAAACTTCAGTAGTTGGGGAATAGGATTCACATGTCCACGAAACTCAATAAACTCATCGCCTCTGACATCAATTTCGAAATCATTTTCGACTCATCTTATGGGGTATCAGTCGCCCTAGGGGACGAAGATGTAGGGTGGGAGTGGGATGGAACTTACGAGACTTTAGATGAAGCAGTGAATGAGCTTTGGAAGGCAGCTAAGCTCCAGCATCCCTATGCAAAGTGCTTTAAGGATGCGCGACACCTTTCTCCTTACCATTAAAAATACAAAGGGCAGAAAGTCCACAGACTTCCCGCCCTAAGTACTCTGATTGGGATCCGATCGGAACCTAATATTGTTTTGAGAAAGTGAACTTAAAGTACAAACTTCCCGAAGAAGTGTATGTCGGCGTTCCAGCAGACATGGCAACTGCGTAAAGAGTACCTTGTCCACCCAGTGCGTTCATACTGAGATCAGCAACCACCGTGGCAACACTACTTGCGCTTAAGTCTTTGTAATCCGCTGCGGCTACAGACACGTTTCCAACGAAATACTCTGCCACATCAGCATCACTGATATTCAGAGGTTCATTGTCACCTGAAATCAGTGTTGGTGACTTATTGAAAAACAAAACTTCCAATGCTGATTTTTGCTTTGCTAAGTCCACAACGACTAAATCCTTAAGCGTACAGTACAAACCATCCCCAAGGGCTGCTTGGGAGAGTGTTTGTAGCCCTCCCAACTGGTCCCCAGAAGAATAAGCGGCTATAGAGATCGTGGGCTGCTCGACCACAGTCGTAAAAATACCGGCTACTGACTGCATGAGTCCTCCGTTTATCGTTGACCAGCGTAGAACACATAGTCCCAAGTGCTGGTTTTTGTGCCGCTGTTGTTTCCGCTTAGGTGGAACATCGCCACTGCCATTTCATCGGCAGGAACATTCGTTGCAATGCTCTGAACCTGGTTTCCATTGACGTAGAAGAAAGCTGTAGTGCCATCGAAATAGATACTGAGCACTGCATAGGTTGCATCGCTTAAGCTTCTTTGACAGCTGGACTTCGTGGTGACGCTGGAGGCTGTGCAAACAGCGGAAAGTTCCGCGGTTCCATCGAGCTTTTCAAACCCAATTCTGGAAGCAGCCGATAGAATATTTTCTGGATCGGTTTCAGCCTGGGCCGATAAACCAAAATAAAAATCAGTCTGAGTAGCGTCGCTAAGTTTCACTTTAGTTTCAAGATAAATAGCCTTATTAGCGCTACCAACGATATATTCCTGAATACTTTGAACGAGTCCACCGTCATTGTCCGTAGTAGCGGCACTTGAAATGACAAGAGTTCCATTAGCTGCATCAGCACCGATAGCAGCGGTCGCTCCAGCATCCTTTACCACGTTCCAAACATTGGTTTCATCTAAAGTAGTAAAAAAATCGTCCTTAAACGTAACCCATGTTGGGTCGATACTATTAACGAGTTGAAAGTAAGAAGCGATGCCAGCCATTTTATTTATTCTCCTTTTTATTGCGATTAATTATTCCAAACGGGGTCAGCACAGAGTCATCTAGCTTACCCATGGGTCCATACACATCCACCTGAGAGATACCGCTTACTTTCCCACAGGCATTGGAAGCTTCTAAATGATATTCAGTCGATCTATTGGGACTTGCATAGGTCTCACAGCTATTCGGATTATCTATTCCGTCTGCCGGGATCCATTTACAAGTTTGAGCCTTCTTAGGAGCTCTTCCAAGTTTCACACTACTACCCAAAAACATCATGTGTTTTGGCTTCTCAATTACGTTTTCTGGTAGCTCACAGGGATCAGGCGGGTTTACCCCTTTATATTCATAGACCCTGGCGTCTACTCCAAGACCTCGATTCAGTCTTCCGTCTCCACATTCCCAGACAATTTTTGAAACGCCATTTTCTCCGTGCGACTTACCCCAGGAGTTCCACACATGAGCGACTCTTTTACCTTTCCACATCTCCCAACCCACAATAGCGACCATGTGATTTCCACCGCTATTAATAGCAGAGCAGCTATCCACCACCCCACCACTGGACGAATAGGCCGCCACAGTTACGACTAAAGGAGACTTAAGCTTTAGCATCGCCTCCATCATGGCCTTTACTTTAGTTCCCTCTCTCTCGGGAGCCCCTCTAGAGTGCCAGCTACTTTTACCGATATAGGGAGCGGAAATGACCTTTCCTTCCCATCCTTTTGCTAATTCATCTGATGAAAACTTACATCTCGCATCCTTTCCCTGATACGAGAAGTCAGGCTCATAGGGAAGACCGCGATTAAGTAAGAAGTCGGGGGCACTCATATACCCACCGTTACAGCTTCCGTGTTTGGAGCAAGAAAGAACGGTCTGCACACTGTGATCAAAATTTTTTTGATCGTGAACGGCTCTCACAATCTCTAATCCATGATGAGTAGCCCAGGCCCAGCAGTCTCCACAGTTCTGCTGTCTGATATCAGGCACTCCATTTTTCATGAGGTCTCTTAAATCGAAAGAATCAGGAATATCCTCTTCTTTCATGTCATCGGGCTCATAGAAACTAGCCCCTTTAAAGGCAAATTCCGGATCATGTAAAAGACCCGTTTTTAGGGAAGGGTGTTGATACATGAGATCGTCTACCTTGATATGGTAGCTGCACTTGTTAGGGCCCTCTTGGCCTTCTACAACCCCAACTCCACAAAGAGCGATATGCTCCATGACCTCTTGTTCAGCCCATGGGAAGTCCTGAAGCTTTTTTACGGGAACTTCTTTAGTTACTTCTACATTGTTAGTAACGAGTCTTTCACAACCCGCGATAATGAGGATAAAAGCGATAATCCATTTAAACATAAATCACCCAAGCCCCTTAGTTTCAGAAGTACAGGCAACTCCCGAACAGTGATATTTAGCCTTGGCTTTGGCTTCTCTTTTTAAAAACTTCACCTTTTGTCGTTTTTCTTCAGGAGAGAGCTCCAAGCTCTCTTTCACTTCTGAAATCTTCTCCAGCGCCTCTTTAATAATCTTTACAAGGCCATCCACAATCCACTTTGGAAGGCCCTTTTTAAGTAGCCATTCCATAGCCTTTGGAAGTCCGAAGCTAAGCGCCATTTCAACCACTGTAGGACCAATGACAGCCCAAACGATCTTGATTATCGCCGACATGAGAGTTCCTCTTGATGACAGGAAAGTTTCCAAATGGGCTCGTTCAAGCGTGGTGCAATGTACTTTTCAGTTAAAAACTCAGCTCCCCAGCTTAAAGGCGAGCAGTACAAAAACCCAGTTCCCCAGGTAAACCCAACGCAGCTAAAAAACGTGGTCCAATAGATGACGGTTCCAGCTAGCGGCACAAAGTGCTTTGAGTATTCCAGTTCATCCACATCATCGACGCAGGAGAAGACCACCGGGATCCCAAAATTAATAATCTTAATGTCGTCTAAACGAAGCGCGTGACACACCTCAGGACCTAAAAGGGCTTCTAGTTCCTCATATTTTTTCTTTAACCATTGAGAGAGTGGTTTGTGGTCTCCAAGGTCCCGACGAAGTAGATGAAACCGATATTGGTTATCCCATTCATCTAAAAGCTTTTTAGCTTCTTTCTTATGACCCGCTTTTCGAAGCTTATGAGCCCCTAAACGAATCATGGCATCTAGTGCGCCATTTGTGCGTTCTCGAAGACGGCCGTCTTCCATATCTCTTTCAAATCGCCTAGCTACTCTCCTAGAATGGTCAGACACCTCTGGCGGTGCTCCATGATGACAAGCATTCGGCTCTCCTGTGTTTTCACAAGAGTAGGCATAAAAGCTAAAAATGAGGCTAATTAGTAATGTCATTAAGCTATTTGTTTCTTAGGTACTAAGAGTTCTACGATTACACGAAGCTGGATAATGGCTTTTAAAGCGGATTCAATTGCGAGTTCCACTTTTTCATTATCGATATCAAATTCACTCACCACCCACTGCTCAATCTCAAGGGCCGCTTCATCGGTCATTCCAACATACTGCTCAAAGGCAACTTCTGCGCCCTTAAACGCAGGCTTTGCTTCTTTAGCTACCTGAACCACCTTAGATATTAACGAGAAGCTCACTCCATCGGCTAAGTCTGCAACTAACTCAGCACAAGCTAACCCAAATCCAACTAAACTTTTTAGTTCTTTCATTTGTTTTCCCCCTTAAAGCGGCTGCGGTCGACTTATTCTACGTGAATCAGACTTAGTCTGCACGTCCACATTTTTAATGTCGATACATTCTTGATGAAAAGAACGCTGCTTACCTTTTGGACTTGTTATGACAACAGGATTAGCGTGAATAAGCTTCTTACACCCACTGCATAGCGTTACTAAATTCCCCACCTCGCACACCCTTCCCGTACATCCAAATGACAGAAGGTCGAGTAAAGCCCCAATCCACCGCTTTTTCCAAGCAGCCCCTCAATTGCGTGATACAGTTCTTTTGTCGTCGCAAGTTCTGTCTTTATGTCAGCGGCTTGTCCTTTCATGTGGAAGCTTCCAGGTTCTCCGCCAACCGCATTATTATGTTTTTTACAACGATACCCTGAGGTGATCGTAATCATCCCAAAGAGGTCGTCTAGATGGTCCAAGTAACTAACTAAGTCGGTGTCGTATAGTGTCGAGTCACATTCTGGGAAGTCACACTTACAGTCAAACTGACTGCTATTGATGTTCCTAGAAATCTCTTGGCTTATTCCTTTAGCGATTCTTATGACCATTTAAAGAAATGGTAGCATAAGAAATTAATGACTAGTCATGGCTTATTTTTGACTTAGTGCTTTTTAGTGAAGCTTTCAAAACGGGCTTCTAACACTGCCAGTGACTGCGCTATTCGATAAGCCGATTCTTCCACTTTTTCTAACTTATCAACTAACCGCACTATGAAAAACGCATTCGCTGCAATCAGTATTGAAATAACCATTCCAATAATTGAGTTCACGTTTTTCATTTTACTGTCCAGTTTCTTCCATGATGCGTTGATACTCAGGGTCTGTTTGCTGAAGAATAAAGTTCACTGTAGAAACTGCCTCCGGCCCTTTTTGTTCCGCTGACTGCAATACGCCTAAAAATTTTTGACCGTTTGGAGCCTGAGAAACTCTATCCATTAATGACTTCTGCCGACCCGCTTCCATCGCCCCGAGCTGCACAGGTTTTGCTAATGGAGACTGCATTGCTTTTCCTACCATAGGTGCGGCTTCTGCTATTTTTTGACCTGCATTTAGACCGTATTTCCAGGCCATAGGAGAAGTAGCAACCATCGCTGGTTTTCCACCTAAAGCATAAGCAACAGCCAGCCTGGTTGCCGTTTTTCCAGTCGTGTCGACTGGCAATATCTCAGGCTTCGCAAATCGGCGCATGGCGGCTAGTTTTTCCGCTTCTTCGACCATGTTAGTTCCGGTCATTTCGCCTAAAGACTCTAGCATTTGTCTGTTTCTTAAATTACTCCCTCCGGCAGATAAAAGAGCTGCTTCCGGTCGACCCTCGCCGATTACGTTTTTATTGATTCTTTTTTCGATGGTTCTTAGTAGGGAGAGTTTCTTATTAGCTGCCGCGATTTCGGGAGAGATTTGATTGAGTCCCGCTCTAGCATGAAAAGCACCGCTTTTTGCGGCTCTAGCTAATTCTTTTCCAGGTGTAAATATTTGCCCGTCCTTACGGTATTCACCTTCGGCAATATCCTGCAGCCATTGTTTAAGGTCCATTCCGTTTCTGATATCAACCCGGTTAGAATCCGAAAGACTTCGCACCTTCGCTATTATTTCATCTATTTCGGCAATAGCTTCTGGTTTTAGTGTGGAATTAATCTTTAGTTTCTCTACTTCCATAGCTTCGAGTACTGGTCCCAATTCAATGAAGTGCTTATCGGGATCTGCAGCCATGATTGCTTTTTCTATCTCTTCGTTAGCTCCGCGCCGAGTTTTTTGAATGTCACCCATGAAGCGTTTTCGCACTTCGTCCGCCGCCACACTCGTATCGCCACCGTACTTAGCGATACTCTGATTCACCTCAGGCATGTGCTTCATGTAGGTTTCAAATTCACGGGCTGGAGCTCCCGTAAAGGCTTCACCAGCTCTAGCCATCCCCTTGATTACTGAAGGCTTGGCTGCTGCAGTGATTTTTCCAATCCCTTTAGCTACCGCTCCGAGTGGGATGTAACTTGTCGGATCAGTGGCTAAATCTACTCCTAATCCAGCTACTCCTGAGCTTGTAATATCGGCAATTCCACCTTTTTGAAGTTTCCAACCCTCTCCTGTTTCATTAAAGGCTCCTGGAACTAGACCGGATAACGCGCTGTCTGGCACTCCTATTTTTTGTGCTATCTCTTTCCCACTGGGGGCAAGGGACGCATCTTCACCGAACTGGTTCTTATAAGCTTGTGCGGCATCAGAGAGAGTTCCACCCGATTGTAATTTTCCCACTCCAGCTCTTACCGGCGCCCCTGTATAGGAATCCACAAAATTTACAACTTTACCAAGCCCACTGAGCGCGGCATCTCCGATTTGAGATAGAACCCCTGGCTGTTCCGGGGAAGAACCCCCTGAAAGATGCTTTAATCCTTCATCGCTCAGCTGAGAGTAATCATTCGCGTGAAGAGCCTTTAAATCATCATCACTAAGCTTAGTTAGATCCATTACTTGAACCCTCTACGCTTCATTTCTGCGTCGACTGCGGATTGATCCACTCCCAAAGATTTTTGAGGTTGCTGCGGTCTTGGTTGTCCAAAATCAACGATAACATTTTTCTCATCAATTCCCTTACGCTTCGCTATTTCAGCATACTGTTTATTGACCTGCTGCTGTTGCTGCATCTGAGAGTCGAAGATCTTTCCGGCCTGGTTCACAAAATCTGCTCTCTGAGCTGGAACTAATCTCTCTCCAGACATGATCCGGTTGTATGTATTTCTGATTTTGTCTGGAACTCCGGCAGCATTAGAAGCACTCGCCTGTTCACCCTCTCGAACTGTCGATCCCGGGTCTAATATCTTCATGTAGGAGAAAATAAGTGATAAGTCTCCCGCAGCGCTGGGACTCTCAGCAGCCTTTATGATCTTTTGATACGCCACAGACACGTCTTGAGTAGCTTTGGAAGTAGGTAGAGCGTTCAACTCTTTTCGAAGCTGAGATTCATCCATGTTCGAACGCTGAACATTTCTGGTTTCCTTGGATTGCGCTCGATTCGAATTGAGCGCGGCAAGCGTTTCAGCCCTGGCCTTGGCATTTAGGTCAGCCGACATCAAGTCTTTTACATTTTTCACTTGGCTCATGGGCAGACCTGATAAGTCATATCCCATCTGAGAAGCGATTCGTTGTGCTACTTGAGATTGCATTGACTCTGGATCTTGAAGCGCCTGCATTTCTTTAAATCCAGCTTCGTCCTGCATCGCTTTTCTTTGCTGCAAGATATCCTGAACTGGCTGGTCTGCATTCTTAGCTAATTCTCGGTAGAAAGAATTATCAGCAGGTTGCGTGGCTCCTGCTATCGATCTTCCAAGCCCACTGAAGGCCTCGCCAAGACCAGCATAAAGACGAGTATCGTTTGCGGCCGCCTGCGCTTGCATAATAGCCGCGTCATCTATTTCTGATGGGTAACCGTACTTATCTTTTATTTTTTTATAGACTTCTTCGTCATACATATCGGTTTCCCCCTTTATTCCAGTCGGCACCCCACAAATCGTCATCATCTGATGTGGAGCCTGATTTCTTTTTCATTTCTGCCACTCCGATGGTTGAGAAGCCCTTGTTTACGGCATCTCCAATTCCTGCCCACTTATTAGCTGTCCTATCAGCTGATTGGTTAAGTGCATCCGCAGACAACCGATATTGACCGCTTTTACCTGCCGCAATTTGCGCTTTATTTTGAAACTGCTGTTGAAGTAGCTCTTTGTTGTACTGTTGCTCTTTATTACCCAACTCAACATTTGCATTCGCAATCTGCTGCTGCCTATCTAGATTATATTGTTGTGCAGCATTTTTGATCCCAACATTGCGGCTAAGTACATCCTGCTTATTTTGAGTATTGAATCGATTAATAGCATCTCGTGCAGCAGCAACTTTCGATTGCTCATCGAACTCTTGGCCTCTTAATTTTCCACCAAGGTCTCCACTTTGGATAATAGCGTTAAGAGCCCTGTCTCTAGCACTTCCAAGCATGTCTAGTTGCTGTTGAGAGGCTCTGTTAGTAGCTTGTTGTTGAGCCATCATTTGCGCTTGAAGCTCAAGACCGCTCCCCCCAAGGCCTCTGGCCCCATATTGTTGTAAGATGGCCTCGCGACGACCACGATCTTGAGCCTCAATATCTGAAAGTGCTTTTTCATTTGCAGCTCTATCGGAAAGAGTGAGTCCACCTTTTCCGATTTCCTGCATCTGTCCTAATGCCTGAAGCTGAGCTTCTTTAAACCTAGGATCCGTCTTAATCTGCTCAAACTGAGAGGCGTCTTGTTGAACCTGTTGTTCTAGCTCTGGGGTTAAGCGCCCTGTCTGGATATAGCGTTCAAGCAAAAGCTTTTGCTGAACTGGATTAGGAACCTGTAAATCGAGCCACGCTTTAATGGCATCTTGATGCATTTTTAGCGCTTGTTCTCTATCGGCAGCAGATTCCGCTGCTCCGATCATTCCACCTAATACGCTGGCTCCAGCTGCAGCTGCTACCATCCACGGCATTGTTAACCTCCTATCGCTTTCGCGAATGTTGAAACGTTGTTTAAAGTGTTTTTGAATCCAAGCTCTAGGTATCTAGCTTTGACCTTTTCATTATAAGAAAAAATCACAAGCACGCGATACCCTCTATCTTTAGCTTCTTTTTCTAAATGATGAAGGAGTTCATCTAACGCGTTACTTCTTTCAATCCCTTTATACTTAGGGTTTCCAATGACATGCTCCACCATCGACGCGTCTTTACAATTCATCAGATATAAACAGGCCGATACCATCGGAACGCCTAATCGTTCACAGATCCAAGTTGTTTGCTCAGGCAGCATATTGCGAGTAGGCGGAGTCATTCCCGCTTCTCGCCACCAGTCGCAGAGCATTTCATAATCGTCTGTTCTATATCGTCGAATCATTTAAAACCTTCTATTAAAACGAGTCCCTGGAGGTAGATTTACTACCTTACCGTTACTGGTAACTACAGGAGTAGTCGCAGGCACGTTGAGCTTATTCTTGTCGGGATCGGCGTCTTGAACAGGAATATACGGAACCGGTGTCGGATTTGGAGATGATGGCGACACGACTGGGTCTGCATTCACCGGCATCTCAGGAACCGATCGGCCATCAAAGTAATCAGGCTTTCTTTGTCCAGGGGTGAGGTTTAATCCTGGGCGAGAAATTGGCGAGTCACTTCCCACAAGATAAGCAGGTAATAGTTTATCGCTGTAAGCATCTTTGGAATCCTGTCTAAACTTACTTTGATCAAATCTTGCACTGGCTTTGGGGTCATAGAGGCTTTTTGCCTCATAATTAATGATATCCCCACCATCTGCTAACTGCTGAAGCGCCTTCATATAAGCCACTTTGTTGGGATCAGCCACATCAGCCAACGTCTCTGGATTTCTGGCCTGAGTCAGGTACTCAGACAATGGATTAGATTGATAGTACTCAATGGAGCTATCGTCATTGGCACCTAGTAGACCTAAGTTACGTAAATCTGAAAGGGTAGGCTGACGATTATCAAACCTGTCCTTTAGCGTTTTAAATTCAGCGTTATTTTTGGCCTGGCTACCCGACAAAATATTCTGCAGAGAACCCTTAGAGGAACCCACTGCGCCTTTATCTAAGTACTCACCCTTATCATTGATTCCGAGCGCTTCACGGGTCTTGTTTCTCGCTTCTTGAGTTGCCTTTGCATTTTGAAGGGCATAGTCAGCTACATTCTTTTGAGTCTGGTCGAAAGACTGTTGCACTGCTTGGGCATTGGCCTTTGCTTGGGCAATCCCTGCCTGAGCCTTCGGATCACGGCTTACTAGAAGCTGATCTAAGTTCTTTTCCCCTTGAGAGTAGCTTTGTTTAGACTCTCTTTGAGAAGGCGAACCAAAATATTCATTAAGTAAAGCAAACCGTCCTCCCTCTTTTTGAGCGGCATTCGCGGTCGATTGAGCCTTTTGAGCCGCCCCGTAAGCTTGTTGATAAGAGTCATTATCTTCAGCGAGCGAGTGCTTTCCTTTGTACTGAGCATCGCGTTGTTTTTTAAAGGCATCAACATCGGATTGATTTTTGATAAAATCCTGAGCCCCTACAAACTCATTTGGATTACCTACCGCTCGATTCACAAGATCGGCGTTATACTTAGTAGTGCCTACATCGCTTTGTGATTTAAACGCGGTTTCAGCCTGCTGGATCTTAGGCTGCGCTCCTGCGATATCTTCATTTAGCTTCTGAGAAAACTTCTCACCGGTCGCTCCACCTTGATTAGCGCTTAGGTAATCCTGAAGGTTTTGAAACCTGCCACTGCCTTTTTCCTGGCTTTGAGCACCACTGGACGATTGAGATCCAATTAAAGTTCCGCCACTAGCCAACTGTGGGGATGATTCATCATTTTCATCATCATCTAGATTTGGATCATATAGACCAGGCATTTTTGTTCCCCCTTAAGGCTGCGCCCTTAAAACAATATTGTAGACACTGCCGCTGGCCAGCGTTGAAACCGCTCCGGTGCCTACTTTTACAATATTAGAGATATAAATCTGTCCGTTTGAGAAGTACCAAATAGGTAAAACCCCAATAGCTGTTTCATCTTCTGTCGCTGAGCAAACTCTTAGTTCCACAGGAGTTGCCATGTACTGCCATTTAATAGGCTTTGGAAAATCGGTAGTACCGCCATAGGTAAACCTAAGAGAAATAGTCTGACAGGGAATATTATCCCCGTAAGTAATATTTCCGTTTAAGGCGTTTGTGAATGCACTTAAAGCTTGGTTTAACGGAAAAAGAAGTTTTCCTATCCAGCTATTTTGCCCTGGAAAGTCCTCAACTCTTAGTGAGGTGATGCTACCAATAAGGGCCATTAGATGGTCTCCTGACTGACTGGGCTATAGGAAAGTCTGATACCTTCCGACTGCCAGTCACTATACGCGTTATTGATAGTAAGCTTGGCTGAGAATTGTGAGCCCATCTGCTTACCTTGAGGAACTAAGAATCTTATACCTCGAGGTCTAAATGAACCACCCCATGGCTCTTCTCCCCATGCAAAACTGCCCCAAGTCCCGCTAGTAAAGCCACTTAATGTGGTATCGGAGTAGGACTGTGACATATCCGTGTAACAGGAGATAGTCGCAGTGTTAAATCTCAACTGCTTAAAGAGCAGTTGCCCTTCACTGTACTGCCTTACATAAGACGGATTATCTGCAACAATGGGTTTCCATTCTAAAACGTTATCGATACTGGGATAAACAGAAGCCGCACCCGCACTCCAGCTAATGAGACTGGAAACCGTCAGAGTGTTGTTACTGATAGCAGTAATAGTAGCGAAGCTGCTCCCCTGTAAAAGGACATCTCCAACACTGACTCCTGAGACACTAGAAAGAGTCACGCTATAACTAGAGCTCGAAGAAATCGTGACTGCAATGCTCTCATCGGCAAAATCGGTATAGGTGAAGGATTTTCTTTCCTTACTAACAGTATTAGAGCCGCCATTCCCCAAGTAAAGATTATCATTTGAAGGATCAACAAATCCTACTGTGGCGTTTCTAGTCCATTTGGTCCAGGCATTGGTAATAGTGCTAAAGGTGTACTGTGCTTCGCAGGTTGTATCTCCTGAAGCGGTAGGCACCCCTAAAATGTATCGCCTGTCGGTCTCATAACCCACTCCAAACGATACGGTCTTTAAGTCAGATAGCGCTGTTCCAACTAGCTCCCTGATAATGTCATCAATGGGATAGCTTTTTAAAGACACTCCTGTGTCGCTGACCGCACAGACCCCTTGATCAAAGAGTCCCCAGACTTCATTGCCTAAAGTAGCTACTGAATTAGGGGCAATTAAATTGGTAGTCAGATCAAAGGGAGCGACCGACATGGTTGATACGGTATTGCCAGTGATTCTATAGATTCCATCTTGTTTGAGGACTAAGACGTACTCTCGAAGTGGAATGATTCTTAAGATTTCTTTATTGGCGTCCCCTGCAAAGAAGAGGTTTACTTCAGGACAGGCTTCCGGCTGACCGTCTTTAGAGACAACGATACCGTTTTTATAAGTATCCTGAGCACTACTGACAGAGGTTCCAGAAGTGGGAAGGGTAGGGGAGAATGCACTACCCCGAGCACTCACTGTAATAGCAAAACTTGAACTACTTAAACTTCTTTCTTCTAAGAGTATTTGACCCGGTAAATCAGTGGGCCCAGAGATCAGAGTCGCATAGGTTGCGGTATTAGAAGCGTACCGATTAATGACCCGAATCAGGCTATTGGTAGTGTCAGTGATGTTTTGCGCGGCAGTGCCTGAGGTGAAGAGCTTGTACTGGCCTGAAGCGATCGTTTCGGACGCTTTTGCAGTAAAAGTCACTCCCGCAATAGTGAGAGTGTCATCAAGAGCAATTCCGTTACTGCCTCCAACTGCTAGGATAGTCAGCTTTTTTCGTTGTTTAAACTTCACATTAGCGTACAGGCCAAAGTTCTTAAACGCGCAGAAGTCTTTGCAAAACGGGGGCTGATAATTAGCCTGCGCGATACCTTCTTGTCCCACCCCTGTGTAAAGAAAAGCTCCACGAAGCGAGTCTGAAATACTATCTGTAACTGTGACATACCCATTTGTGATGTCGGAACTTGAAACTGAAGCTTCATAAACAAGCTGCATGTCATCAGTAGGGGTAATAGAAGCGTCTGCAGTCTGAGAAGAGCGATATAGCTGCCAGAAGTAAGAGGTCGTCACTCCACTAGGAATGGTCATGGTGACTGCGACATCACTTGTTACGCCATTCGTATTTGTGATTGCAGTAAATTGAGAGGGAGCTCCATAAAGAACATTGTTATTAGCGTCTCTATAACCAAAAAGTCCTCGGTAAGCGACCTGCGAGCCATCACTGAAATCTATCGCGACACCACTAGCTGTGGCTGTAGCAGCTGCACTCATTGTAATTGTGTTGTCGGTTGAAACAGTAAGCTTTGCGGCAGTTTCGGTACTTAGAAGAGCTAAATCGACATCGATATTATACGGTCCAGCCCCATTCACTGCGGTGATTCGAGTGTAGGGCTGAGAAATCGTAGTGCCAGAGGAATTTACCGCAACTACAAATCTGCCGACTGCTAACCCACTATTAGAAGCGATATTGGCAATATTAGTCGTTCCAATAGTCGTGTTCCCGGTAGTAACCGCAGCAGTGGAACTTTGAGTAATTGCAGAAACTGTCGTTCCACTAGGAATCCCTGTTCCATAAATGTACTGACCGACCTCTATTCCAGTAACACTGTTGATTCTGCTTAAAGAAGTGCTGGTATTTGTGGTACTTGCAGTTGTAGAAACCTGCACGTTAGGGTCAAAAAACCCAGATGACCCACTTAAAGTAGCCTGTAAATCAAGAGCTTTGGGAACTCCTGCAGCGACTGGGGTGCCGTTATAGACATCTAACTTTTTTACCCCTGTAGAAGTAGCGATATAAAGGTTTTTATTAGCTTGGTAGAACCTAACCCGTGCTCCTAGGGCCGCATCAGGTGCTGTATAAGAACCAGAGTAATTAGTCCAACCGCTATTATAATAAGCGAGTCCAGTTGTGCCATAATGGATAATCCTAGATGATTGATAACTTGTAATTGCATTGCAGCGATCGCTATCAGTGCCAAAAGTTCCTGTTTCGTATTCAAATCCACGCCGACTCTCTGCAATGTTTTTGTGATCAATAACAATGTTTTCAGCCTGATCTAATGCCCCTTTCGGTACTCCGGTGAAACTATTGGCCGATGTGTAGAGGCCAGAGATTTCAAGCGTTAAACTTTGCTGCTGATATCCCATGATTTTAAGTACTCGAACTAACTAACCATCTGCGCCAGTTAGAAAAGCCTCCAATTAAGTCAGCTGATGGCGAAATGGTTTTTGGTGCTTCAACAACTCTAGGATTAATGAGTAAAAAGGTATCCTTTTCCATCTCCTCAAGCTTCATCTGCGCCGCTTTCATCTTGTCCAAGTACCCCTGAATCTCGTAGTACTTGACCACCACGCGTTGAACTAAAAGTGGATAGAACTCTACGGGAATTTGAATGATGGGAGATTGTCCTGCGCGCGCCACCCAATCACCTACCGCTAGGGTAGTTGGCACATCACTAGAGGAGAAGACGATCTGGGTAGCGCTCACAGAAGATGGAGTTATATCTGTTGTCAGAGTATCAAAAAACGGTTGGTCCTTGATTAAATCGCAAGGAGTCGAGGTCGATATATCAGTTGTCGACGTCTGGTCGACCGTTAAAGTGCCTGAACTAATAGCAGTTATCTGAGAACATTCACTAGTAGCGACCAAATTATTGGGCCGTTGATAGTACCAAAGCCTAACCGTACCAACGGTAGGGTAAGGTACAATGACAATCTGATTGCCCTTAATATAAAAACTATAGACTCCGTTAGGACTAGAATTAGTAGAAAACTGCTCATGAATCTCGCTTCTCACCACTGGTTGAATGACTCCGCTGACAACCAGTTGGATATCCGCTAACGCTCCCCCAATAGCTCTGGGAGGAATGTTATAAATCCCAGTGGCATTAACGTCATTGTCCTTATAGGTAAGATAAAAGTTTTCTCTGGTAGAGAGAATCTGTCTTAGTATTCCGGTTTGCAGTTGCTGATCAGCAATAGCCAGAATGTCCGCAGGTCTAAAAGGACTTTGAGAAACGGGTATATGTCCTACTCGCTCACAAGAATCTATAAACTCAGTTGTGGTGT
>Ga0196978_1000156_pt1 | contig 34462 bp, 30 predicted proteins | sample S3v_2013CmetaG_FD_155491 | JGI IMG/M metagenome (GOLD analysis project Ga0196978, IMG submission 155491) | Soil microbial communities from Anza Borrego desert, Southern California, United States - S3+v_20-13C | ecosystem: Environmental > Terrestrial > Soil > Desert | place: USA: California... | reverse complement strand
GACTCGAGCTGGGCGTCGGCCGTGGCATCCACTCCGCCCGCACTGCCGTGGTAGACAAAAGCCGCCCCTTCATCGTTCTGGCCGTTGTCATACACGTAGGCGCCGACAATCACATCGCCGTAGCCATCCCCGTTCACGTCGCCCGCGCCCGACACGCTGACGCCGAACTGCGCATCGACCTGATTGGACTCGAGCTGGGCGTCTGCTGTGGAATCGACTCCGCTCGCACTGCCGTGGTAGACGAAAGCTGCCCCTTCGTCACCCTGGCCATTGTCATAGAAGGGCGCGCCGATGACCACATCGCCGTAGCCGTCCCCGTTCACGTCGCCCGCTCCCGACACGCTGACGCCGAACTGCGCATCGGCCTGATTGGACTCGACCTGGACGTCGGCCGTGGCATCCACTCCGCCCGCACTGCCCTGGTAGACAAAAGCCGCCCCTTCCTCGCTCTGGCCGTTGTCATAGTCGGCAGCGCCCACAATCACATCGCCGTAGCCGTCCCCGTTCACATCGCCCGCGCCCGACACGCTGGTGCCGAAGTGCGCATTGACCTGATTCGACTCGAGCTGGGCGTCGGCCGTGGCATCCACGCCGCCAGCGCTGCCGTGGTAGACAAAAGCGGCCCCTTCACCCAATTGGCCGTTGGCATACACGAACGCGCCGACGACCACATCGCCGTAGCCGTCCCCGTTGACGTCGCCCGCTCCCGACACGCTGATGCCGAGCCGCGCAACGACCTGATTCGACTCGAGCTGGGCGTCGGCCGTGGCATCCACGCCGCCCGCACTGCCGTGGTAGACAAACGCCGCTCCTTCACGGGCCTGGCCGTTGCTATACTCGCGCGCGCCCACAATCACATCACCGTAGCCGTCCCCGTTGACGTCGCCCGCTCCCGACACGCTGTAGCCGAACCGCGCACTGGCCTGATTGGCCTCGAGCTGGGCGTCGGCCGTGGCATCCACTCCGCCCGCACTGCCGTGGTAGACAAAAGCTGCCCCTTCATCGCTCTGGCCGTTGTCATAGAAGTTCGCGCCGACGATCACATCGCCGTAGCCGTCCCCGTTGACGTCGCCTGCTCCCGACACGCTGCGGCCGAACTGCGCATTGACCTGATTGGACTCGAGCTGGGCGTCAGACGTGGCATCCACGCCGCCCGCACTGCCGTGGTAGACAAAAGCCGCTCCTTCAAAGATCTCGCCGTTGTCATAAAAGTACGCGCCGACGACCACATCGCCGTATCCGTCCCCGTTCACGTCGCCCGCTCCCGACACGCTGATGCCGAAGTGCGCACTGCCCTGATTGGACTCGAGCTGGGCGTCGGCCGTGGCATCCACGCCGCCCGCACTGCCGTGGTAGACAAAAGCCGCCCCTTCATCGCTCTGGCCGTTGTCATAGAAGTCCGCGCCGACAATCACATCGCCGTAACCGTCCCCGTTCACATCGCCCGCTCCCGACACGCTGATGCCGAACTGCGCACTGACCTGATTGGACTCGAGCTGGGCGTCGGCCGTGGCATCCACTCCGCCCGCACTGCCGTGGTAGACGAAAGCCGCCCCTTCATCGTTCTGGCCGTTGTCATAGAAGTACGCGCCGACGATCACATCGCCGTAGCCGTCCCCGTTCACGTCGCCTGCTCCCGACACGCTGATGCCGAACCGCGCACTGACCTGATTCGACTCGAGCTGGGCGTCGGCCGTGGAGGTGATGAGGGGGTCGACCACCACCGGCCACGACGCTCCCCCGACCTCGGCACGCAGCACGATCGTGGTGCCTTGCAGATCCATCGAGGACGGCAGCGTCCGCCCCTCGCCGTCCCGCACCACCAATTTGTCGTAGCGCAGTGCGGTCCTGCCGTCCTGCATCTGGAACTCGATCGCGCCCTGACCAGCCCCTCGGGCCGTGGTGTTTCCGGTGATCTCCAGTGACAGGCGCAGCCTTCCGTCGTGATCGACCAGCCCCGGTACCGGCCGCGCAATCGTGAACCCCTGCTCGAGGCCCCGCTCCTCATTGACGTACCACTCCGTCACGTCCCCACGCACATACTCGACGCGGTTGCCGCGCGCCGTCGCCTGTGCAGCCGCAACTCCTCGCAGCCGCAATCCCCAGCTCCACGCCGGCTCGGACCCGGTCCTCGGCACCACCACGATGCCCTCATCGGTGAAAGAGGTTCGGAGGTTGTTCGCCCGGTTTGGCGCCTGCCAGGAAGAGCCGCCAACACCACTCTCGCCCTGCCATGTCGCTTCGTACTCTTTGCGACGGATGTTCTCCTGCGCCTCGGCCATCCATGACGTCGAGGCCCCGGCGCTGGCGCGGGGCTGCGCCGGCGATTCGCGATACTGCGCGGTCGTCGGAATCGCGATACTTGCCAGCACCCCGAGAGCGAAGGTGAGTGCAGGGTACCGCCGAGCGGAAACCGTGGTCCGAAGGTCGATCATGGTTCTCCTGAACTGGCGAAATGAGGGCGAGTCTACCTTTTGCGGTCGATTTGGGGAAAGCCGGCACACAGCGGCTCAGCTGCCAGGATCGTGCGCGGCTAAATCACGCGTACGCTCTACATAGCTGAAAGAAGGTTGGTTGCGGGGACAGGATTTGAACCTGCGACCTTTGGGTTATGAGCCCAACGAGCTACCAGACTGCTCCACCCCGCGACACTGTTCCCTCGCGCTGAGGGAGCCGGATTATCGCGACCCGCTCACCTCTCGTCAAGGAACCTGCACAACTCTCGGTCCGCGGGTTCTATTTCCGGCTCGTCACCGTCGCCAGGATCGCCGTGAGCAGGTCCGCCGGGACGTCTTCGATCTCGACCGCGGACGCGTGCTGCGCCGCGCGGATCGTATCGCGATAACTGGCCACGTACGCCACGCACGAGGGGCAACGCGCGAGGTGCCATTCGAAGCCTTCCACCCGCTCACGCGCGAGCTCGCCCGCGACGTAGTCATCGAGGAAATCGATCAGTTGGCGGCACGTCGGCTTCATCATTTCATCGTCTCGTCCAGCAGCGTTCGCAGTGCCTGCCGCGCGCGGTGCAGGCGGATCTTCACGATGTTCTTCGTCGTTCCCAGAATCTCCGCGGTCTCCGCGGTGCTCAACTCTTCGATGTCGCGGAGATGCAAAACGATACGGTACGCATCCGGAAGTTTCGCGATCGCCTCGCGCACGGCGCCGCGCAACTCTTCGCGCTCGAGCACTGAATCGGCCGATTCCGCCCACGCAGTGCCCGGCTCGCGCCGGTGCCCGTCTTCGAGAAAGCGCGGCAGGTATTGCTCGATGTCTTCCTCGGGATGCCGCCGCTTCGTGCGCAGTTTCATCAGCGCCGCGTTGACGACGATGCGATGCAGCCACGTCGACAACGCAGCACCCGACTTGAACTCCGCGACGGAGCGATAAACGGCCACCATCGCGTCCTGCAACGCGTCGCGCGCGTCTTCTTCATTCGCGAGAAACCGCCGCGCCAATCGCAGGAGCCGCGGCCCGTGCTCGCGCAGCAGCTTCTCGAACGCATGACTGTCGCCGGCTCGCAATCCGGCGACCAGCGCGTCGTCGTGTTCAGTCGCGAGCATGGTCACGCGCGAATCGGAATCAGCGTCCCGCTCGTTCCCGCGGCCGCGTCGGACAGCAGAAACGCAATCGTCTCCGACACGCGCTCGAGCGGTACGAGCTTCGACGCGTCCTTGGTCTCCTTCAGCATCGCCGGCGTGGCCATCGCGTCGGGAAGGATCGCGTTGACCGTGATCGCATTCGCGCGCTCTTCCGCAGCGAGCGCCTGCACGAGCGCGTTGAGCGCCGACTTCGCGACCGTGTAAGCGGCGGTTCCGGCGGAAGGCAGCAGCGTCGCAATCGAACTGATCATCACGATGCGTCCAGGCGACGACATATGCGGCAGCGCGCCGCGCGCCGCGAGGAACGCCGCGGTCGTATTCAGCGCGAGCATCTTCGTCCAGATCTCGAGCGATGTTTCTCGGACGCTGCCAGCCGCAAAACCTCCGACGAGATGGACGAGTCCGTAGATCGCACCGGCCTCATCGAATGCGCGCGCGACCGATTGTTCGTTTGTGAGGTCAACTTGAGAGTGCCCGAGGACGATGCAGCGGTAGTCGCGGGAAAGGCGCCGGACGACGTCAGTGCCGAGGCCGCCTGTTCCGCCGGTGATGATCAGGGAGCGCATGCGAGAGCAGAAGGATAAAGGATCGCCGGCCATAACGGATGAAGCGGCCAAAAGCCGAACACGGCACCACGGATGCAATGGAGGGATTGGTTATTTGAAGGAGGCAATCGCTATGAATCGATCAGCGCATGGCGTCGCGCGTCCCGTGATCGCGCTCGCGATCGCACTGTCGCTCCTCGGTGGAGTGGCCGAGGCGCAGACGAAGGTGAATCCGGGCTGGAACATGTTCAGCGCGCAGCAGGACGTCGAGATCGGCGCCCAGTCGGCGGCGGAGGCGGAGCGGCAACTGCCGATCCTGCGCGACGCCGAAGTCGAGTCGTACGTCAACCGCATCGGACAGAAACTCGCGGTAAACGCGGGCGGCCCGCAATTTCAGTATCGCTTCCGCGTGATCAACGCATCAGACATCAACGCATTCGCGCTGCCGGGCGGCTTCATCTATCTCAACCGCGGCATCATCGAGAACGCGCGCAATGAAGGCGAAGTCGCGGGCGTGCTCGCGCACGAGATCGCGCACAGCGCGTTACGCCACGGCACGCATCAGGCCTCGAAGGCCTATGCCGCACAAGCCGGTCTGCAGATCCTCGGCGGACTCCTCGGCGGCAAAGTCGGGAACAACACCGCCCAGATCCTGAACACGGTCGGCGGCATCGGACTGAACGCCTTGTTCCTGAAGTTCAGCCGCGAGCTCGAGACGCAGGCGGACGTGCGCGGCGCGCAGATTCTTGCCGCGAGCGGCTACACGCCCGCCGACATGGTCAGCTTCTTCGATCAGCTCGCGAAGGTGGACAAATCGAAGAAGACCACCTGGCTTTCGCACCATCCCGCACCGCCCGATCGCCAGGCGCGCATCGAGAAGGAGCGTCAGTTGCTGCGCGAGCCGGCGACGCCGACGCAGAACGTGGCGCAGCTCAACCGGATCAAGTCCGAGCTGCGCACGCACGGTAGCGCGCGGTCATCTTCGCAGATCGCGCAGGGCACGAGCAGCAGCCGCGGCAATCCGCCGATGACGAGCAGCGGCACGAGCATCGGGAATGTACCGGCACCGTCAACATCCCTTCGCAAGTTCACGAACCGCAGCGGAGCGTACGCGATCGGGTATCCGTCGAACTGGCGCGTGTATGACAGCGGCGGCTTCGGCGTCACCATCGCGCCCGAAGGTGGGATCGGCGATGCCGGCGGCCGTACGGAGATCGTGTATGGACTGATGGTCAATCACTACGATCCGTTCGGAAATTCGCCGCGCTCGTATCTGCGTGAGGGTGGTGCGTCGACGTCCGTGACTCTGCAGGACGCGGCGAACGACCTCATCGCGCAGATCCGGCAGAGCAGCCCGCATCTCCGCGTGATCAGCGGTTCGGGCCAGCAGCTCCGGCTGGATGGCAAGACCGCGGTGGCGGCCAGCCTGCGCGGCACGAATCCGAACACACGCATCAACGAGCGTGTGACGGTGGTGACGCGTGCGCTGCCGGACGGACATCTGATCTACGTCGTGTTCGTGACGCCGGAACAGGACGCGTCGCAGTACAGCAAGGTGTTGAGCAGTGTCGTGGCGTCGCTCGACGTGAGCGAAGGGCACAGGCATTGAGAATCGGTTCCTCGGAGTACCTCGGGTTCCTCGGGTTCCTCGGAGGGGCCCGAGGCCGAGGAAGTCCGAATCCCCCGAGGAACCCGAGGAACCCGAGGAACCCCGAGGAACCCGAGGAACCCCGAGGAACCCGAGGAACCCCGAGGAACCCGAGGAACCCCGAGGAACCCGAGGAACCCTTCCGAGGGATGACGCGGCTGCGCGTCGTGGTTATGATCCGGCTGGAGGATCCACATGTACGATGAAATGATCGTCGGGCCGATGCGCGAGGAGCTGACGCGGCTCGGAATCGAAGAGACGAAGACGGCGGCGGAAGTCGATGCCGTCCTCGGCCAGAAACAGGGGACGGTGCTGGTCGTCGTCAACTCCGTTTGCGGATGTGCGGCCGGCATGGCCCGTCCGGCGGTGGCGATGGCCGTCGAGCACGACACGCGCCCCGACCGCATGATCACCGTCTTCGCCGGGAACGACCGCGAGGCCACCCAGCGCGCGCGCGAGTACTTCGTCGGCTACCGTCCGTCGTCGCCGTCCATCGCGCTGCTCAAGGACGGCCAGGTCGTGAAAATGCTGGAGCGCTATCAGATCGAAGGCCGTCACGCGCACGACATCGCGGCGGAGCTCACGGCCGCGTTCGATCAGTACTGCAAGCAGCCCGCGGCCGTTTCGTAATCACTTCGCTTCGTAATCGCGCACGTAAGGCGCGATTCTTTCTTCGAGCTCGCGCGCGGCGTCGTCATAAGCGATGCCGCGCGCTTCCGCGATCACGACCGACGGTGCGTCCGGCAGATCGGCATGACGCTCGTGGCGTTCCAGGCCGCGCAGCGCTTCGACGTCACTCGCGCCGTAATCCTTCCGCTCCACTTCTGCAAATCCCACCGAGCGTAGCGTGAGCTCGAGCGTGCGGAAGTTGTAGAGAAAGCGGTGGCCCCAGCCATGGAACGCGCGGTTGATCTCGAGACAGCCGGCCAGTTGCTCCTCGGGCGTGAGTTGCTCCGGTGGCTTGTAGTGTGTGAGCCAGACCCAGTCGAGATTGGGCGTCGACAGCCGCAGCACGCCATCCGCGCGAAGCACACGGCGGCATTCGCGCAGGAATCCGAGGCCTTCGGTCAGCGTGAGGTGCTCGAGAAAGTGCTCGGCGAAAATCAGCTCGACATCGGCGAACGGCCATGGCTCACGCACGTCGAGAACGACATCGACGCCGGGGTACGCGGTGACGTCGACATTGGTCCAGCCTTCGATGGCCACGGGGCCCGAGCCGATGTGCAAGCGCATCGCGCGTCATCGTAAGGCACACGTCTCGCAGTCGTGGCCGTCATGACCGATTTCGAAGACCGGATCCGGCGGATGGTGCGCGAAGCGATGGGAGAGATCGGCCGTGACGCCGATGAAATCGAGGACGTGACCGAGCCACCCGGTGCGGACTACTGCGTGATCACATTCCGCAACCCCGACCTCAAACCGATCGAGATCTCCAAGCCCCTCGGCGCCGGCGGCATGCAGGAACAGGACGAGATCCGCAGGGCGCTGCAGTACCGGTTTCATACGTGAAGCGAGCTAGACTCGGCACGTGAGTCACGGCTCCGTCGAACATCTGCTTCACGAACTCAGCGCGACCGGCGTTCGATACATCGTCGTTGGCGGCGTAGCGGTTGTGCTGCACGGCTATCTGAGGCTCACGGCGGATCTCGATCTGGTGATTGATCTCGAAAGCGGCAACGTTACGAAAGCGCTTGATGTGTTTTCGGCGTTCGGCCTGAGACCACGGCCTCCGGTGCCGCTTCATTCGTTCAAGGATCCGGCGCTGCGGGCGCAGTGGAGGGAGGAGAAACATCTCCAGGTGTTCTCGCTCTGGCACCCCTCCGGGCTCGAAGTGGATCTCTTCATCGAAGATCCGTTTCCGTTTGCCGAGGCGTATGAACGTGCCCGCCGTCTCTCGATCGACGATCGCGAAGTGCGGATCGCGTCGATCGACGACCTGATCGCGATGAAACGCGTGGCCGGCCGTCCGAAGGATGAGGAAGACATTCGCGCGCTCGAGGCGTTGAGGAAGACTGATGAGCACCGCGAGACCTGATCCCTTCGGCGGCGTGGAGTTCGATGGCAGCTTCGCTGGAACCGAAGAGCGGCAGCGCATCCGAGGGCTGGAGCTCGAACCGATCGAGCGACTGCGATGGCTGGAACGGACGCTCGCTGAAATGCGCAGGCTGCAGGAGCTCGCGCGAGCACAGAAGCACTAACGCTTTCGCCGCGCCTTCTTCACTTCCACGCGCGCTGCATCTTCCACCGGCGCGTAGAACGAGCGGCCGCGCACGTTTTCGTCGACTTTGAGTCCGTGCTGCATCGGCGGAAAGGCGCGCTGCTCGCAATCGACGCGTTCGCACAAACGGCATGTCGTGCCGATCGGCACCGCGGCGTCCATGTTGTCGAGATCGTAGCCGTCGGCGTAGACGAGCTTGCGTGCGTCCTTGACCGGACAGCCGATGCCCACCGCCATCAGCGCATCGCCGGACGCGTATCCATAGCTCTTCCGGATCGTGCGCGCGACGCAAAAGTAGGCGGTGCCGTCGGGCATCTTCGAGAACTGCGTGCGAATGCGCCCCGGTGTGAGAAACGCCGCGTGCACATCCCAGCGCGGACACGAGCCGGAGAAGCGCGCGAAGCGGATGCCGGTGCCGCTGAAGCGCTTCGAGATGTTGCCGGCGATGTCGACGCGGACGAAGTGAAACGCGACGCCGGTCGCTCCCGGCTTGCGCAGCGTGGTCAGGCGATGGCACACCTGCTCCCAACTGGCCGTGTAGTGATGTTGTAAGAGCTCGATGTCGTACCGCACGTCCTCCGCAATCCGATAGAACGCGTCGTAAAGCATGAGCAGTGCGCCGGCAAAATAGTTGGCGAGCGCGATGCGGCAGAGCTTCACCGACTCCGGCGTGTTGAGGTTCTTCTGCGACCGCTCGACGATGCGGTCGATCGCGCCGCCGGCTTCGAGGAGCCCGAGCTGATGCGCGACCTGGAACTGCCGGCTCCATGGCGGCAGCACTTCGGACAAATGCAACGTGCGTGATTCCGGATCGTAACGGCGGATCAGACCGCGATCGCGTACGACCGGCGTGAGCACGACCTCCACGCCATGCCGCGCGCGCAGATGCGCAGCGATCGAACGATACATGTCCGAGCGATCGAGCGACGCGCGGCGCGTGAGGTCTTCCGCCGCCGTTTCGAGTTCGGGGAAGTAGTTGAGGTTCTCCTGGATCACGTCCGACGCTTCTTCACTGGGCAGGTGCACCGGGTCGATGCCGTGCAGCACGCTGCCGTCGTAGACCTGCGACGCGAGATCGCGCATCGACTGCACCGTTGATTTGTAGGCGTGGAACAGCGCGATGATCGCGCGCGATGCGGCCGCACTCTCGGCGAGCTCTCGCACGTCGTTCGTCGTGACCGCGTGCTCCTCGAGCAGCGGATCGGCGAAGACCTCCTGCAGGCTGTCGGCGATGCGCGCGTGCGAGTCATCCGCGAACGCGGCCAGGTCGACGTGGAAGATCTGCGCGAGCTTCACCAGCAGATGCGCGGGCAGCGGCCGCTGATTGTGCTCGATGAGATTGAGGTAGCTCGGCGAGATGTCCAGCCGCTCCGCGAGCTGCACCTGCGTGAGCTGCTCCTTGCGGCGAAACCCGCGCACTTTCGGGCCGAGTTTGAGTGTCGGATGCATCGCTGCTGACTTTCTGGCACGGCAGTTTCACTACACCACACCGTGTGCATGGGCAATTTACACCCATTTACTAATTTACAGATTCACATTTACAGACCTTTACGGCGTAACTGCTGGACAAGCCTCTGTTTGTTGACTCTGGCAGGTTGCGTGCTCATGATCTTTACAACATGACGGAACTCGCGGCAGTCACCACCGACATCGATGTCCGGGCGGAAGTAAAGCCCGAATGGGACGAGATCCTGTCGGATGACGCGCTCTCGTTCGTCGCCGCGCTGCACAAGGAATTCAACCCGCGCCGGCGCGAGCTGCTGGCGGCGCGCCAGGCTCGCAAACAGCGCCTCGACGCGGGCGAGCTGCCGGACTTCCTCGAAGAAACGAAAGCGATCCGCGAGAGCGACTGGACGGTCGCTCCGATTCCGCACGACCTCCGCGACCGCCGCGTCGAGATCACCGGCCCGGTCGACCGCAAGATGATCATCAACGCGCTCAATTCCGGCGCGAACGTCTTCATGGCCGACTTCGAAGACGCGAACTCGCCGACGTGGGCGAACTGCATCGAAGGGCAGCTCAATCTTCGCGACGCCGTACGCCGCACGATCTCGTTCGATAGCGGCACGAAGCAATATCAACTCAACGAACAGACCGCGACGCTGCTGGTGCGGCCGCGCGGCTGGCACCTCGACGAAGCGCACGTCACCGTCGATGGAGAGCCGATCAGCGCCAGCCTCTTCGACTTCGGCATCTACTTTTTCCACAACGCAAAGGCGGCCATCGAGCGCGGCACCGGTCCGTACTTTTATCTGCCGAAGATGGAGTCGCACCTCGAGGCGCGGCTCTGGAACGACGTTTTCGTCCGCGCGCAGCAGGAGCTCGGCGTGCCGGTGGGGACGATCCGCGCGACGGTCTTGATCGAAACGATCCTCGCCGCGTTCGAGATGGACGAGATCCTCTGGGAGCTGCGCGATCACAGCGCGGGTCTCAACTGCGGACGCTGGGATTACATCTTCTCCTTCATCAAGAAATTCAGGGCCCGGCACGACTTCATCACGCCCGACCGCGGCTCGATCACGATGGACAAGGCCTTCCTCGCCGCGTACGTCGATCTGCTCATTCAGACCTGCCATCGCCGCGGCATTCACGCGATGGGCGGCATGGCCGCGCAGATCCCGATCAAGGATGACGCCCAGGCGAATGAAGCGGCGACGACGAAAGTGCAGGCGGACAAGCTGCGCGAAGTGCGCGCGGGTCACGACGGTACGTGGGTCGCGCATCCGGGGCTGGTCGGCGTTGCGAAGCGCGTGTTCGACGAGCACATGCCACGCCCCAATCAGCTCGATCGCAAACGCGAAGACGTGAAGATCACGCGCGACGAGCTCCTACGCCTGCCCGAAGGCGTGGTCACGGAGAAGGGCGTGCGGCAGAACATCAACGTCGGCATCCTCTATGTCGCAGCGTGGCTCGGCGGCAGTGGCGCGGTCCCGCTGTACAACCTGATGGAAGACGCGGCGACGGCAGAGATCTCGCGCACGCAGCTCTGGCAGTGGATCCACCACGGCGCGAAGCTCGACGACGGACGCACCCTCGACGCTGGGCTCTACGAGCGCATTCGCGACGAGGAGCTCGCCTCGATCGGCGACAAGCCCCACGTGAAAACCGCAGCACGCATTTTTGACGAGCTCATTCTCGCGAACGAGCTCGCCGACTTTCTCACCATCCCGGCTTACGAAGAACTGATCAGAACGGAGCAAGCATGAAACTGAAAGAGGCACGCGACCCGAACGTCCTGGAGAAGGAGTGGGAAACGAATCCGCGCTGGAATGGCGTGGTTCGCGATTACACGGGCGCCGACGTGCTGCGCCTGCGCGGTTCCGTGGACATCCGCTACACGCTCGCCGAGATGGGCGCAGAGCGGCTGTGGGATCTGCTCAACACCGAGCCCTTCGTCAACTCCCTCGGCGCCCTGACCGGCAACCAGGCCGTGCAGCAGGTGCGCGCGGGACTGAAGGCGATTTATCTCTCCGGCTGGCAGGTCGCGGCCGATGCGAACCTGGCCGGGCACATGTATCCCGACCAGAGCCTCTATCCGTCGAACTCCGTGCCGCAAGTCGTGAAGCGGATCAATCAGGCATTGCAACGCGCCGATCAGATCGATCACATGGAAGGACGCAGCGGAACGCATTGGTTCGCGCCGATCATCGCGGATGCGGAAGCAGGCTTCGGCGGCGCGCTGAACGCGTTCGAGCTGATGAAGATGATGATCGAGGCCGGCGCGGCGGCGGTCCACTTCGAAGACCAGCTAGCCTCCGAAAAGAAATGCGGCCACCTCGGCGGCAAGGTGCTCGTCCCGACGCAGCAGTTCATTCGCACACTCGCCTCGGCGCGACTCGCCGCGGACGTCATGGGCGTCGACACGCTCGTCGTCGCACGCACGGATGCCCATAGCGCGACGCTCATCACCAGCGACGTCGATGAGCGCGATCATCCGTTCATCACCGGAGAGCGCACGACGGAAGGTTTCTATCGCATCAGGAACGGCCTGGAGATGGCCATCGCGCGTGCGATCTCGTACGCGCCGTACGCCGACGTGTTGTGGTGCGAGACCTCGACCCCGGACATCGAGGAAGCGCGCGAGTTCGCTGAAGGCGTGCACGCGAAGTATCCGGGCAAGCTGCTCGCGTACAACTGCTCACCTTCGTTCAACTGGGCGAAGAAGCTGACCGCCGAAGAGATCGCGACGTTCCAGAGCGAGCTGGGGAAGATGGGCTACAAGTTCCAGTTCGTCACGCTGGCCGGATTCCACGCGCTGAACTTCTCGATGTTCGAGCTCGCGCGGCAGTACCGCGAGGAGGGCATGACCGCGTACTCGCGCCTGCAGCAGGCCGAGTTCGGGGCCGAGCAGCACGGCTACACCGCGACGCGCCATCAGCGCGAAGTGGGCACCGGCTATTTCGATGAAGTGGCGAAGGTCATCAGCGCCGGCGAGTCCTCGACCACCGCGCTCGAAGGCTCGACGGAAGCAGCGCAGTTCTAGGAGGGATCGATGGAAGACATTCGCTCGTATCGCGCCGAAGAGGACGAGCCGCGCCGCAACGAAGACGACCGCGTGGAGTACAGCGCGGCGCCGCCGGACGACGAAGTGCCGTTTCATATCCCGCGCGATTAGCACGACGACCGGGAGGCCGGAGGCCTCCCGGTCGCTCATGCCAGCCGCGCGGAATGACACCGGCGCACCCGCCGTTCGACACGGCGCATGCGCAAACTCGTCGCCGCCCTCGTCCTCGCTGCCCTTCCTCTCTTTGCCGTTGAAAAGCCGGCTCCTCCTGCCGATCTCACCGCGCCGCCCGCCGATGCGGAACGCAGCGACGACGGTCTCGTGTCGAAGAAACTCGCCGATGGCACCGGCAGCGTGAAAGCCGCCGCGAGCGATCTCGTGCGCGTGCGGTACACCGTGTGGAAGTCCGACGGCACGCTCGTGCAACACGTGCCCGCGACGCAGTCGCTCACGATCGACGTGGCGAAGATGATCCCGGGCTGGGGCAAGTCGGTACAGAACATGGTGGTGGGCGAGTCGCGCCGCGTGTGGGTTCCGCAAGCGCTTGGCGGCGGCAAGATCAAGGAAGGCGAGTCGCTCGTCATCGACACGGACCTGCTCGAGATCGTGGAGCGTCCGGTGACACCGGCCGATGTCGCCGCGCCGCCTGCGGATGCGACGAAGACCGCGTCGGGTCTCGCATACAAAGTCCTGCGCGCCGGCACCGGCACCGAACATCCGAAGCGGCGCAGCAACGTCGTCGTGCATTACAGCGGCTGGACGACCGACGGGAAAATGTTCGACAGCTCGGTCTTGCGCGGTACGCCGGCGCAGTTCGGCCTCGACGGCGTCATCGCCGGCTGGACCGAAGGCGTGCAGCTCATGGTCGAAGGCGAGAAGACGCGCTTCTGGATTCCGGCGAAGCTCGCGTACGGCAACGACAAGACCAAGCCGCAGGGGATGCTCGTGTTCGATATCGAATTGATCGATGTGAAGTGATCATTTGATCTTCCTCGCCACTTGCGCGAGCTTCAAAAACTCTTCTCTCGTTCCATCCGCATCGACGCCCTGCGACACGCGCGCGAGTTGCAGGACGTCGTCCCACTTCGCGTCGCCTTTGTGCGGCGAGTCGCGCAGCAGCATGCCCATCGCCGCGACGGCCGCGGCAAATTGCAGATCCGGCGACGCCTCGTACGCGCTGCGGCCTTCGTCGAACACTTCCGCCACGAGTGGCTGGCTCGTTTCGCCGTTCGGCTGTTTGTAGCGGAGCCGCATCGTGCCGAGTCGTGCGGATGATCCTGTTGCGCGGACGATCTCGAACAACGCGGTGACCGAATGGCCGGCGCCGAGCTCGCCCGCGTCTTTCGTATCGTCGTCGAAGTCCTTCTTCGCCAGCGCGCGATTTTCGTAGCCGATCTGGCGATAGGACACGACCGACGCCGGATCGAAGTCGAGCTGCACCTTCACATCCTTCGCGATCGTCACGAGCGTGCCGGTGAGCTCGCGGCGGAACACCTTCTCTGCTTCTTCGAGCGTGTCGAGATACGCGTAGTTGCCGTTGCCCTTGTCGGCGAGCATCTCCATCAGCGCGTCCTGCAGATTGTCACGGCCGACGCCGACGACCGACAGAAAGACACCGTCACGCCGCTTCTCTTCGATCAACGTCTGCAGCGCTTCCATCGATGACACGCCGACGTTGAAGTCGCCGTCCGTCGCGAGAATCACCCGGTTGTTGCCATCGGTGAGGAAGTTCTGCTTCGCGATCTGATAGGCGAGGTTGATTCCCTCGCCGCCTGCAGTCGAGCCACCAGCGGTCAGTCGATCGATTGCGTCGAGGATTACGCTCTTGTCCGCGGCGGACGTCGATGGCAACACCAGCCCCGCGGAACCGGCGTACACGACGATCGCCACGCGATCTTCCGCGCGCAACTCGTCGACCAGCACGCGGAACGCGCTCTGGATCAGCGGCAGTTTGGTCGGCAGATCCATCGACCCAGAGACGTCGATCAGGAACACGAGATTGTTCGGCGCCATCCGCCACTGATCGAGATTGCGACCCTGAATGCCGACGCGCAGCAGCCGGTTCTTCGTGTTCCACGGGCAGCCGGCCACTTCGGTGGTCACCGAGAACGGCGCGTCATCGTTCGGCTGCGGATAGGCGTAGTTGAAGTAGTTGACCATCTCCTCGATGCGCACCGCATCCCGCGGAGGGATCAATCCGTCATTCAGATAGCGCCGCACGTTTGCGTACGACGCGCGATCGACGTCGATCGCGAACGTGGCTGCCGCCTCTTTGCGCGTTTCGATGAATCCATGCTCCTGGATCGCGGCATAGCGCGGTTGCGGCGCGGGGACGTCGAACCCGTCGACGACAACCGGAGCGGAGGATGTCGTGCGCGCGCGGCTGATCGGACGATCGGGCAGCCAATTGCCGGCATTCGGCGATTCAGCGGTGACCGTGACTGACTCCGTGACGGAAGCGATGCGCAGATGCGTGACGAGCGCGATGCCTTGCGTGGTCGTGATCGTGATGTTGTGCGATTCGCGCGCGCTGCCTACCAACTCCGTCATGACCGTGTATTGGCCCGGCGTCAGCGCGTGGAACGCGTATTGGCCATTCGCATCCGAGACAGCGACGCGCGCTGGCAAGAACTTCGATTTCACTGTCACCGTGGCTCCCGGGATGGGACTGCCGTCGAGCATGACCACACCCGTCAGCGAGCCGGGAGGTCCGGATTGCACCTGCTCCGTTCGCGGCGCGGTCATGGTGCAGGAGATGACGAAGAGAACGAGAAGGAACGTTGCACGTTTCATCGGGAGCCTCCCTTTTGCGCCTCGAGGCGCTGCATCGGTGTTGCCGAATGGGGCTCCGCACCTAACCCGCGAGAAACGTGAGCATTGAAGATGTTCACGCAGGCGAAACATCGAGAAAATTGGAGAATGCGAACAGATTTGCGAATCAGTACGGCATTTCGTGATCGTGCAGGCCGAAGTAATGTCCGAGCTCGTGCACCACGGTGTCGCGGATCTCGTGCACCGCGTCGCGGCGCGTGCGCGAGATGCGCATGATCGGACCGCGGAAGATCGCGATCTGATCGGGGAGCATCGGCAGCATGTCGTGCGTGCGATGCGGGAGCGCTACGCCGCGATAGATGCCGAGCAGTTCATCGGCCTCTTCATCGAGCAGGTCGAGGTCGTCCTGCGAGGGCTCGTCTTCGACCACCACCGCGACGTTCTGCAGCAGGTCCGCGAATCGCGGCGGGAGTTGTTCGAGCGCCTCCTCGACGAGGCGCTCGAACTCACGCGGAGGGATCACCATGGGATGAGTTCCTCGGGTTCCTCGGGGTTCCTCGGGTTCCTCGGGGGGACCGCTCCGAGGAACTCCGAGGGACCCGAGGAACCGCTTCTCACCATCCAGGAATGATATTGAACCCGTACACCAGCTCTTCACCCGGCCGCTGGAACGGTTTGGCCGCGTAGACCTCGATGGGAATGTACGCGAGCAGAATGCGCAGGCCGATGCCGACGCTGAAGACCGGCACGCGCTCGTCGGTGTCGGTCTCGAACGTCCAGTCGACCTTGTCATCCGCGGTGTAGGCCGCGCCGCCGTCGGCAAACGCGAAGATCTCCGTCGGCAGGAACGGCGCGTCGATCAACCCGAACTCGCGCGTTCCGAGCAACGGCGCCCGAACCTCGGCACTCGCCGCGACGATGCGCGTCCCGACGAGGCGATCGAACACCGGGCACGCACCGGTCGTCGTGCCGCACTCGGTCGGATCGATCGAGTACGGATCGTATCCGCGCATCAGCGACCCGCGGCCGAGGTACAACGGCGTCAGCCGGTTGTCGTCGGCACCGGCGCCGTAGCGGCCGTAGTGCAGGCCACGAACCGCAAACGTCACCGGCCGCGCGAAGAAGTACTTACGCCAGTCGGCGAGCGCGGTCTGGAAATTCAGATCGCCGCGCAGCGCCTCCACTTCATAGCGATAGCGCGTACCGTTGATCGGCGACATGAATCCGTACACGGCGCTGTCGCCGACGAACGCGGTCGATGCCTTGCTGAAGTTCAACACGAACGAGCCGGGGAGTGTCTCGCGCGTCCGATCGATGATCTCGTTGCCGATGACGATGAATGTCTCCAGCTCTTCCCGGAACGAGTAGCGTTGCACGCCGATCGCGCCTTCGATGCGGCGCGTGGTGCTGAACGGATATTGCGCGAGGCCGCTGGCATCAGTGATGAGCTGGATCTGCCGGAACTGTTCATAGACGTCGACGATCTGGTTGTCGATCAGTGCCTGGCTGTAGTTGACGAACCCGGCCACCTGCGGCACGTGCAGGATGTCGGCGCCCCAGTTCAGACGGCTGGTCTGATTGAGGTAGAACAGCTCTCCGCCGAGTTGCTCGGCGAGCGAGGACGTGCCGCTGCCGCCGCCGCCCTGGAACGTAAAACCAACGTTGTGACGGCCGAGGATGTCGCTGAAGAACGCGGTGACGCTGCCGCCGGCGCCGAAGCCGAACTCGCCGACGCCGACACCGAGCGTGGGAGGCCCGAGGTAGGCCAGGTGCAGATCGGAGCTGTATCCGCGCTCCGCGAAATCAGTCGACGCCGGAGGCAGTCCCTCCTCGGGCCGCATCAGGTAGCCGGTGATCTCCGAGCCGGTGCTGCGCAGCGGCGGCAGCAATGCGGCGCGCGGGGCGGTGTTCTCGGCCATCGCCGGCGGCGCCGCGATCGGCTGCGAAGGTGCGCTCGATGCGAGCGAATAGATGTTGTAGTTGTCGTCCTCGAAGACCGAGAACGCGATGTCACCGCTGCCTGTCGCGACGGAAAGCGCAGGCGCCATGTCGGTGATGCCCGCGATGCCGGTGTGCAACGCGGTGAGGCGCGAGACCGCGCCTTCGGGAACGCTGATGCGATACAGATCGGGGATGCCTTCGGGATTGGCGATGAAGTAGATCGATTTTCCGTCCGGCGCCCACTGCGGGTTGATGTGCTTCGCGCCCCGGAATGCCTGGATCTCGCGGATCTGTCCCGTCCCGACGTCAATCGTTGCCAGGCGCATGTTCGTGAAACGGAGTTGTTCGAGAATCGTGTCCGTTCCGCGATCGCTGATGAAAGCGATGGTGCGGCCGTCGGGCGACCACGCCGGATGCAGGTCGGCGTACTTGTCGGCGGTCAGGCGGCGCACCTGCTTCGACGGGATGTCGTACAGGAAGAGGTCACTGACCCCCGTGGTCTGGCCCGCGATGGCGATCGTGTTGCCGTCCGGCGACCACGCGACGTTGATGATCGCTTCGAGTCCCGGCACTTTCACGTGCTCGAGGCGACGCGTCTCGACGTCCACAAAAGATAAAAAGTTGTCCCCTTTCGAGAACGTGATGAATGCGATGCGCCGGCTGTCGGGCGACCATGAACCGGCCGACTCGATGAAGCGCAACGACTCGAAGTGCGCATCGCGATCGGAGGAAACGAGCTTGCGGATCACGTTGCCGGTCTTCGCGTCCGCGAGGAACATGTCGATCGAGAAGAGCTCGCGCGCGGAGAGGAACGCGAGGTAGCGGCCGTCGGGGCTGAGCACAGGACCGATGTTGAGCTCCGTGGCGCGGCGGCGCGGTCTCTTGCGTTTCTCGCCTTCGACGCGCGGCGTTGGCGGCGCCGGTTTGCGTCCGATGAGCGGCGTGCCGAGGTCCATCGTGCGCGCCTGAATGACAGGTGTGTAGAGCTCGCGCGCCGATTCAGCCCAGTCGGCGAAGAGCTGCTTGTGATTGATGCCGAGCGCACGCTCGACCGCGTCCTCGGGACCGACCGTGCCCGCGGCCATGAAGTAGCGGACTACCGCTTCATCGCCGAAGCGCGCGCCGATGTAAGCCATCAGCGCCTGGCCGTAGCGATAGGGGAAGTAGCGCGGATCGCGGGTGATCTCGCGCAGGTCCGGCATCGTGTCCTGGATGGTTGCGTCGCGGATCCACATCGACGTGAGCGGATCGACGCGGCCTTTCGAGAAGTACTCGGCCATGCCCTCGATGATCCACAGCGGAAGCGCTTCGAGCGCGAAGCGGCGGCGCTGCTGGTTCGCTGCCGAGGCGATGTCGTACTGGAAGACGTGCACGATCTCGTGACCGAGGACGTGATCGTTCTGCGAGTAGTCACCGGTGAGCGGCAGCACCACGCGATTCATGAACGCGTCGGTGAAGCCGCCCGTGCCTTCGCCGATCGTGCCGCCGGTGGTGGTGGTCTGGTGGAAGTCCGCCGAGTTCGCGTAGAGGACGATCGGCTTCTTGCGGAAAGAGTGGTTGAAGACGCGCGAGAGCCGTGCGTACCAGCGCTCGGACATGCGCGCAATGTCTTCGACGACGTCAGCCTCCGTCTCGTAGTAGTAGATGTCGAAGTGCTCGGTCTGCAGCACTTTGAAATCGAACTGTTCCCACTGGACCTTGTTGCGCCCGAAGTATTGGGCCTGCGTGAGGGGGACGAAGAGGAACGTCAGGAGAAGCGCGGAAAGAACGAACCGTACGACGACTCGCATCAAGACACCTCAGCTCTAATTGATCACCGGATGGCCGCTCGGTGCAAGTTTGCTGCCCCGGTCCCGGCCGTTAGGGCGTTACGGATGAGTGAATTCCGACGTTTCGCGCACGAAGGTTGCTTCGCCGCAACGCATGCGTAACAAAGCACTGCTGCTCACTTTGCTGCTTCTCGTGACCACCACCGCCACCGCCGATCTCATCGTCCCGCAGTCTGCCGCGTCGCGGATCCTCGTACCGGCCGCCGGCAGCGGTCCCGGTGCGAACGGCACGTTCTTCCGCACCGACATTCAGATCGCCAATCTCCGCAACGCTCCCCAACGCGTCTTCATGTACTGGTTGCCGCTGGGTGCGAGCGGCAGCGGCATCGCGCCGGTGGCGCTGGATCTCGCGGCCTTGCGCGGCTTCGTCTCCGAGGACTTCGTCGCCAGCGTGCTGCACCAGACAGGCCTCGGCAGCATCGTCTTCGAAGGGGTGACCGAGACTGGCCAGTTCGATTCGAACTCACGCCTGCAGGTGACCGCGCGCATCTGGACGCCGCGGCCCGATGGCGGCGACGGCACGATGTCGCAAACCTTCCCTGCGATCGTCCTCCCGGGCAGCACCTCGCGCGGGAAGACGATCTTCGGCATGCGCCACTCCAGCGCGTTTCGCGTGAACGTCGGCATCTCCAATCCAGCGCCGATCACACAGCGCTTCCGCGTCACGGCCCGCATCGCGACCACCTCGGTCGACGAGACCGATGTGTACGAAGTGACCATTCAGCCGCGCTCGATGGATCAGCGTTCCGTGACCGGCCTGACGCGGAACAGCGTCGCGCAGGTATTGATCGAGAACATCACCCCGGGTGATGTCGGCGACTGGCAGGCGTGGGCCTCGACGATCGATAACGGCTCGGGCGACGCGTGGTCGCAGGTGGCGTTCCCGAACGGTCCGTCGCAGTGATTTTTGGAGTGCGGCGGCGCAAGCCGCCGCTTTCGAAGCGGCAGCTCTCGGTGCCGCACTCCACACTCGTCGAGCAACTCCGTCGCGATGTTGGCGCGCTCTGCGCCGCCGGCGAGCGCAACACCTTCGCGGCCGGCAGTCTCGCAGAAGCAGCGGCGCTGATCGAGCGGGAGCTTTCCGCCGCGGGCTATCGCGTCGAACAGCAGACGTATCGCGTCGAGAGTCATGGCATCGAGGCAGCGAACGTGATCGTCGAGTTGCGTGGCAGCGAGCGCGCGGATCAGATCGTGGTCATCGGCGCGCACTACGACTCGGTCATCGGCACGGCCGGCGCCGATGACAACGCCAGCGGCGTGGCGGCGGTACTCGCGCTGGCGCGGCAGTTCGCGCGCGCCAAGCCCGAGCGCACGCTGCGCTTCGTGGCGTTTGCGAACGAGGAGCCGCCGCATTTTCAGACGCGCGACATGGGTAGTTGGCAATACGCGAAGCGCTGTCACGATCGCGGCGAGCGCATTGCGGCCATGCTCAGCCTCGAGACCATCGGCTACTACGATGCGCGGCCGGGATCGCAACATTATCCGGCGCCGCTGTCGGCGCTCTATCCCGACACCGGCGACTTCATCGCGTTCGCAGCGAACGTCACATCGCGCAATCTCAACGCCCGATGCGTGCGCGCCTTTCGCGCAACGACGGACTTCCCGGTCGAAAGCGCGTCGCTGCCCGAACTGATCCCCGGCATCGGCTGGTCCGATCAATGGTCGTTCTGGCAGTTCGGCTGGCCGGCGATGATGGTCACCGACACCGCGCCGTATCGGAATCCGAACTATCACGAACCCGGTGATGTGCCGTCGACGCTCGACTACGAGCGCATGGCGCAGGTGGTGGAAGGCCTGGCGGGCGTGGTCGAAGAGTTGACGCATACTGCCGGTTGATGGCCACCATCTTCTTCACCGGCTTCCCGGGCTTCCTCGGCTCGGAGCTGTTGCCGCGCGTGCTCGCGCGCAGCGACGACTTCGCGGTCTGTCTCGTGCAGCCGAAGTTCCGCGTGCTGGCCAACGAGCGCATGCGCGAGATCGAGACCGCGCATCCGCTGCTCGCGAATCGCGTCCGACTGGTCGACGGCGATCTCACGCAGCCGCTGGATGCAATCGATGCGAGTGATGTTCGCGAGATCTACCATCTCGCCGCCGTGTACGACCTGACGGTTCCGCGCGACGTCGGCATGCGCGTGAACGTCACCGGCACGACGCGCGTGCTCGATCTCGCCGAGCGTGCGTCGCGACTGGAGCGGCTGCACTACGTGAGCACGTGCTACGTCAGCGGGCGATACGACGGCGTATTTGCCGAGGATGATCTCGAGAAGGGGCAGCGTTTCAACAACTTCTACGAAGAGACCAAGCAGCTTGCCGAAGTGGAAGTGCGCAGGCGGATGCCGCGCATTCCGACGACGATCTACCGGCCGTCAGTCGTCGTGGGCGACAGTGCGACCGGCGCCACGCAGAAGTTCGACGGACCGTACTTCGTGATGCAGTGGCTGATGCGGCAGCCGAAGATCGCGGTGTTGCCGGTGGTCGGCCGCCCGTCGCGCTATCGCTTCAACGTCGTGCCGCGCGATTTCATCATCGCGGCGATGGTGTACCTCAGCGGATTGAAGACGAACGCGGGCGCGACGTATGCGCTCGCCGATCCGAATCCGCTCACGGTCGACGAGACCATCGACACCATCGCGCGTGCGACTGGACGGATCGTGCTGCGCGTGCCGCTCACCAAAGCGATCGCCAAAGGTGCGCTGCGGTCCGTCCCGGGCGTGTATCGGCTCATGCGCATTCCTCCGGCCGCGGTCGACTACTTCGTGCATCCGACGACGTACGACACCTCGCGCGCGACGGCCGATCTCGCGGGCTCCGGCATTCGCGCGCCGGGCCTGCGCGAGTACGCGCAGACCCTCGTCGATTTCGCGCGGCAGCATCCGGAGATCGGGTCGGCGGCGATGGTGTAGTAAACCGAGTACCTCGGAGTTCCTCGGAGTTCCTCGGAGTTCCTCGGAGGGGCTGAAGCGGCCGAGTCAATCCCCTCCGAGGAACTCCGAGGAACTCCGAGGTACTTATTTCGCTGCCACCATCACTGCCGCGCCCTGCGTCTGCGGGGCGAGCGCCTTCGCGAGCTGCACGTCGTGGCCATAGATGTCGTCGAAGAAGTGCACATTGCCGTCGGCGGTCACGGCCGCGGTCGCGTACATGATCGTCACGGTCACCGGGCGCTGGATCTTCACGTACACGTCGTCGCGCTTGCCGCTAATCGTGGTCTCGATCTTTTCCTTCGACCACTGGTCCTGCCCGCGCAGCGTCCACTCCGCGAGCGCGACCGGATCTTCCACGCGGATGCAGCCGTGGCTGAAATCGCGGCGCGTGCGCGCGAACAGCTCTTGTTGCGGCGTCGAGTGCAGATACACGTTGTTGTCGTTCGGGAAGAGGAACTTCACCAGGCCGAGCGCGTTCGACGTGCCCGGCTTCTGGCGCACGCTGAGCGAACCGTTGCGCACGCCGCGCAGCGTTTCCGCGTTGACCGTCGTGCCGAGCGAACGGCCGGTCGAGTCGACCAGTTCGTAGCGATGGTTCGCGAGATAGCTCGCGTCGCGCTCCAGCTTCGGCAGGATCTCGCCGCGTTGAATGCTCGGAGGAACGCTCCAGTAGGGGCGGAAGACGACGTGTTTGACGTCGCCGTCGAAGACCGGGGTCTTGTGGCCCGCGGCCTTGCCGACCACGACGCGCATGGTGAGCTCTTCACCGTTTTCATCGCGCGCGCGGAGCTTGAATTCCGGGATGTTCACGAGGATCGTCGACGTGTTGCCCTGCTCCGGGATCCAGCGCCAGCGCTCGATCGCGAGCACGAGCTGCTGCACGCGCTGTGACGCGGTCACGTTGAGCTGCGCGAAGGTTGTTTTGCCGAGGACGCCGTCGGCCTGGAGGCCGTGGCGCGACTGGAAGTGCTTGACCGCGTCGACGATCGCGCCGTCGTACAGGTTGCCGTCGACGACCGCATTCGCGTCGAGATCGCCCAGGAGGCGCAGGCGCGACGCGAGACGCGATAGCGGCTCGTAACTCTGTCCTTTCGACAGCTTGGTCACGGCCGGCAGCGGCGCGTCATCGGTCGACGCGGCTTCGACGCGGCGGTATGTCGCGAGCGCCGCGATCAGGCGGCGATAGTCTTCATGTTTCGGCTCGAGGTCCGCGAACACCGCGGCTGGATCGTTCGAAGTCGTGAGCTGCGCGATGAGCGACGGCGCGTAGAACCGTTTGTCGGTGTTGTCGAAGTCGAAGCGCATCGCGCGCGGGTTCACGCGGCCGAGCCGGAGGTCGGATGCGTATTGGAGGACGGAGCTGGTGAGGTCGACGTCGAAGCGCGCAAAGTCCGCGTCGTTGCGAAGGTTCGCGATGCGGCCGATGAACTGGCCATAGTCGGCGGCTTCGAGACCCTTGGATGAAGCGTTTTCGAGCTGCGCGATGACGCTGAGCGCCTGCGCGATCGGACGGCCGCCGCGCGTCCAGACCAGCGCGTAGCCGGTGGGCTCGTAGACGCTGCGGAGGTCGGACGAATCGTTGTCGACGAAGGAGCGGACGATCTTTGCGACCGGCGTCGCAGGGGCGACCGCAACAGTCTGCGCCGGGATCGAAGCCGCGGTGAGGAGAACCACAACCATTGAGAACCGTTTCATAGGCCCTCAAGGTAGGAACGGTTTGCGGCACAAATGTGGCGCAACCCGAGAGAGATTCAGGGGATCCGCGACGCCGCGTGAGCGGGATCACGCGGGTGGCGGGGAGGCGTGATTTTCGTCACCGATTGGGAGCCTCGGAGTCGCAGAGGGTATGGGGCTTCGACAGCGCGCATTCGAAGAGGCCTCGCGGTTGAAGAAGAGGACATGCGGCCGATCCTCTGAGACTCTGAGACTCTGAAACTCGGAGATTTCCGCGCCCTACGCCCGCCGTAGCTCGAGCACCGTGATCTCCCCACCCACCGCGAGCCGCGTCGGCGGACCCCAGTACCCGGTGCCGCGGTTCACGTACAGCCATGTGCGTCCGACGCGATGCAAGCCGGCCACGATGGGCTGGAACTTTCTGATCACCAGGTTGAAGGGGAAGAACTGACCGCCGTGCGTGTGGCCGGAGAGCTGGAGGTCGACGCCGAGCTTGCTCGCCGCCTTCGCTGTCTGCGGGCGATGCGACAGCAGCACCTTCACCGCCTCGGCCGGAGCGCCCGCCAGCGCGCGCACCGGATCCTGCTTGTGCGTGTAGCGGCCGACCGGATCGGTAACGCCCGCAAACACGATCGACGCGCCGTTGCGCGTGACCACGCGATACTCGTTCTTCAGAAACTCGAGGCCGAGGGACTGGAGTGCGGGGCACCATTCGCTGACGCGCCAGTAGTACTCGTGATTGCCGGTCACGTAAAACACGCCGTCGCGCGCACGCAGCTCGCGCAGCGGCTCGACTTCATCGCGCAGGTCGGACAGCGGACCATCGACAAAGTCGCCGGTGATCGCGACCGCATCCGCCTCGAGCGCGTTCGTACGCTCGACGAGCGATTGCACGAAGCGCCGGCGGATGGTGTGGCTGACGTGCACGTCGCTCCACTGCACGATGCGATAACCGTCGAGCTCCGCCGGCAGGTGGTCGATCGGCACGGAGACGCGCCGAATGCGCGGGCAGCGCGCCTGCGCAAGACCGATTGCGGAGAGCGCGACGGCGGCGCCAAGGATGGTGAGCATCAGCGTGCGCGGATCGAGCAGCGGCCAGCTCCGTCCGGCCATCGAGCGCGCGAAGAGGTACACGCCGCGCGCGACGTCGCTCAGCAGCACGAGCACCAGCAGCGACGAGAACAACGCGAGGATCGTGTAGCCGGTGGCGTGGCCGCGCCGCGCAAAAAACGGGAGGAGCGGCAGCAGCGACAGGACCAGGAGGATCGTCCACGCTCCCGCCGGCGCGACGCCCACTGCGGCCGCGCCCGCCAGGACCGGACGTCCGGCATATGCGAACAGCGACAACCAGATCGCCGCGAACAGCACGATGCGGCTTTGCGATGCGAGTGCGATGGCCCTTGGCGACTTGCGCATGAGTGTGACGTGGAACAAATGAAGGCCGGGCCGTTATTCGTACAATCTGCCGATGCGCTCCTCCCGCATTCTGATCGCCGTCATCCTTTCGCTCGCCGCGTTCGGCGCGCACGCCGTCACGTACATCGTGCCGGCTGACCGGGAGTTGATCCAGCGGTCGGATGACATCGTGGTAGCAGCGGGCGTGACTTCGCTCGTCGAGCGCGCGGAGAGCGGCGGCATCATCACGCGCTACACGCTGCGCATCGAAGAGGTCCTGAAAGGAAAGCGCTCGGCTGGCCAGCATCTCGTGCTCACCGAGCGCGGTGGCGCGATCGGCGATCAGATCCAGTACATCCCCGGCACGCCCGAATATCAACCGGGCCGGCGCTATCTCGTCTTCACCGAAACTAACCGCCACGGCGACCCGGTCACCTTCGGCATGGCTCTGGGGCAATTCTTCTTCACCGAGCACGCCGGCCGGCGCCTCGCGTTGCGCGCCGATGTCGAAGGCTTCAACGGAAACCTCGACAGCCATGTCGAAGTCGCGCGCGATGCGGCGAAGTTTCTCGACTATGTCCGCGGCGTCATGGCGCGCAGGCCGGACGTCGACTCGGACTACTTCGTGAAGCAAGCGAACCCGCGGTTCGAAATCGAGGGGCGCGGCGTGGCGGTGGAAGCGTCGCGGGGGTCCTATCAGATGACGTCGTCGGGGCGGCCGTTCCGCTGGTCGCAGCCGTCCGCTTCGTTCGTGAAGAGCGGCGTGGCGGTCGGCGCGAATGGCGGCGCTTCCGTGGCGCTCGCATTCGCGCAGTGGAACGGGACGAACTCCGAGATCGACTATCGCGATGCCGGCCAGGACAACACCGCCCTCGGCGGCGTCGCCGCGACGGATGGGAAGAACGCGATCCTGTTCAACGACCCGCTGGGCGTGGTCGGCAGCGGCATCGCGGGCGTGGGCGGGATCACCGCCGGCGGCGACGCATACTCGATCGGCGGCGAGACTTTCTGGGACATGTTCGAAGTCGACGTCGTGATGAACGACATCGCGTTCGGGCAGAGCTGCTACGACACGGTGATGGTGCACGAGGTCGGGCATACGCTCGGCTTCCGCCATTCGAATCAGAACTCGACCAGCGACGGCCCGTGCGTGGCGCCGGGCCCGTGTAACCCGGCCGCGATCATGAACTCTTCGGTGCAGTGCGCCTGGAAGGGCGGGCTGATGGAATACGACCTCACCGCGGCCGCGACGGTTTACGGCAACGGCATCCTCTGCACGATGCCGGCGATCCGCGAGCAGCCGCTGTCCGCGAAGATTCGCGCGAACACGCACACCACGCTCAGCGTGGCTGCGACCGGCACCGATCTCCGGTACCAGTGGTACGAGGGGGACGAGGCCGACGACAGCAACCCGGTCGGCGACGGCCGCTGGTTCTACACGACTCCGAATCTCACGAAGCCGGCTTCATTCTGGGTGCGCGTTTCGAACTCGTGCGGGACCGCGGACAGCGACGCCGCGGCGATCACGTTGCAGTTTTCGAAGCGGCGCGCGGTGGGGCACCCATGAAACGAACGCGTGACGCGAGTCACTTTATGTGACAGGAGCCGGTTCGGCCGCTACCCTGTGGTACCAACAGCAATCTGAATCGCGGTTTGGTCCGCCGCGCGGAGATCGTCCTCTCATGAAGCTCAAACACATTTTTATCGCGTTGCTGTTTTGTCTGCCGGCGGCGCGTTCATTCGCCACGACGTTCATCGTTCCCGATGATGCGGAGTTGATCGCAAAGTCCGACGCCATCATCACGGGCTACATCGCAGGCGCACGCGCCGTGGAGCGTGAGCGAGGATTCGTTGAAACGATTTACGAAGTCGCCGTGGACCGCGTCCTCAAAGGCCACCTTCGAGCCCGGACGACAATCGAAATCAGCTCGCCCGGTGGCTCCATCGGTGACCGTTGGACCATCGTCCACTCCGCCGCTCATTTCAGCGTTGGTGACGAGGTCCTGCTCTTCCTGACGCCGTACCGCGGCGGTTGGTCGCCGACCGACATGACCTTGGGAAAGTTCCGCTTCGCACTTACGAGCGCGGGTCACACGGTTGCGATACGCGACGCAGACGACATCGCGGGGTGGGATCGTGACGGCAAGGTTCACAAAGAGAAAATTCGTCTCGACGTCGAATTCCTTCATTACATCGAGGAGACGGTCGCGGGGCGTATGCCCGCCGTCAAGAATTACGAAATCGAGGCCTCGGACGTGTTGGCCACGTCTGCTGCTGCGGAGCGAATTCGCGGTGAGGCTCGGGGAGTGGCCGCGGAGCTCTTTCCGGCGCCAGCTCACACCTATTCGGTGAGCTTTCTCTCAGCCGTCACTTCCTGCACGAATATTGTCCGGTTTCCCGGCCGGTGGACGACCGCCGTCATGAACGCCGGCGTTTTGTGGCGGAAAAACTCGGCGCAAAACGCGTCCGGACTCGGTGACGGAGGCGTCAGCGTCATCCAGAACGCCCTTGCCGCGTGGACGAATGATTGCGAGTCCACAGTGAACATCCAGTATGCCGGCACCACACCCAACCTCAAAAACTCCGACGACCTTGTGAACGTAGTCGTGTTCAATGACCCGGGAGCGGACGGAAACCCGTCCACGCGTGGCGATGACCATATCGCCGGATCCTGGACCGGCTCTGGCGTCGTGGCGACCTGTTTTTCCAACGGCAACGACACGCATTCGTTCAGCGGCACGGACTTTGTGAGCATGGATGACAGCGACGTCGTCTTCCAGGACGGCTATGCCGGAACGCAGGCAGCGATCGAAGAGGTGATGACGCACGAAATCGGCCATGGCATCGGATTCCGCCACTCGAACCAGCATTACCTCCGGTCGTGTACCGGCTCTGGCACGTTTCCGAATTGCAGCGTCTCCTGTAGCGCTACTCCAGCCTGTGATTCGAATGTCGAGGATTGCGAGACGTCCCTGGCGATCATGACGGCGTCTGTGAGCAGCACGCAGAACTACACGCTATTCACGTGGGATAAGCACGCTGCGGATGCGTTGTATCCGGGAACGTGCATCACCGTTCTACCACCGACGAACGTCGTCGCCACAGCGACCAGCACGTCGACCGTCAATGTCTCGTGGACCGCATCGGCCGGTGCGCTGACGTACAACGTTTATCGCTCGACGGACGCGATCACTTACAACCTCGCCGGATCGACCGCGACGACGTCGTTCAACGACAACGGCCGCAGCGCTAACACTGCGTACCTCTATCGCGTGCGCGCCGTGAACGGTGGCGAGTCGGCCGATAGTACGTTCGATCTGGCGACGACGGTGATCTTCACGGACGATCCGCTCGTCGGCGGGACGACGCTTCTGAAGAGCGCGCATCTCACAGAGCTCCGCACCGCGATCAACGCCGTGCGAGCCCTTGCGTCACTCGGCGCCGGCAGCTACACCGACCCGACCATCACGGTCAACGCGACCACGGCGAAGACGGCACACATCACCGATCTCCGCGGCGCGATCGACCTGGCGCGCACGAACCTGAGCTTGTCGGCCCTGTCGTACGGCGAGTCGATCACTACGAGCACGGCCATCAAGACCTCGCACTTCAGCGAACTGCGGAACGGGGTGAAGTAAAGCGAGTGGCGCTGCCGCTCTACGCCCTCGCCGGAATCGCGGACGAACGTCTTTTCGACGCGCAGCGCGCCGTGCGGGAGATTCGTGCGATCCGCTGGATCGCGCCGGCGGATCCGCGCGAGACGCTGGCGAGTTACGCCGTTCGGCTCGCACTCGAGATCGACACCGCGCAGCCGTTCGATCTCGGCGGTGCGTCGTTCGGCGGCATGGTCGCGCTCGAACTGGCGCGGCATCTCGCGCCGCGCAATGTCTTCCTCTTCGGAAGTTGCCGCTCGCGGCACGCCGTTGCGCAGTACCTGCGTGTGCTTCGGTACATAGCACGCGCGGTGCCGCATCGCGTGTGGCAGCCACCGCGAATCGTGCATCCATTCATCGCGCGCTGGTTCGGCGCGACATCTCCCGCACACGTCGACCTCTTCACCGAAATGCTGCGTGCGACTGCGCCCGAGTTTGTCCGCTGGGCGTCCAACGCCGTTTTCTCATGGTCAGGAGTGGCCGAACTGCCGATGCCCATCAATCACATTCACGGCAGCGGCGACCGCTTGATCCCGTTGCATCGCGTGAATCCTGATCGCGTGATCGCCGGCGCCGGGCATCTGCTGAACCTCACTCATGGCGAAGCTGTGAACGATTTCATCGCAGGCGCCGCGCTATGAAAGTTGGAACGCGCAGGAGTCGAGCGAACACCTGTGGAGGTGCCGTCACAGCGTCCTGGGTACTACCGGAAGATGTTGTAGTTTTCCTCCTGGCCTTCTCAGGTCATGGCCACGTCCTGTCCAGGGAATCGCAGCGGCTGGTCCGCGCGGGAGCCCTCGCGCATTTGAACGCGGTCCGCCCGGAGTGACCTGAGCGACGGGCCGACCGGCGAACCAGACGATCTCGTAGCGGATGTTCTTGTTCGCGGCCGACATTCCCATTCAAGCTGATGTTGCAGAAGATCGTCGGGCTCTGCGGTGTCCGTAACACTGGCCAACAGGTTGCGTGGTGAGTAGTTGCGCGTCGCGACGCAGGACGTCTCATTGCCCGCGTCATCGTTAGATCCCGATATACGTGATGTTGCCTGCCGTATCGCGATCATAGCCGTACCCAGAATCAACTGCGCCAGCAGAGAGAAACCATGGGAGACCATCCGGCGAGAAGCCAAGACGTCGGAATGCAGCGCGCCGGTCGAGCCTGCTGAAACCGCCGCGCACCTCCGGCATCGAATAATCGAACCGTACGAAATCGTTTCACGGTTCGACGAAATCGAGGAGGCTCGCGGTGTCCCAGTTCACGTTCCGAAGCATTCCGGCAGTGCTGCTCCTGGTGTTCGGCTGCGCGCAGTCGCAGCCGGCGCCGCTCGCGCCGATGATCAGCTCTTCCAGCGATTCCAAAGGAGGATCGATGTCGCAGCAGTACACGAAGCCCGCGGCCGATGAGCTCCGCAAGAAGCTCACGCCGCTCCAGTTCGACGTCACGCAAGAGGACGCCACCGAACCGCCGTTCCGCAACGAGTATTGGGACAATCACGAGGCCGGCATCTACGTCGACGTCGTCAGCGGCGAGCCGCTGTTCTCTTCGCTCGACAAGTTCGACTCCGGTACCGGCTGGCCCAGCTTCACGAGGCCGCTCGAGGCGGCCAACGTGAAGACGAAGACGGACCGCAAGTTCTTCATGGTCCGCAACGAAGTCCGCTCTGCCAACGCCGACTCGCACCTCGGTCACGTATTCGACGATGGTCCGGCTCCGACCGGCCTGCGCTACTGCATGAACTCCGCGTCGATGCGTTTCATCCCCGTCGCGCGTCTCGAGGCGGAAGGCTACGGCCAGTACAAGAAGCTGTTCGAGAACGCGCCTGTGCCGGATGCGTCGAAGCTGAAAACAGCCACGCTCGCAGGCGGCTGTTTCTGGGGTGTCGAGGAGCTGATCCGCGCGCTGCCGGGCGTAGTCGATACAGAAGTCGGGTACACGGGCGGCAAGGTCGCGAACGCCACCTATCAAAACCACGAAGGGCACGCCGAAGCGATCAAGGTCACTTACGACCCGGCCACGATCTCGTACGACAAGATCCTCGAGTTCTTCTTCACGATCCACGATCCGACGACGCTGAACCGGCAGGGGAATGACGTCGGCACGTCGTACCGCTCGGCGATCTTCGTTCACGATGAGGAGCAGCGGCAGGCCGCGGAGCGCGTCAAGGCGAAGGTCGATCAGTCAGGCGCGTGGAAGCGTCCCGTAGTGACCGAGATCGTGCCGGCGAAAGAGTTCTGGACGGCCGAGGCGTACCACCAGGATTACCTGCAGAAGAATCCGAACGGCTACACGTGCCACTTCGTGCGGCCGATCAAGTTCGAGTAACTAACGCGGAACAACCGCAACGATCCGCACCGGACCGCCGGACCCGCCCGCGATCTTCATCGGCAGCGCCATCACGAGCGCGCCGCGGGCGGGGAGGCGGTCCAGGTGCGCGACGTTCTCCAGTCCGGGAACGTCCGCGCCATTGGCGATGCGATGCACGATGAAGTCGCGCGACTGGCCGTAGTCGATGCTGGCGCTGTCGACTCCGATCGCGGCGACGAGGCGTTCCTCGACCAGCAGCCGCGCAGCATCTTCGCCGTATGACGGGAAATGCAGGTTGTCGGTCGCACCCGGAGTGTCGTCGCCGAAGTACGCCTTGCGATTCGGCCAGCGTTTGCCCCAGCCGGTGCGCAACAAGACGATCGTGCCCGACCGGATCGCGCCGTGCCGCGACTCCCACGCGCGGACATCGTCGGCGGTCAAACGATAATCCGCGTTCGATGCCGCACGATCGGAAACGTCGATCACGATCGCCGGCGCAATGAGGCGCTCGAGCGGAATGCGATCGACGGTCTGCATCCCTTCCGCGAAATGGATCGGTGCGTCGAGATGCGTGCCGCCATGCTCCGGCGTGCAGATCGCGTACGAGGAGTAGAACCAGCCGCCCGGAGTGGCGCCATATGCGAGCTGCTTGAGTTCGAACGCGGACGGCGACGTCGGCCAATACAACGTCTGTTCGTCGTACGGCCAGGTGAGGTCGACCAGTTCGGCGTTCGAAAGATCGAGCGGCGAACGTACGCTCGTGCAGGCGCAGAGCGCGATGAGAGCCAGGAGTACGACGGTGCGACGCATCGGCGGATGTTAGCGCTGTTGTGCTCGAGGCGCGTTCGACATCTGAGAGCCCGTTGCTTCGAGTTGGCCACGGCGACCGACAACAGCGCTAACATCCGGAGCCATGAGGCACGAACGCATCATCTGGGGCGCCATCGTCTTCAGCACCGTCATCTACTTCATCCTCGTCTACACGATGGCGCCGAATCCGGTGCGTCCGTTCGAAGAAGCGGTGCGCAGCAACACGACCCTGACGCCGTATCTGCTGGCGCTGGCGATGTTCGTGGCGGCGATGCTGGTCCCGAAGCGGCTCGTCTCCGCGCCGCCGCGGATGAGGATGATCGTGGCGCTCTCGCTCTTCGAAGCGTGCGCGATCTTCGGACTGATGGCCGCGTTCCTTCAGCAGGACTGGCGGCTGTTCATTCCGCCGTGGATTCTCGCGGTAATCGGGTTCGTGAGCGTGTGGCCGCGCGAGGACGTCACGTCGTCGCGCGTCGTCTGAACGCGAGCAGGTCGCGGCTGAGCGTCACATGTATCGCGTCGATGGACTCGAGCTTCTCGCGTTCGCGCGCGCGCAGTCCGCGGTACGACGACGACATCACGTCTTGAATCGACTCGCGATCGAGCCGCGGCGTGTGCGCGATCCGCTCGCGATGTTCGAGCTCGAACGTCGCGGCGAACGCTTCGATGGTGCGGTCGACGCGATCGCGCTCGACGCCTGCGCCGAGGATGGCGGAGCGGAGCTCGAGGAGATCGTCGGCGGCTGGGATGACCACGAGCAACAGGCCGGCCGGCGCGAGCACGCGATGAAACTCCGGCGCGTTCATGCGCGCGGTGATCGACGCGACGGCGCGGAACGAGGCGTCTTCGTACGGCAGAAAGCGATCGGCGTTCGCGACCACCCACGAGCAATCGCGATAGCGGCGCGCGGCGAGCTCGATCGCGGGCACGGAGATGTCGGTGCCATGTGCATCGACGCCATACGCGCTCCGGAACGCGGCGAGATGATGTCCTTCACCGCAGCCGGCATCGAGCAGCGTGTCGCCTTGCCGTAACGGCAGCGCGCGTACGATCGCGTCGACGAGCGGCGCGGCATGACCGCGCTCGAGAAACCGCCTGCGCGCCGCCACCGCTTCGGGTGTGTCGCCCGGAGTCTTCGAGCGCTTGTCCTGCGGCTGCAGCAGATTCACGTAACCGCTGCGCGCGACGTCGAACGCGTGTGCGTTCGCGCAAACGTAACGCCGCTCGTCGAGGACGAGCGGCGCTTTGCAATTACGGACTGTGCAGAGGAGCAACGTCAACGCATTTTGAACACCGCGAGCATCGCCAGGCCCATGGCCAACAGCAGCAGGCCCCATTCGGACGCCGTCGGAATGCCCGCGACATTGGCCCCTGCGGCGACGAACGTGGTCGGATCGTTCGGTGCCGGCGTGGCCGGGTCATCGCTGAGGACCGCGGTCTCGTTCGAGCCGTTGCCGTCCGAGTCGTAGTTCAGCGTGGCCTGGTTGCTGATGGTCTGGCCTTCGTTGCCGGCTTCGAGAATCGCCGTGATGGTGATGGTGACGCTGCCGCCGGCGGCGACTGCGCCGTTCCACGTCACCGTGTTGGTGGCGAGGTTCGCAACCGCGGTGCCGGATGACGCGTTGGCGGTGGCCAGCGTGAGCGACGACGGCAGGACGTCCGTCAACTCGTCGCCGACGTTGTCCGGCGACGCCGTGTCGCCGGTGTTCGTGATGGTAACCGTGTACGTCACCGTGCTGCCCGGAGTGAACGTACCGGACACCGTTTTCGTGAGCGTATCGACCGCGGCTGCGACGGCGATGACCGTCGCGTCGCCTGACGCACCGGTATCCGGATCGTCCGTCACCCCGGTCGATTCATTGGTGCCATTCAGGTCAGAGTCCCAGTTCACCGTGCCCTGGTTGCTGATCGTGGTGCCTTGCGTGCCCGCATTGATGGTGGCGGTGATGTTGATCACCACGCTTCCGTGCGCCGGAATGGATCCGTTCCAGGTGACGGTGTTGGTGCCGACGTTCGCTACGATCGTTCCGGTTCCCGGAGGTGCGGTTGCGGCGCTGACCAGCGTCAGGCCGGCCGGAAGGACGTCGACGAATTCGTCGCCCGCGCTGTCCGGCGACGCCGCATCACCGGAGTTACTCAGGATGACCTCATAGGTGACCGTGTCGCCTACCGAATGCGGAGCCGGTGTGGAATCGCTGACCTGCTTCTGAGCGGACACGATCGCGCCGGTGGTGACGAACGACGTCGGATCGTTCGTTCCGACGACGGCCGGATCATCGGTCGTGGTCGATGTTTCATTCGATCCGTTCAGGTCCGCGTCGTAGTTGATCGTGCCCTGATTCGTGATGATGGTGCCGATCGGAACCGGATCGATCGTGGCGGTGATGGTGATGGTGACGCTGCCGCCTCCGCTCGCCGGAACGCTGCCGTTCCAGGTCACGGTGTTCGTACCGATGTTTGCGACGGCAGTACCGGCCGACGCAACTGCGCTGACCAGCGTCAGTTCGGCGGGGAGAACATCGACGAACTCATCGCCGGTGCTGTCGGCTGATGCGGATGTGCCGCCGTTGTTCAGCGTAACGGTATACGTGACGGTGCTGCCGGCCGTGAATGCACCGCTGGCGACCTTGGTGCCACTTAAAACCA
>Ga0196978_1000152_pt1 | contig 34552 bp, 23 predicted proteins | sample S3v_2013CmetaG_FD_155491 | JGI IMG/M metagenome (GOLD analysis project Ga0196978, IMG submission 155491) | Soil microbial communities from Anza Borrego desert, Southern California, United States - S3+v_20-13C | ecosystem: Environmental > Terrestrial > Soil > Desert | place: USA: California... | reverse complement strand
TGGTGGCGGCTTTGCTGGGCGTCTGCGCGTTGAGCGAGAAGCCGATGAAGAGGGACAGGAATGCGAGCGTAAGGATCTTTTTCATGTTTGCCTTTTTTGCTGGTTAGAGCTTGAGTAAAGATATGTAAAAGTCTTCGAGACGACGCATGGCTTTTTCTTGTTTTGCGGTTTTGTCACCATGCCCGCAGAGGTGCATCAAACCGTGTACCATAACGCGGTGCAGCTCAGCGGAGAAGGGGCTTTTCAACTGTGCAGCGTTGTCTTTGACCCGGTCGATGCTGATGAAGATGTCGCCGGCGACCTGGTTTTTTTTCGGCTGCTCGCGGCTGTAGTCGAAGGTGATGATGTCGGTGTACTCGTCGTGCTGCAGGAATTGGCGGTTGATGCGGAGGAGGTTTTTGTCCGAGGTGAAAATGTAGTTGAGAGAAGTGATCTCTTTTTTCTCCCGGCGGGCGGCGGCGCGGAGCCAGGCGCGGAGGGGAGTGCGGTGGCGGAGAGAGAAGCTGATGCCTTCAGTAAAAAAATGAATCGATTCCACGCGGCAAGGATTTGCCGCAAAGTAAATGCTTTCGTGCGGAAAGAAGCAGGTAAAGTATGGCTTTAGCAGGTACTGCGCCGCAGCGGCCCGCTGCGACGAACTGGATACTTGCGGAGCTTCGCTCCGTTTTAATTAGCGGAGAGGAAAAAATCTAAGCTGACGGTGCTGCCGTTGTCGGAGAATTCGACCTTGTCGGCGAGGTGGCGCATGAGGAAAACGCCGCGGCCGTTGGGCTTTTCGAGGTTTTCAGGGTTGGTGGGGTCGGGGAGGGCATTGTAGTCAAATCCTTCGCCCTGATCTTTTACCGTAAAGGTGAACTTCTTCTCGCCGAGCTGGAAAACAACATCGATCTTTTTATCGGGGTTGGACTTGTTGCCGTGCAGGATGGCGTTGTTGACCGCTTCCGTGATGGCAACAAGAATATTCCCATAGTGATCTTCACTGATCTTGTATTCCGAGCAGATCTTGTTGATGAGGCGCTCAACAAGTGTAATGTTTTCGGAGCGGGAAGGGAAAGTAAGCCTTTGTTCCTGTTCCATTTCTACCGGGTGGGTCATTTTTTCTCTACGCTGTTAAAGTAGTCGTTGACCTTCGACTTGTAGTAGGGGGACAAGCCGGGAGGCACCGTTTTTAGCAATTCAGCTTCTCTCTGTTTCAGCCTGTTATACTCTAAAAAAGCGTCAGGGTTACTTAATTGTTGGTTTTTTGCTTCCTCCGACTTGCGTTTATTGTCCATTTCCCGCTCTTTTTCAGCCTTTTCGTAGTCCAGGAGCTTATTGAGAATTTCCTGCTGGCGCTTGAGCGTTTCGGCGGTAATGCGCTTGTTGACCAGGTCGACTTCGGTCTCCTCCATTTTGGATTCGGTGTTGCCGCCGGGCTTGTTTCCGCCTTTGTTGTTCTTGTCCTGGCCATTTTGCATGGCTTCGCGCATCATGTTGCGGATCATTTCCTGCTGGGCGGCCATGCGGGCGAATTCTTCGGACATGCCGTTCTGGCCCTGGCCGTTCTTGCCGTCCTTTCCGCTTTTGCCTTGCTGGCCCTGCATCATTTGCTGCATCTGCTGGTTGAGCTGCTGCTGCATCTGGCGCAGGCTGCTCATGCCGGGCTTTTTGCCTTTTCCGCCGGGCTTGCTGCAGCTGCCGCTGCCGGGCATCTGGTTCTGCTGGTTCATCTGCTGCATCATCTGCTGCAGCGATTCGTCGAGCATAAGGGCCAGGTTGTTGATGGAGGTCATGGCCTGCTGCTGGCGGTTCTGCGCATCGGGGCTCTGGCGCTCGGCCAGGTGCTCGATGGACTTGTCCATGTTGTTGTTGATCTTGGTGATTTCCTGGTTGATCTTGGAGGCCACTTTCTGTTGGCGTTTGCTGAGGGCGAGCAGGCTGTCTTCGATCATCTGCGCGTTTTCCTTCAGCTTGTTCTGCTCGCGGGCCACGGCGGGATATTGCGGGCTGCTCGTGGGCGTTTTCTTCAGCTTGTCCATGAGCGCTTCCTGGTCGAAGGAAAGCTGGATCAGGTTTTCCAGGATCTGGCGCAGCGCTTCGGCATCCTCGCCGGGCTGCTGCATCTGGTCGAGCTGCTGCTGCATTTTATCGGCGAGCTCGTTCATTTTCTGCGCCGCGTTCTTCTGCGATTGCGAGGCTTTCTGCTTTTGATTCTGCTTTAAGCTGTTCTCGCCCTGCTTCTGCTGCTGCTGGATTTCCATTTCCTGCAGGTCGGTATTTTCCAGCTCCTGGGGCTGCTCGAGCTCCTGGTTCAGTTGCTCTACTTTGTCCATTTCCTGGCGGAGCTCCTGGAACTCTTTGTTCAGCTCCTCCTGCTTCTGCTGGAGCTGCTCACTGTTCTCTTTTTTATCGAGGGATTTCTCGCCGAGCTTTTCCTGCTCTTTGGCCTGCTCGCGCAGCTTGTCGATGTTCTCCTGCAGCTTCTGCTGCACCTGCATTTGCTTGAAGAGCTCCAGGGTGCGATCCAGTTCCTTCTCGAGATCCTTGTTGTTCATCTTCATTTTCTCGAGCTCCTGCTGCGCCTGGTCTTTGCTCAGGTTGTCGAGCAGCTTCTCGAGCTGATCCAGTTGCTTCTTCATGTCCTCGGTCATGATCTGGTCGAAGAGCTCCTGGATCTGCTGCTGCTTCATGAGCAGGTTCTCATTTTCTTTCTGGTATTCCTGCTGCTGGGCGCTGTTGCGCGCGTTCTCCTGCTTGACATCCTCGATCTTGTTCTGCAGATCTTTCTGCTTGTCGATCATGTCCTGGATCTTCTTCTTGTCTTCCCAGGCCAGGCTCTTTTTCTCCATCACTTTTTTGTACATCGCGTCGATTTCCTTCTGCAGCTCTTTGGCCTGCGTGATGCTTTGCTCGAGGTCGCTCTTGATCTGCGCCTGGCTCTTGTCGTTCTTCTCGGACAGCTCTTTGAGCGTGGGCGCGCGGAAGATCATGCGCTGGGTGCGGGTGGCTTTGGCGCCGTGCACGCCGTCGTTGTCGTACACCTCGAAATAATATTCGATCTGCTGGCCGGCGCGGAGGTCGAGCTTCGAGAGATCCCAGAAGTGCACGAACTGATCCTGGTTGAGCGTTTTGCTCACCAGCAGCGGCAGGCTCTGCAGCTTGTCGTCCACTTTCACCGAATCGCCTTCGGCAGCGAGCAATTTATAGTTGAAATTAAGCCGCGTGAAACCGTAGTCGTCTTTCACTTCGCCTTTGAAATACAGGCGCTGCGTGGACATCGAATCCTTGCGTTCCTCGACCTGGATGCCGGGATAGAGATCGGGAATGACGTTGATGTTGTACACGATCGAATCCTGGCTGCGGATGAATTCGTTGGCTGTATGGATCGAGTACGTTTTGCTGCTGAGCAGCGTGGTGGAATAGGCGAATGCGTTCTCGCCCGAAGGCTTCAGGTTGAAAGCCGTGTCGCTGAAGGCGAGGCGGAGGTTGCGGGTCGCGCGGGTGCTGAAGACCCAGGAGATTTTCGTTCCCGCGGGCACGACGAGGTCGCCGGTGTTGCGCAGCACTTCGTCTTTCTTGCCAAGGTATTTCGGGTAGCTGAGCTTCACGTCGAAGTTGAGCACGATCGGATTCGGCAGCACTTTCAGCGTGTATTCGTTCGAAGTGAAACCGTCGGCGGCCAATTTGAATTTTACGCTCTTCTGCAAGTTGCGGAAGGTGTAGCTGAAGTTGATGACGTTCTCTTTGTCGAGCTTGTACTCGCTGCCGTCGATGATGATGTAAATGCTCTCGGGAATTTCGCTGCCGCTGACCTTTACCTTCAGCGGGAAGTCATGCTGCTCGACGGCCTGCAGGTTCGGGTTCACTTCGAAGCTGAAGGGCATCTGCTTGGCGAAAGGCGTTCCGTGGTTGACGAGGCGCTCGGTGCTGTCGGTGATGAGGTGCGCGTTGGTGAACAGGATGACGATGAGCGCGAGCAGGGGGATAAGCGCGTATTTCGCGTGGCGGCGATTCTGGCGAAGGTCGATGGCGTTCGTGAACGGGATGGGGCGCAGCTCGGCGATCTTCTGGTTGATGCTGGCCTCGACGAGCGCAGCGCTCACGCCTTCGCCGCCCGATTTGTGCAGCTGCAGCACGTTGAGCAGCTTGTCCTGCACATTGGGAAAATGCTTGCCGATGATGTCCGCCGCCTGCTCGTGGCTGATGATCTTGCCGATCTTCCAGAGGCGGAACAGCGGGACGGCGACGAACTTGCCGACGATGCCCAGCGAGCCGATCACGAACGACCAGAAGAGCACGGCGCGCACGCTCATGTCGAAGCGCCCGTAGTACTCGAGCACGGCTACCGAGAGGAAGAAAACGAGAAGCAGCCCGCTGCCGTAGAGGGCGCCGCGGATGAGCTGGTTTTTGTAGTACTTGCGGATGAACTCGTCGAGCTTTCCGATGAGTACTGTATAGCTGGAAGATGCTGTAGTCATGGGTCGTAGGAAGTAAGCTGCTGCACTGTGAACGCCAATATCCGCCGCCTGCGCGACGGACTCTTTCAAATTTACTCAATATAACGCGCTACCTGGTGTTTTGTTACGGATTTTTAACAGGTGGATGCCGAGGGAGATGAGCGGCAAAAATCGGTCCGAAAGAACGCGCCGGGAACGTGCTTTTGTGCGATCGCGCCGAAGCGTCACCGTTCCGACGATCATAGATGCGTGGATCAGGCGATTTCCACAGCGATGACGAGCACGTCGTCGACTTGCTGGGCCCGGCCTTGCCAGGCGGTGAAGGCTGCGTGCAGCGCGGCCTTTTGGTCGGGGAGCGTTTTTTCCTGGAGAGCGGCGAGCAGCTCGCGCATGCGGCGGGTCATGAATTTTTTCCCTTCGGGGCCGCCGAACTGGTCGGCGAAGCCGTCGGTGAAGAGGTAGAGGCGATCGCCGGGCAACAGGCCGACCTGCTGCTCTTCGTAGCGCTGCTCGCCGCCGGCGGCTCCGCCGATGGGCGCCTTGGTCGGCTTCAATTCCTGCAATGCTCCTTTGCGGAACAGCCAGAGCGGGCGGTTGGCGCCGGCGTAGCGCAGCGTTCCTTTTTCAATTGCGCAGAGGGCGATGTCCATGCCGTCCTGCACGATGGTTCCGGATGAGCCGGCGTCGTGATCCTGGCGCAGCGTGTTCTTTACCGAGCGGTCGAGCAGGCGCAGCATTTCTCCCGGCCCTGCCTCCTGCTTGACGATCTCGTTGAGCTTGTCGATGCCGAGCATGCTCATGAAGGCGCCGGGCACGCCATGCCCTGTGCAGTCGGCGGCGGCCAGCAGGCACGTGCTTCCGCTTTGCGCGATCCAGTAGAAGTCGCCGCTGACGATATCCTTCGGCAGGTAGAGCACGAAGGAGCGCGGGAACAGCTGCTGCATGTCCTGCGAAGGCGGAAGAATAGACTGCTGGATGCGCCGCGCGTACGTGATGGAGTCGGTGATCTCTTTTTTCTGCAGCTCGATCTGCGTCTTCTGCTGCGAGAGCGCCACGTTGGATCGCTGCTTGTTGCGGTACGCGTAGAAAAGCACCAGCGCCAGCAGGAGGAACAGCGCGACGAAACCGAAAAGGAAATTACGCACGTACGCGCCCTGCTTCGCTTCGGCATCCATCAGCGCATTGTCTTTGCGCAGCACTTCGTTCTCGCGCTCCTGCTGCTCGGTCTTGTAACGCGTGAGGATCTCCGCCATCTGCCGCCGGGATTCAGCGCCGACGAGCGAATCTTTCAGCTGGTTGTAGAAGGAAATTTGCTCGTAAGCCTCTTTGTAATTTCCTTTCGCGGCGAGCAGCGCGGCCATGGAGTTGGCGACTTCCATCTGCTGCCATTTATTTCCCGCCTGGCCGATCGCGTACGCTTCGCGGATGAGCGGCTCGGCTTTGTCAAGCTGCCCGAGGTGCGCATAGGTGCTGCCGACGTTGATCAGCGAATTCATCAGCCCGCTCGGATCCTGCAGCGTGCGGCGGATCTCCAGGGCTTCGAGGTTGTAGCGCAAGGCTTCTTCGTATCGCTTCTCATCCTGCAGCACCACGCCGATGTTGTCGCCGTAAGCGGCGATGCGGTAAGGATTTTTTTCGGCGCGCGCCAGGTCGAGGGCTTTGCCGTAAAATTCTTTCGCCTCTTTGTATTGCCCGCGCGCCTTGAACACGATGCCGAGGTTGTTGTACGCCGTAGGCAGGGCTTTCTTATTGCCCATTTTCTCGTAGATGGTGATGGCTTCGCGCTGGTATTTTTCGGAGAACTCGTAATTCTTCAGATCGTAATACACCAGGCCGATGTTGCTGTTGAGCAGTCCGCGCCCGCGCTCGAAGCCGATCTTGTCGGCGATGGCCAGGCCTTTCACGTAATAATCGATCGCCGCCAGCTTATCACCGCCTTCGGAATACGCCAGCCCGATGTTGTTGTAGGAAATGACGATGCCCTGCGAATCGCGCAGCTGCTCGCGGTAATTCAGCGATTGCGTGTAGCTGTCGATCGCGCCTTTGATGTCGGCCTTGTCGCCGAGAATGTTGCCGAGCAGGTTGTGCGCGTCGGAGAGGCCGCGCGCATCGTCCAGCTTTTTCGCCAGCTCCAGGGCTTCGCGCGTCACCTGTTCCGCTTTTTGCTGCTCCACCTGGTAATACGCGCGGCTGAGCTGGCAGAGCACGCGTACGCGCTGCGTGTCGCGGCCGGTTTGCGCGAGGGCCTGCTGCAGGGAATCAAGCAGCGTTTGGGCGGGAAGAATGCGGCTGAAAAGAAGGGCGAGGAAAAAGAAAAAGCGGGTCATGGCGTACACGTCGAAGCGTAGATCTTCGACGATCAAAGTACGTTTTTTTAGTAATTTTTGAAGCGCCCGAAAACGCCCAGCGGCAGCTTGGCGCCGTGCGTGGCCTGCAGGAACAGCTCGCCTGTTTCGATCCTGCGGCCGGGGAAAAGATTTTCCAAGATCAGCGCGGAGAAGCCGAGCGAATAGGCGTTGAGGATGAGGAAATGTTTTTGCTCGTCGAGCAGCTGAGTGACGCCTTGCACCATTTCGTTGATGTTCTCCTCGAGCTTCCATTTTTCCCCGTCGGGGCCGTGGCCGTAGGCGGGCGGATCGAGGATGATGCCGTTGTAGCGGTTGCCGCGGCGCATCTCGCGCCTGACGAATTTCAGCGCATCGTCCACGAGCCAGCGGATGTTGTCGAGCTGCGACAGCTTTTGATTTTCGTTCGCCCAGGTGACGACCTGTTTGACGGAGTCGACGTGCGTGACTTCGGCCCCGGCTGCCCTTGCCGCCAGCGAAGCGCCGCCGGTGTAAGCGAAAAGATTCAAAAAGCGCGGCTTGTCCGTTCTCATTTCGCGCACGGAAGAAAAAATGTATTCCCAGTTCACCGCCTGCTCGGGGAAAACGCCCACGTGCTTGAAAGCGGTCAGGCCCAGGCGAAGCGTGATGCTTTCATTTCCCGGGAGCCGGTAATTGATCGTCCACTGATCCGGCATCTGCTTCAGCTTTTCCCATTGCCCGGAGTTGCTGGAGCGCTGCTCGAAGCGCACATGCGCGAACTTTTTCCATTCGCTGTCGGGAAGGGTTTTGCTCCAGACGGCTTGCGGCTCGGGGCGAATGGTGATGTATTTGCCGAAGCGCTCGAGCTTTTCGAAGTCGCCGGCATCGAGGAGTTCGTAATCGGGGAAATGTTTTGGCGTGAGGAGAAGCATCGCGTAAAAGTACGGTTCTGCACGCAAACGCCTCTCGCGGCAAAGAGGAAATAGAAAAAGGAAAGAGGCGCGCAAATCCAACACCGCAAAAGAAAAAACGGGGCGGAAATACAGACGGCGCGATCTGCATGCAAAGCTGCACTCTTATTTCTCTGCGCGATCACACTTCGGGTTTCCTATCTTTGCTCTCCAATTTTCAGAGTATGGAAAACCGAAAAGTCCGCGTTCGCTTCGCGCCTTCCCCGACCGGCCCCTTGCACATGGGCGGCGTGCGCACGGCGCTGTACAATTACCTCTTCGCGAAAAAGCACGGCGGGGATTTTATCCTGCGCATTGAAGATACCGACCAGGAGCGCCTCGTTCCTGCGGCGGAAGAATACATCCGGGAAGCTTTGATTTGGTGCGGCATTCCGCCGAACGAGGGCGTGGGCTTCGGCGAGGGGCCGCACGCGCCTTACCGGCAGAGCGATCGCAAGAACGCGGGATTGTATGCGCAGTATGCGGAGCAGCTGATCGGCAGCGGGCATGCCTATTACGCTTTCGATACGAAGGAAGAGCTGGATGAAATGCGCAAGCGTTTCGAGAGCATGGGAAAAACGTTTGCGTACAATGCGCTCACACGGCAGAGCCTGCGCAATTCGCTGGCGCTGTCGGAGGACGAGGTGAAAAAATTGATCGCTTCGGGCGAGCCGTACGTGATCCGCATCAAGATCCCGCGCAACGAAGAAGTGCGTTTGCATGATCTCATTCGCGGCTGGGTGGTGGTGCACACCTCGCAGCTCGATGATAAAGTATTGTTCAAGAGCGACGGCATGCCGACATATCATCTGGCGAATGTCGTCGACGATTACTCGATGAAGATCTCGCACGTGATCCGCGGGGAAGAATGGCTGCCCTCGGCGCCGCTGCATGTTTTGCTGTATCGCTCGCTCGGCTGGGAAAGCGTAATGCCCGAATTCGCGCACCTGCCCCTGCTGCTGCGCCCCGACGGCAACGGCAAATTGAAAAAACGCGACGGCGATCGTCTCGGCTTTCCCGTGTTCCCGCTCAGCGGCGAATTGCTGAACGCGGAGACGGGCGAGATGGAGAAATTCACCGGTTACCGCGAGAAGGGTTATTTCCCCGAGGCCTTCGTGAACATGCTCGCGCTCCTGGGCTGGCACGCGAGCGGCGACAAGGAAATTTTCTCGATGGACGAACTGATCCAGGAATTTTCGCTGGAGCGCGTGAGCAAATCGGGCGCGAAGTTCGACCCGGAAAAAACGAAATGGTTCAACCAGCAGTACCTGCGCATGCGCAGCGACGCGCAGCTGGCCGAAGCGCTGCTGCCCTTGCTGGAGGCGGCCGGCATCAGCACCTCGCCGGCCTTCGCGACGGAAGTGTGCCGCCTGATGAAAGAGAAAGTGCAGTTCATCACCGAGCTGCGCGACCAGAGCATGTTCTTTTTCTTCGACCCGGAAACGTACGATGCGGAAGTGATCAAAAAACGCTGGAACGAACAAAGCGCTCAATTCATCGCCGCCGTAAAAGACGCCTTCACCGGCATGCCCGAATGGAAAGCGGCGGAGATCGAAAAAACATTCAAGTCCACCGCCGAAGCCACCGGCACGAATCCCGGCAGCGTGATGCAGCTGTTCCGCGTCTGCCTCAGCGGCGCAGCCGGCGGCCCGGTCTTATTCGAAATGGCGGAGCTGCTCGGAAAGGACACGTGCGTGCGCAGGTTGGATAAGGCATTAAATACAATTGGAAATAAATAAGTCATCAGGCATAAAGGCATTCGCCCGCTTTTCATGGGAATTATAAAAGTCGACGGGATCCGTTTACGCGCTTATCACGGCTGCCTGGAAGAGGAAGCGCGCATCGGCGGCGATTATATCGTGAACGTCGTGCTGCGCACCGATTTTTCCGAAGCGGCGCAGACCGATGATCTCACGAAGACGATCGATTACGTTGTCGTATACAACATCGTGAAAGCGGAGATGGCCATCCGGTCGAAGCTCATCGAGCAGGTGGCGCAGCGCATTGTTACGCGGTTGAAAAAAGAATTCAGCAGCTTGAGCGGGGGAGAAGTGACCGTGATCAAATTGCGTCCGCCGATGAACGGGGACGTGGAGCAGGTCAGCGTGACGGTAGATCTTGCTCGTGATTGAAGGAAATACGGCTCCCTGCGCATGTACGATCGTGATTTCCCGCGTGCCTGGGCGTTTGTCATTCGTATATTCGCAGGGAGTCGTATTTCGCTTAATTCCTTAACCACTTTTTATGGCGCAGAAGCATTGCTCGCGTTGTGAAAAACCGTTCAATTGCTGCAACGAAACTTCGGGCTGCTGGTGCGAGAATTATCAGCTGAGCAAGGAAACGCTGCAGGAGCTGCGCAAACGTTTTGACAACTGCCTGTGCGAAAACTGCCTGGCGGAATTTGCGCTGAAGGCAGCCGAGGCGAAGTGAATTTTTCTTCCCGGAGACCGCGTCTTTGCTTGCCTTGTTTCTTAAAACGGCTTTTTATTACCTTTGTCTTCCTTTAAAAGACGGCTGTTGCCGTTTTTCCTTTTCCGCTTCCGGCGGAAGGGTTCGGAGAAGGTCCTGTGGCCGAGAGGTTAGGCAGAGCTCTGCAAAAGCTCGTACAGCGGTTCAAATCCGCTCGGGACCTCGAACATTGACCGGCTTTTTCAGCCGGTCTTTTTTTTCTCCCGGGCGGATTCATGAGCTCCCATGAGAAAAAATAAATATCCGCGCACATTTTAAATCCCTGCCGTGAAGAAAACAGCAGGGACTTTTTATTTCTCCCCGGTCAAACCGCTGTTAAAACAACTATCCGAACCTCTGCCGTATCCCGTCCGAAAAATTACCCACCACACCCCATTTCTTCACCAACCGTGAGGACATTTTCTCACACTATCGAAAGTTCCGAACCATCTGCCGAAGCGTTCCCGCATTTTCAAGTTTTTGTTTTCGAGGCGCTAACAATTTTCCACACTGTAGAAATGCTGTTCTGGCACAAATATTTAGGCTGGCAAACCCTGCCGGATTTTTCCGGGATTAACATCCGTTTCACCACTTAACAAGGAGGAATTTTATGAGAAACAACAGATCAGACCGCCGCAGCAGCGGCTCAGAATCGCGCGGCCGCAGCAATGGCTCGAGCCGTCGCGGCTTCGCATCAATGGATCGCGAAGAGCGCCGCGAGATCTCGCGCATAGGCGGAGAAGCTTCGCACGGCGGACGCGGACGCGACTACGATCGCTATGACGATGAGGACGACGACCGTTACGACAGCCGCAGCTCCTACGACAGCTACGACGACGAGGACGAGGATTATGAAAGCAACGGCCGCAGCAACGGTTCGGGCCGCCGCGGCTTCGCCTCCATGGATCAGGAGGAGCGCCGCGAGATCTCGCGCATGGGCGGAGAAGCTTCGCACGGCGGACGCGGACGTTCGTACGACTCGTACGACAGCGAGGAGGAAGAAGAGGACGATCGTTACGACAGCCGCAGCTCCTACGACAGCTATGACGACGAGGACGACGACGACCGTTACGATAGCCGCAGCTCCTACGACAGCTACGGGGACGAAGACGATGATTACGAAAGCGAAAGCCGCGGCAGCGGACGCAGCTCCAGCCGTCGCGGTTTTGCCTCGATGGGGCAGGAAGAGCGGCGAGAGATTTCGCGCATGGGTGGTGAAGCTTCGCGCGGCGGTCGCGGCAGGAGCAATCGCGGAGGTGGCGGCGGAGGCAGCCGCGGTGGTGGTAGCGGCAGCAGCCGCAGCTCCCGCAGCGGAGGCCGGAGCTACAGCAGCGGTCGCGGCGGCTCGCAGCGCAGCAGCAGCAGCCCGGGACGCGGACGCAGCAGCAGCGGCACCAGCCGCCGGGGCTTCGCTTCGATGAGCTCCGAGCAGCAGCGCGAGATCGCCAGCATGGGCGGACGCGCAGCACACCGCTACGGCGTCGCGCACGAGTTCACTTCCGAAGAAGCTCGTCGCGCCGGCCGCCTGGGCGGCCGCGCACGGGCACGACGGTAACGTGATCCGCGAAAAAGCAAAATGAGTTAAGATCGCTTGCGGAATTCGCTCTTCCGGCTTCGCAAGCAGGATCAAAACCGCGCAGACATCCTGCGCGGTTTTTTTTATTGTCTTTACCCCGATCGTTTCCGAATTGCACAGGACTCGCAACGAAAGCATGCGGTCATTCCTTATTCATTCTTTCGTGACGCTGAATTCGCCAGGGTTAAAGTTGCTTGCAGGTGCGATCTGACATCTGATAATAAACCGGTTTGTTTTTTTGATCATTACGCGCTTGAAATTTTAAATGACGCTTATGCTTTTAGCGCATCCGCGGCGAGCCACGCCATGCCCGATGGCATGATCAGACGCCTGATGATCTTGGAACTCTGAGGGCCGCTTCTATTGACCTGTATGGTTTTAGGGGGATACTTTTGGCTCATTCATCGCCCATATCAATCAGTTCACACACGAGTTTTACACATGAAACAGATCAGACAATCCTGGCTGCCTGCAGTTGTCCTGCTGGTGCTGGCCCTCATCCCTTCCCTGTCGTCCGCGCAGGGCAGCTGGATGACCAGCGGAGCGAGCGCCAGAGTGTTCATCGAAAACAAAGGCCAGTTCCGCATCCCGCTCGGCAAAAATGAAGCCGGGCCGGAAGTGCTGTATGCGTTCGACGACGGGAAGACCATGATCTACTTCACGCGCGAAGGCATCAGCTACCGCTTCATCGACCAGCACAAACGCAAGCGCAGCGCCGAGGAGCTGCAGGAAATGGAAGCCCTGCTCGCCGCCGGCAAGCCGGCGCCGAAGAAAAAGCGCGCGATCGATACGAAGTACGACTTCGTGCACATGACCTGGGAGAACGCTTCTTCCAGCGTGGAAGTGACCGCCGAAGACGCGACGCCCGATTACCACAGCTACAGCTTTTACAGCAACGGCGAGATGCGGGATGTGACGAACATCAAGGCGTACAAAAAGCTCGTTTATAAAAATCTCTACCCGAACATCGACGTGGAGTTCGTGTTCCACCGGGATCGCGGCATCAAGTACGCGCTCACGCTGCACCCCGGCGCCGACGCTTCGCTGGTGAAGATGAAGTACGATTCGAAAATTCCCGTCGCGTTGATCAACGGCGACCTGCACATCCCCACGCTCTTCGGCGACATCGTCGACCACGCGCCGCTGACGTTTTACAAAAGCAATTCTTCCTCGGTGATCGCTTCACGCTTCGTGCAGAACGGGCAGAGCGTTTCTTTCGAGCTCGGCGCGTACGATCATTCGCAAACGGTGATCATCGATCCCTGGACGGTGACGCCTGCCTGGGGCAACTCGAACAAGGTGTGGGAATGCGAGCGCGACGCCGCCGGCAACGCCTACTTCTACGGCGGCGATACGCCCATGCGCCTGCGCAAATACAATTCGGCGGGCACGCTGCAGTGGACGTACAACTCGAGCTGGGATTCCTCCGGCTACTGGATCGGTTCTTTCGTGGTCGACCAGGCGGGCAACTCGTACATCACTTCGGGCTCCAACGGCGAGATCCGCAAAGTGAGCACGGCCGGCACATCGCTCTGGTTCAACAACCCGAACGGCGTCTTCGGGCCGCTCTTCGAATACTGGCACCTCTGCTTCAACTGCGACGAAACGCAACTGGTAGTCGGCGGCATGCGCGCGCCGAATCCTTTCTCGGTGTCCAATTACCGGGGCGCGATCATGACGATCAACCTGGCCAACGGCGCAGTGACCGGTTTTACGCCTGTCGGCTGGGTGGCCGGAATTACGATCAAAGAAGTGCGCTCCATCTGTCCCGCTCCCGCCGGCGGTTATTGTTTCCTCACGCTGGATTCCGTCGGGCATGTTTCGCCCGCGCTGGCCATCACGTATAAAGTGAGCACCGGCTACGGTTTCGGTTACGGCATTCCCTCTTACGGCGTCACGAACCAGGGCATCAGCGCGATCCGCGCTACGGGCAATTTCGTGTATACGCACAACGGCTCTACGATCCACAAGCGCAACATCACCAACGGCGCAGTGGTAGCGACCGCATCGATCCCGGCCGGCGTCACGAGCGGCGGCTTCGGCGGCAACTCGCCCGGCAACAGCGGCCTCGATATCGACAACTGCGGCAACGTGTACGTGGGTTCGGTGAATCAAATCGTGAAATACGATGCGAACCTGAACCAGCTCGCGACGTACCCGACTGCTTCTGCGGTGTACGACGTAGCAGTCACCGGCAGCGGCGAAGTGCTGGCCTGCGGAAACAACTTCGCCTCTTCGATCAACACCGCCGCCTGCGCGCCGATGAGCGTGGTCTGCATCACCTCGACGCTGAGCGCCACCGGCAGCTCCACGAACCTCACCTGCAACAGCGTCTGCAACGGCACCGCCACCGCTTCTCCCAGCGGCGGAACGGCACCGTACACGTACTCCTGGGCCCCGAGCGGCGGAACAAGCGCGACGGCAACATCGCTTTGCGCCGGCACGTACACCTGCACCGTCACCGATAATGTCGGCGGTACGACAACTGTTTCCTTCACGATCACGCAGCCGAGCGCGATGACCTCTTCGATCTCGTCGCAGACGAACGTGAACTGCAACGGGGGAGCTACGGGAAGCGCAACCGTCACTTCCGGCGGAGGAACAGGAGCACACACGTATTCGTGGGCGCCCAGCGGAGGAACAAGCGCAACGGCGAACAATCTCGCAGCAGGTACATACACCTGCACGATCACCGATGCGAACGGTTGCTCACGCACGCAAACCGTAACCATCACGCAACCGCCTGCGATGACTTCTTCGATCTCGTCGCAGACGAACGTGAACTGCAACGGAGCAACTACAGGCAGCGCAACCGTCACTTCCGGTGGAGGAACAGGAGCGCACACGTATTCGTGGGCGCCCAGCGGGGGAACAAGCGCAACGGCGAGTAACCTCGGCGCAGGAACATACACCTGCACGATCACCGATGCGAACGGCTGCTCACGCACGCAAACCATAACCATCACGCAAGCCGCCGCAATGACCTCATCCGTTTCCTCGCAGACGAACGTGGCCTGTAACGGCGGAAACACCGGCAGCGCGACCATCGCATCCGGCGGCGGAACGGGAGCGCATACGTATTCCTGGGCACCCAGCGGGGGAACAAGCGCAACAGCGAATAACCTCGGCGCAGGGACATACACCTGCACGATCACCGATGCGAACGGCTGCTCACGCACGCAAACCGTAACCATCACGCAACCGCCTGCGATGACGTCTTCTGTTTCTTCGCAAACGAACGTGCTTTGCAACGGCGGATCAACCGGCAGCGCGACCATCGCGTCCGGCGGCGGAACGGGAACGCACACGTACTCCTGGGCCCCGAGCGGAGGAACGAGCGCAACCGCGAATAACCTTGCAGCAGGCAACTATACCTGCACGATCACCGACGCCAACGGCTGCTCGCAAACGCAGGCGGTAAGCATCACGCAGCCTTCCGCGCTCAGCGCTTCCCTCGGCTCGCAAACGAACGTGCTCTGCAACGGCGCAAGCACCGGCAGCGCCACCATCAACGCTTCGGGCGGAACGGGAACATTGACTTACGCCTGGACGCCCAGCGGCGGGACAACAGCGACGGCCAACGGTCTCGCCGCAGGCAACTACACCTGCACGGTGACCGACGCCAACGGCTGTACGCAAACACAAGCGGTGAACATCACGCAAGGCCCTGCGATCAACGCCAGCGCCACGAGCACGGATGCCACCTGCGGCGCGAGCAACGGCTCTGCAACCGTGAACGCCAGCGGCGGAACAGGAACGCTTACGTATTCCTGGGCGCCCAGCGGAGGAACAGCGGCAACGGCCAACAGTCTCGCTGCCGGCAGCTACACCTGCACGATCACCGATGCCAACGGCTGCACGCAGATCGCATCGACGACCGTGAACAATACGAATGGTCCTACCGTCACCCCGCAGCCGCAGACCGATGTGTCCTGCAACGGCGGCGCGAACGGCTCAGCGAGTGTTACAGTAAGCGGCGGAACGCTTCCTTATACTTATGCATGGTCACCCACCGGCGGAACAGGCGCGAGCGCGAGCGGATTGAACGCCGGCTCGTACACGGTGACCGTGACGGACAACAGCGGCTGCATCAGCACGCAGGTGTTCAACATCACTGAACCGCCCGCGGTTTCGGCGAGCATCGTTTCGGCAACGCCCGCCACCTGCGGAAGCAACAACGGCAGCGCTACGGCAGGCGGAACCGGCGGAACGGGCAGCTACACGTACAGCTGGAGCTCCGGCGGCACCGCAGCGACAGAGAACAATCTCGCAGCGGGCAGCTACACGGTGACGGTGACGGACGCCAACGGGTGTGCGTCCACTGCAACCGCCACGATCGCCAACACCGGCGGGCCTGCGCTCAGCCTGCAGTCGAGCAGCAACACGGCTTGCTTCGGCGGCAGCGACGGCGCAGCGACGATCGGTGCGACGGGCACAGGGCCGTTCACATACAGCTGGGCCCCGAGCGGCGGCAACGCGGCATCGGCGAGCGGGCTGCCTGCGGGCAGCTACACCGTAACGGTGACGGATGCGAACAGCTGTGCGAGCACGTACACGGTGACGATCAGCGAACCTTCCGCGATCGCGCCGAACACGACGAGCACGCCGGCCACCTGCGGCAACAACAACGGGACGGCAAGCGCGGCCCCGAGCGGCGGAACGGGCCCGTACACGTATTCCTGGAGCACGACACAAACCACCTCAACGATCACCAACCTGGGCGGCGGCTCTTACTCGGTAACGATCACCGACGCGAACGGCTGCACGGCCACGTCCACCGTGAACGTAACGAACACCGGCGCGCCGGTCGTGACGCTGCAGTCGAGCAGCAACGTGACCTGCAACAGCGGATCGGACGGGTCGGCTACCATCAGCGCCAGCGGCGGAACAGCTCCTTATACTTACTCCTGGTCGCCAAGCGGGGGTACGGGTGTTTCGGCGGGCAACCTGCCCGCCGGAACCTACACCGTCACCGTGACGGGCAGCGACGGCTGCTCCCAAACGCAGACCGTGCTCATCACGCAGCCCGGCGCTATCGCGGCGAGCAGCAGCAGCACGCCTGAAGATTGCGGCAGCGGAAACGGCTCTGCATCCGTCACCGCGAGCGGAGGAACAGGAACGCTGACCTACAGCTGGGCACCGAGCGGAGGAACAAACGCAACAGCGAGCAATCTTTCCGCAGGCTCGTACACCTGCACGATCACCGATGGAAACGGCTGCACGCAAACCGTCACCGCGCTCGTGGGCAGCAGCGGAACGGCCAGCGCAGATGCAGGCGCCGCAGTTCTTATTTCACAGGGCGGCAGCACTACGCTCAACGGAACAGGCAGCGGCAGCACCTACACCTGGACACCGCCCGCCGGCCTGAGCTGCACGAACTGTCCCGACCCTGTCGCATCGCCGACGGTGACGACGACGTACACGCTGACGGTAACGGATTCGCTCGGCTGCACCGCGGCCGATACGGTGACGGTGTTCGTGGACATCGCCTGCGGCGAGCTGTACCTGCCGAACGCTTTCTCACCGAACGGCGATCACCAGAACGACGTGTTCTACGTGCGCGGCAACTGCATCAAGTATTTGCAGTTCGAGATCTACAACCGCTGGGGCGAACAGGTTTTCATGACCACCGACAATACGATCGGCTGGGACGGCACCTGGCGCAACAAACCTTGCGAAGCGGCCGTGTTCACCTACGTGCTGCGCGCCACGCTGCTCGACGGAACGGAAGTGGAGAAGCAGGGAAATATTTCGCTGGTCAAATAATTTAAACGGCACTGTCACTCATGAAAAATATCCAACCGAAAAAAATCCTGCTGCCGTTCTTCTTCCTGATCGGCGTCATCCTCAACGCGCAGGACGTGCATTTCTCGCAAACGCAGGAAACCCCGCTGCTGCTCAATCCCGCGCAGGCCGCGCTGGGCCACGACATCCTGGCCATCATCAATTACAAAGATCAGTGGCGCAGCTTCACCTCGCCGTACCGCACGCTGAACGTCAGCGCCGATTTCGCGGTGATGAAAAAATCCGGCGGCAACCGCATGGGCATCGGCATGAACGTGTTCTCCGACAAAGCCGGCGACGCGAACATGGGCACGACCACCGGGCAGCTGCATCTTTCGTACGTGATCGCGGCGAACGACAAGAATCTCATCTCGGCCGGCATCAGCGGCGGGTACGGGCAGCGCAGCCTGCAGTACGACAAGCTGCACTGGGACAACCAGTACGACGGCCTGCAGTACAATCCCGGCCTGATCTCGGGCGAGCCCACGACTTTTTCGAATCACGGCTACGCGGATCTGAACGCGGGCATCGGCTGGTTCTTCGGCGACGGGCATTCCACGCTGAGCTCGAACGATGCGCTGACGATCAACGCCGGCTTTGCGCTGCACCACATCAACCGTCCTGCTTACAGCTTTTACAACAGCGGCGAGCGCCTGCCGATGAAAATGATCGCGCACGGCAATGCGGGCATCGGCGTGAAGAATTACAACCTCGTGCTCGAGCCTTCGTACCTGGTGATGATCCAGGGCGGGCACCACGAGATCACGCCGGGCTTGATGTTCCGCTACATCACGCAGGAGTCGTCGAAGTACACGGGCAGGAAAAAATCTTCCTCGTTTGCGCTCGGCGGCTACTGGCGCGTGAAGGATGCGTTCGTGGCCTGCGCGCGCTACGATTTCTCCAGCTGGTCGGTGGGCACGAGCTACGACTTCAACGTGTCCGACCTGCGCACGGCCAGCAAGGCCAAAGGCGGCATCGAGATCGCGATCCGTTTCATCTCGCCGAACCCGTTCGGGAAAGGGAACAGCGTCAAATCGTTCAACTGATCGACAGAGTTTACCGGGCTGTTGTTGTGTGTGTGTGATTGGAAGCCGCCCAGGGCGATCGGGCGGCTTTCCTCATTTATAAGCGCGCGCTTGACAGCCCGGAAGAATTTATTTCTACTTTGATGTTCCCGTACGCCAGTCGCATGAACTCCCAGGAAAATCAATCCGCCGAAAATAAAAGCAAGGCCGTTGCGCACCAGCTTTCGGAAAAGCGCGAGGGCGGGCAGGCGGCTCCGTTCGCAGACAACCGCCCGGAAGCCGTCGCGCAGCGGAAGCTGCAATCGCTTATTCACCAGCGAAGCGCGGCGGGAAAACCGGTCGTGCAGCGGGTCGTGTTTGACGTTGAGAATGCGAATCAGCAGCTGAATACCAACCAGCTCATCCGGCAGATCATGGGTTCATTTACGGCGAGCGGATGGACGTTCCCCAACCAGGATGACGGGGACGGCTGCGTGGGGCGGCTATGCGTATCGCAATTCCGGCAGGCGGCCGTGGCAGGCGCCGATCAGGACCTGGCCATTCACATCAGCTTCAATATCGACCAGGTTTTTATCCCGAGCACCAACGCGATGCAGGCAGGAACCGATGTCCGTATCGAAGTGCACGACCTGCACCTCACCGCTCGTCCGCTCGCCGACCAGCAAGCGATCGGCGCGCTGGCCGGCGCGATCACCGTGGCGCAGCGACAACGATCCGTTCACGCGGGGCCAGGGAACGACTGGAATTACAAAGGCAACGCCGCGCTCACCAACCGGCTGGGCGATTGGCTGAACATGCCCGCGCTCGGCAGGCAGGCCGCGCTGGATGCGGCGCTGGATCCGTTCTACGCAGAGATCGCCACGTACAGAACCGACCTGGAAGAACGCTTAAGACGAAAAGTAAAAGATAACGTCAACCACGCCTTCGACACCGCTACGGTGGTTGTGCAGGGCGGCGCCAACTGGAATTAATAAGAAGCGGAAATAATTTTCCCGGAATTCTTATGCCCAGGCAATTTCTAAACCCGGTTGCGCAGGATCATCTCCCGCAGCAAATGCAGCTTCTTGCGGATCTGCTCCTTCATTTTCTCGTCCGTGAATTTTCCTTCGGCGTCGAATTTTTCTTTGGCCTTCGAGACGAGGATCTCGGGCTTGGGAACGAGGGGCATTTGCAACGTTTGGAACACGACGAGAAACGCCTGCTGCATCAGCACGGTGCCCCAGCCGCCGGGCGTAGCGCCCATCAGGGCGACAGGCTTGCCGATGATGGGTGAATCGTCGCCGCGCGAGGCCCAGTCGATCGCATTTTTCATGACGCCGGGAATGGAATGGTTGTACTCGGGCGAGCAGATCACGAGGCCCTGCACCTTGCGGATCGCATCGCGGAAACGCTCGGCGGGTTCGGGGCGCTGCTGCGCGATGGGCAGATCGAGATCACCATTGTAAAGCGGAACATCCTCTATGGAAATGAGCTCCAGCCGGGTATTTTCCGGGAGCAATTCCTGCACGGCATGCAGCAGACGGGTGTTGTACGAATCTTTGCGCAGGCTGCCGGAAATGCCGCCGAGGATGACTTGGTCGTTCATAAAGCGAATGAATTGCTGAATGCCGAAGGTCGAAGTAATCGTGCGGAATCACAAGCCGGGAATCCGCAGCCGATTATTTTCCGCCGTTCGCGCGCAGGTCTTCGATGCAATGCGCATCCAGCTCGGGCACGCCGGCTGCGCCGAAGAGGCTGCCCACGACGTCGCTGGTTTCCGTAGCGTAATACATCAGGCACTTCTCGTCGTTGCAGTGCTTGCCGTCGGCCGCGTCCTTGTGCCAGTTCACCATCTTCGTGCCCTGGTCGACGAGACCGAAGAGGTGGCCGAACTCGTGCTCGATCACGGTCGTTTCCAAGATGCTTCGCTCGGGCTCGCCGAAACCCCCGGAACGCTCCATCACTGTTTTTTCGAACACGGCGATGGAGGTGTTGCCGTACGCGAGACCGAGCGCTTTCGCATCCCCTTGGTTCTCGGCGTAAGGCTGGTCGGCGAAAAAGACGAACACCGTCAGCGTTTTTCTTTTGCTGTGGTGATCGCGGTGCTGCTTTTCGATGTCGCGCAGATCGTCGACGGTGTACACGGCTTTGTTCTGCACGGGCACGTCGTTGTGCACGATGGTGATGCCGCCTTTTTTATGCAGGCGCGCATTGAGAAAGCTGAGCACGGCGTTTTCCGCTTCGGGCGTGGGCTGGAAGCCGGGCACGTAAGCGATCTCCACGATCAGCTTTTCATATTTTTTATCGCTGAGAAAATCTTCGGGCTGAATGGCGAAGGGGCCGTTCTCGAGATTGTCTTTTTTGCAGGTGAGGAGGCTCAGTCCCAGGAAGAGGACGAGCAGAGGGAACCTGATCGTTTTCATACGTCTACGTTTAGAATCAACATCACACCAACTTCACTTCAGATTTCCGAATGCTGCTGCAAACGCTTCGCCAAAGCGGGGGAGAAGGGAAAAGCTTTCGACGGATGGCGGAAAAGAACGCACGGTTGGCAGGGAAGGCGGCTATTCGGGCGCGCCGGCCGGGAAAAGAAGAACCAGGGATTTTTGATTTCCGCAGGTTACCTTTGCTTTTGTCCCTGTATAAACTCCTGCAAATGCAGCAACAGCCGGCCGAACACGAATTGCTCGAAGGCCTGAAGCGCGGCGACGACGCGGCCTTCAGGAAGGTGTACGTGCTGCACTTCAACATGATCCGCTACCTGGTGATCAAGAACAGCGGGCGGGAAGAAGATGCGAGCGACGTGTTCCAGGATGCCTTGGTGGTGCTGTTCGAGAAATTGAACAGGCCGGATTTCGTGCTGAGCTCCTCGCTGAAAACTTTTCTCTATGCGATCTGCCGCAACCTCTGGCTGAAACGCCTGGAAAAAAGCAGGCGGGAAAGCTTCGTGGATTTCGAAGTGTTCGACAAAGCGGAAGAGGAGGAAGAGGAACTGCTCGCGGGAGAAGAGAACAAAGCGAAGCTGCGCCGCAGCTTACAAGCGCTCGGCGAGCAGTGCCGCAAGGTGCTGGTGCTCTTTTATTTTTTCAAGAAGAGCATGGAAGAGATCGCTGCGGAGCTGAACTACACGAATGCGGACAACGCGAAGAACCAGAAATACAAATGCCTGCAGCGCCTGAAAGCGGTGTACGCAGGAGCTAAACCGGCCAGGAGATGAAAAGCGGCGACCGCGAGCTGATCGATCTGTACCTGCGCGGCGAATTGCAGGGCGATGCGCTGAACAGTTTTTCGGCGCAGCTGAAAAGCGATGCCGTCCTGCGCCGTGAGCTCGATCATTTAGTGCTGCTGCTGCCCGGCATTCACGAAAGCGGAAGAGCCATGCTCAAATCCAAGCTGCAAACGATCGAAGCCAGTCTGCCTGCGTTTGGCGAGTACACGCCTGCGCAGAACGACCAGGGCCAATTGCCGGCGCGCAAAGGCAAGTGGGGCTGGAAAATGTGGGCGCTGATCGCGGGAGGAGTGATCATTCTCGCAGCAGCGGGCTTGTGGTGGTGGCAGGCGCGGCACGCGGAGCATCAGGGCCCGTTCGATTTTCCTTCCGATGAAAGCGAGCAAGCGCCGTCCGACGTGAACCCGTCGGATGCCGTGCCGGCTGTGAAAGCGCCGAGTTCCACGCCGGATGCGATCGCTGATTCGCTGAGAGCAGATTCCGTACAAAGAGAAAAAATCATGCCCTCACGGCCTGCGGCAGATACGAGCGTCGAGCCCGCAGGCGGAGCCAAGAATGCTAAAGCGCGCGAAGAAGAGGCGCGAAAAAAACAGCCCGCACATTCCGCATCGGCAGGCAGTGACATCGTTCGTCCATTGACTATGAGCTATTTCGACGATTGGACAAAGTCTCGCAGCGAAAGCGGCATGGTCGTCTGGAAAGATCCGCCTGCTTCCGATTATCTCGAAGAGCCGCCGCAGGTGCTTATCCTGTCGAATGCGGCGTACCCGTTCCATTATCGCTGCACCGGCAACATGATTTACCTCTACGGCCCGTTCAAAAAAGAAGAGCTGCTCTGGGGATCGCACAAGCAAACGCTTGTGCTTCTTGCTGAAGGAAAGCGTTATCAAATCAAGCCGACAGCAACCGTTACGTCTTTAAAAGACGTGGAAATCCCGACCACACTCACACACGCGACGAGCGCCAAATGATCAGCGTCTCATCTTCTTCGGGAACAATCCCATCTCGGGATTCTTCGCTTTTTTCCTGATCTCTTTCTGCCGCTTTTCGCGGTTGACGTGGAATAGTTTTTTGTCTTCCGCGGCGGTGGCTTTGTCGGCGGCACGCTTGCGTTTGAACAATCGCCACTTGCGTTCGGCTTTCGAGCTGGTCTCTTTCTTTTTTCCCTTCTCCGCTTTTTCGCCGTAGGCCCTGGGCGTTCTATTTTTCTTGCGGAAACCGTCTTCCGCTTTCGCAGCGCGCTTCCGCCGCTTGAAGAACACGGCATCGTTCGTGCTGGCGGCGCTGGTCTTGCTCATGCCGTCGGTGGCGCTGAGATTCTTATTCACGCCCGCGCAGGCCGTGGCCGATTCCTTTTCGGCGCAGGAGGCGAAGAAGAAAAGCGTGATGAGAATCGCGAGGAACCGCATGTATACGAAAGGTACCACAAATGTGCGGCACTTGCTTGTGCGTACAATTTTGTCACGGAGAAGTAATTGCGCTCCGTGTTTTTTTCCGTGCGCTCTGCGCCTCCGTGGTTTTGGGGGATAACGCAACTACCCGCCTACCATGATCACCGCATTCTTCCCGCGCGTATTGTCGTTCGGGTGACGGTCGATGAGCTTGTTGTAGGGATCGATGCCGCCTTCGCTGGGCTTCTGTCCTTTTTCCACATCGACGATGAGCTCGAGCGTGGTGCTGGGCTTGGTGAATTTGTGCTTCTTGAAATAGAACGCCTTGCGCACAAAGTGCTTGTCCTCCTTCACGCTGCCGAACACGCCCACGTCGATCCAGTCGTTGATGGGAATTTCCGTTTCACCGCCTAAGCTGTCGGCGCGGAATTTTTTCGTCTCGATCGTCAGCGTGACCTTGTACTGCGTGTCGGAAAGCTTTTCCGATTTGTAATCCGTGACGCGGTTCTCGAAGAGCGTGATCGTTTCGAAGAGATCGGTGATGATGTGCTTGAGCGAATCGGGCGTGGCGCGGCGCAGGTGCTCGACGAATTCCAGGGAATTCGTGTAGGGCTCACGCTGGAACGCGGTTTTCTGCAGGTAGCGGCGCAGCGCGGCGTTGAGCGTGTCCTCGCCGATGTAATCTTTCAGCGCGTACATCACCAGGCTGCCTTTGTTGTAATGGATGTACTGCTGGCCTTCCATCGTGATCATCGGCAATTCCTTGCGCGATTCGGCCGAGCGGCCGCGCAGGTACTGATCCATCTCGTACTTCAGGAACTTGCGCATTTTCTCCGGGCCGTATTCGTCCTCCATCACCATCAATGCGGAATACTGCGACATCGTTTCCGTCATCAGTCCCGCGCCCTGCGTGTTGGAGCCGATCACCTGGTGCGCCCACCATTGGTGCGCCGTCTCGTGCGCCACGACGTAGAACGGGTAGTCGATCGCTTCGGGATCTTCATCATCCACGTCGGCGATGAAGCCGATCGATTCCGAATAGGGGAAGGTGTTGGGGAAAGATTGCGCGAAAGAAGCGTAGCGCGGGAACTCGATAATGCGCACCTGCCGGTGCTGGTACGGCGTGAAAGTTTTCGTGTAATAATCCAGCGATTTCTTGATCGCGCGGATCATGCGGTCGACGTTGTAAGGGTGCTTTTTGTCGTAGTAAATTTCGATGCTCACATCCTTCCATTTGTCGCGTTTCACTTCGTAGCGGCCGGAGAGGAAGGCGTAGAAGTTCAGGATGGGCTGATCCATCTTGTACTGGAAATAATTGCGGCCTTTGTCTTTCCACTCTTTCACGAGGTAGCCCGGCGCGAGCGCGATCTGGTCGGCGCTGGTGCTCACGGTGGCTTCGAAATCCACCCAGTCGGCGTTGAGCGCGTTCACGCAGTAGTTCAGCGTGTCGAACACGGAAAGCATGCGCTCTTTTTTCGGCAGCTCGTTCTTCTTGCGGTCGTCTTCATCGCTGAGCTCCGCATCGGGATTATAGCCGAAGCTGGGCAGGTAGCTGCTGTTGAAGAACGTGCCGTTGTACACCACGCGCGTATCGTCGTCGAAACCTTTCGTGACGTAGGCGAGATCCATGTCCAGCGTGGTGCTGTCGCCGGGCTGCAGCGGGGCATCGAAGCGGTAGATGAAGTAGCCGAGCTCCTTGTCTTCCTTGATCAGCTTCGCGCTGCGCCCGAACTGCAATTTTTTGATCTCCGCATTGTCCGGCAATTGCACGTGCACCGAATCGATCTTCTCTTTTTCATTGTTGCGGATGCGGAAGGTTCCGTTGATGTTCACGTCGCGCTCTTGGGGGAAGATGTCCACGTTGAGCTTCACGCCGGTGATCGTGGGCTGCGGGCGGCTGCGGTATTTGCCGTATTCTTTTTCATAGCGCACGAAGAGCTCTTCCGTCTCGTCGTCGCTGCGCGATTCGTTTAGAATATTCGTATTGTAGAAAATGAACCCACCCACGCCGAGGAAGATCAGCAGGCCGGAAACCGTCACCAGCTTCATGCGCCGGCTCATGCGGGCGAGCGCAATTTTCCTGCGCGCCTTGAACGCCGTTTCCGTACCGCGCACGAAATAAAGGTTCGACAACACCGCGAGCAGGATCGCGAAACCCATCCAGTAAATGTTGTACACGATGAACGGCCAGGTGAAATGCCCGTAGCCGTTCATGTCGGAGTAGAACATGCCCGGTGTGTCGGCGTATTTCCACATGTCGTGCTCAAGGCCGAGCTGACCCATGAACAGCGAGAAGAGGTAATACACGATCACCACGAAATGCCCGAGGAACTTGTTGTTCACCAGCACCTGCACCAGCAGCGCCAGCACGCACATCAGCCACCAGTAAATAAGCCGCACGCCGAAGAGCGATTTGATGTACAGGCCGATCTCGAAATTCGTGTAGCCTTTCATCGCCTGGATGAGCATGCCGCACAGCATCACCACGAGCAGCAGCAGCACCTGCACGAGCATCAGCGCCGCCAGCTTCGAGCCGTAGACCATGCCGTTGGGGATCGGCAGCGCGTCGATCATCTGGTTGATCTTCGCGCCGCGCTCGCGCCAGATCAATTCGCCGGAATAGAAAATAACGATAATGAGCATGAACAGCGCGAACGTGCCGCCGAGAATATCCGTCACCTGGTACGTCACCGGGAAGGTCGGCGTGCCGAAGAGCTTGCCGATCTGAGCGCCGTTGACGAAAAGCAAAGCGATGCCCGCCATCACGATCACGGGGAAATACGCGTTCCTCACGATGCTCGAAAATTCCAGCCAGGTCAGGCGCCACCATTGGCGCAAGCGGTAACGTCCCGAGGTGTCGATCGAAACTTCAGGCAGGCGCAGCTTCTGGTGATCTTCTTCCGGCGCGATCAGCTGCTCGGCCATCTGCGGCTCTTCCGGGTTCTGCAGCTGGATGGATTGCGCGGGTTTGCTCACGCGCGCCACCTGGTGCGCGAAACGGAAGCGCCAGTAGCAAAGCCCGAAGATCAGCAAGCCCACGCCCGTCCAGATCACGCGGTTGATCAGCAGGATGCCGTCGATGGGAACGAGCAGGTTGTTTTTTTCGAATACCGTCCAGTAGCGCGTTGCATTCTCGCCCGCCTGTCCGCCCAGCGGATCGAGCAGCCCGGCCAGCGTCTGGTTGTCGAGGTCGGCCATCAGCGAAGAAGCCACGCCGAAAAGCACGAGCAGCAGCACGCTGCCCACGTAGTTCGGCACCATGCTGCGCAGCAGCGTTGCGGAAGTGAAGAAGATCGCGCCGGTGAACAGGGTGTTCGGGATGACGTAGATGAGATACGGCTGCAGGTACGCCATGAAATTGAACGCCCCGATCTTCGTTTCATTCACCCAGGGCGAGACCGTTCCCGCGAACAAGCCGAAGCCGATGGACGAAAGCACGAGCAGCGTGACCAGGAAAGCGCCGAAGAAACGCCCGCCGAGATAACCGAGCTTCGTGATCGGTTTCGTGTAGAACAAGGCGTGAATGTTGTGCTCGAAATCGCGGTACACCGAGTTGCCGATGATGGCGGAGATCACGGGAATGGCGAAAAAGCTGAGCGAGGAGATCAGGCCGTTGAGGTTGAACGGCGAGTTCGCGTTCGTCTTCGCATTATCGCCCAGCGAAACGGTGATGTTCTCGTCTGCGCCCCCGAGGAAGATCATGAAGAGAAAAGCGAGGAGGAAAAAAACGAGGAAATAGATCCAGGTCGCAGGGCGGCGGATGCGGTACTTCAGCTCGAAGAGAAATATTTCGGTGAACATGCGGCGGACGTCTGTGCGTTAAACGTGTGCGGGAACCTGGTGGCGCGTGATGGCGGCGAAGTACACATCCTCGAGCGATGGCGCGATGGCCTCGAACGAGGCGTCGGGCTGCGATTCGCCGTACGCGTGCAGCACGACGCGCCCCATGTACATGCGCGAGGAGATGATCGTGAAGCGCGCTTTATGATCGGCCGCCTGGTTCTTCTCCACCACTTTCTTCCACACTTTTCCTTTCAGCCCGTCCATCAGCTTCAGCGGCTCGCCCGCCAGCAGCACTTCTCCTTTGTTGATGATCGCCATGTTGCTGCACAGGTCGCTCACGTCGTCGACGATGTGCGTGGAGAGGATCACGATCACGTTCTCGCCGATCTCGCTGAGCAGGTTGTGAAAACGGTTTCGCTCCGCGGGATCCAAACCGGCAGTCGGCTCGTCGACGATGATCAGGCGCGGGTTGCCGAGCAGGGCCTGCGCGATGCCGAAGCGCTGCTTCATGCCGCCGGAGAACGTGCCGAGATTTTTCTTGCGCACGTCGTACAGGTTCGTCTGCTGCAGCAGCGCGTTGACGATGTCTTTGCGCTCTTTTTTATCCGAGATGCCTTTCAGCACTGCAAAGTGATCGAGCAAAGCCTCCGCGGAGATTTTCGGGTACACGCCGAACTCCTGAGGAAGATAACCCAGCGCGCTGCGCACCGCCTGCTTGTCTTTCAAAACGTCGATGCCGTCCATCACGGCCGTGCCGTGATCCGCTTCCTGCAGCGTGGCGATCGTTCGCATGAGCGTGGATTTTCCCGCGCCGTTTGGCCCCAGCAATCCGAACATGCCCGTGGGAATGGTCAGCGAAACGTTCTTCAGGGCCTGCACCCCGTTCGTGTAGGTTTTGGAAAGATTCTCGATCCGTAGTTCCATAAATGAATGTTGTTGGCGTGGGACGAAAGGCGCAGCGCTTTGTTACAGGCCGCGCGAAACAGGAATGCAATTTGGGTTTTTTTTAACAATATGAAGTGTGCGGAAGTTGCGGGGCTAGGCATGTACGACCTCTCGGCTGCGCTTGAGGTGACACGTGGTTCAGAGAAAGGGTAGAGGAAATTACTGGGCTACGGGTGAGCCTGCGGCTTGTATGTACTGCGTCTCGACTGCGCTCGACGTGACAAAAATCGACTGCGCTCGACGTGACAAAATCGACTGCGCTCGACGTGGCAGGAAATGACGAAGCGATGCCTGTTGGCAAAACGCCTGTTAATGCGGCAGAAGTAAAATGAAAACCCATTGTCCGTCCGAGCGCAGTCGAGGACGGACTACGCAACTACCCCACCAGCAGCTCGCTTCCGCTCAGGTGCTCGGCACCCACCACGTCCTCCAGCTCGATGAGCTGGCCCAGGTTCTCGGAAGGACGGTAGCGGCGACGCAGGCGTTCGCCCAGCGTCTCGAAATAATAGCGGTAGCTGTCGCCGGTGGATTGCTCGCGGATCACACCGAAGAATTCCTTGCCCGACTTCAGCTTGAAGCGGCAGGGCAGATCATTGAAGAAAGAAAATTCCGAACGGGTCATTCGAAAATACGGGTGTGTTTACCAAAACTGCTATTTAAACGCGGCCTTTGCAAAGCTTGTTGCCTTAAGTTTTCAACTGTGCGGCCCCCGGCTGTTAATTACTCTTAACAATTGACTTGTTTTATTAACTGCCTGCCGGGCGCCGCTCGTCCCAAAATGGCTGGAAATGCCCGTATTATTTGCTATTTTTGCCTGACGACGCATTATTTCTTTGCGTCGTTTTTTAATTCCAGCAACTCATGGCCCGTGCTTTACAGATCGCCCCCCAGGCGCTCGCTTTTTTGACATTTTCCTTTCTAACCCTCGCCGCCTCCGCGCAAAACGGCTGGGACCTCATCCGCAGCAACGACAACCGCGGCGCACGCCAGGTATTCACCGCCGTGCTGGAAAAAGACAGCATGGACGAAACCGCGCTCAAAGGCATGATCTACCTCTCGGAGATCGAGCAGGACGGCCTGAACTTCAACAAATATGTCAGCCGCCTGCTCAACAAGGCCGACGACGAAGCCCTGTTCCTGGTGTTCGAAGATTATTACACCGGCGAGCCCGAGAACATCATCAAAAAAACTTCGCTCAGCGAAAAAGCGCGCCTTCCCGCGCGCATCGCGCAGGCCGACGCGCTCGAGCGCAAACGCAAGTTCGAGGAAGCGCGCAAGCTGCGCAGGGAACTGTTCCCTTCTTTATCGTGGAGCTTCATCGGCCCGTTCAAGAATCTTTCCGGCAGCGGGCACGACGTGGTTCATCCCATAGAGAAAGAAGCGTTCAGCGAGCACAAGGCGTACAGGAACCCGATCGGGCTGGACATGAACTGGGTGAAACCGAAATTCCTGCCCGAAGACGGCAAGCTCGACCCGGAAGAATACACCATGCGCTGGAACGAGCGCAGCGTGTATTACTGCAATACGTTCTTCGAGGTGCCGCAGAGCGGGAAAGCGCAGCTGCGCATCGCCCGTGAGGCGCCGATGAAGATCTGGCTCGACGATCAGCTCGTGTTTAACGGGAAGGACCAGACGAATTTCTCCTGGGACAACGAGATCGTCACGCTCGAGCTGCCCGCGGGCACGCACCGCGTGCTGGTAAAGCTTTCATCCGCCGGCAGCCCGCCGAAGTCTTACCGCTTTCTGGAATTCGATCCTTCGGGCGGAGGCGGCGATTATGATTTCGGCAGCTTCGACTGGGGCGGGCTCTTCGGCGAATCGTTCGGCGGCGGCGGCGACAATGCCTTCTCCGTGCGCATCACCGACGTGAACGGCAGCGCGCTGAAGATCGCCGCTTCGAACGGCGGAAGCTATGCGCAATCGAAAAGCTATGCGCCGACGATCGAAGCCATGCCGGCGATCGCTCTGCTGCGCGAGCGCGTGAGCAAAAATCCCGACGATCTTTTCACCTGGTACGCGCTGTGCCGCGCGGCGCTGGATGCGAAGCAGTCGCAGCAGATGGAAGAATTGTTCGTGAAAAAATTGCGCCAGGATCCCAGGCTCGTGCTGATGAAATTCCTCTGCGCGCGCATCTACGCGCGCAACGGGAAAGTGGAAAAGACCTACGAGATGCTCAGCGACATCGACGCGGAACGCACACCGGTGTTCGGCGAGCTCTTCCAGAAATTCCAGGACATCGATCTCACCACCGATCCCGACCGTTACCTCGAAGCGCTGAAGAAGCTCGACGCCGTTACGCCCACCAACTACTCGGTGATCCGCGGCTTCGTGAGCTATTACAATGCGCTGGGCATGCGCCAGGAGAAGGAAAACTATTTGAAGAAGATGATGAGCTCCGCCCCCGAATACAAGGAGTCGCTCGAGTGGGAATTGGAGAACGACGACAACAAGCCGAGGCAGGAGCAGACGAACAAGGAAGAGGAGAAGGACGAGATGGAAGCGGTGCGCAACATCAAAACGCGCTTCATGGTGTACGATTACACGACGGCCATCCAGCACTACAAGAAAAAGGACAACAAGAAAAAAGTGCTCTCGCTTTACGAAGAGCTGACGAGCGCGCTGCCCGAGCGCACCTATTACCGGAAAGAAAAAGCCGAATTCCTTTACGCCGAAGAACGCTACGACGAAGCGCTGAAAGAGCTCACCGAAGTGCTGGCCATCAACCCCTACAACACCGACGCGATCGAGCAGATGGGCGACATCTGGTACGACAAGGGCAAGACGAACGAAGCCAACCTGAAGACCGCGCTCGATTATTACCAGCGCGCAAAAGCCCTCGGCAGCAGCAGCTACACGCTCGACGAGAAGATCGAGAAGATCGAAGGGCAGCGCACGTACAAAAAATTATTCCAGACGAGATCGTTCGAGCAGGTGCTCAGCGATCCCGCCTGGAAAATGCGCTACCCGGAAGAAGAATCCGTGATCCTGATGTACACGCGCGACCTGGTGCTCAACGAGCGCTCGGAAGTGGAGGTGTACCAGCAGTTCATGGTGAAAATCCTCAACGACAACGGCGCGAAGAAGTGGACGGAATACAACTTCGGTTTCCTGGGCAACCTCAGCTCGGTGAAAGTGAAAAAGGCCAACGGCACGGAGTTCACGCCCGACCAGCGCGGCGGCTACGTGGTGATCAAAAACCTTTCGCCCGGCGACATCATCATGCTCGAAGGCGTTTATAAATGGACGCAGTACGACGAGCAGCTCGACGCCGAATTCACGATGACGCATTACGTGGCCTTCGACGTTCCCATCTGGCACAAGAAATTCGAAATCGCCGTTCCCGCCGGGCGTTACCTCGGCAACATGACGCACCTGACGGAGAACTGCGTGAAAAAAGATTCGCGCGAAGGATTCGATTTTTACCGCTGGGAATACGCCGACGTGCCGAAAGCCGAGAACGAAGACGCCATCCTCGACAACTACGATCCGTACGGCACCGTGATGGTGAGCACCATGTCCGACTGGAGCAAGGTGGTGGAATGGTACGAGCAGAAAACCTATCGCAAGTTCGAGCTCACCTACGACGTGAAAGAAGCGATGGACAGCGTCGTGAAGCCGGGCATGAAGCCGCAGGAAGTCGTCGACGCCGTTTATAATTACCTGACGAAGGAGATCAAATATTCCTACGTCTCCTTCCTGCAGTCCGGCTACATCCCGAAAAGCCCCGCGCTCACGCTCTCCGCGCGCATCGGCGACTGCAAGGACGTGGCCACGCTGATGATCGCCATGCTGCGCGCGCAGAACATCGAAAGCTATTATGCGCTGGTGAAAACGAACGCCTTCAATCACCAGGACATGCTGCCCTCGCTGAATTTCGACCACGTTGTCGTATGCGTGATCATCGGCGGCGAAAAACGTTTTTACGACATGACGACCGATTTCTACCCGAGCTACGTGCTGACGGAAAACGACATCGGCGCGTACGCGCTGCTGATCAAGCCGGGCGAAAAAGAATTGTTCCTGCTCCCGAACGACGACCTCGACGAGAAGAAAAACAAATCCGTTTACGAGATCACTGCGCAGCTCGGCACGGATCGCACGCTGGACCTGAAAGTAAATACGTCCATGCCCGGCATCACCGGCGGCTCGATGCGCGAAACGTTCGCGGCCGGCATTTCCGAATTGGAAAAACGCAACTTCCTCACGGCGGTGCTCGGCGGAAATAACTATCAGAACCTTTCGCTGGCGGATTACAAGCTGCTCAACTTAACGGAGATCGATTCGCCGCTGCGCTCGGAGTTCCAGCTGAAAGCCGAAGAATATTCCGACGAAGTGGTCGGCCTGCTGATCTGCCCGATCCCCTGGATGAGCAGCCTGCAGTCCAGCCCCGCCGTCTCCAGCAAAACGCGCCGCAACCGTCTCGATGTTTCGCAGATCTGCAGCACCGACCCGATGGTGCAGAAGGTCACGCTGAAATTCCCGAAAGGCTACAAGCTCATGCGCGTCCCTCAGAACGTGAGCATCGACAGCAAGTACGGCAAGTACGAAGTGAAATTCAAGCTGAACACCGACGGCAGCCTGTACGTGGAAAAATTCCAGATGTTCAAAGTGAAAACGATCGAACCGAAGGAGTTCGAAGCGTTCAAATCATTCTACCTGAACCTGCTCAAGCAGGATCGCACGAAGATCGCGGTGCAGCAGTTGTAAGCTATGACGCGGTCGGAGCGTAACGCTCCGATCACCGGAGCGATTACTTTACAACTTCTGCCGGTAATAAAAGAAAAGCGCGAGGAAATAGTCCTCGCGCTTTTTTATTTGTGGAAAATGTCCGTTACTCGCCGCAGGCAACCAGGCTCTGCGACCTCTGCGCCGGGCAGGATTTCGCGCGCAAGCCTCTGCGTGCGCGCCGGTCCGTGCGCCTGCCCTCTGCGGTTAAAGTTTTTTTACTTTACAACTTCCGCCGCCAGCTGCCCCGTCAGCCCTTCCAGGTCGCGGTCGAACAGGTACAGCCCGCCTTTCTCCCCGCCGATGAGCTTCAGCTTGTCGAGCACGCGGCGCGCCAGGGCTTCTTCCTCGATCTGCTCGGAGACGTACCACTGCAAAAAGTTGTGCGTCGTGTAATCCCGCTCGCGCAGGCAGATCTCCACCAGCTTATTGATCTCCGTCGAAACCAAGATCTCATGCTCGAGAATTTGCTCGAACACCGCCTGCACCGACTTGAAGGTTTTCGGCGGCTGCTTCAGCGCCGGAACGATGCCGTGCCCGCCGCGCTCGTTGACGAACTTGATGAGCTTGAGCATGTGCAGGCGCTCTTCATCCGCGTGCCGGAACAGGAAACCCGCTACGCCGTTCATGCCCTGCGTTTCGGCCCAGGAAGCCATGGCCAGGTAATATTGTGAGGATGCGCCCTCGAGCTCAATCTGCTCGTTCAGCGCCTTTTCGATCTTGTTGGAAAGCATAGCTATGTTTTTTCTGTGGTGTGTTCGGCAAAGGTACGAAACGGATTTTTTGTGGCCCGTGCGTTGCCCTTCTCGACTGCCCGAATTGTCACTGGCAGCCTGCGTTGAACTACCGGCAATTCGGGCGGGGCCGGGAAGGAACGAATGCAAAAACCCGAAAGCCCGGCCCGAAGATCGGAACCGGGCTTTCGCCTAAACACACAGGAGAAAAATTTTTAGAGGTGAATATTGATGCCCGCGCTGAAGGAGTTCACTTTCGGGCCTTTGTCCTTGCGGAACATTTCGGAGAGCGCGTAATCGGCGAACACCGTGTAGCGGCCGTAACCCACGCGCGCCGTCAGCGAGTAGCGGAAGGGCTCGACGAAATAATCGTCCTTGCGCTTGTCTTTTACTTTTTCGCCGTTCACCTCGTACACCTGCTTGAGCTGGTTGCGGAAGGGATTGTACGCGCCTTTCACGCCGGCGCCGATGTGGAAAGATTTCTCTTCGTCCTTGCCCGTGTTGAACTCGAGCATCAGCGGCGCGGTGATCCAAGTGGTGCGCAGGCGGTTCTTGCGGTAATCGATCGAATCGATGGAATAGCCGAGCTGGCTGCCTTCGGGATTGAGCGTGATGTTGTTCTGGAACGCGTACATGTTCCACTCCAGGCCGAGGCCGCTCACCAGGTTGACGTGATTTTTATAGAGGTGGAAGTTGTGCTGGAAAACGTTCCACGCGATGTGACGCGAGCGGGCGTAATCGATGCTGAGCATATTCCAGGCTTCGGGCAGGGCGGTGCTGCGCGAGGGCGTGAGCCAGCCGCTGACGCCGACGTCGAGACCTTCCCAGTAGTGGAAGTCGCCGCCGCCGAGACGGAAGCAGCAGGATTTTTTCGTGGTATCGCAGGTGGTGCCGGCGTTCGCGCTGAACGTAACGAAGGTCATCAGTAGCGTGGCGGTGATCGTGCGTAAAGTATTCATGGTCGTTTGTTTTTTTGCTTGTTTGGGAGTAAGACGGGACGGGATAATGAAAAGTTACAGGCGCTCGCGTCACTTTTCGGGAAGCAGGTGATTATGCCGTGAGCCGCCCAATGAAACGGGCTTCGCCCGGCTGCAAAATTCAATCGCGTTTTATGGAATTCTTTTTCATCTCTCCCTTATCTCCAGACAAGCGCGATGATCTGCGCAGCGCGGATCACTCGTATTTCACAACAATCCAAAAAACGTAACACTCATGAAACGACTGCTCGTTATCGCCACGCT
>Ga0196978_1000142_pt1 | contig 36478 bp, 31 predicted proteins | sample S3v_2013CmetaG_FD_155491 | JGI IMG/M metagenome (GOLD analysis project Ga0196978, IMG submission 155491) | Soil microbial communities from Anza Borrego desert, Southern California, United States - S3+v_20-13C | ecosystem: Environmental > Terrestrial > Soil > Desert | place: USA: California... | reverse complement strand
TGCGCGGGTTGTGCTTGGCGAGCACCTTCGTGATCGCCGCCGTCAGCGTCGTCTTCCCGTGGTCGACGTGCCCGATCGTCCCGATGTTGACGTGCGGCTTCGACCGGTCAAATTTTTCCTTCGCCATGTTGCGGTAGCCTCTTCAGATGAAAGTACCCGGATGACACCTTCGGTTTGATGGAGCCCGAGACGGGATTTGAACCCGTGACCTCCTCCTTACCAAGGAGGCGCTCTACCCCTGAGCTACTCGGGCCGAACTCGTCGGCGGCCGGCTGCCCGGCCGGAACGTGGAGCGGGAGACGAGGCTCGAACTCGCGACCCTCAGCTTGGAAGGCTGATGCTCTACCAACTGAGCTACTCCCGCCCAAAGAAGCGGCGAACGCGGAACGATGAGCGATGGACTGAAGACTTTTCTTCAGTCCATCGCTCCGACTTCATCGTTCGGCGTTGAACTGGTGCAGGGGGTAGGATTCGAACCTACGTAGGGTGTGAACCCGCCGGGTTTACAGCCCGGTGCCATTAACCACTCGACCACCCCTGCCGAGAACCTGTTATCAAAAGCAGGTAATGGAGCCGGCGAAGGGACTTGAACCCCCGACCCGCGGTTTACAAAACCGCTGCTCTACCAACTGAGCTACGCCGGCCCGCCACAGACGCCTGCACGCGCGTTCCGACAAAACGCGAATACTACCAACACCTTCGCGAAAAGGCAAGCCGCCGCCCGCCGGCCCGGCGTGAACAAACCTGTTGACGCTCGCGCCCGCCAGACAGTAGGATGGTTAATGCCCGCGGCCGGCGCTCTGTCCGGCCGGCCCGCCGCCTCCACCGTCACGCCTTTCCGGCCCCACACACCGCCCTGAGCTTCGGTCGCAGGCGGCCCCCGAGCGACAAAAGTCTTTGATGCCACAACCGTACAAGGAGATTCCCCGTGCTTAGAAGCAGCATCATTCTGACCTGCAAAGCGGTGGCGTTGGTGCTCTTATTGTGCGCCTTCGCCCTGCTGACGGCAAGCGCGCAGGCGCAGACGCGCCGCGGCGGCCAGACGCGCACGCCCGCGCCGGGCCAGCAGCCGGCCACGACCATCGTCACGCCCGCGGCCGAGCGCGCGCCGGCGGTCTCGGCCCGCGAGAGCGAGGTGGACTGCGGCGGCTTCATCACGACGGCCTCGCCCGGCGGCGCGCTCGAAATCATCGGGGCCGCCGAGGAGCGCGAGCGGCGGGTCTTCGGCCAAGGCGACTTGATCTACCTCAGCGGCGGCGCGCAGCACGGTTTGGCGGCCGGGCAGGAGTTTTCGGTGGTGCGGCCCCGCGGGCGCTTCCGTTCGCGGTTCTCGCGCAAGGGCACGCTCGGCGTCTACACGCAGGAGGTCGGCCGGGTGCGCGTCGTGCGCGTCCGCGACCGCGTCTCGGTGGCCGAGGTCGTCCGCTCGTGCGACAACCTTTTGCTGGGCGACCTGCTGCGCCCGGCGGCGCGGCGCGCGGTTCCGGCGGCGCGGGCCGGCGTCACCCTCGACCGCTTCGCCGAGCCGACCGGCAAGCAGACGGGCCGCATCGTGCTCGCGCGCGACGGGCGCGAATTGCTCTCGCGCGATCAGGTCGTCTTCATAGACCTCGGCGCGGAGGATAACCTGAGGGCGGGCGACTACCTGACCGTCTTCCGCCCTTTGAATCACGGCACGCTCGTCGAGTACGGCGACGAGACGGCGCAGAACACACGGCGCGGCTTCGAGAGCGACGAGTTCCGCGGCGGCAAGTTCTCCAATCAGGCGCAGCGGCTCAAGGACATTGACGGCGGCTCGGGCGGCCCGACCGTGAAGACGCCCGACATCAAGCGCCGCCGCCCGGCCGTCCCCCGGCAGGTGGTCGGCGAGTTGGTCGTCCTTCACGTCGAAGGGCGGACGGCGACCGCCGTCATCACGCGCGTCTTACAGGAGGTGCACACCGGCGACCACGTCGAGGTGCAGTAGCGCGTTCCGGCCCTCCCCGGAGGTGATTTTATGAACAGCATCAAGTGCGCCCACTGCGGGCTAATCAACTGGGCCGACGCGGAGGCCTGCAAGCGCTGCGGCAACCCGCCGGCGGCCGCGGGGCAGGAGTCCGGCGAGGGCTGGGCGCCGCCCGCTTACGGCGCGCAGGACTGGGGCGCGAAGAAGCGCACGGGGCTGGCCGTGGCCTCACTCGTCATCGGCATCCTCAGCCTGCTCACGTTCAGCCTCTTCCTCGTCGGCGCGCTGACGGCCCTCGTCATGGGCATCGTCGCGGCGGCGCGGGCGGGCAAACAGCCCGAGGTGTACGGCGGGCGCGGGCTGGCCGTCGGCGGCATCGTGACGAGCGCGCTCTCGCTGCTGACGGTGCCGCTGCTGGGCATCATTCTGGCGATCGCGATCCCGAACCTTCTGGCGGCGCGGCGCGCGGCCAACGAGGCTTCGGCCGTCCACAGCATGCGGGAAATCCTCACGGCGCAAGACGCCTACCGCTCGACGGTCGGCGCCGGTTCCTACGGCTCGCTGGACGAGTTGGGCGCGGCCAGCCTGCTCGAAGACCCGCTCGCGCGCGGCGTCAAAAACGGCTACCAGTTCATCATGGTGGCGACCACGGAGACGTGCGCGCTGAGCGCCGTGCCCAAGGACTACGGGGCGACGGGGACGCGCTCGTTCTACGTCAGGTGCGAGGAGGGCGAGATACACATGGCCGACAAGCGGGGTGAGGCCGCGGACGACTCCGACCCCGTGCTCGACTCGTCTGGTTACGGCCAGCCGGGCAACGCCTTCGGCCCGAGCTCACGAGGCCACGAGGCGCCGCGCGCCCCGCGCCGGCGTTACTGAAGCCCGGGACACGGGCGGCGGCGGGCCGGCCGCGCTTTCGTCAGCGTAGAGCTTCGACGAGAGCGCGGCCGGCTCATTTGCTCGGGCCCGAAAATCGCGGCCTAGCCGAGCGGCGTGGGCGTGCGCGCGGGGGCGCGGCCGAGGTCTTTGCGCGCCTCGCCCGGCGCGCGCGCGGGCCGCGTGTTGTAGGAGAGGTAGAAGGCGCGGAAGTATTGGTACATGGAGTAGCAGGCCGAGAGCACGACGACCCAGAGCATGGCGCGGCCGGCCGTGTAGAGCAGCACCTGAAAGTCCGTCGCCGTGAAGGCGCGGGCCGCGAAGAGGTGCGCGACGGCCGTCTGCAACTCGGGGACTGACCAGAACTGTATGGCCGGGAAGGCCCGCCCGAAGTTGGCCACGGGCGGCTCGCCCCGCGCGCTCGACGCGATGAGCAAGGCGACGGCCGTCACCTGCGAGAGCATCTTGAACTTGCCCCACTTCGAGGCCGCGATGACCACGCCGTCGGCCGCCGCCACCGACCGCAGGCCCGAGACGGCGAACTCGCGCCCGACGATGATGACCACGGCCCACGCCGGCGCGAGCCGGTTCTCGACGAGCGAGATGAGCGCGGCCGAGATGAGCAGTTTGTCGGCGATGGGGTCGAGCAGGATGCCGAGGCGCGAGACCTGCCGGCGGCTGCGCGCGAGGTGCCCGTCGAGGTAGTCGGTGAAGGCGGCGGCGAGGAAGAGGGCGCACCCGAGGACGTGGCGCTGGACGCCGAACCAGTTCTCCGCGAAAGGGGTCAGCAGCACGACGACGAGGAGCGGGACGACGAAGATGCGCGACAGCGTCAGTGCGTTCGGAAGATTCACCCGCTCCCCTCCCCGCCTCGTCCGACCCCCGAAGATTGCCAGCCAGTTTGCGAACGTTGCGCGCAGTTTAGGAGCCGCGCCGGAGAGTGTCAAGACAAGACCGATTGCGGGTCGGGGCTCGCGGATCGCGGGGCTAAAACGCGCTCCGTCTGCGATTGAAGGTCGGGCGGGGCGCGGGCCTCGCCGGCCGCGGGTCAGCCTTCCCGAATCTCGGATTCCCACCCGGTTGCGGCCGCCCGCGCGCGTCGTTTACAATCGTCGTTTCCGCGTGAGGCGCTAAACCTCACCATGCAGGGGCACGGCAAGTTTCAGGCGATGGCAATTGACCGCATCACGGTGCGCGGGGCGCGCCAGCACAACCTGAAGAACATCAGCGTCGAGATTCCGCGCGACCGCCTGACGGTCATCACCGGACTCTCCGGCTCGGGCAAGTCTTCGCTCGCCTTCGACACGATTTACGCCGAGGGCCAGCGCCGCTACGTCGAGTCGCTGTCGGCCTACGCGCGCCAGTTCCTCGACCAGCTCGAGCGGCCCGACGTGGACTCCGTCGACGGCCTCTCGCCCGCCATCTCCATCGAGCAGAAGACCGTCTCGCGCAGCCCGCGCTCGACCGTCGGCACGGTCACCGAAGTCTACGACTACCTCCGCCTGCTCTTCTCCTCCGTCGGCCAGCCGCACTGTCACATCTGCGGCGCGCCCATCACGCGCCAGTCCGTCGAGCAGATCGTCTCGAACGTGCTCTCGCTCCCGGAGGGCGAGCGCGTGATGGTGCTCGCGCCGGTCGTGCGCGGCCGCAAGGGCGAGTTCAAGAAGGAGCTGGAGAAGCTGGCGAAGGACGGTTTTTTGCGCGCGCGGGTTGACGGGGAGCTGGTTTCGCTCGACGAAGAGATCAAACTCGACAAGCGGCGCAACCACACCATCGAGGCCGTCGTCGACCGCCTCCTCATCAAGAACGGCATCGGCGAGCGCCTGACCGAGTCCGTCCGCACGGCCCTCAAACTCACCGGCGGCGCGGTGCTCATCTCGGTCGTGGACGGCGAGGAGAAACTCTACTCCGAGCGCATGGCCTGCGTGAACTGCGGCATCAACGTGCCGCCTCTGGAGCCGCGCTCCTTCTCCTTCAACTCGGTCTACGGCGCGTGCAAGCGCTGCCACGGCCTCGGCACCGTGCTCGAAGTCGACCCGGCCAAGATCGTCACCGACGCGACCGAGCGCGCCGACAAGCTCTTCCTGCAACTCGCGGCGGCCGACAAGCAGGGCGCGGCCTACTTGAAGAGCGCGCTGCTCGCCGTCGCCGAACACTTCGGGGCCGACCCGCAGGTGCCCTTCGCCGAGCTGCCGCAGGCCGTGCGCGACGCCTTCTTCCACGGCGTCGAGGGGCAGCTGACCTTCCGGCAGGGCCTCTACAGCTACCCGAGCGACTGGAAGGGGGCCGTCCGCCACCTCTCCGAGAGGATGCGCAACGCGCCGAGCGAGCGCGTGCGCGAGGCTCTGGAAGAGCTGGTCTCGCCCGTCGAGTGCCCCGACTGTCAGGGCCGCCGCCTGCAACCCGAGTCGCTCTCGGTGCGCGTCGGCGGGCGCGGCATCGCCGAGTACACGGCGCTCCCCATCGAGGAGGCCGTCGAAGCCTTCGACCGCCTGAAGCTCAGCGAGCGCGAGGAGCAGATCGCCGGCCTCGTCCTGCGCGAAATCCGCAACCGCCTGCGCTTCCTGACCACCGTCGGCCTCGGCTACATCACGCTCGACCGCCCGTCGGCCACGCTCTCCGGCGGCGAGGGCCAGCGCATCCGCCTCGCCACCCAGATCGGGTCGCAACTGCGCGGCGTCCTCTACGTCCTCGACGAGCCGAGCATCGGCCTGCACCCGCGCGACAACCAACGCCTGCTCGAAACGCTCGGCGCCCTGCGCGACCTCGGCAACACCGTCCTCGTCGTCGAGCACGACGAGGAGACGATCCGCCGCGCCGATTACGTCGTCGACCTCGGCCCGGCGGCCGGCGCGCACGGCGGCGAGATCGTCGCCCACGGCACGCCCGAAGAGGTCGCCTGCAACCCCGACTCGGTCACCGGCCTCTACATCTGCGGCCAGCGCGCCATCGAAGTCCCGCGCGAGCGCCGCCGGCCCAACGGCGCGGCCGTCACGGTGCGCGGCGCGCGCCACAACAACCTCAAGAACGTGGACGCGCGCTTCCCGCTCGGCCTGCTCACGGTCGTCACCGGCGTCTCGGGTTCGGGCAAGTCGACGCTGGTTGACGACATCCTCTACCGCGCGCTCGCGCGCCACGTCTACGGCTCTCTGGAGGAGCCGGGCGAGTTCGACTCGATCGAAGGTCTCGAAGGCGTGGACAAGGTCATCGAGATCGACCAGTCGCCCATCGGCCGCACGCCGCGCTCGAACCCGGCGACCTACACGGGCCTGTTCACGCCCATCCGCGAGCTGTACGCCATGCTCCCCGAGTCGCGCGAGCGCGGCTACAAGCCCGGCCGCTTCAGCTTCAACGTCAAGGGCGGGCGCTGCGAGGCGTGCGAGGGCGACGGCATGAAGCGCATCGAGATGAACTTCCTGCCCGACGTTTACGTCCTCTGCGATGTCTGCCGCGGCGCGCGCTACAACCGCGAGACGCTCTCGGTCAGGTACAAGGGCAAGTCCATCGCCGACCTCCTCGACACGACCATCGAGGAGGCGATGCCGCTGCTTGAGAACATCCCGCAGATCAAGCAGAAGCTCCAGACGCTTCTCGATGTCGGCCTCGGCTACATCAAGCTCGGCCAGTCGGCGACGACGCTCTCGGGCGGCGAGGCCCAGCGCATCAAGCTCGCCCGCGAGCTGTCGAAGCGCGCGACGGGGCGCACCATCTACATCCTCGACGAGCCGACCACGGGGCTGCACTTCGCCGACGTGCACAAACTGCTCGACGTTTTGCAGCGCCTCGTCTCTCTGGGCAACACGGTCATCGTCATCGAGCACAACCTCGATGTTATCAAGTCGGCCGACTACCTCATCGACCTCGGCCCCGAGGGCGGCGAGGGCGGCGGCCGCGTCGTCGCCTGCGGCACGCCCGAAGAGGTCGCGCGCGCCCGCAAGTCCCACACCGGCCAAGCCCTCCGCCCGCTGCTCAACGGCCACGTCCTTAACGGCAACGGCCGCCCCGCGACCAACGGCAAGCCCCCGGAAGCCGACGGCGCGCGCGGCAAGCCCGCCCCCCGCGGCCGACGCAAAGACGCCGCGTGATATACTCAACAGCCGTAAATAGTCGAGCGTAAATCGTAGTCGTCAGTCGTCAGTTGTCAGTCGGCAGGTTCGTCTTCACTGAGGGCTGACAACTTCCTTTTCGATTCACGATTCGCGGCTCTTACTCTTCCGTTCTATGTCCATCTATGAAGATGAAGGCTTGCGGCCGCTCGGGCTTGAGGGGGTGAGCACCTACCCGCTGGCCGAGAGGCCGAGCAAGGTGGCGGCCGGCGACTTCGCGCGCCCCGTGGGCGAGGACTTCTCGCTCGCGGACTTCCTTGCGTCGCTGCCGAACATCCTCGCCGTGCGGTCGCTCAGGCAGATCGCCGCGCAGATGCGGCGCGCGCGGCGCCTGAAGAAGCCGATCATCTGGGGCCTCGGCGGCCACGTCATCAAGACCGGCCTCGCGCCGCTCGTCGCGGATTTGATGAGGCGCGGCTTCGTCTCGGCCATCGCGGGCAACGGCTCGGTGCTCGTCCACGACGCCGAGATCGCGCTCGTCGGCTCGACCTCCGAGGACGTGGACGCCACGCTCGGCGCGGGCGCGTTCGGCGCGGCCGAGGAGACGGGCCGGCTCTTAAACACCGCGGCGCGCGAGGCGGCGCGCGACGGGCTGGGGCTCGGCGAGGCTTTGGGTCGCGCGCTCGTCGCCTCGGCTCCGAAGCACGCCGGGCTGTCGCTGCTCTGCGCGGCCTACGAGGCGCGCGTGCCCTTCACGGCGCACGTCGCCGTCGGGACGGACATCGCGCACTTCCACCCTCTGGCCGACGGCGCGGCCCTCGGCGCGGCGACGCACACGGACTTCCGCCTGCTCGCCGAACTGGTCAGGCGTCTCGACGGCGGCGGCGTCTACCTCAACGTCGGCTCGGCCGTCGTCCTGCCGGAAGTGTTTCTGAAGTGCGTGACGCTGGTGCGCAACCTCGGCCACCCGCTCGCGGATTTTACGACCGCCAACTTCGACTTCATACAATCTTACCGCCCGCTCACCAACGTCGTGCGCCGCCCCACGAGCGGCGGCGCCGGCCGCGGCCTCCACATCACCGGACACCACGAGTTGACCATCCCGCTCCTCGCCGCCGAACTCCTCTGCGGCCGCGAAGAGGCGTAAGGCGTCCGCTCCAAACCGTCCCCGGCCGGCCGAAGTCGTTGACCCCTTCGGCCCGAAACTCCGACCGGTTTATTGGGTGTAGACATCGGCGGCTCGCGGGTGTATCATTCAGTTGAAAATGAAATCTAATTTCATTTTCGCCCCTTGAAAGCCAGTTCCGAGAGCTTTCGACCGAGGCTTCTTTGCCGGCCCTCGGTCTCATCCGCTTTTTACGGTCAGAGCTTACCGGCAGGTCTCAAATGGAACGCCCGACTTCCTGCGCGCGACGCAGTTTCGTCCTCTTTTCTTTCGCCCTCTCGCTCCTCGCCTTCCACGCCGGCGCCTCCGCGCAGACGCCGCGCCCCGCCCTGACCGACCGCGTCACAGACGAGCGTCAGCCCGCCGTGCGCGGCGCGCGCGTGACCTCGCGGCGGGCGGGCACGCGGGTCGCTTTCGAGACGACCACCGACGCCGAAGGCGCGTTCTCTTTCGACCGGCTCGCGCCGGAGGCGAGCCGCATCTTCAACACGAACGTCTTCGACCGCCTGCGCGTCGCCGACCGCTCGCGCGGCATCATCCCGGGCCAGCCCCGGCTCGTGCGGGGCGGGCTGAAGCTGAACTTCTGAGGTTCCGAAAAAAGTGGGGCCGCCGACGCGCCAACGTCCGCGGCCCCTTCGACACAGCCGACCCGGCTCCGCCCTTTGTAAACGTCACCGAAAGGCGTGTCTGCGCGTATCGTAGCACCCTTCGGTGCCGGCGGCCGAAGTTTCCGCCGCCGCGACACAGAGCTTTGAAGGCCACGACGCGCGCGCACGCGCCCCCGCGTCCCGCCGTCCCGGTCTTCCCTTTTCGATGTCGGACGCGCCCGCGCGTCGCTTTAATCGCCTGCGCCGCGCGAGGCGGCCGGGCCGACGGCATACGCCCCGGAGGAGTGCGATGAAGATGAAGGCGAAGCAGGAGATGAAGCGAGGCAGGGGCCGCGCCGCGCGGCGCAAGGCCCGCCAATGGATCGTGGCCGTCGGCGCGATGGGCGCGCTGGTGGCGTACACCGTCGGTAACAGCAGGGCCGTGGCGCTGGCTTACGTGCGCGCCGCGCCCGCCGCCGTCCGCCAGCAGGGTCAGAGGCCGGCGGCGGCAGTCCGCTTCGACATCGCGCCCGGCCCGCTCGACGCCGTGCTCGGCGCCTTCACCAAGGCGACCGGCGTCAGCGTGTCGGCGTCGCTCGACGCCATCCGCGGCGTCCCCTCGCCCGGCGTGTCGGGCCTCTACACGCCCGAGCAGGCGCTCAGGCAACTGCTGGCCGGCACGAAGATCACCTACCGCTTCGACGCCCCGCAGTCCGTGACGCTGGAGGTCGGCGGGCTGGCCGAGTCCGTGGAGGTGTCGGAGCCGGCGGCGGCGCTCTCTTCGCCCAAGTACACGGCGCCGCTGCGCGACACGCCGCAGACCGTCACGGTCATCACCAAAGAGGTCATCGAGGAGCAGGGGGCGACGACGCTGCGCGACGTGCTGCGCAACGTCCCCGGCCTGACCATCACGGCGGGCGAGGGCGGCGTCCCGGCCGGCGACAACCTGACGCTGCGGGGTTTCAGCGCGCGCAACGACGTGTTCATCGACGGCGTGCGCGACCTCGGCCCGCAGTCGCGCGACCCGTTCAACCTCGAACAGGTCGAAGTCGTCAAGGGGCCGGGCTCCGTCTACACCGGGCGCGGCTCGACGGGCGGCTCCATCAACCTCGTCAGCAAAGCGCCGAACGTCGCGCCCGCCTACGGCCTCACGCTCGACTCCGGCACCGACCGGACGAAGCGCGCGACCGCCGACCTCAACCTCCCGCTGGCGCGGCTCGGCCTCGGCGACCACTCGGCCCTCCGCCTCAACCTTCTGGCCCACGACGCGGGCGTCGCCGGGCGCGACGCGGGCGAGAACGAGCGCTGGGGCGTGGCGCCGTCGGTCGCCTTCGGACTCGGCCGGCCGACGCGCCTCGTCCTCAGTTATTTCCACCTGCGTCAGGACAACCTCTCCGACTACGGCATCCCGTGGGTGCCGGCCACCAACAACGCCCTCGCGGCCTACCGCGACCGGCCCGCGCCCGTCCCGCGCGACACCTTCTACGGCTTCCGCCACCGCGACCGCGAGAAGATGCGCTCCGACCTCGCCACCGTCCGCTTCGAGCGCGACATCAACGAAGAGCTGTCGCTGCGTAACCAGTTCCGCTTCGGGCGCTCGACGCGCGACTCCTTCGCCACGCCGCCCCGCTTCGCCGGCAACGACTCGACCGTCATCAACCGCGAGATGCGCTCGTGGCTCACCGAGGACACGGTCTGGGACAACCAGACCGACACGCAGCTCGACTTCTCGACGGGCGGCGTCGCGCACGACCTCGTGGCGGGCGTCTCGCTCACGCGCGAGCGCAACGTCCGCCGCACGCGCACCGCCCCCAACTCCCCGACCACGCTGCTCGACCCCGACCCGGACGACCTCTACACGGGCGTCATCACCACCAGCCCCCTCGTCGGCGACATCAAAGCCAACTCGCAGGGCCTCTACGTCTTCGACACGGCTCGGCTCGGCCGGAGGTGGGAGTTGCAGGGCGGCCTGCGCTGGGATCGTTTCGACGCGCGGGGGACGACGACCACGGGGCTGCCGGTGGCCCGCGTGGACCGGATGCTCAGCTTCCGCGCCGGCGCGGTCTTCAAGCCGGCCGAGGCCGGGAGCGTCTACGCCGCCTACGGCACGGCGCTCAACCCCTCGCTCGAAGGACTCTCCTACGGCACGGCCAACACGGCCATCGACCCCGAGAAGACCTACACCTTCGAGGCGGGCAGCAAGTGGGACTTGCTCGCGGGGCGGCTGTCGCTGACGGGCGCGGCCTTCCGCGTCGAGAAGACCAACGCGCGGACGCCGGGGCTTCTGCCCGGCGACCCCGTGCAGGTGCTCGAAGGCCGCCAGCGCGTGGACGGCGTCGAGCTGAGCGCGGCCGGCAGCTTCGTGCGCGGCTGGCAAATCTTCTCCGCCTACACCCTCCTCGACAGCGAGACGCTGGAGTCGAACGCCGCGCCGGTCGGCGGCGTCTCCGAGGTCGGCAAGGAGTTGGTCAACACGCCGCGCAACTCCTTCAACCTCTGGACGACTTACGAGTTCCCGCGGCGGCTCACGCTCGGCGGCGGGCTGCGCTTCGTCGGCCGCCGCTACGGCAACACGACGAACACCCGCTTCGTCGAAGGCTACTGGACTGCCGACCTGATGGCCTCCTACCCGCTCGCGGAGAAAGTGGAACTGAGGCTCAACGTCTACAACCTGACCGACACTTACTACTTCGACCGCCTCGGCGGCGGGCACGTGATCCCCGGCCCCGGCCGCTCGGCGACGCTGGGCGCCGGCTTCAAGTTCTAAGGGCGGGAGGGCCGCGCCCTCCCGGCACGCTCACATCAGGAGTCGAGTTCACGATGCTGCTGCGCATCCCCGACGTGCTGACGGCCGGGCAGGTGGCCGAGTGCCGTCGGGCGCTGGAACGGGCCGAGTGGGTTGACGGGCGCGTGACGGCCGGCCACCAGTCGGCCCGCGCCAAGGACAACCTGCAACTGCCCGAGAGCCACCCGGAGGCGAGGCGGTTGGGCGACCTGATTCTGGGGGCGCTCGAAAGCAACCCGCTCTTCATCTCGGCGGCGCTCCCGCTGAAGGTCTTCCCGCCGCTCTTCAACCGCTACGAGGTCGGGCAGTCGTTCGGCAACCACGTGGACAACGCCGTCCGCCACGTCGCCGGCACGCCGCACCGCGTCCGCACCGACCTCTCGGCGACCCTCTTCCTCTCCGCGCCGGAGGAGTACGACGGCGGCGAGCTACTCGTCGAAGACACCTACGGCCTGCACCGCGTCAAGCTGCCGGCCGGCCACATGATCCTCTACCCCGCGAGCAGCCTGCACCGCGTCCAGCCCGTGACGCGCGGCGCGCGGCTCGCCTCCTTCTTCTGGGTGCAGAGCATGGTGCGCGACGACGGCGAGCGCACGCTGCTCTTCGACCTCGACACGGCGATCCAACGCCTCGGCGCCGAAGCGCCCGACCACCCCTCGGTCGTGCAACTGACTTCGGTCTACCACAACCTTCTGCGACGCTGGGCGGACGCGTGACTCGGCCGCCGGGCTTTTCAAGGGGAAGACGGACGTAATGAAGCGGTTCCGCAAACTCATTTTCTGGTCTCACCTCGCGGCCGGCTCCTTCGCGGGGCTGGTCGTCCTCGTCATGTCCGTGACGGGAGTGCTGCTGACCTACGAGCGGCAGTTGATCGCGTGGGCCGACGCGCGCGAGCTTGAGGTCGCGCCGCCCGCTCAAGGGGCCGCGCGACTCCCCCCGGAGGCGCTGGTCGCCGCGGCCCGCTCGCTGCGGCCCGACGCGACGCCGTCGGCGCTGACGGTGCGCGCCGACCCGGCCGCGCCGGCCGTCGTCGGCTTCGGGCGCGAAGGCGTCGTCCTCGTCAACCCTTACACGGGCGAGCCGCTGGGCGAAGGCGCGCGCGGCGTGCGGGCCTTCTTCCGCGTCGTCACGGACTGGCACCGCTGGCTCGGCGTGGGCGGCGAGGGGCGCGCCGCCGCGCGCGCCGTGACGGGCGCGTGCAACCTCGCCTTCCTCTTCCTCGTCGTGAGCGGCTTCTACCTGTGGTTCCCGCGTGGCCGGGCGCGGAATCGGTTCCGGAACGTCTCATGGTTCCGGCGCGGGCTGGCGGGCAAGGCGCGCGACTTCAACTGGCACAACGTCATCGGCCTGTGGTCGGCGCTCCCGCTCTTCGTCGTCGTGCTCTCGGCCGTGCCCATCTCTTACACGTGGGCCGGCGACCTCGTCTACCGGCTCGCCGGCGAGGCCCCGCCCGCGCCGCGCGGCGGACAAGCGCCCGGCGGGCAGACGCCCGGCGGCGGACGCCCGCCCGCCGCGCCCGCGCTCGACGGCCTCGACCCGCTGCTGGCGCGCGCCGCCGGGCAGGTCGCGGATTGGCGGAGCATCACGCTCCAACTCCCGACCAAGCCGGACGCGCCCGTGACGTTTACGATTGACCGGGGCGACGGCGGGCAGCCGCAGAAGCGCGCGCAACTGACGCTGGCGCGCCCGACCGGCGAGGTCGTCCGCTGGGAGCCTTTCTCAAGTCAGACTTTGGGCCGGAGGCTCCGCTCCTACCTGCGCTTCGCGCACACGGGCGAGGTGTGGGGCGTCGCGGGACAAACAATCGCGGGCCTCGCCAGCCTCGGCGGCGCCGTGCTCGTCTACACGGGGCTGGCGCTGGCGTGGCGGCGCCTGCGCGGGTGGTCGGCGCGCCGCTCGGCCGGGAGCAGGGAGCCGGCCGCGTCCGACGCGGAAGCCCTCTCCGGCGCGGGCGGCGACTGAGCGGGCGCGCGGGCGCGCGAGCGGTCGGGCGGCGCGCGGCGGTTACGCATGTTCTCTCCGGTGGGGTATAATCCGCCACCTTTTAAATCATACGGAAGACGGAGAGGACGTAATGGAGCAAGAGAAGTTGGATCGGTTCCGCACCGTGCTGCTCGAACAACTGCGGCAGCACACGGAGAAGGCCCGCGCCGACCAGAACGACGGGCTGGAGTTCGCCGCCAACGACGACGGCGTCAAGGACGTGGCCGACATGTCCGTGCAGGACGTGAACTCCGAGATCGAGTACCGCCTGAGCGAGCGCGAGTCGCAGATGGTCGCCGACATCGATCAGGCGCTTCTGCGCCTCGACGAGGGCAGCTACGGCGTCTGCGCCCGCTGCGGCAAGGACATCCCCGAGCGCCGCCTCGAAGCCATCCCCACCGCCCGCTACGACGCCGAGTGCCAGACCCTCATCGAACAGGGCACGGGCGAAGACGAGCACGCGACTCTGTAAGCGCGGAAGTCAGAGCGCGGAATGCAGAACCGAAGACCGGGCCGCCTTCAGTTCTGCATTCCGCGCTCTGACTTCCGCGCTTTCCGCTACGCCTTCGGGTGCGCCTTGTCGTAGACCTCGATCAGTTTCTCCATCGAGACGTGGGTGTAGATTTGGGTGGTGGAGAGGCGCGCGTGGCCGAGGAGTTCCTGTATGTCGCGGAGGTCTGCGCCGCTGTCGAGGAGGTGGGTGGCGAAGGAGTGGCGCAGGGAGTGCGGGCTGATGTTGTGGATGCCGGCGCAGATTTTTATGTACTTGTCCACCATGCGGCCGACCGAGCGCGTGGTGATGCGCGTGCCCTGATAGTTGAGGAACATCGCCTCGGCGTCGCGCTCGGCCGGCGGCGCGTTGTTGAGGAAGTTCTGGCGCACGGTGAGCCAGCCCACGAGCGCGTGCAGCGCCGGCTCGCCGAACGGCACGATGCGCTCCTTGCGCCGCTTGCCCTTGACCCTCACCATCCGGTTCTTCAAGTCCGCGTCGCGCAAATCCAGCTTCACCAACTCCGACACGCGCACGCCCGTCCCGTAAAGCATCTCCAGAATGGCGCGGTCGCGTTTCCCTAAATCCGTCTCGGCGTCCGGCGTCTCGATGAAGCGGACGGCGTCCTCGACCGAGAGGTGGTTCGGCAGCTTCTTCTCAAGGCGCGGCGTCGAGACGAGTTTGGCCGGGTTCACCTCGACCGCGCCCTCGCGGATGAGGAACTGGAAGAAGGTGCGCAGGGCGGCCAGCTTGCGCGCGATGGAGGACTTCTTCTTCTGCGCGTCGTGGAGTTCCGAGAGCCACTCGCGGATGGTGATGTGGTCGACCTGCCTGATGTCCACCTCGCGGCGCTCGCCCGTCCGCGCGTCGGCCGGCGCGAGGTGGTCGAGGAACTGACCCAAGTCGATCGCGTAGTTCCGGAGCGTGTGCTCACTCACGTTCCGCTCGTAGCGCAGGTGTTCGAGAAACTGTGCGACTAGCTGCTCCATGGGCCGCCATCGTAAATCGTAAATCGTGAATCGTAAACAGAAAAAAGCCGCGAATCGTCAGCCGCGAATCGCGAAGACGCATTGAGAGCCGCCGGGGCTCGGAGCGTTCAGGCCGCGGCGGCTCTCCGTATTCCTATTTACGATTCACGGCCTTCACCTCTTCGGCGCGTAGTAGCCCTTGCGGGTGCGGACGCGGAGGTCGGGGCGCGAGGCGACGCGCAGCGTGAAGGCGTGGAAGCGGCCGTCGCGCAGCTCGGCGGGCGGGTAGTAGCTGAGGACGTACTGCTGGCGGAGGTCGGCGGCGATCTGCTGGAAGGCCGACTCGTAGTCGGCGCGCGTGACGGGCGCGTAGACGGCCCCGCCGGTCTGCGCGGCGAACTCCTGTAGGCGGCGCTCGCCGGTCAGGTCGCGCAGGTTCGTGTTGTCGCTGTGGCCGACGCGCACCGAGTAGACCTGACAGTGCATGGCGAGCAGGTGGGCCAGAGTCGTGTCGAAGTCGAGCTCGCTCATCGTGTCCGTGCCGTCGGAGACGACGATGAGGACGCGGCGGCCGCCGGCGCGGCTGAGGTAGTAGGCCGCGTCCGAGACGGTGTCGAAGAGGGCCGTCCCGCCCTCGGGCTTGCCGAACGACTCGACGGTGCGGACGAGGGCGCGGAAGTCGTTCGTCAGAGGGTGCGCCAGCTCGGGCACGGTCGAGATCGAGTAGACGGCGGCGCGGTCTACGGGGCGCAGGGCGGTCTGGAAGAAGCGCGCGGCGGCCTGCTTCTGGAAGCTGCGCGCCGCCCGGAGGCTGCCGCTGTTGTCGAAGAGCAGGGCGATGTTGGCGGGCGTCTCGGCGCGGCTCAGCTCGCCGAGGGGCCGGGCCGCGCCGTCCACGACCAGCTCGAAGTCTTTGAGCTGGAGGTCTGTCACGGCGTGGCCGCTCGCGTCGTAGACGAAGGCCGGCAGCGGGACGAGGTTCGTGCCGACGCGCACCACCTCGTCTTCGTCCACCTCCTCGCCCGCGGCGCCCGGGTCAGTCTTCCCCGAGGCGACCTTCGCGGGCCGCGCGCCGCCTTCGGCCTTCTCCTTCTTCGGCGGCTCGGCGATGGGGCCGGCGAGGCGGCGGTTGTCGCCGGCCGGGGCGGGCGGGGGCGTCTGCGACTTGTTGCGGCCCGACTGCGCGAGCGGCGCGCGCGTCGGCGCGAGCAGCGCGAGCAGGCACAGCAAGGCGCCCGTCAGGCCCGCGCCCCGCGCGGCTTTCGTCAGCCGGCGGCCGCCCGCGGCTCGCGCGTCTCGTCCCCGTTTGTGCGTAACCACTCGTCCCACTCCCTTAAAGCCAGCTCGACCTGCCGCGCGTGGCGCTCGCGCTTGCGGCGGAACTTCCGGCGCTCGTCTCCCGCGAGCGGTTCGAGGAGCGCGAAGGTGATGTTGACGGGCTGGTAGCGCGTCGCGTCCGCGCCCGAGACATAGCGGCAGAGCGCGCCGGTCGCCGTCTGCTTGGGCGCTTCGAGGAGCGGGCGGCCCGCCGCCTCGCGCGCCGCGTTGCGGCCCGCGAGCCAGCCCGTCGCCACCGACTCGACGTAGCCCTCGACGCCGCTGATCTGCCCCGCGAAGAAGACCCGCGGGCGCTCGCGCATCCGCAGAGTCGGCGCGAGCACCCGCGGCGCGTTGATGTACGTGTTGCGGTGAATCTGCCCGAATTGCAGGAACTCGGCCTGCTCTAAGCCGGGTATGAGACGGAGCACGCGCGCCTGTTCGCCGTAACGTAGATGATTCTGGAAGCCGACGAGGTTGTAGGCGTCGGCCATCAAATTCTCCTGCCGGAGCTGCACGGCGGCGTAAGGCTCGCGGCCCGTCCGCGGGTCGGGTAAACCGACCGGCTTCATCGGCCCGTAGCGCAGCGTGTCGCGCCCGCGCCGCGCCAACTCCTCGATGGGCAGGCACGCCTCGAACCAGCGCGTCTCCTCGAAGCGCTGGAGCGGGACGCTCTTGGCGGAGACTAACGCCTCGTAAAAACGCGCGTAGTCCTCCTCGGACATCGGGCAGTTGAGGTAGTCGTCGCCGCCCTTGCCGTAGCGCGCGGCGCGGAAGGCCACCTCGGTGTTGATCGAGTCGGCCGAGACGATGGGCGAGATGGCGTCGTAGAAGTAGAGCTGGCCGTCGCCGGTCAGGCGCGCGACCTCCTCGGCCAGCGCGTCGGAGCAGAGCGGCCCGGCGGCGATGACGTTGACGGCCCCTTCGTCCACGCGCGTGGCCTCCTCGCGCACCAACTCGATGCGCGGGTGCGCGGCGACGCGCTCCGAGACGAGTTCGGCGAACCGGTGGCGGTCAACGGCGAGCGCCGCGCCCGCCGGCACGCGCGTCTCCATCGCCGCCCACATCACGACCGAGCCGCCCCGGCGCAGTTCCTCTTTGAGCAGGTACGGGGCCGTCCCCGGCTCGTCCGACTTCAGCGAGTTCGAGCAGACGATCTCGGCCAGATGCCCCGTCCGGTGCGCGGGCGTCTGCCTGACGGGCCGCATCTCGTAGAGCCGCACGCGTGCGCCCGCCTCGGCGGCCTGCCACGCGGCCTCCGCCCCGGCCAGCCCGCCCCCGATGACCACGACATCTTTCATGCGCAAGATTCTAACGCCTGACTCGGTTCGCCGCGAGTTCTCAGCTAGAGGGGTTTTTCGGCCGGCCTTTCGGCGGCCCCGCCCGGCGCGTGGAGTTGGCCTTCGTCCGTCTTCGTGGCGAAGCGCTTGTAGTCGCCGAACTCCTGCGTCTGGTTGAAGGTGATGCCGGCGAAGAGGAGGACGCGGGCCGAGGCGTTGACCTGCGAGAAGCGCGGGAGCCAGACGCCGTCTTCGAGCCGCGTCTGCTCGAAGGCGAAGGCCGCGCCCGGCTTGATCGAGGCCATCAGCCCGCCGCCGATCTTGAAGCCCTCGACGAGCCGCGCTTCGAGCCGCATCACCTGCCGGTCGACGGGGTCGACCCAGACCACGCCGGAGAGCTTCGAGGCGATGGACTCGCCGCGGGTGCGCGCGCGGAAGCCGGGGCGGGGCCGGAAGTCGAAGACGATGGCGTCGCGTTCGCGGAAACGCTCGCGGCGCGGGCTGACGAACTCGGAGGCGCGCAGGAAGGTGGCGATGCCTACGTCAACGTCGTCGTCGTCCTCCTCCGCCCCCTCCGCGCCCTGCTTCCGGCGCTTCTCGGCGCGTTTGGCGCGCTCGCGCTGACGCTTCTGCTCGGCCTCGCGCAGACGCTTCGGCCCCTCGCGCTCGGCCTTCTCCAGTTCTTCCGCGACGCGCTTCTCCTCCCGCGCCGCGCGCTCGGGCGGGAGCGGCTGCCCGTTCTCGCTGACCAGCTTCATCACCCAGCCCCAGCCCTGCACCGGGTAGACCTCGCGCACCTTGACGGTCTCCTTCTTCAGCTCGCCGCGGTCGTTCACCTCGCGCTCCGTGACCTTCTGCGTGAAGGTGTAGTCGTTGACGCGCTGGTCAACGTCGTCCTGATTGCGCGCGAGGTCGCGCAGCAGGGCCGGGATGTCGAGCGAGGCGTCGGACGGCGGCTCGAACAGCGAGTCGGCGAGGCCGGCGTTGAAGCGCACGGAGGTGAGGACGTGGGTCGCGTCTTCCCTCCCCCCGGTCTCGTGGGCGGCGCGGTGCGCGACGAGGAGGCCCTCGACCGGGCGGTAGTCCCCGTAAACGTAGGCGTCTTTGCCGGCGGCGTCGGCCGTCTTCAAAAGCAGCCTGCTCCTGACGCCGAACCAGAAGCGCTCGCGCGCGCCCTCGCGCGTCGAGAACTCGACGACGTAAGCCGGCTCGCCGTTCACCTGTTCGACGCCGACGGTGCGCGCCAGCACCTTCGACTTTTTGAAGTCCACGAGCCGGCCCGCGGCGAGCAGCGCCTGCAAGCGGGCCGCGTGCGACTCGCCTCCCGTGAGCGTCTCGACGGGCGAGCCGGGGCCGCCGCGCCAAGCCACGCGCGGGTTGGCGGCCGTCGTCACCTCGCCGGCCGGCGTTCGCGACTCGGCGCGGACGGAGCCGGGCGCCTTCGTCAGCACGCGGACGCGCGAGTCGCCCCCCGCCGACGTGACCTTCCACTCGTAGACGGCGTCGCGGACGGCCGCCTGCCGCTTCCTGCCGCCCGTCGCCTTCAGGTACTCGCCCACGATCTTCTCGGGCGCGGGCAGTTTCTTCGTCGCCTGCCGCGCCCCGGCCGGCGCGCATGCGAGCAGTAAGGCGACTACCGCGAGCGACGTTCTCAACAGGCTTGGCCGGGCCGGGCGCGCTGCCGCCGGGGCGTGCGAGGCTATCAGGTTTCTCATATCGTGAAGACGCGGGAGAGCGGCGGGACTGTTAACTCTGATTGAAAATCGCGACGACGAAAACGGAAGGGGGCGGGAGCACACGCTTCGACTTCCGCCGCGCCTTCCGTTCTTACGGGGCCGGGTGCGGGATTGTTTCAGGAGGGCTGGCCCTCGGTCGTCTGCGAGGCGTCGGGCGGCTGCGGCACGTCCGCGTCCATCGCCGCCGCCGACTCCTCCTCGGCCTCCAGCTCGTGCTCCTCGTTATCCCTCGCCGGGTCTCCCGACGCGCCCTCTCTCTGTTCGACTTCCGCCATGCTCGATTCTCCTTCGACGTTAATCGGCGGCGTTAACTTGCGACCCGCCCGCTACCGCTCGCCGCTCTGTTCCTCACGGTGCCGGCTCGCCGACGCCCGCGCTCCGCTCAGCGTTTAGCGCCGACCCTTGCCTCCCGTCCCGGCCGCGCCGCGCTTCTTGGCGCCGCCTTTCGCGCCGGCTTTCTTCGCGCTCCCTTTCTTCGCGCCGCCCTTCCCGGCCGCGCCTTTCGCGCCGGTTCTCTTCGCCGCGCCCTTGCCGGCCGCGCCCTTCTTCGTCGCGCCGCCCTTCTTCGCGGCGCTCTTTTTCGCCGCGCCCTTCGCGCCCTTCTTCGCGGGCGAGCGCTTGAGCGACATCTTGGCGGCGTCCTTCGACTGGGCCCGGCCGCCCTTCTTCGCGGCCGCCTTCCTGCCCGCCCCGGCCTGCGCCGCCTCGCGCCCGCGGCGGCGCTGCACGCGCTCGCGCACCTCCTCGGTCAACTGCTCGATGCGCGCGGCCACGTTCTGCGGCGCGTTCGGCTCGGCCGCCCCGCGCAAGCCCTCGCCCCCGTGCGGCTGGTCTTGCTGGAGGTGCTCCTCCATCTGGCCCTTGTTCAGCTCCAGCTCGTACTCGTTCAAGAACCCGCCGCGAATCTTGTATTGATCCTGAACTTCCGCTTTGTCCTTCGGCATTGTTCCTCCCCGTCCTCCTCCGCGGAGTCGCCCCGCTTGACACCGCGCGCGGCGACTTCGTATATTTTTCCTGCTCGCGCCACCTTAGCTCAGTTGGTAGAGCAGTCGATTCGTAATCGACAGGTCTGGAGTTCGAGTCTCCAAGGTGGCTTCTGAAATTGTTGCCGTATAGCTGTTGCCACAGTTATACGGCAATTTACTTTTTGCCTCAATCCTCAGCCAGCCACTTCTTATAACCGAACTGCTGAATCGTGTGCTTCTGGTGATGGTTGGCGCACAGCACGCGACACTTGGCGACCTCCTCCTGAATGCTTTTTAAGCCCCATGCGCTGTGCGCCATGGTGCTGATGTGCCCCACCTTCTGCCGCGGGTCCAAGTGGTCGAAGACGAGCATGTCCGGGTCGTTCACCGCGCAGCCCTCCCACTCGCACTGTTTTGTTCTGAGATAGTTGTAGAGCCACCTCACGTTTCTCAACGCATACTCCCGATTACGGTCGTAGTTGCGGCGCGGGTTTCTCCGATTGTGCTCCCGATCAATAACCTTTTTGCAGGAGCGGCAATAAGATTGCACCCCGCCCCTTCTCGGCGCGCTTCTGTGAAATTCGCTGGTGTCTTTAACCAGATGGCACCGGCAGCAACGCTTCGACACGCCGGTCTTCGCGACGATGCGGACTTTCGCCATCGCTCGGCTACCTCGCTCGGTTGAAGTCGGTGGGTGGCGGGAACTATACGCCGGGGGGGCGGCCGGCGGCAAAACAGGCCGGCGGGGTGCTCCCGTCGTTGACCCCCTCCGGTGCGTGCCATACAATTCCGCGCGCCGCCCGCAGTCGCCCGCGACCGCGGCGGCCGAAGAACCCGCGATGGCCCCCCGTCAACCCTCCTTCGTCGCCCGCCTGCTGCGACGCCACTACCGCCCGCTGGCCGCGGCGCTCTCGCTCGCGGCGCTGGCCGGCGTCGCGCTCCTGATGCTGCCCCTGCGCGAGCGCGACGGCCGCTTCGACAAGAACCCTTACGGCCTGCTCACGACGCTGGAGAACCGCGCGCTCGACCTCCTCTTCCAACTGCGCGACGCGCGCCGGCCCGCCGAACGCGGCCGCGGGCTCCGCGAGCCGATCACCATCGTCGAGGTTGACGAGCGCTCGATCCGCGCCTCGCAGGTGCGCTTGCAGAAGTGGCCGCGCGACTGGTACGCGCGCCTCATCGAGAGCGCGCGCGACGGCGGCGCGAAGGCCGTCGGCCTCGACGTGTACCTGAGCGAGAAGGGCGGCGACTACCCCGAGGAGGAGCCGGCCGGGGGCGCGCCGCCCGACCGCGAGCGCGACGCCGACCGCGCGCTCGCCGACGCCGTCTACAACACCGAGAACATCGTCCTCGTGCAGAAGCTCGAAGCCGGCGGCGTCCCGGCCATCGTCCCGCACCCGATGTTCGCGGAGGGCGCGACCGCCGTCGCCTTCGCCGACTTCCCCTTCGACGGCGATCAGGCCGTCCGCTCCGCGCAGCTCGTCGTCACCCCGCCCGGCGGCGAGCCCCAGATGAGCTTCGCCGCCGCGCTCGCGCAGCTCTACGCGGGCGAGACGCTGGAGCCTGAAGGCGAGCGCGGCGTCCGCCTCGGCCCGCGCCGGTTCTCTTTGCGCAACGACCACACGCTGCAAATAGACTTCCGCGGGCGCACGCCGTCCTTCGCGCGCGTCTCGGCCGCCGACATCCTCTTTAACGCGGACGCGCGGCTGCCCGAAGACATCTTCCGCGACCGCGTCGTCATCATCGGCGCGACCAACAACGACGCGCCCGACCTCTTCCTGACGCCCTTCTACGAACCGCTCGCGCTCGCGCGCCTCTTCGACCCGAGCCTGCCACCCGTGCCGGCGCGGATGCCCGGCGTCGAGGTTCACGCCAACACCGTCGCCACGCTGCTCGTCGGGCGCGCCCTCGCGCGCCCGGCTTACTGGCGGCAGGTCGCCTTCGTCGCCGCGGCGCTCGCGCTCGTCGCGCTGTCGGTCTTCGCGCTGCGCGCGCTCTTCGGCTTCGCGCTGGTGGCGGGCGTGGCCGTCGCGCTGCCGGCCGTCTCGGCGTGGGCCTTCGAGGCGCGCGGTCTGATTCTGCCGCTGGCGAGCGCGTGGGTCGGCGTCGCGGCGCTGGCCCCGCTCGGGCTGCTGCTCAGGCAGGCGCGCGAGCGCGTGCTGCGCGAGGAGAAGGAGGCCGAGCGCGCGCAGATCATGGACATCTTCTCGCGCTGCGTCTCGCAGGAGGTGGCCGAGGAGCTGTGGCAGAAGCGCGACCGCGTCGAACTCGGCGGCGAGGCGCGCGTCGTCACCGTCGTCTTCACGGACATCCGCAACTTCACGACGCTGACCGAGGCCGCCGCGTCCTCGAAGGAGGTCGTCGCGTGGCTCAACGACTACTTCAGCCGGATGCACGAGGTCGTCTGCCTGCACGGCGGCCACATCAACAAGTTCATCGGCGACGGGCTGATGATCGTCTTCGGCGCGCCCGTCGACCGGGGCGAGCGCGAGGAGGCGCGCGCGGCCGTCGAGTGCGGCCTGCGGATGCTCGAAGAGGTCGAGAACCTGAACCGCGAGTGGGAGGGGACGGGCCGCCCGCACCTCGCCATCGGCGTCGGCGTCCACACGGGCGAGGCGACGTGCGGCGTGGTGGGCGCGCCGGGGCGGCTCGAATACACGGTGATCGGCGACACGGTCAACCTCGCCGCCCGCCTCGAATCGACGACCAAAGAGGCCGGCGTCTCGCTCCTCGCCAGCCACACGACGGCCGAACGGCTCGGCCCCGAGTACGAGACCGAGGCGCTCGGCGACGTGAAGGTTAAAGGCAAGACGGAGAGCACGTCGGTCTTCACCGTCCGCCGCCGCGCGGCCGAGACGGGGGCCGCGGCCCCGGCCGCGGTCGGTTGACGGGCGCCGCGCCGTTGATATTTCTACCGAACGGCCCGAACTTTTTTCGCATCGCAGGGACTGCGGAGCGTTCTATTCTCGCGTTAGAGCTTTGGGGAGTAATCCGGAAAGGGGTTCAGCCACCATGTTGAAAGTGTCCGCCCTGCTCGTCTTCGCCTTCGCGCTGGTCTCGCCGGCCGCCGCGCGGCAGCCCGGCCGGCAGCCTCAGAAGCCACAGCCGCAGCAGGCCCAGCGCCCGCCCAAGAAGAAGCTTCAGGCCAGCGCCAACTTCGCGCAGTACGCGGGGCGCGACGCCTCGAACCGCCTCATCGCCGGCGGCGCGACGCGCGACCTTTTGAGCGAGGCCGAGCGGCACAACCGCGAGGGGCGCGAGAGCTACGAGGCCGGCCGCTACACCGACTCGGTCGCCTCCTTCCGCAAGCTGACCGAACTGCGGCCCGACAGCGCCGTGGCCTTCTACAGCCTCGGCGTCGCGCACGAGGGCGCGGGGCAGGCGAAGGAGGCCGTCTCCGCCTACCGCAAGGCCGCCGAGCTGACGAACGACACCGCGCTCAAGGCCGTCTCGCTCTACAACCTCGGCAACGTCCACGCCGCCGCGGGCGAGCCGGGCGAGGCCGCCGCGGCCTACCGCAAGGTCATCGAGCTGGCCCCGCGCGAGTCGGTCGCGCACTACAACCTCGGCCTCGCCCTCGCGGCCGCAGACCAACTGACCGAGGCCGTCGCCGCCTTCAGGCAGGCGGTCGCGCTCAAGCCCGACTTCGCCGACGCGCACTTCAACCTCGGCATCACGCACGGCCGCCTCGAACAACTCCCGGAGGCCGCGGCCGCCTTCCGCGAGGCCGTCCGCCTCAAGCCCGACCACGCCGACGCCCGCTACAACCTCGGCCTCGTCCACCTCGCCCTCGAAGATACGGAAGCGGCCGCGGCCGAGATGGCCGCGCTGCAAAAACTCAACCCCGAACTCGCCGCCAAACTCAGGAGCCTCAGCCAATGAGACCAAGCCTTCTCGCCCTCTCCGTCATCGTCGTCGCTTTGAGCGCGGCCGGCGCGGCGCGCGCCTCGCTGCCGCAGGCCGCCGCCGCGAAGTCGCGCATCACGACCGCCTCGGGCGTGCGCGTCCGCAGCGAGCCGCGGACGGCGGCGGCGGAGGTCGGGCGGCTGCCTCTGGGAGTCGTCGTGCGCGAGCTGGAGCGGTCGGCGCAAAAGGAGCGCGTCGGCGAGGCCGAGGATCACTGGTTCCGCGTCGCCGCGCCGGGCGGCGTCGAGGGCTGGGTCTTCGGCGGGCTGACGGCCGCCTTCGACGCCGGCCGCCGCGATGAGATTTACCGCGAGCTGGCCTCGGCGCGCGTCAACAACGCCGCCGCGACCTTCGCCGAGATGAGCGACCTCGTCGTCTTCCTCGAACGCGCCGTCAAGGAGGTCACGCGGCCCGAGGCGCTGGCCGAGCTGGAGCTGGCGCGGCTCGTCGCCCTCCAGCGCTCGCTCGCCAACATCGACATGATGGAGAAGGACAACCCTCCCTACGCCGAGTGGACGAAGGCGCGCGAGGGGCAGATCGTCTACAGCGACCCGGCCGGCCAGTGGTACGTGCGCGCCGAGCTCTACTGGGACTTGCAGCGCAAGTACAAAGACCTGCCCGTCGGCGAGCGCATCGCGTGGGAGGGCGCGCAGACGCCGCTGCCCGGCGAGTGCGAGGGCTATCTGCCCTGCCACCTCTACGCCCTTTCGGAGAGCGAGGGGCGCTACCTGAAGCTCTACCCGCGCGGCGCGCACGCGCCCGAAGCGCTCAAGTCCATCGCGGACTTCTTCGGCGCGGTGAGCGAAGACGCGACCAGCAGCAGCCCCGTCTACGAAGTGCCGCAGGAAGACCGCGCCGACTTCCAGAAGGCGCTCGCCGAGTTGCGCGCGCAGGTCGCGCCCACACAGCACGCCCTGCGCGAACGCATCCTCACGCAGCTCGACGAGCTGGCTCGCCGCTTCCGCTGATCGGGAGCGTTCACGAGTCGCCCCGGTTGTCCGCCCGCGTCAGGTTAAATCTGCGCGCGCGGCACGGCGGCGGCGTGCGCGGCGGTCAGTTCGCGGGGGCCGGCGGGTCAGCTTGACGGGCTGACCGATTTAGCATAAAAGCCGTGCGTTCGATTCAGCAGAGCGCGAAGGAGTTCCCCGGGGATGGCCGAAAGCAAAGGCGTGCTTAAGGAGTTCAAAGAGTTCATCGCGCGCGGCAACGTCATCGACCTCGCCGTCGGCGTCGTCATCGGCGCGGCCTTCACGAAGATCGTGACCTCGCTCGTCGAGGGCGTCATCATGCCGCCCATCGGGCTGCTCACGGGCCGCATTGACTTCGGCAGCAAGTTCGTCGTGCTCGACGGCGCGAAGGGCATCCCCGCATCGCTGGCCGACGCGAAGGCGAACGGCATCCCCGTCCTCGCCTACGGCCAGTTCATCAACGACGTGATCAGCTTCCTCATCGTCGCCTTCGTCATCTTCCTCATCATCAAGCGGGTCAACCGCCTCTGGAGCGCCGAGCACCCGGAGGCCGAAGCGCCGACGACTAAGAACTGCCCCTTCTGCGTCTCGGCCATCCCCGCCAAAGCCACCCGCTGCCCGCAGTGCACGAGCGAGTTGGCGGGGGCGATGGGCTAGGGGCCGGAGGCTTTGTTAAAAGCGAAGGGTCGTCGAATCGCCACCCGCCGACGGGAGCGATTCGACGACCCTCATGTTTTTACAAGCCTCGGCCCCCGGCCTCAGGCGGAGACGGCCGCGCCGGTCGTCGGGCTGGCCGGCTTGGCCTCGCCCGCGCCGAGGCGCGCGTGGAAGTGGTCGGCCACGAGCTGTTCGTGCCGCGCGAGGTCGATCTCGATCTGGTCGAAGAGCGCGGCCGTGACCGGGTCGGTGAACTGGTTCGTCAGGTTGAAGGCGTCCACGACGCCGGTCTGCAAGTCGCCCATCGCGCGCTGCAAGAGCGCCACGTCGTCGCTGCCCTGAAGCCAGCTCTTCAGCGTCGCCCACGCGCCCGCGCCCGCCGCCTGCATGTCCAGCTCGCCGCCGAGTTGGCGCAGGCGACCTTCGAGCATCTCGACGTGCCGGCGCTTGCTGGCGACGATCTCCTCGAAGAGAGACTTGATGGCCGGGTCGGTCGCCTTCTCGGCGTACTTCTCGAAGGCCGTCAGCGCGTAGCGCTCGCCGCGGATGGCCGTGTTGACGCCGTCCACGATCTCCTGCCTCGACTGCCCGCCCCATGACTCGGCCACCTCCCACCACTCGGCCGTCAGGTCTTTCTCGTCCGGGATGTGAGTGTTCTTCATGCTCAGGCCGAGGCGGCGCAGGAGGGCCGCCGCGAAGAGGGGCAGGTCTGCCGGGCGGCGCGACGTGAGGAGGTTGCCGTCCTCGACGACGGGCGCGTTCTCGTAACTGGCGCCGGCGTTCTGCATGTCCTTGCGGATGGCGCGGAAGCCTGTGGCCCGCTTGCCGCGCAGCAGGTCGCCCTCGATCAAGACCTGCGGGCCGTGGCAGACGGCGGCGACGAGCTTGCCCTGATTGAAAGCGTCCTGCACGAAGCGGACGGTCTTCATGTTGGTGCGCATCTTGTCGGGGGCCATGCCGCCGGGGATGACGACGGCGTCGAAGTCCGCGGCGCGCGCGTCCGTCGTGGTCGCGTCGGCCTGCACGGAGACCTTCATCTGCTTGCCGGTGTACTTCTCGTTGGTGCGCGAGCCGAGCACGGTCACCTCGGCCCCGGCGCGTTCGAGCGCCGCGCGCGGGATCGCGAACTCGCTGTCCTCGACGTGGTTTTCGATGAGAATCGCCACTTTCTTCGTCTCTGCCATGGTTCTACTCCTTGAAGCTCCTCGGTCGGTGGTTTTCCGAAGAAAAGAGGGCAAGGTTCATGCCAGCACGCGCCGCAGCAAAAGCGCGCCCGCCGAGCAAAAATCGCCCGCAAACCCGTACAGGCCGTGAGTGATTTAAAGACAAAAAGCGGGGGCCCGGCCGTGAGGGCGGGCGGGCAGGCGGGGGGCAAAAGTGAAGAGGGCGAAAGGCAAACTTCAAAAGGCGAAGGCGAAAGGACGAGGCCGCGCCGGCTTTCGTCTCCCGCCTTCGCCTTCCGAATTTTGCCTTTCGCCTTCTCGCCGCCCTCCCTCACGGTCGGGCCTCTATCCCTTTAAACCGCGGGGCGCAACAGGCCGCGGAAGATGCCCTGCACGACGACCTTCGAGGCGTGCAGCCGGATGGGGGCGTGCTGCGAGTTGGCGGGGCGCAGCTCGACCTCCTGACCGAAGCGGTGGAGGCGCTTCAGGGTGGCGCGCGCGCCGTCCACGAGGGCGACGACGATCTCGCCGTCGCGCGCCTCCGTCCGGTTCTCGATGAGCGCGATGTCGCCGTCGCAGATGTGCTCGTCGATCATCGAGTCGCCCGTCACGCGCAGGGCGTAGACGCGGTGCGGCCGCACGCGCCCGAGCAGGAAGCGCGGGACGGCGATGGTCTCGCGGTCTTCGGCCGTGTCGAGGGGGGCGCCGGCCGCGATGCGCCCGAGCAAAGGCACCTCACAGGTCGAGTCCACGTCCACCTCCTCCTGCTGCACGCTCAGGCCGAAGGCGCCGTCGGCGCGCTGGCGCGAGATGAGGCCGCGCCGCTCCAGCGCCTCGATGTGCTTGGCGATGGTCGCCTTCGAAGAGACCCCGAAGTGGCGCGCGATCTGCGCGTACGAAGGCTCGTAGCCGTGGCGCTCGATGAAGCGCACGATGTATTCGAGAATCTCCCGCTGGCGCTGCGTGCGTGGCTGCATAGCTGTGCCGACTCCTTAGCTCACGAGCATCGTCTGTCTTGGCGCGGGGGGGTTGGCCGAACCGAAGGCTGCGCGATTGTAGGGCGAGCCGCCCGGAGCGTCAAGATAAAGCCCCGCAAAACCACGCGGAAACATCAAAAACCACCCCGGAGAGCGCCGTAAAATTTGCACCCCGCGCTAAGTTCAACAAATTGCCCCGACGCTCTTTGCGTTGGCCCAACATTTCTATTGATTTAGGGAGCACCAATTAGTTAATCTCCGCCCGCGTCGCGATAGTCCACCAGCTCTCTTGTCCCAACTTAATCGCGCCGCCCTCAGCAGTAAGACAGACACACGAATCCCGGGCCGCCCGTCCCACCTCTCGCGGCGGCCCGAAAACACACGCACTGGGGCTGACACCCTAGAACAGCGACAGCACGCCCCACGCCGGATTCAGCGCCGCCTCGAACGCTGAATCCGAAGCCACGGCGGTCGTCTGAACATCCCCCCGCGGCTTGGGGAGTCTCCCTCCGGCCGGCGATGCCGGTTGATATGTCGCCGTTCACCGTTGAGGTCGCGGAGGGTGGGCGGAGGCGGCGTAATAATTCGGAGTGTGGGTGTCTCCGGCAAACGCATTCGTAGCGGGAAGGAGAGTCAGCGCGGCTGCGGGGAAGAGGTTCCTTGAGGTTTCACGATGTTCTCCAAAAGGTGAGGCCGCGGGATTTCCGAGTGGCAAGGTAATTCGAGCCTGACCATGCGTAGCGCGGTTGCTCGCGCGCCGGCAGAAGAGAAACGAGGAAAGGGATGAGTGGGACGGGTAGGCCCACCATCCCCGGGCACGCCCGCCTGTAATCCGGGAGGGCTGTGCCACGGGGCCGCCGCGGGAAGGTGGGCCTGCGGCGGCCTTAGATATTAAAAGGGTGACGGGCGTCGGGGAAGAAGCGAGTCGCTTTTAACCCGACGCCCGTCACCCTTTTCCTACTTCACCGAATAGCGGGCGAGGGTGTTGGGGAAGACGATGACGCCGGTGAGGACATCGGCCATCTGCACCTTGTTGCTGCCGGTGAGGAGTTCTTTGGCCTTGATGCCGTAGAGAGCTTCGTTCAGGTTGTTGTCGGGGTTGATGACGGCGCCTTTGAGTTCGAGGCCGGCGAAGAGGCCCTTGCTGCGCGAGTAGGAGAGGATGCCGGCGTCGAGCGTGAGGTTCGTCGTCGCGCTGGCCGCGCGGCCGACGGGGCCGGCCGCCGCGCTCGCCTCGCCGCCCATCTCGAACTTGTCTTCGAGCAGCCCGCGCACCGCGTCCTCGTTCATAAAGAGCAGCACGAAGTCGGTCTTCGACGCGCCGATTTGCAGGCCGATGCTGGCCCCGCCCAGCTTGAAGAAGGCGGGCGCGCTCCAGCCGCCCGTGACGCGGCGGCTGATGAGGCCGCTGCCGCCCCGCCCGCCCACGACGAAGCCGGCCTTCAGGACGCCGGGGAAGACGGCCACGGCCTCGGCACGGTCGAGCAGTTCCTTCGGGATCGAGTTGTCGGGCGCGTCCATGATCTGGTCGAAGACGCGGGCCGCGTCGGCCGCCTTCTTCGAGGCGTCCTTCTGCTGCTTCGGGCTGGCGGACGCTTCGGGGCGCACGGCCCGGCGCTGCCGCTCGGCCTGCGCCGGCGCGGCGGAGGGGAGGGACAGGGCCGCGCACGCGGCCGCGAGGGCAAGCTTGAGGAACGAAAGCTTCATGAAGAATCTCCTTAAAAAGAGGGTGGTCGGTAATCGGGAGGAAGACGTTCGCCGATGAATCTTCATGGCACCAGCTTCGGAGTCGGCGGCGCGGAGCCTGCCGGCCACCGGCCGCCGACTACCGACTACCCGTCCTTTGCCTCCTCGTCCTCTGCCTCACCGAGTAGCGGCTGAGCTGGAGCGGGAGGGCGCGCACGGCCGGGGGGACGGTCGCGTCTTCGAGGCCCGCGACGAGTTCGTTCGCCTTGCGGCCGTAGAAGGCTTCGTTGAGGTCATTGTCCGGCGTGATGGCGACGCCCTTGAGCGAGGCCCCGAGGAAGATGCCCTTGCTGCGCGAGTAGGTCAGGATGCCGGCGTCGAGCGTCGGGTTGGTGCTCGCGCCGACGGCGCGGCCGACCGGGCCGGCCGCGACCTCGACCTCGCCGCCGACCTCGAACTTGTCCTCCATCAGCCCCTTCAGCGCCGCCTCGTTCATAAAGAGCAGCACGTAGTCGGTCTTCGAGCCGCCGATCTGTGCGCCGAAGCTGCCGCCCGTCATGTTGTAGAAGACGGGCGCCGCCCACTGCCGGCGGGGCGTGCGGCGGCTGATGACGCAGTCGCCTTTGCGCCCGCCGACGATGAAGGCGGCCTTCAGGACGCCGGGGCAGACGGCCACGGCCTCGGCCCCCTCGATCAGCTCGCGCGGGATGGCGCGCTCGGGCACGGACATCACCTCGCGGAAGACGCGCGCCGCGTCGTTCGAGTGGCGCGCCGCGTCCTTCGCGCGCTGCGGAGTCCGCCGCGCCTCGGGCTTCGTCTGCGCCGACGCCGCCGCGCCGGCCGCGCACGCCGCCGACGCCAGCGCCAGCAGGCAGACAGTGCGCCGCAGCCGCGAAAAATACATGCTTCCCCTCCTAAGAGATGACGAACGCGGAATGATGAATGCGGAATTAGTGTTCAGTTGTCAGTCAGACAAACATCGATGAATGACGAATGATAACTCGCCTTTCATTCATCATTCATCATCCCGCATTCATCACTCCCCCTCACTGTTTTGACGAGTAGTGCGCGACGATGCGCTCGCGGATTTGCTCGGGCGTGAGCTTGTCTTCCTTCTCCATCTTGTAGGCCATCAGCGCCTCGTCGATGCAGACGGCGCAGTGGGCCGCGTGGTCGTCCACGAAGCAACTGTGGAGGCTCTTGTGGCCGAAGCCCTTGTCGCAGTGGCAGTAGCAGGGCAGCTGCGCGATGGTGCGCGGAATCTGCCGGACGGCCTCGTAGCCGAGCCGCTGCTTGCCCGTGAACTTCTCGGGCGCGAGCGTCGCCGGCAGCAGCTTCAGTTCCGACGCGCTGGTGACGAAGGCGGGCACCTCGCCCGTCACGTCGTGCGTGTGGCCGTGGTCGTCGCGCGTCGCGCCGCCGCGCACGGGCTGATCCGCGGGGGTCGTTTTGGAGGCCGCCTGCCGCTGCGGCTGCGCCGCCGGTTTGCGGGCCGCGCCGTGTTCGTCCGTGGCCGCGCACCCGCAAGTGATGACGCCGACAACGAACGCGGTGAGTATCGCACTACGCCTCATTCATAACTCCTTCCTTGCGCTCCATTATTACAGAAAACCGACGGCGACGGACAAGGGGGGCGGGGTTGTAAAGACCGCGGCCTTCGCCCCCCGCCTTTATCCTTCCGCTCCCCTCACACGTGCCTACCCTTGCGCCACGCGCGGGCGGGCGGCTCGGGCGAGGTCAGGGTGCTGTGCTCGATGAGGCCGCAGATGCTGCCCTCCTCCTCGCCGCGCTCGTCCCACTCCCGCAGCGTACGCGCGAGCTCCGAGCGGTAGCGGCGCAACTCCGACAGGCGGCGGTCGAGTTCTTCGAGCTTGCGCCGCGCCGCCTCGCGGACGTGGCGGCACGGCAGGCGGCCGCCGGCGCTCTCGGCCAGAATCTCCCCGATCTCGTCGAGCGTGAAGCCGACGGCCTGCGCCCGCTTGATGAAGGCGAGGCGTTCGAGCACCTCCTCGTCGTAGACGCGGTAGTTGCCGCCCGTGCGGCGGGGCCGCCCTAACAGGCCGCGCCGCTCGTAGAAGCGCAGCGTCTCGACGCCGACGCCCGAAGCCTTCGCCACCTCGCCGATGCGCAGCCCGCGCCCCGCGGCCCGCGTCTCTAACGCTTTCGACATGCCGACATTGTAACCCCTGAAGCCGGCCGGCGGGAGCGGCGGGCGGGGTGATGACCGAACCGCGGGCGGCGGCGGCGGGGTGCGGGTTTACGTCAACGACGGCGCTGACGTAACGCGTCCCCGCCCGCCCCCGCCCGCGGTTCGGTCGGAAGCCCGCGGCGCCGTCAGTTCGACTCCGCGTTGTGCGGGGCGTCGAGGTAGGCTTCGATGGTCTTGTAAATCTCGTCGTCCATGAAGATGTTGAGCTTCTGGTAGGAGCGCGAGAGTTCTTCGGAGGTCTGGAAGCGGAGCGCGCCGCGGTAGCGCTCGAAGAATTCGAGCAGCGTGGCGCGCAGCAGCGTCAGCTCGCGCACCACCTCCTTCAGCTCGTAGCCCTGCTTCCAGCGCTGGCGGCCGTGCTCGGCGCCCTGCTGGAGCATGCGGCCCCCGGGCTGGTCTTCGGCGAGCGCGCGCCGCAGCTCCTCGACGATCTGCGGGACGTGATCGACGAGCTGGAGGTAGGAGAGCCTCTCGTCGGATTTAACGCGGCGGTCGGCGGTGACCTTCTCGGCCCAGTCGCGCACGATGAGTTCGTGGCCGTTCTGGAGGAGACGACTCAGTTCAGCGGACATCACGGGGGAACCTCTTCTCGACGGATCGGGAGACGGCCGGGCGTTCGGCGGCGGGGAGAAGGCCGCCTTCGGGGGCGCACGGCGGGCGCGAGTATAAGTCAAGCGGGCGCGGCGGGCAACCGATTTGACCGGCGGGCCGGAAGAGTGCGACGATGCGGCGAATCAATCCCCCTTTGGACGCTCTTATCGAAAGGTGAACCGGAGATGGCACAGGAGAACAACCGCGAATTCGTCACGCAGGAGGAGACCGGCGAGGCCGCGCCGGTCGATCAGGTCGAGGGGCGCGTCGAGGCCGAGATGAAGCGCATCGAGGGCAGCGCCCGCGAGGCCGTCGGACAGGGCCTCAACGACGCGCAGGTCGAGCGCAAGGGGCGCGAACTCCGCGAGGAGGGCGAGCGCGAGCGCGAGGAGGAGAGGAAGCAGGGGAGCAGGGGCTAGAGGGCCACGGGCCGGAGACTTGTTAAAGCGAAGGGGTCGTTGACCTGCTCCCCGTCACCGGGAATCGGTCAACGACCCCTTCCTGTTTTTACAAGTCTCTAGCCCCGGCTGTTCAGTCGCCGCTCGCCTTGCCCGTCGCCTCCTCGATGGCGGCGAGCATCATGGCGGGGCTTTTGTCGGGGCTGAAGCCGATGAAGCGCTTGACGATCTTGCCGTCCTTGATGATGAAGGTCTGCGGGATGTTGCCGCGGCCGGCCATCAACTCCTGCGCCACGTCGGCGCGGCCCCAGCCGAGCTTGTAGTTGATCTTGTACTCGCGCGCGAAGTCGCGCACCTTCTCCTCGTCGGTCTGCGGGTTTTCGAGCGTGAGGCCGACGACCTCCACGCCCTTCGGCCCGAACTCCTTGCTGATCTCGACGAGGTGCGGAATCTCGTAGCGGCACGGGCCGCACCAAGTGGCCCAGATGTCGAGCACCAGCACCTTGTCCTTGAAGTCGGCGAGGCGGAACGCCGGGCCGTCGAGCGGCTGAATCTCCGCGTTGAGCGCCTGCTCGGAGATGGGGACGGCGCTGGGCGCGCCCGCCGGCTGCGACTGCGCGGGCTGCGAGCCGCGCTGCTGCGTGATGGTGACGGACGGGCGGCCGGGCGCGTTCGCGTTTGCGTTCGCGCCGGCGTTCGCGTCGCGCGCGGCGTCGTCCGAGGTGCAGCCCGGCGCGCACAGCGCGACGCCGCATAAGACGAGCGCCGCGACCGGCGCCCACGACCGTCCCGGCTTCTCTGTTCTATTCATCGAAATCAAACCTCTTAAAATCATTCCCTTCACCCACAGATGAAACCTTATTCCGCGCCCTTCGCGCAACCCGCGGCGCGTAAAACTTTAGTTTCGAGTTTCAAGTGTCGAGTTCGCGGCTCAAGCTTGAGCTTTAGCATTCAAGTCCGAAATTGCCTTAACTCGAAACTCGTAACCCGAAACTTCATTGCCCGGCGCGCACGAGGCGGAAGCCGAGTTGGGGGCTGCGGAAGTCTCTGGCGACCCAGCGGCGCGAGGTGACGGCGATGGGTTCGTCATCGTCGTCGGCGCGGTTCGCGTAAGAGCCACCGCGGACGACGACCTTGCCGCGGTCTTCGGGGCTGAGCTGCGTGCGGTTGTTGCCTTCGTACGTGCGCGCCTCGGAACTCGTCCACTCCCACGCGTTGCCGAGCATGTCTTCGACGCCCTGCGGCGTCCGCCCCGAGGGGAAAGAGCCGACGGGCCGCAGGCCCCGCCCCGAGAGGTTGGCGCGCCCGTCGGGCCGCCCCGAGCCCCACGGGTAGGTGCGCGTCGGGTCGCCGCCGCGCGCCGCGAACTCCCACTCCTCCTCGGTCGGCAGGCGGTACTCCACGCCGTCGCGCCGCGAGCGCCACGCGGCGAAGGCGACGGCGTCGCGGTGGCTGACGTTGACGACGGGCAACTGCTCCTCGCCCGCGCGCGGCTGGTCGCCGTCCCACACGTCGGGCGGCGGCGGGTGGCCCGTCTCTTTAACGAAGGCGGCGTATTCGGCGTTGGTCACCTCGGTGCGATCCATCCGGAAGGGGCGGACGCTGACGGCGTGCGCGGGCCACTGGTTGTACATCCAGAGCAGGAAGTTGGCGCGCGTGCGCCGGGCCTCGTCGGTGATCTCGGGCACGTCGTCGCGCCCCACGCGGAACGCGCCACCGGAGAGCGCGACCAAGTCGGGGCGCGCCGTCGCGGGCGTCGGCTGCGGGCCGGCCCCGGCGTTGGCGTTCGCGTCCGCGGTGTTGGCGTTCGTCGCCGCGTTGGCGTTGACGTTCGCGTTGACGACGCCGCCGTTATTCACGTCGGCCGCGACGCGGTCTCTGAAAAAGTAGTAGGCCAGCCCGCCCGCCCCGGCGAGCAGGGCCAGCAGCAGGACGACGCCCCCGATGACGAGCGGCAGTTTTGACGAACCGCCGCCCGCGATGTGGGCGGCCACTGATATCGGGGACGCCCCCTCCGGCCGCACTACGGGGTGAGGCGTGGCGGCAGGGAGACGCCGCGCTTCGGCCTCTCTCCGCGCGCGCTCCTCCGCCTCGTGCCGCTCTCGCAACTCGGCCTCGCGTCGCGCGCGCTCTTCGGCCTCGCGCCGGGCCTGCTCCTCGGCCTCGCGCCGCCGGTGCGCCTCTTCCTCCGCGCGGCGGCGGGCCTCTTCCTCGGCGCGCGCCTGCGCTTCCCGTTCGAGGCGGCTGCGCTCCTCGGCGGCGCGGAGGTCTTCGGCGGCGCGCGGGTCTTCGGGGGTCGGAGGCGGCGGGGCGGCCCAGCCGGAGAGAGGCGTGGTGGCCGCGCGGTCGCGGGCGAAGGGCTGCGCGAGCACGGTCTCCTCGGACTCGTGCGGGGCGGTGTCGGCGGCCCCGGCGGGCGGCGCGGCGGCGGGCAGCAGATCGGTGGGCGCCTCTTCGGCGGAGGGCGGCGTGGTGGCGCGGCCCGCGGCGTCCGGCCCCGCGCCGGGCGCGATCACGCCGGGGACGGTCTTGAGCGCTTCGAGGTCGGCCGGCTGGTGCGCGGTCGCGAAGCCCGGCGGCGCGGACGGCGACGCCGCGCCGGCCGGCGTGATCGGGATGGTGTTGACCGACGGCGCGCCGTTCGGGCCGCCGACCGCGGCGCGCAGCTCGCCCATGAACTCCTCGACCGTCTGGGGGCGCCGCGCCGGGTCTTTTTCGAGCGCGTGGCAGACGGCGCGCTCGACCGCGGCCGGCACCTCGATGCCGCGCTCGCTCAGAGGGACGGGCGGCAGCGTGAGGTGCTTGTTCATGATGACCGGGATGCTCGCGCCGCGGAACGGCACCTCGCCAGCGAGCATCTGGTAGAGGATGACGCCCAAGCTGTAGATGTCGGCGCGCACGTCTATGTCGTCGTCCGACCACTGCTCGGGGGCCATGTAGAAGGGCGACCCCATCATGCCCTGCGTCTGCGCGGCGACGAACGAGCCGAGCAGCTCGCCCGACTTGATCTTCGCCAGCCCGAAGTCCAAGACCTTGACGCCCTCCTGCGGCGGCAGGTCGGGGCGGATGAGGATGTTGAGGGGCTTGAGGTCGCGGTGGACGATGCCGAGGCGGTGCGCGGCCGAGACGCCGGCGCAGACCGCGAGCATCAGCTCGACCGCGCGGGCCGTCGGCAGTCGCTTCTCGGCCGCGAGCAGGTCGTGGAGCGAGAAGCCCTCGACGAACTCCATGACGAGGAAGGGCGTGGTGCCGTTGATGATGCCGTAGTCGGTGACGTTGATGGTGTTGGGGTGGCGGATGGCGGCGGCGGCCATCGCCTCCTGCCGGAAGCGCGTGGTCAGAGAGGGGTCATTGCCGACGAGGTCGGGGAGGATGACCTTGACGGCGTGCGCCGTCTTGAGGAAGACGTGGCGGGCCTTGAAGACCATCCCCATGCCGCCCTGCCCGAGCTTCTTCTCCAGCTGGTAGCGGCCGTCGAGGACGGGTTCGCCGTGGATGGAGAATTTCAGAAGGTCACCGTCGCTCGGACAGTGGTTGAGTTGGTCTGAGAAGCAGCGGTGACAGGCCGGACACTCTTTCATGTGATGGGTTCGGCGACGCGCGCACTGACCATGCTCGGCGAAAAGGACTCGACCCCGCGGGAACGTCGCGCCGAAAATTCTAACAAAGGCAGAGGCCGGAGGCTAGAGACTAGCGGCTTGTCGAAGAGGGCGCCGGGCGCAGGGCGCCGCGCGCCGGGGGAGACAGGCTCTTAACCCGGCGCGCGGCGCCCTGCGCCCG
>Ga0196978_1000140_pt1 | contig 36778 bp, 30 predicted proteins | sample S3v_2013CmetaG_FD_155491 | JGI IMG/M metagenome (GOLD analysis project Ga0196978, IMG submission 155491) | Soil microbial communities from Anza Borrego desert, Southern California, United States - S3+v_20-13C | ecosystem: Environmental > Terrestrial > Soil > Desert | place: USA: California... | reverse complement strand
CAAGCGCCTGGCCGCCTTCCTGGAAAACGTTTTCAGCGAGCCGCCGCCTGTGGTTCGACCGCGGAGGTTCCTCGCGACCGGACCGTGCGGACGATGAGACTCAGCGCGTAAGCGCCGCGCGCGTGCTCCGGTTCGCCGTGGTCTTCAGCATCTTCGCGAGATAGATCCCCGTCGGGCTGTCCTTCACTCTCGCCACATCCTCGGGTGTCCCCCTGGCGATGATCTTTCCGCCGCCATCGCCGCCTTCGGGTCCGAGGTCGATCACGTGATCGGCGGTCTTGATGACGTCGAGGTTGTGCTCGATCACTACGACCGTGTTGCCACGATCGACGAGGCCGTGCATCAGGTGCAGCAACTTGGCCACGTCGTCGAAGTGCAGTCCGGTGGTCGGCTCGTCGAGGATGTACAGCGTCTTGCCGGTCGCGCGCTTGGCCAGCTCTTTCGCGAGCTTCACGCGCTGCGCTTCACCGCCGGATAGTGTCGTCGAGGACTGGCCGAGCGTGATGTAGCCCAGGCCGACCTCGTCGAGCGTGCGCAGGATGTTGGCGATGCGCGGGATGTTGCGGAACACGTCCAGCGCCTGCTCGACGGTCATGTCCAGGATCTCCGCGATCGAGTAGCCCTTGTACTTCACCTCGAGCGTCTCGCGGTTGTAGCGCTTGCCGCCGCACACGTCGCACTTCACGTAAATGTCCGGCATGAAGTGCATCTCGATCTTGATCTGCCCGTCGCCCTTGCACGCTTCGCAACGGCCACCCTTCACGTTGAACGAAAACCGTCCCGGCCCGTATCCGCGCATGCGCGCCTCGGGTGTTTGCGCCATGAGGCCGCGAATCTCGCCGAAGAGCTGCGTGTACGTCGCCGGATTCGAGCGCGGCGTGCGGCCGATCGGCGACTGATCGATGTCGATGACCTTGTCGATCAGCTCGAGGCCGTCGATGCGATCGTGCTCGCCCGGCGTGTCCGCCGCATCGTAGAAATGCCGCGAGAGCGCCTTGTAAAGAATGTCGTTCACGAGCGTCGACTTGCCGGAGCCGCTCACGCCGGTGACGGCGATGAACACGCCCAGCGGGATCTCGACGTCGAGGTTCTTGAGATTGTTCTGCCGCGCGCCGCGAATCACGAGTTTGTTCTCAATGCCCAGCTTCGCAATCGGTCTCCGCACTTCCGGCACTTCGATACGCAACTCGCCGCGCAGGTACTTCGAGGTAAGTGAGCTCGGGAACGTGCGGATCTGATCGAGCGTGCCTTCGGCGACGATGTGTCCACCGTGGACGCCGGCGCGTGGGCCGAGGTCGATGATGTGATCGGCGGTCTCGATCGTTTCCTCGTCGTGTTCGACGACGATGACGGTGTTGCCGAGGTCGCGGAGCTCGACGAGCGATTCGATGAGCTTGCGGTTGTCGCGCTGATGTAAGCCGATGGACGGCTCATCGAGCACGTACAGCACGCCCATCAGCTTCGAGCCGATCTGCGTGGCCAGGCGAATGCGCTGTCCTTCGCCGCCGGAAAGTGAAGCGGCGTTGCGATCCAGCGTGAGGTAGCCGACGCCGACGGTGTTGAGAAACCCGAGGCGGTCGCGGACTTCCTTGAGGATCTTGCCGGCGATTGCTTCTTCGCGCGTGCTCAGCTCGATCTCGGCGAAGAACTCGACCGCGTCGCGGAGCTGCTGCGCGACGATGCGATCGATGGTGCGACCGGCAACCGTGACGCTGAGCGCTTCGGGCTTGAGGCGGCGGCCATCGCACTCCGGGCACTTCGTCGGAGTCATGTAGCGCTCGATCTCCTCGCGCACGTCCTCCGATTCCGATTCCTTGTAACGGCGCTGCAGCATCGGAACGATGCCTTCGTACGTGCCGTTGTACGAGTACGCGCTCTCGCCGCCCTGGAACTCGAAGCGGATCTTGTCCTCAGAGCCGTAGAGGATGCAGTTGCGCGCCTTCTCCGGGAGCTTCTCCCACGGCGTCGTCATCTTGAACTTGTAGTGCGAGGCCACGGTGCCGATCTGGCGGAAGCGCCAGTTGTCGGAGCCTTCCTTCCAGAGCGCGATCGCGCCGTCGTTGATGGAGAGGCGTGGGTCGGGGATGATCTTGCGCTCGTCGATCTCGAGCAGCATGCCCAGGCCGGAGCAACGCGAGCACGCGCCGTACGGCGAGTTGAAGGAGAAGAGCCGCGGCGTGATCTCGCCGATGGAGACACCGCAGTCGGGGCATGCGTAGTTCTGCGACATCAGCTCTTCGCGCTTGTCGCTTTGATAGAGGATCTTGACGAGGCCCTTGGTGACGCGCGCCGCGGTCTCGAGCGAGTCGGCCAGGCGCTGCGCGATCCCTTCCTTGACGACCATGCGGTCGATGCGGATGTCGATGGTGTGTTTCTTCTGCTTGTCGAGGTTGGGTGGATTGGCGAGCTCGACTTCCTCGCCGTCCACGATGGCGTGAGTGAAGCCTTCCTTCACCATCTGCAGCATCTGCTTGCGGTACTCGCCCTTCTTTCCTCGAATGTACGGCGCGAGAATCGTGAACTTCGTGCCGGCGGGATTGGTCAGCAGCTTGTCGACCATCTGCTGAATCGTCTGCGGACGGATTTCCTGGCCGCAGTTGGTGCAGTGCGGCACGCCGATGGAGGCGAAAAGCAGGCGGAGGTAGTCGTAGATCTCGGTGACGGTCCCGACCGTGGAGCGCGGGTTGCGCGACGTGGTGCGCTGTTCGATGGAAATCGCAGGCGAGAGCCCTTCGATCGAGTCGACGTCGGGCTTCTCCATCTGCTCGAGAAACTGCCGGGCATATGCGGAGAGAGACTCGACATAACGCCGCTGGCCTTCCGCGAAGATCGTGTCGAACGCGAGCGAAGACTTGCCCGAGCCGGACACGCCGGTGATGACGACGAACTTGTTGCGCGGGACGACGACGTCGATGTTTTTGAGGTTGTGCTCGCGTGCGCCGCGAATGACGATGGAGTCCATGGTCGAAGGCTCCATTTAACTGCGATCGGGGGTTGGGTGTTCCCGTTCTACGAGTCGTGGGGGAAGTCGCAGAGTCGTGGAGTCGCAGAGTCGTGGAGTCTCAGAGTCTCAGAGTCTCAGAGTCTCAGAGTCTCAGAGGGTCGGCCTCACGGGCAGCGCCTGAAGGATACCCTCTGCGACTCTAAGACTCTGAGACTCTGCGACTATCTCGGCGGCACCTGCACCCGAATCGGCTCGAACTTCGCGCCCGGCCCAAAGTGCCTCGCCAGGTACTCCACGATGGGCATCTTTTTCTCCGGCGGGACGACCGCGCCCCAGCGCATCATCTTTTCCACGGTCGCGGTCCATTGCTTCTGGTTGAGGCGCTGCTGCACGAGGATGTCGGCGGAGTGGCAGGCGTAGCAGGCGGCCTCGACGTCCACTTTTGCTTTCCCGGGCGGCAGCTCCTTGAACTTCGTGCCCGGCATCGGCAGGGATGCGGCGAGGATGAGCACGAGCAGCGCTTTCACGCCGTGACCTCGATCGTCGCGGAATGCCACGCGTTGTAGAGATAGCCGGACTGGTTCCAGACGCTCACGCGCGGTTGGGTCACACCGCGCGAATCGGTCGCGCGCACGAAGAGTTGATGCACGCCCTTGCGCGACGACTTCCAGCGGTAGGACCAGAGGCGCCACGCGTGCGGCGCATGGCGCGTGTCGAGCGTCGCCGCCCGGAACGTCTTGCCGCCGTCGTCGCGGAGCTCGACCCTGGCGATGCCAGGCGCGCCGGAGAAGGCGAAGCCGCGGATATCGGCGACCGCGCCGAGCTTCATCCGCTTCGGCGCGGTGGTGATGTTGGACTTCACGGCCATCTCGGTGAGCGGCCGCATCTCCTCCGGCTTGAACGTCACACCGGGCTCGCCGGGCTGGATCGGCCAGCGATATGCGGTGTCCATGTAGAAGCCGGTCTGCGGTTTCCCGGCGGCGGTGAGGCGCACCAGCCATTTCATCCAGTGATCGCCGGCCCATCCCGGCACGACCATCCGCAGCGGCGCGCCGTGCTCCGGCGGCAGCGGCTTGCCGTTCATCTCGTACGCGAGGATGCAGTCGTCGAGTGCCTTCTCGAGCTCGATGCTGCGATGAAACGGGGGCACTTTGCCCGGAGGGTCGTCGCTGCCGAACATGTGCAGATGCTTCGCGGCATCACGGACACCCGCGCGCGCGAGCACGTCGCGCACGCGCACTCCGCTCCACCGCGCGTTGCCGACCGCACCGTAGTTCCACTGCACTCCGGGTACGGCCGGCGATTGCAGCGCGCGTCCGTTGCCCGCGCACTGCAGCACGCACGTCGCCTCGGCGCGCGGCATCGTCTTCAGCTCCGCGAGCGAGAGCTTCCGCGGCGTACGCACGTCGCCATCGACGACGAGCTTCCACGTCTTCGGGTCCGGCATGCGCGCGATCCAGTGGCTGCGCACGAAGAACAGCTCGTTCGGCGTGAGGTAATCGGTCAGCGACTCGAGCGGCGTCTCGACGTTCAGCGGATAGCCGTTCATCTGCAGCAGATGCGAAGTGAACGGAGCGATGGCCGCGAGGCGGAGGAACGCGCGCCGGTCGAATTGCATGCGCCGTATCTTAGTGCCGCAGCGTCTAAGACTTCCCCGGCGCCATAGAATCGCGCCCTTGGCACTCGCGCTCTACGTCGCAACCACCCTGGCGATCCTCGTGGCCTGGGATCGCTGCATCGCGCGCGTGCCGCGCGCGATCGCACTTGTCCTGGTGCTGATGCCGCTGCTCTTCCTCGGCCGCGCGTTGCTCACCAACAAGACTGCGGCTCCGGCGGACATGCCGTTCATGGCCGAGCCGCTGAGATCGTACGCGAGCGACTTCGGCGTGCGCGTTCCCGATGGCGGACTCTCCGACCTGCACTGCCAGATCATTCCGTGGCAGCGCGCCGTGCGGCACTCGCTCGCGAACGGCCAGTGGCCGCTTTGGAATCCCTTCATCCTCTCCGGCGACATCCTCGCGGCGGCGGCACAGCCGGCGGTGTATGACCCGTTCCACTGGATCGGGATGCTGATCCCCCTCGTTGACGCATTCACGTTCTCCACCGCGCTCACGTTTTTCTTCGCGGGCTTCTTCGCATGGGCATTCGCGCGCGCCAATGGGATCAGCGACATCGCCGCGCTCGTCGTGGCTGCAGGATTCATGTTCTGCGGCATGCTCGCGTTCTTCGCCGGCTGGCCCCTCGGCCGCGCGTGGTCGTACCTGCCGCTCGTACTGTTCGCGGCACGACGCATCGTGTACGAAGAAAAATTCGGGCTGCTCGCGCTCGCGTTCGTGCTGGTGATCGCGGCCGGCCATCCCGAGTCCGTGCTGCACATCGTCGCGGTCGGTGCCGTGTACGGCGCATTCGAATGGACGCGCGTGCGCAAAGTGCGGCCGCTGCTGCTGGCGCTCGCGGCCGGCATCACCGCGTTGCTCCTCACGGCCGTCTATCTGCTGCCGTTCTTCGAGGCGGTGCCGCAGTCGCTGGAGTCGTTCATCCGCGAGGAGATGTACGCGACGCAGAGCTATGACGTGCTCGCGAAACCCGACGTGCGCATGGACCGCATCCGGCGCACGTTCGTCCCATACTTTCGCGGCACCGAGCCGCTGACCGCGCGCGTCGGCCCGATCGTGTTGGCGCTTGCGATGATCGGCCTGATCGTGCGCTGGCGTCATGGCGAGACCTGGTTCTTCGCGCTGCTCGCGGCGGTGTGTTTCTTCGCGACCTGGGGCATGTGGCCGGTTGCCCACGCCCTGCACGAGCTGCCGCTGTTCGAGATCGCCATCAACGAGCGCCTCGCGTTCGCCGCGGCGTTGGCGGTAGCGATGCTGGCGGGGTTCGGCGTGGATGCGACCGGGGGCCTCCGGCGGCCCCTGGTCGTCCCCCTCGCGATCCTCGCGCTCGTGCTCGCGCAGCGTGTCCACGAAGACGGCTCGTTCTACGCGGCACATCCGCGCGAAACGTTCTTTCCACGCATCCCGCTCATCGCCGCCGTCCCGCGCGACGCGCGCACGATCGGTCTCGGCTTCACCTTCACGGGCAACAACCCCACGATGTATGGACTCGAAGACGCGCGCGGCTATCAGGCCATGACCAACCGCCGCTACTACGAGACGTACGTGCTCTGGTCGCACTACCAGACGGCCTGGTACAACCGCGTCGACGATCTTTCGCTCCCGTTCCTCTCCTTTCTCAATGTCGGCTATGCAATCGGTCAGGGCGATCCGCCCGAAGGGTGGCGCGTGCTCAAAGAAGAGCGCGGCACGCGCCTCTACGAAAACCTGCGCCATCTCCCGCGCGCGTTCGTGCCGCGGCGCATCCGTTACGAGCGCGAAGGGAAAGCGACGCTCGCGGGGATGCAGCACGCGACCGATTTCGGCCACCTGGCCTGGATCGAGGCTCCCGAATACGAGCCGCACGAGATCGACAACGGCACTGGACACGTGACGCTGCGCCGCACGGGCCTTGCGTATGAGCTCGACGCGTCGATGGAACGCGACGGCTGGGTGGTCGTCTCCGCCACCGCGTGGAAAGGATGGCGCGCGCGCGTCGATGGCAAGCGCATCGAGTCTCGCTTCGCCAACCACGCCTTCCTCGGCATCTTCGTGCCCCGCGGCACGCATCGCGTCACGCTCGACTACATGCCGCGGTCCTTCACGCGCGGCCGCAACATCTCGCTGCTGACTCTCGCCGTGATCGCAATCGCGTTCTTCGGTAGGATCGCGCGCGCATGCCGGCCATCCTCCTCTACGTTCCCGTCGCGATCGCGCTGATCGCGCTCTGGCACCGGTACATTCAGCCGATCCGCACGTTCGCGGCGATCGTGCTCATCCTGCTGCCGCTCTGTTTCGCCGGACGCGCGCTGCTGACCGGCCGCGTCTACGGGCCGATCGATCTGCCGTACATGTCCGAGCCGCTGCTCGACTACGTGAACGAGTACGGTCTCGAGCGCATCCCGCCCGGAAAGGCGAAGGTTCACAACGCCACACTGTCCGATCTGTACATGCAGATCATCCCGTGGCGCACGGCGGTGCGCGCATCGCTCGCGCGCGGCGAGTGGCCGTTGTGGAATCCATACATGCTGTGCGGAACGATGCTCGCGGCGAACATGCAGTCGGCGCCGTACGATCCGCTCAACGTCGTCGCGCTGCTGTTGAGCGAAGCGCAGGCCATCACGTTCAGCGCGGCGATGACGCTCTTCCTGGCCGGGCTTTTGACGTTCGCGTTCGCGCGATTGCACGGTCTCAATGACGTCGCGTCGCTGATCGGCGCCGCCGCGTACATGTTCAGCGCGACCGTCGCGTTCTTCGTCGGCTGGCCGCTCGGACGAACGTGGGCGCTCTACCCGCTCGTGCTCATCGGCGTGCGGCTGGTGGTGCGCGAGACGTCACTGCGGTCGGCGGTGGTGCTCACGAGCGGCTTCGTGCTGGTGATCGTGGCCGGCCATCCCGAGTCCATCCTGCACGTCGTGACGGTCGGCGCGATCTACGGCGTTTACGAGCTCGCGATCACGCGGCGCTTCAAAGCGATCGGCGTTGCCGCGATCTGCGGCGTGATCGCACTGGCGCTCACCGCCATCGCGCTGATGCCGTTCTGGGAAGCTGCGCAGCAGACGTCCGAGTACTACATCCGCCACGAATTCTTCAAGAAGACGAAACTGCCGTACGGCGAAAAGGAAGTGGTCAAGCGCGTCGGACTTTCGGCGCTGGCGTGGTACGGCGGCCAGGCGGAGCACGACAGTTGGTCGCCGGACTGGGAGCCGACCAGTCTGCGCACGGGCGGCATCGTGCTCGCGCTCGCACTGTCGGCGCTGGTGCTTGCGCCGCGGCGCCGCGAGACGTGGTTCTTCTTCGGCGTGGCCGTGATCTGCGGCTGGGTGGGGATGAACGCCTGGCCGCTCGCGCACTGGCTGCACCGCGTGCCGCTGTTCGACATCACCATCAACGATCGCATGACGTATCCCGCGCTCTTCGCGCTGGCGATGCTCGCGGCCATCGCCGCGGACGCATGGCCAACAGCCCGTCGACGGGGTGAGAGCCCGTCGCTCCGGTGGGGGGCGACCCTCGCGGTGTTTCTCGCCGTCGCGGGCGCGCTCGCGATTTTCAGCGTCAACGTGTACGACAGCCGCATCGCGCTCGGCGTGAAACCGGAGTTGATCAAGACACTCTCATTCGCGCTGTTCGTGCCGCTGACCATCGTCATCATCCTGCTCGCACTACGCACGCCCGCGCGCATCGCACTTCCGCTCGTCCTCGGCCTGGTGCTGCTCGAGCGCACCGTCGAAGATGGCAACATCTATCCGTCGCTGCCGGAGCGGATGTTCTATCCGCCGACGCCGATCCTCCAGTACATGCAGAACGACAAGGGCGAGCCGTTCCGCATGGGCGCGCTGCACTTCATGTTTCTGCCCGATGCGGCCGCGCTCTACGGACTGGAAGACGTTCGCGGCTACGAAGCGATGACGTTCCTCCGCCTCGCCGAGACCTACTCGTTCTGGAGCGCCTACCAGGTGGCCGCGTCGAACGCGCTGCCTGACAAGAGCCGGCCGATGCTCTCGTTTCTCAACATGAAGTACATCATCGGACTGCCTGCCGAGCAGCCGGACGAGCAGTGGAAAGTCGTGCTCGACGATCGCAACGCGCGGCTGCTGGAAAACACGCGCGTGCTGCCGCGGGTCTTTCTCCCGCGCCGCATCCGCTACGAGCAACAGAAGGAACACATCATCTTCGGCATGTCGCAGAACACGGACTTTGCGGACGTCGCGTGGATTGCGGCTCCCGAATATCCGCCGCACGAGATCGTGAACGGACGCGGCACGCTGAAGACGCGCCGCGATGGCCGGACGTGGCACATCACGGCAGACATGGTGGACGAAGGTTGGATCGTGCTCTCCGAGAACGCGTGGAAAGGCTGGCGCGCGTACGTCGACGGCAAACGCGTCAACACGCAGTACGCGAACCACGCTTTCCTCGGCGTCTTCGTCCCGAAAGGACAGCACGAAGTGCGGGTGACGTTTCAGCCCGAGACCTTCACGCGCGGCCGCGCCATCACGTTGCTCACGATTGCGGGATTGATCGCGTTCTTCGTGCTACGACGGCGCGACCGCGCCAAGCAGCCAGGCGCCGTAAGCGTCTGACGTGCCCTCGATCGGCAGCACCACGAACTCCGGGACGTCGTATGGATGACGACTGAAGAGCTCCTCGCGCAACGCGTCGACCTGGTCGTCCACCGTCTTGATGACGAGCAACTGCTCGCCGTCAGTAGCGACGCGCCCTTCCCAGCGATAGACCGACTGAATGCGGTCGATGATGTTCACGCACGCGGCGAGCTTCGCTTCGACGAGTGCGTGCGCGAGCGCGCGAGCGTCAAAGTCCGCGCCGACCGTCGTCAGCACGACAACCGGTTTCATTGGCCGCGGATCGTGCCGATCACGAACGCCGCAGCCTCACGCGCCGCTGCGCGAGCGACCTTGCGCTCCTGCGCCCGCTCGAACGGCAACCCGATCACCGCGTAGAACACGCCACCGCCGATACCGACCGAGGTCGGCATCCACGAAGACTTTTTCTTGGCGAGATTCTCGCTGGCGATGAGCTCCATCGTCTCCGCGTCGTACAGGCGAACTTCGACGTGCATGCTCGAAGTCACGCGTCCGATGCCGACGTCCGCGTGCCGGCCACCCACGCCGACGACTGCACTGTCGTACGTCGATGGCTGCGCGCTTGCGAACTCGACGAAGTAGTCGGCGTACACGGCGCCGTCATCCATCACTTCTTCGTAAGTCCGCTCCGCGTCGAACGCGTCGTAGCCGCGCTGGCGCAATTCGCGGCGGAGTGCGTCGGCCATTGCACTCTGAATTTCGTGCGGTCCGCGCAGCACCGCGATGCGCTCCGCGCGTCGCGTGGAATCGAAGGCGAAAGCAGTGGTCGCGGTGAGCGTGAGGCAAAGCGTCGCGAGCAGGCGTTTCATGCGGATTAGTCTACGACTATCCTAGGGTCGTGTTGAAGAGGGTCCTGCTCATCCTCGGAGCCATGCTGGCCGCATGGCTGGCATACGAGCTCATCATTTTCCCCGACGTCGCCGTCCTCGCCAAAGAGCGCCCGAAGACGACCGCGTTCATGGAGCAGCGTAAGAAGCAGCTCCGCAAGGCGGGCAAGAGCGACGAGTTGAAGTGGCAGTGGGTGTCGTACGGGAACATCTCGCCGAATCTGCGACGCGGAGTGCTGGTGGCCGAGGACAACTCGTTCTACGAGCATGACGGAGTGGATGTGGAGGGGATGAAGGAAGCGTTCGAGCGCAACTGGAAACGGCGCAAGCTCACGCACGGCGGCTCGACGATCACGCAGCAGCTCGCGAAGAATCTTTATCTTTCGCCGTCGCGCAATCCGCTGCGCAAAGTGCGCGAGTACTTCATCGCTCGCTCGCTCGAAAAACATCTCACCAAGAAACGCATCCTGGAGATTTACCTGAACGTGGTCGAAATGGGAGAGCGCGTCTACGGGGCGGAAGCGGCGTCGCGCCACTACTTCGGCAAGTCGGCGTCCGCACTCACGGCGCGTGAGGCGGCGCTGCTCGCGGGCTGTCTGCCGAATCCGCGCGTGATGAGTCCGGGCAATCCGAACAGACGGCTGCGCGCGCGGCAGCGGATGATCCTCTCGCGCATGCGGCGCTGGGGCGTGCTGCTCGAGCGCGACGTGTTGACCGAGAAGAAGCCAGCCGTCGAAACGACCACCGCAACGTCGACGACTGACACCGCGGCCACCGCACCCGTCACTGATCCCGACATGCCGCCGGAAACGGAGACCGAGACGGAGACGAGCACGGACACCGCGCCGCCGCAAACCGATACGACGGCGACCGAGCCGCCTGGAGCGACGGGCTCTCAGCCCGTCGACGACCCGGCCGAGCCACCGCCCGCGACCACGACCACCTGAAAGGAATCCGCATGGAACAACACATCAAAGTCGTCTCGGTCCTGTTCATCATCCTGGGCATCCTCGGCATCGTCGTCGCGGTCGCGTTTCTGGTGCTTGGCGCGGGCACCGCGGCCACGATCCTGGCGCAGGACGACAGCAATGAAGCACGCGTCGGCGCGGCGTGGGCCGGCGGCTGCATCACGTTCGTCGCGGCGCTGTTCGGCATCATGTCGATCCCGAGCATCATCGCGGGATGGGGGCTCTCGCAGAAGAAATCGTGGGCGCGAATCCTCACCATCATTCTGGCGATTCTCAGCCTGCCGCAGTTTCCTGTCGGCACGGCCATCGGCGTCTACGCGCTGGTGATCATGTTCAACGACGAGTCGAAGCGGATTCTGGCGGAATGAGCTTTCCTGCGGCCGAGCTCGCCATCGCGTATTTCGTACAGCGCAAACCACTTCGTCTTTCGCCGACAGAAGTGGTCCGCGTTTTGCCCTTGGCGGCTCCCGTGGTGAAACGAAATAACTTCCGAATCATCTGTGACTGCCAGCGTCACAAACGCGGGGGGCGCACGCTGTGGCGCCGCTCCCTCCGCGTCGCGTCGAGAGCCGCGGCCGTGCTGGTGAGCATCCCCATCGCCTTCGCCGCGATGGAGATTCCGACCGAAACGCTCAACTTCAACGTCGTCGGCGCCAAACCCGCCATGTTGCGTCCCGCGCAAAACGCGATGCACAGCCAGACGCTGCCGATGTTCACCACACGCGCGGTGCGCGAACAGTTCCTCGAGCCGAATCCGACCGCGCGCTCGCTCACCGTGGACATGTTCAAGGAAGCGTGGTTCCGCGAGCACATCCCGTACGGCGCGATCATCTTCCGCGAGGCGCGGCGCAACGACCTTCCACCGGAGCTCGTCGCGGCGATGGTGCATACCGAATCCGACTTCCGCAGCACGCTCGTGTCGCAGAAGCGCGCGCAGGGACTGATGCAGATCGTCCCTGACACCGCGCGCCTCCTCGGCATCCGCGACCCGTTCGATCCGGAGCAGAACATCGCCGCCGGCACGAAGTACTTCCGCTACCTGCTGAACCGCTTCGAGAGCGAAACGATGGCGCTCGCGGCGTACAACGCGGGCGAAGGCAATGTCGAGCGCTTCGGCGGCATCCCGCCGTTCCCCGAGACGCAGAAGTACATCGTGAAAGTGAACCGCCGCACCGATCGCTATCGCCAGCGCGTCCACAACACGTACCTGGCCACGATGCGCGTGCATCGCGAAGCACTGCAATAGCCCCCTGGAGCGAGGGGTTCTCAGCCCGTCCAAACGCTCACCGGCGGGCTAAGAGCCGCCGCTCCAGATCGGCTAAAATCGGCGCGCATGTCCAAAGGTGAAGAGCGGCGCGAGTTCCAGCGCCTGCGCCTCGACACTCCTCTCGCCGGCACTTACGACGACATCCCCGTCACCATCGTCGAAGCCGGAGTCCTCGGCGCGCGCGTGCAGCACCTGCAGCCGCTGCCGGAAGGGCGGGCCGATCTTCGATTTACGTACGAAGGAAATGAGATCGCGATGCGCTGCGAGGTCGCACGCTCGATCGAAGGCTCATCGGGATTGCGCTTTATCGCCGCGGTCGGCGATTCCGGCGATCGTCTGCGCGCGATGCTCAGCAAACTCGTCGTGCATGCGATCGAACATCGCTACGACTCCTCCGCGACGCGCCTGCGCATCCGCCACGGCGTCGACGGCGACAAGACCGTGCGCGGCGTCGATGCGCAGTTCCTCTCGTTCCGCCTCGACAACGGGCAGTGGCGCCGCCGTCACGTCTTCCTTCCCGAGCAGCCACCGGCCGGATTCACCGTCGCGCGCGCCGAGGACACGCAGGAGATGCAACGGCTCTGTACCGTCTACGAAGCGTCGGACGATGAAGGGCGCCGCCTGATCCGCCTGTTCGCGGAGCTCAGCGTCAGCGACGCGCTGCAGATCCCGCCGCGGACGTAACAGCCTGGAGCGACGGGCTCTCAGCCCGTCGAGTCGCGTCGAGCGGCAGCGTGAAGTAGAACTGCGTGCCGCGTCCCGGCTCGCTCTCCACCCAGATCCGCCCGCCGTGCGCCTCGACGATGCCTTTCGCGATCGGAAGTCCGAGGCCGGCGCCCATGCGCTCGGTGCGTTTGGCTTGCCAGTACGGACTGAAGATGTCGGAGAGGTTTTCCTGCGGGATGCCCGGTCCCGTGTCGACGACGCTGAACAGCACTTCACCCTCGTGCGGCTTCGCGGAGACGCTGATCCGTCCGCCGGGCGGCGTGAACTTCAACGAGTTGCCGATCAGGTTCGACATCACCTGCATGATGCGATGTCGGTCGGCGCGCACCGGCGGAAGCGTATCGTCCGCGTCGTACGCGATGGTCACCTTCGCGACTGTCGCCTGCGCGCGGAAGAGCTCCTCCGCTTCCTGCAGCAACTCGCTGGCGTGCACGGTCTCAGGATCGATCGGCAAACGCTTGCCGCCTTCGAGACGCGTGACGTCCAGCAGGTCGGCGATGAGGCGGCTCATCCGCTTCGCAGACACTTCGATCGTGTCGATCTGTTCGCGATCATCCTCGGACAACGTACCCGACATCTGCAGCAATGAGGCGCCGAGGCTGACGGCGCTGAGGGGATTGCGGAGATCGTGCGAGACGATGGCCAGCACTTCCTCGCGGGCGCGCACGGCCTGCTGTGATTCGAGATAGAGACGTGCGTTGTCGATTGCCAGCGACGCGCGGCGCGCGAGCTCGCCGAAGAGCGGGAGATCGGTGGTCGTGAACGGATTCGCTTCCGTCGAAACGCACGCCGCGATGCCGATGGTCTGACCGCGGCTGACCAGCGGCAGAAAGATCATCGTGCGATTGCCGCCATCCGCCTGACCGGTGACGTAGGGATAGAGACCGGACGATGCGCCGACCAGGGCGGGCTCGCCCGACTGCATGATGCGCACGAGTGCTTCGGGCACTTCGTGGCGCATGGTGCCGATGTCGCTCGCGTACGTCTCCTCGTCTTCAGGATTGCGATGCGCGAGCGCGACGCGACGCAGCGTGCCGTCGCTCTCGGCGATGTCGACCACGGACATCTCCGCGAGGTTCGGCACGATGAGACGCGCCAGCGCGGCGATGGTCTGCTGATATTCGAGCGATGCGGCGAGCTCCTGTCCGGCGGCGGCGAGAAACGCGGCCCTGCGCTCTTCGCGTTCCGCGGCCTCACGCGCGCGTTGCGCCTCATTCGTTTCCCGCTCCGCTTCGAGCCTGCGCTTCATGGCTTCGCGCGCGAGCAGACGCATCTGCCGTCCCAGTCCTGCGACGAGCAGCGCCGACGTGAGCGCGAGCAGCGTCAGCACGATCGTGAGCCGGTTGTTGATCTTCTGCGTGTTCTCGATTTCCTGCAGGCGCGATTCGATCGCGGACTGCAGTTCGGTCTCGAGCTCGGACGCGGCGACGAGCGAGCGCTCGTACGCGGGGTGGCTCTCGAAGATGCGCGCGAGGAACACTTCCGCCGGTAGTTGCCGCACCATGAACTCGCCGTTCCGCACGCCCGAGTGCCACTGGCTGGTGTGCATGAACAGGCCACCGAGATTTTTCTCGAGACCTTCATCAAGCCTCGGCAACAGCGCGAGCAGCTTCTGGCGGTTCTGCTCCTCGCGGTTTACGCGCGCGAAATACTCGCGGCGGTATTGCGAATGCTGTGTGACCTGGAACGCGATGATGTTGTCGACCTCGCCGGAGAGATCCGTCTGGATCGCGTTCGCCGCCTGCCGTGCGGGCTCGGCAATGCTCTCGATCTCGTTCCGCATTTTCGTCATCTTGTTCGAGACGACGAGCGGCAGGATCGACAGCGATAGCAGGGACACGATGATGAAGACGACCGGAACGATCGTCGTCCACGTGCTTTCCGGCCCGACGCGCCAGATGCTGCGCCGTTCGATGAGTCCTCTGGGCGTCAACCCGGCAGTTTTACGCAAAAGCGGTACCTCGGAGTACCTCGGAGTACCTCGGAGGGGTTCTGACTCATCCGCTCCGAGGAACTCCGAGGTACCCGAGGTACTCCGAGGTACTCAATCGTCTATATTTGCCCTCCCTATGCTGCGCGACGACCGCCGCGAGTTCCAGCGACTCAAGCTCTCCAAGCCCATCCTCGCGACGATGGGCTCGTCCAACGCTCTCATCCTCGACATCGGCATCGCCGGAGCGTTCCTGGAGCACTTCGGAACGGTCGCGTCCGGCGACACGTTTCCGCTGACGTTCCGGTGGCAGGCGGAGGATGTGACGTTCGATTGCGAGGTCGCGCGGACGACGGTGGTGCGCCTTCCCGGCGGCGATGGCAAAAGCACCGTGTCGCACACCGGCGTCCGTTTCGCCAACGCGCACGCTGACGCGCGCGCGAAACTTCAGGACCTCATCACGACCTTCGTCGGCCGCATCCTCGTTGCGCAGAAGGCGAACGCGGCCGGTGAGAATACCGAGTCCGCCGGCGCGACGATTCTCGCGAAGCTCGGAGAAGCGCGGCGCAAGCGCTCGCGCGGCTACGTCACGTATCACTTCGACGGCACATCGTGGTGGCGCACGCAGGAAGCGACGGCAATGCAACCGCTCGACGGCTTCACCGTCGGCGACTTCGAGGATCCGGACGAGATCGAGGAGCTCTGCAGGACGTACGAGGCCGCGGACCAGGAAGGACGCCACCTCATCCGGATGGTCGCGGAGCTCAGCGTGGCGCCGGAACGATGACGGCGCGCATGCTGTCGACGATGACGTCGGCGGCGCTGAGATCCTGAATCGTCTGCGCGCGCGGATTGCGCACGGCGATGCAGAACATCCCGGCGCGCTTCGCGGCGACGACGCCGACTTGGGAGTCCTCGATCACGATGCACTCGTGCGGTGCGAGTCCGAGCTTGCGCGCCGTCACGAGATACGCCTCGGGATCCGGCTTGCCGTGCACCACTTCGCTGCCATCGATGATGAGCGCGAACGCGTCGCGGATGCCGAGGCGCGTGAGGATCACTTCGATCGACGAGCGGACGGCGGAGGAAGTGATGGCCAGCGTGAGTTCGAGCTTGCGCAGCGCGTCGATCGTTTCGATGACGCCTTCCATCGGTACGAGCTCCGATCGTGCGCACGCGTCATCGAAGAAGCGTTGACGCATCGCGAACAGCTCTGTCTCCGGTTCGTCCCAGCCGAAGTGCGCGCGCATCTCGCGGATGTCGTCGATGATCCGGAGGCCGGAGCTCGTGCGGAAGCTCTCCGGCAACTGCGCGTATTCGGCGTTCATCGCGCGGCACAAGGCATCGTGCGCGTGCGTGTGCTGCGGCTCGAGATCGATGATGGTCTCGTCGAAGTCGAAGATCACGGCGCGCGTGCTAACGTCGGCGCGCGATGGATCCGGAATCTCAGCGCGCACTGATCGTCGTCCTCGTCGGCGGAACGCTGGTGATGGCCATCGCCGCGGGCGGGCTGTATCTCGTGTTCCGCACGTACGGCAGTGAGAAGGCCGGCGGAACGTCGCACAAGACGCTCATCGCCGCGGTCCTCTCTTTCATTTTACTCTGCTGCCTCGGCCTGATGTGGCTGGCGTATCGCTGAGCTCACGCACGAGCGCGCCGGTGTGCTCGCCGAGACGCGGCGGCGGTGTCGTGAGCGGCATGCGTTCGCCGTCGAAACGGACGGGATGCTTCACGGTCTCGAACGTTTCGAACTTGCCGAGCAACGGTTTCGCAGCTTCGCTGCGCAACGCTTCCAGCACGCCCTGAACGAGCGACGCGGGAATCGCCGCCTCACGGCAGCGCATCACCCAGTGTTCGGCGGGTTGCGTCGCGAAGATCGAGTCGAGCAGCGGCACGAGCACGTCGCGGTTCTCGACACGCGCGTCGTTCGTCGCGAAGCGCACATCGCTGGCGAGCCCCGGACGCTCGATGACGCGTTCGCAGAGCATGCGGTAGTGACGATTCGTGCCGCCGCCGATCGCGAATGCGCGATCTGCGCCGCGGAAGACCTGATACGGCACGATCGAAGGATGCGCGTTGCCGAAACGGCGCGCCTCGCGATTCGTCACCAGCGATCCCTGCGCGACGTTCACCAGCGACGCGAGCGCCGCGCTGAAGATCGAGATCTCGAGGCGTGCACCGCGGCCAGTGCGCTCGCGCGCAAAGAGCGCCGCGCAGATCGCGCCGTGCGCGTAGTGTCCGGTGAGCACGTCCGCGAGCGCGACGCCGACTTTCGATGGCTCGCCACTCGCCTCGCCGGTGATCGACATGAGACCCGACGCCGCCTGCGCGAGCAAGTCGTAGCCGGGCATGTTCGCGTCGCTCGTGTCGCCGTCGTAGCCGGTGATCGAGCAGTGAATGACGCGCTCCGGCAGATCGACGAGGCCGAGCGATGAACGTTGCGACGGCAGGAAGTTTTCGATGACGACGTCGGCGCGTTCGATGAGAGAGCGCGCGATGCGTTGGCCTTCGTCCGTTTTCAGATCGAGCGCGAGCGATTCCTTGCCGCGATTCACCGACAGGAAATAGGTGCTCGCATCGCCGAGCCATGGCGGACCCCAGAGCCGGGTCTCGTCGCCGTGCGCGGGCTCTTCGACTTTGATCACGCGCGCACCCTGATCGGCGAGCATCTGCGTGCAAAGGGGACCGGCCAGGACGCGCGTGAAATCCGCGACGACGATGCCTGACAGCGGTTTCGGCTTCACAGGTACGTCGATTTGAGCGCCTCGAGCTCGGCGAGTGTTTTCCGGAGGACGTTGACGACTTTGTGGACTTCGATGCCGTAGGTGCGGAGCTCCGCGTCGCAGTCGGTCATCGAGTAGACGGCTTCGTCGCGCTCGAGGCGGTCGCGCTCGAAACGCAGACGCTCGGCGAGCTCATCGATCTCGGTGACGATGATGAAGTTGAGGTCTTTTTCGCCGAGGTAGCGTTTGCATTGCGGGCAGTAGATGGAGTGCTCGGACGACGATTCGACCAGCTCGAAAACGAACTGGCGCTTGCACTGCGGGCATTCGAAGACTTCCGGCAACATGGCGAATCCAACGGCGATGATTGTGCCACGTTGCGCAAGCGTCGGCGGCTGGAATGCGTATCTTGACCGTCGCGTTAGGCGCCATGTAGCATCCCACCCCCTGCCATCCTGGGAGATCGTTCAATGGTAGGACAACCGGCTCTGGACCGGTGAATCGGGGTTCGACTCCCTGTCTCCCAGCCAGGCGGCACGGCCGCCGGCGCTGATTGGCCTAGCCTCCTTGGAGGCTTTTTCGTTTCAGGGCCTTTCTCGCGAGAGCCGAAGTTCGAACTTCGTCTTATCCCATCGGCCACCTTCTTTGGCCTGAACAAACTACGACTTACGCGAGGAGACTGACAGAGCCCTCTAACTGTCGGTGCGTAGACGCGCTCGGTCGACCGTCCGGCAATCGTCCAAGTCCGCGCTGTCGGCGGCCGACGTGCGCTGCATCGCGGTGTATGCGGGAGCGTCTGCCGCCCTGCCACCTTCTCCGCGCAAGCGGCTGACGTCTTTCGTGGGCGCGCTTCCGAAGAAGCGACTGTACTCCCGACTGAACTGCGCGGCGCTCATGTACCCGACGCGCCGGCCTGCGGCGCCCACATCCATCATCGAAGTCAGCATCAGCCGCCGAGCTTCCTGCAGCCGGAGCGTTTTCTGGTACTGCAGCGGGCTCATGCCGGTGACGGCCTTGAATTGCCGATGGAACGAGGTGACGCTCATGTTCACCAGCTTCGCCAGCTCTTCGATGTTCGCGGCCCGGTCGAAATTGGTTCGCAGCCATGACACGCCGTTCGCGATTCGTTGCATGCTCGATCCGGCTTGCCCGATCTGCGCGACGCGACTCCCCATCGGGCTACGGAGCAGCCGGATCAGAATCTCGTCGCGTACGAGCGGCGCGAGGAGCTCGGCTTCGACCGGCTGCTCCATCAGCTCGACCAATCGCGCCGCGGCATCAATGACGTGCGGATCGGCATCTCCGACGTAGAGCGCGCGGGTGTCTCGCGGTTTCGGCACGCCATCGGGAAATACTTTCGGGACCAGCTCGGCGATCTTCTCCGCATCGAGATCGATCATCAGCACCAGGTACGGCTCGGCGTAACTCGCGCGCGTGACGCGACCAGCGATCGGGACATCCACCGAGTACAGCGCCATCTGCCCGGCCTCGTAACGGTAGGTGTCTCCGCCGATCACCACGCTCTTTGCGCCCTGCGCGACGACGCACAACGACGACTGCTGTACGAAATGCACCGCTTCCTGATTCGGCTGCGACACTCTGGCAGCATGGATACCGGACATTCGAAGCTCGACGGTTGCGTCACGTGGGACGACATCGCCGATGAACTTGGCCAGCGTCGCGATGCCGTTGACTTGTCTTGCGCGCATCATTTCTCCATACGAGACCACCGCGGGGCGCATCAACTACGCGCCCGCGCGGTGGCTCGAGATCGAGCTCACAGGTTCCGCTTGAAGAAAGGCGACAGCTTCTTCACAGCCGGCTCGACGTGTTCGCCCGCGTACAAATCCATGTGCGTGGCGCCGTCGATGAGGAACAGTTCCTTCTGGCCGTTCGCTTTGGCGTGCAGCTCCTGGCTGTGCCAGAGCGATCCTGCCGCGCTGCCGGCGATCACCAGCAACGGCTGGGTCAGCAGAGTATCGACCTGATCGAATGCCGTGAAACCGAAGATCTTATCGATACTTGTGAAGAGCATCTTGTTCGGCGAGTTCGGGTGCTTATTCGCGGATTTCCGGTAGTACTCGTGCGCTTCGCGCATGTCGCGGTGCGTGGTGCTGTCCACGATCTCCGGCACGTACTCGGCGTACTTCGGTTTTGCGCCGCGGGCTTCGGCACTGCGCTGCACAGCGACCGCCTCCAACGTCGCGATCTGTGCGGACAGCGGCGCCGTGCCTTCCCACCCTTTTCGGAAGCCCGCACCCATGTCGAAGGCGCCGACGGTCGCAGCAGCCTTGATGCGACGGTCGAGCGTAGCAGCCTTGACGGTGTACCCACTGCCGGCACAGATGCCGAGGCCGCCGATCCGATTCGGGTCCACGTAACCGAGAGTGGTCAGATATTCGACGGCGCTGCGGATGTCTTCCACGCGCGACGCCGGGTCTTCCAGAAAGCGCGGCTGCCCGCCGCTTTCGCCGTGATGCGATGCGTCATAGGCGAGCCCGACGAAGCCCTGCTCCGCCATGTTCTGCGCGTACAGACCCGCCGTCTGTTCCTTGACTCCGCCGGCCGGGTGCACCACGACGATTGCGGGATATCGTTCGCTTGTTCTGAATCCGTTCGGCAGATACAGGTGACCGGCCATCTTGATGTCGCCGTTCATGAAGGAAACGCTCTTCGGCTTGATCGCTTCACCCCGCGCTTCGGCGCTTGCGTTGTTGGCCGTGCGCTGATCCGCGACTGCCGGTGAGAGTGGCAGGATCGCCAGTACTGCCGCGGCGATGCCGAGCTTGACGACCGACATGACGCGGCGTGAGTTCCCGCGTTCCTGCTGATGGGACGCTGTGGTTTGCTTCGTGTGTTTCATGGGTTTTCCTTTGTTTTGGGTACGGTTTGAACGTCTTTCGGTTGTGTGATTCAGCGGGCCGGCGGCTCATCGACTGCGAGCGAGGACGACAACTCCCGGTACGCGTCGGCCTGCTGTTGAAGCGTCGCGATCTTCTGCTCCGCGGTGGCGATCGCGTCCGCGCCGGCGATGAAGCGCTGCGGCGGCGGTTCCTGTTCGGAGATCGTGATCAGAGCGCGTGCGAGCTTCGCCGGATCGCCGGACTGTTTCCCGTTCATCGCTTTCCACGACTCGATGAGCGGCCCTCGGCGCTCGTCATAGTCGGCGATCGACGGCTCGGCGTACCTCGTCGATTGATCCGTGAGCAGTTCCGTGCGGAAGAACCCCGGATTCACGATCGTGGTCGCGATCCCGAACGGCGCAACCTCGGCAGCGAGGGACTCCATCCAGCCCTCCAGCCCGAACTTGGAGGCCGCGTAGGCACTCACGAAGTCGTAGCCAGCGCCGAGGCCCGCGGACGAGGAGATCGTGATGATGTGCCCCGAGCGCTGCTTGCGCATCACCGGCAGTACGGCGCGGGTGACGTTCATCGGGCCGAAAAGGCTCGTCGCCAACTGCCGCTCGATCTGTTCGGGCGTCAGCTCCTCGAAGTAGCCCGCGTAAAAGCTCGCGGCGTTGTTGACGAGGACGTCGATGCGCCCGAACTGCTTGACCGCGGCCTGTACCGCCGCCTCCGCATCCGCTGGGCTCGTCACGTCGAGCTTGACCGCCAGTACGTTCTCCGACGTTCCCACGGCCTCGGAGACGCGCTCGGCGTCGCGGCCGGTGGCGACGACGGCGTGACCCGCTGCCAGCACGGCCCGGGCGAAGTCGAGGCCCATGCCCCGGCCGGCGCCCGTGATGAACCAGATCTTCTTCTGAGTGGCTTTTTCCATGAGTAACCTCGTTCTTTCAGCTGAGCGAGTCGGTGATTCAATTCGCCAGACACCATGGATAACGCCGCGGATAGGCGTGATCGTTGATCGATACGACCAATGTCTTGCACGATCCTGCCAAATGCACGGGCCGCGCTGTTTTCGTGGGAGGGGCGGTCCAACGCGTGCGCTCAACGGAGCGAGGGCAGCGGGGTGAGATGTGACGCGAGACAGCGAGCACGGCGGTTGGATACTCGTCCAGTACTCCCAGCCAATCTTCAAACTCCTCATCTGTCGCGACTTAGCGGACCAGCCAGCAAGCCAATCGAACTCGCGCCCGGTGGCGTGCATGCTACGATTCGCTGGTGCGACGGGTATCGATACGTCCTGAGGGTGAAGACGCCATCCGTGATGCAGCCGCGATGCAGCGGACGATGAATCGGTTGCGCGGGGTCGGTCTCGTTCCCCGCGGCGTCTACCGGTTTGCGCTTCACGAGGAGGCTGACGAGTGGATGATCAGGACGATCGCGAATACTCACGCGCACCTGAGCTCGAAGACCTCCTCACGCTCTGCAAAGCCCTGAATGCGGAAGGCGTTCGGTACGTCCTGATCGGCGGCTTTGCAGTCATCCTCCACGGCTTTGTCCGCGCGACGAAGGACATCGACCTTCTCATCGATCCGTCATCCGAGAACGTGCAGCGTCTGAAGCGCGCCATGGCAGTCCTGCCGGACAACGCGATCGCACTCATTGCGGACGACGAGGTCGAACGGTATCAAGTCGTGAGGATTGCGGACGAGATCGTCGTTGATCTCCTGAAAGCCGCGTGCGGAGTTGACTACGCGCGGGCGGCCGAAGGCGGGATCGAGATCAAGACCGTCGACGGCGTACCGATCGCGATCGGTCGCAAAGAACTCCTGATCGAGACCAAGCAAACAGTACGTCCGAGCGATGCCGCGGACGTTCAGTTCCTGCGACTGCGGATTGCAGCGGAACGCGATCCGACAGTCTCGACGTGACGCCACGGAGCGAGCACGGCGGTTCGATACTCCGTCAGTACCCCCAGCCAGGCGGTACGGCCGCCAGCGCTGATTGGCCAGCCTCCCTGGAGGCTTTTTTCGTTGCGGAACGAGTCACGGCAATCTACGCAATCGTCGAAATACCGCAAGCCTCCTCGACAACGTCTGCCGGAGGCATCGAGATCAAGACGATCGATGGCGTTCCGGTCGTAAGGTGCTGTTGATCGACACGAAGCAGACGGTTCGTCCCAGTGACGCGAGCGGACGTCATCGTTTGCGGGGCGTTTCCCACGATGGCGCCGGCGATGAGGCTTCTCCGCGGCACTCGCTCCATCACTGGCGCGATGTCAGTGACGCACGGCCCGACGCCGTGGTGAGATCGGCGGGCGCACGACCGCCGCGGAAAGCGCCGACGTGCTTCCGGCCGAATCCGTAGCCGTCGCGGTGATGTTTGGTCCGCGCAGAATACTTAAACTCCTGACTGTGAAACGTCCGTCCGCATCGGCTACGGTACTGCCTTCGTACCATCGCGACTGAGTGCCCGTATCGGAGAAGATCTCGACCGTGCAGCGCGCGCATGTCCTGCCGGCGACGGTAGACAATGAAACCGATCCGATGTCAGGAGGCGATGGAATCTCGGCGGCTGCATCGACCGAAATCGCTCCTCCTTGATTGCCATAGATCGAATTCTGCCGGATGCGGTTTCGTGCAGCGCCGATGATCAGACCTTTGCCACTGGTGTTGGCAATGGTGTTGTTCTGGATGAAGGTGAAGCTGGATGATTCCGTGTCGATGCCGTTCAGGTTTTGCAGAGTCAACGGATCATCATCGCCAATGTCGTTGCCGAGGATGAACGTGCGGTGGACACCTCCAAACAGCCGGACACCCGTTTTCCCAGCGTTGATGACGTTTCGAAATGATGCGGTCGAGCCTCCGATGAATGTGCGCGACGCGGCACTCACTTCGATCGGAGCGTTGCTGAGAATCGACTGTGTTGGAGAGAGGCCTTCAAACGTATTGCCGGCGATGATAGTCTCGGCGACGGTGTTCGCTTGTGCGATCGCAAGCACTGCCGTGTAGCGAACACCTCCGAATCGATTCCCGAAGATGAGGTTGAATGGTTCGTTGACGTTGATGCCGCCCTCGCCGTCGATCTGGCGCGGAATCACACGTCCGTCTTTCGTCATGCCGATCCAATTGCCGGCCACCTGATTGCAGCAGGCACCGGGGTCGATGATCCAGACCGAATGTTGGGCGACGATGACGTTATCCGCCACAATGTTGTCCGAGGACGCATCGATGATCACTCCTTGCGAGCAATTGCCGATCCGATTCCCATCGACGTCCACTCCGATGAAGTTCCCGATCACCCTGTGGCCACCCGCATTGTGCAGTTTGACTTCTCCTCTGATGTTGCCGGCGATGACATTCGCTTCCCACGGCTCAGAGCCGCCGACGCGATCACCTCCCAGCGGCGTTCCGGCCTCCTGATAGAAGAGGTCCACTCCGAATTCCTGATCACCAAGGGCCACGCGTCCGGTGGCATCTGTGCCAATGAGGTTGCCGACGATGCGGTTGTCGTTCGGGTTTCCGACATGAATCCCGAACTTCCGGTTGCGATTGATGACATTCCCCTGGCCGGTCGGACCGGAGCCGCGCGAGCGGTCGCCGCCGATGACATTCCCTCCGTCGCCGTCGATGAAGATGCCTGCCGATGGAAAGTTCACGATCTGCATTCCCATGATCGTGTTTCCGCGGGAAGGCGGCTCGAGCTCGAAGCCGGAGTCGAAGTTCCCCGAAAGCCGGCTGCCGTCGAGGATGACGCCGGCATTGGACGCGTCGATGACGACGCCGCTCACTTTGAGATGCGGCAGCTGAGTCGCCACCTGAATCGTGGCCGGATCGTGAGGCGGGAACACTGCAGGGTCGAAGGTGATTACGTCGCCAGCCGCGAGGTTGATCAACGCGTCTCGCAGCGTTCCGGGACCGGAGTCCGCAATGCTCGTGACGACAACGCTTCTCGCTTTCGTGACGGCCGGCGAAGTGGCGGCCACAGTGCGCAGCGGTGTATGCGGCGCCACCAATTCCCGCTCGATCACTACCGCTTCACGCCTCGACACGACGGCTCCGCCGATCGACGCGGCCTGAGGCGTTTGCCGGATCTCCACGAGACCACCTTCGCCAGCAGTGACCAGGAGTCGGTCGTCTTTCAGGGCTAACCTTTTTGCGAAGCCGGGCACGGAAATTTGTGCAACGCGCATCGGACGTGCCGGATCGCGGATGTCGATCACTGCAACGCCACCTGCGCCATTCGCGACGTAGGCATACGGTCCGTCCAGCAGCACGTCGTTGCTGACAACGCTGGGCAGTGCCACAGATCCGACGCGAGCCATCCGGAGCGGATCACGCACGTCGAGGACCACGAACTCGGGCGACGGCAATCCGGCGGTGCCGTACAAAAACCCGTCGCGGTACACGATCTCAGACACCCGTCCTCCCTTGGATGACGGCAGGTTACTAAGGATCCGCATGTTGGCCGGGTCGCTCACATCCACGGCGTTCAGTCCGTTGTCGCCGTCATTGATGAAGGCGGTGGTGCCGCTTACGGCAACGCTGGTCGCGCCGAAGGTAGGGGGCGTGAACGCGATCAGGCCTTTGAGCGACGGCATGGCCGGATTGCTGACGTCAAAGACCTCGAGGCCCACCTCATCCGGCAGGTAGAGGAGCGATCCCTGATACAGCAAATCGATGGCACCGCCGCCGGTGACGGGAAGGGATGTGACGATCGACGGCTGGTCCGGGTTGTTGACGTCGACCACGTCCAATTGTGCTCGAAACTGAACGTTGCCGCAGACATAGACATAACGGTCGCCGACAGCCTCGATGCACGCGCCGTGGTGCCCGATGGAGTCCTTCGCACCGCGCGGCTGCATCCCGTTCGGATCGCTGAGGTCGATGACGCGCATGCCCTGATCGGCCGTCAGCACATAAGTGAAGTTGCCGCGGACGGCGATGGCGACGGCACTCACCAACGGGGAGATCATTCCGAGTGGCCGCACCGCCGCGGGCTGCGCGAGATCGAGGATGTGCACGCCCTCCGTCCGCACTCCGACAAAAGCTCGCCCATTCGACACAGCGAGTTTCCACGAAAGCTTCAGCGGGATCGGGTAAGTTCCCGACGCGCGCGGTTGAGAAGGGTTCGAAATGTCCAGCGTATGCAAACCCTGCGAGCCGGTCGCCACATGGAGGACGGTCCCGGAAATCGCGACGGCGAACGCCCAGCTCGGGAGCGCGACGCCGGCAATCTCGCGCGGACGGGCAGGCTGGGCGATAGAAACGACCCGCACGCCACCCCACTCGTCAGCGAGGTAGACCGTCGCTCCATCGATGGCAATGGCGCGCGCGTAGCCAGGCGTATCGAGAACAGCGACTTCACGCGGAGCGGAAGGAACACTGATGTCCGCGATCAGCAAGCCCGCGTCCGCCCCCGCGATGAACGCATACGGTTTCCGGATCATGACGTCGAAGGCGAACTTCGTGTCGAACGCCGAGGCGATGGGCGCCGGCGAGGCAGGGTTCGATAGATCCACGAGCTGCAATCCGAACGGACCGTCGGCGAGATACAACAGCGTGCCATCCACAGCCAGGCCTTCCGCGGATCCGGGCGAGTCCCAGTGGCCGATCCGGCGGGGATTGTTCACATCGCTGACATCGACCATGTGCACGCCGTCCGTACCTGCGGCGACGTACGCACGCGACGCGTCGACGAAAATGTCCGAGACGTTGTCTGCAAACGACTGCGTGGAGCCGACTTCACGCGGTGCGGACGGATCGGTGACATCGAAAATGTGCACGCGCGACCCGATGCCCACAAATACCAACGCACCTTGAACAGCCACCGCCGAAATCGTGCCGCCGACTCTCGCCGTCACGCGCCAATCGGCGCGCGCCGGCAGAGCTGCGAGAGCAACACCGAGAACTAAGGTGAGCGCCGGACGCATGATCGAGAGGCACGATCATCCGCGGGCACTGACGGCAAGTCAACACATCCACGACTGAGCTCATCTCGATCTGAAGAGTCTACCGTTCCATCTTGGCGTCGCTTCGCTGTCGCGCCGACTCGATTGCGCCGCGATGCTTCTCTGCCCATCTCGACAGCGCACTGAATGGCTTGACCAACGAGGACCCGAGGTCGGTGAGCTCGTATTCGACCTTGGGAGGAACTGATGGATGAACAGTTCGTTCGATCAGGCCATCACGTTCAAGCGCTCGCAGGCCCGAGCAACCGCTGAGAATCTGGCTCGGTACTGGCGGCAGCCCGAACTCAGTGTGGCGCGCAGTTGAATTGGGACTTCCGATGTTCCTCGGCCTCCTTGGTGGAACCCAGACCGGCGCAGCAGAGATTGGCCGGTCAGCGATGGCGCCATCGAACCGAGAAGCCGACCTCGCGCAGCAGCGGCACGGACGTGGGGCCGTCAACGGCACCGTCCAGCGTCTCCTCGATCATGAAGGATCGGACGTGCGGGGACAGGCGTTGTTCGCCATGACCGGCGCGAGATGAGTCGGCAACCTGCGATCTTCAACCTGCACGGCATGACGAGGCCGTGCGCAGGCGTGAAAGCCGCAGCCGTCATCATCGTGGCGGGTCTCCGCCGTGATCGTTCGCGACGGCGGCTCGTCACAGTTCGGTATCGGCGCTTGCATTGACCGAAAGTCAAACGTATCGTACTTGGTGTCCTGCAGAATGACCACGTGGTCAGTGAAACGAATGCCGCTGAAAACGAAAGAAGAAGTGATCGAGGAATACCGCTGCTCTACGATCGAAGACGCGGCGATCGCGGTGATCGCTCGTCGAGGCGTGGACCATGCGACCATTCAGGAAATCGCGAACGAGGCCGGAATCGCGAAGGGAACGATCTACGTCTACTTTCACGACCGGGACGAGCTCCTTCGTCGCACCGCCGATCGCGCCGTGGATCGATTGATCGAGCAACTCGAGCCTCCGCTCGCCTTGGATGTTCCACTCGCGGCCAAGATCCGAATGCTGCTCCTTCGGCAACTCGAGTTCTTCGACGCGAACGCGTCACTGTTTCATGCTTCGATGGCGCTGTCGCGGCAGGAACACGAGCCGAACCGCAAAAAGAAGTCAGGCGCTTTTGAACGTTATGGGCAGCGCATCGAAGCGATGTTCGCCGAAGCCAGGCGGAGCGGAGAGATCCGCGACCTCGATCCAGCGGCGGTAGCGGCTGTATACCGCGACGTGGTGCGTGGCGTACTGCTGCGACGCCTCGACCGCAAGACTCACGCCGCTAGCCACTCCGATGAAGCCGAGTTCGTCGTGTCGGTGCTGCTGCGCGGCATCGAACCGTGAATGACTGAAGGCAAAGCACTGAGATTTCAAGGATGAATTTCCACTGAACCGATGAAGACTCTTAAAGCGCTCGGAACTCTCATTCTTGTTTGCTCCTGCGGCAATGACGCGCCGCCCGCTGCTCCTCCTCCTCCCGAAGCGGGGGTGATCACGATGCAGACACAGCCGATCGAAAATGTCGTGGAGGTTCCAGGTCGCCTCGAGGCGGTGCGAACGGCTGAAGTCCGCGCGCGCGTCAACGGCATCGTCCAGCGACGCCTCTATCGGGAAGGAACCGACGTGCGGCAGGGACAGGCGTTGTTCGCCATCGACCCGCGCGAGATGCGGGCGGAGTCGAGCGCAGCCGAGGCGGCGCTGGCGCGTGCTGAAGCAACCGCCGCGAACGCCGCGCGTGAAGTGGAGCGCTACGAAGGTCTGGTCGCGAAGAGGGCGATCAGCCAGCAGGAGTACGACACCGCCGAGGCACGACTCCGTACCGCGCGGGCGGACGTCTCGCAGGCGCGTGCGCGTGTCGAGGCCGCACAGCTCGAACTCGGTTACACCACCGTCACCGCTCCGATTTCCGGACGCGCAGGGCGCGCCGAGGTGACCGAAGGAGCGCTCGTAAGCGCCGGCTCCGCCACGCTCCTGACGAAGATCGAACAAATCGATCCGATTTACGTGAACTTTTCGCAGTCGAGCTCCGACATTCTGCAGATCCGCAAGGAGATCGCGTCCGGCGCGCTGAAGATGCCGCAAGGCCGCGTTGCTGCGCACCTGGTGCTCGAGGACGGAAGCGTCTATGCGCAGGCGGGCCAACTCAATTTCTTCGACCTCCGCATCGACGAGGCGACCGGGACGGCTGCGTTCCGCGCCGAATTTCCCAACCCCGACCGATCGCTGCTGCCGGGACAATTCGTTCGCGTCCGCGTCGACGCCGGAACCCGCGCGGCCGGACTGCTCGTCCCCCAGCGCGCAGTCACCGTGACTTCGCAGGGCGCGAGTGTCCTGGTCGTCGGCGCCAAAGACATCGTGGAGAGTCGGACGGTTACGCTCGGTGAGCTGCGCGGCGGATCGTGGGTGATCGTGAGTGGCTTGGCGGCGGGCGAAAAGGTGATCGTCGACGGCGTGCAGAAAGCGCAGCCGGGAAAACCGGTGCGGGCGGTCACTGCCGCTCCATGACTCCACGGTTCTTCATCGACCGGCCGATCTTCTCCTGGGTGATCGCGCTGACGATCATCCTGGCCGGGGTGCTGGCGCTCGTTTCACTTCCGATCGAACAGTACCCCTCCATCGCACCGCCGTCGCTGACCATCAGCGCGGTGTACCCCGGCGCCGACGCCGCCACGCTCGCCGCGAACGTGACCCAGGTGATGGAGCAGCAGCTCAACGGCGTCGAAGGCTTCCAGTACATGTCATCGACGAGTCGCTCGAACGGCACGGCTTCGATCACCGTTACGTTCGTGCCTGGAACCGACATCGACGCGGCGCTGATGGACGTCCAGTCGCGGCTTCGCAGCGCGGAGCCGCGTCTGCCCGAAGAAGTTCGCCGCCAGGGAGTTCTCGTGCGGAAGGCCGGCACCGGCTTCCTGCTGATCGTCGCGCTGACTTCGAAGACAGGGGCGACGAACAACCTTGCGCTCGGCAACTTCGCGGAGACGCGCATCGTCGACGAGGTCCGGCGCGTGCCGGGCGTTGGCGACGTCACCTCGTTCTCGTCGCCGTACGCGATGCGAATCTGGCTGCACCCCGACAAGCTGGCGAGCTTTGAACTCTCGCCCGCGGACGCGTTGGCAGCGGTTCAGGAGCAGAACACCCAAGGGACGGGCGGTGCGCTCGGCGACCAGCCCATTGCGAAGGGCTCGGAGCTGAACGCCACGATCCTGACGCAGAACCGCTTCACGACTCCCGAGGAGTTCCGTTCGATCATCCTGCGTGCGAATCCCGATGGTTCGGTCATCCGCCTCGGCGACGTGGCGCGCGTGGAGCTAGGCGCACAGAACTATCTCTCGGGCATCGAGCTCGATGGGCGACCTGCCGCGGGCATGGCGGTGCAGCTGACACCGGGAGCGAACGCGCTCGCCGTCGCCGACGGAGTCAAGGCGCGGATGGCGGAGCTGGAGCGGACGTTCCCTTCGGACATCGGGTGGACCGTTCCGTTCGACAGCACTCCGTTCATCGATGCGTCGGTGAAGTCGGTTGTCGAGACACTGCTCGAAGCGATGGCTCTGGTGTTCGTGGTCATGTTTCTTTTTCTGCAGAACTGGCGCGCGACGCTGATCCCGACCATCGTCGTCCCGATCTCTCTCGCGGGTGCGTGCGTCGGTCTGTGGGCGCTCGGCTTCTCGATCAACGTTCTCACGTTGTTCGGGATGGTCATGGCAATCGGCATCCTCGTCGACGACGCGATCGTCGTCATCGAGAACGTCGAGCGCATCATGGCCGAGGAGCACCTCGGACCGTACGAAGCGACGGTGAAAGCGATGGAGCAGATCACCTCCGCGATCATCGGCATCACGCTCGTGCTCGTGGCCGTGTTCATCCCGATGGCCTTCTTCCCGGGCTCGACGGGCGTGATCTATCGGCAGTTCTCGGTCACGCTGGCGATCTCGATTGCGTTCTCGGCGCTGATGGCGCTCACGCTCACGCCCGCACTCTGCGCGACGCTGCTCAAGCCGCACGCGCGTCCCGAAGAAGAATCGCCGCGGCCCGCGAGCGTTCTGAAACGCCGCCTGTTCGGAGGGTTCAACGCCTGGTTCGCGCGCACCACGGATCGTTACCAGGGCGGTGTCGGAAAGATCCTTGTCCGGCCTCTGCGCTTCCTGGCGATCTTTCTGCTGCTCGTCGGCCTGACCGTCGTTTTGTTCCGGCGTCTTCCCGGCAGCTTCCTTCCCGTCGAGGATCAGGGGTCGGTCCTCACCGTGGTGCAGGCCCCGCCAGGAGCGACGACCGAGCGGACCAACGTCGCCATCGAACAGGTCAAGGCGTTCTTCAAACAACAACCCCAAGTCGCGAACGTCCTGTTCGTGCGCGGCTTCAGCTTCTTCGGACAGGGACAATCGAATGCGATGAGCTTCATCCGCCTGCATCCGTGGGATGAGCGCCACGGCGAAGAGAACAGCGCGCAGTCGCTGGTGGCGAAAGCGATGGGCGGTCTCTCCGGCGTCAAGGAGGCGATGGTTTTCTCGCTGAATCCGCCGGCCATCCAGGGACTCGGCGTCGCCAGCGGCTTCACGTTCAAACTCCAGGATCGGGCCGGTCTCGGGAACGAGGCACTCCTCGGCGCCCGCAATCAGCTGCTTGGACTGGCGAATCAGAGTCCCTTGCTGACTGCTGTTCGGCCGGAAGCGCAGGCGGATGCGCCGCAGCTCAAAGTGGATGTCGACCGGATTACGGCGCGCGCGCTGGGGATCGCAATCCGCGACATCAACTCCACGCTGTCGATCGCGTTCGGCAGCGCGTACGCGAACGACTTCACTCGCGACGGGCGGATCCTCCGGGTGCTGATCTCGGCGGATGCACCATTCAGGATGACACCGCAGGACGTGCTCGACCTGAAGGTACGCAACGACCGCGGCGAGATGGTGCCGTTCGGCTCGTTCACGAAGGTGAGCTGGACCGCGGGTCCGCCACAGCTCGATCGCTACAACGGGCATCCGGCGACAACGATCTCCGGAATGGCGGCGCCAGGGCGATCGACAGGCGAAGCGATGAATGAAATGGAACGACTTGCGGAGCAGCTTCCGCAGGGCTTCGGGTACGAGTGGACCGGAATCTCCTACGAGGAGAAGCTGGCCGGCGCGCAGATCGGCCTGCTGCTCGGACTCTCGCTGATCGTCGTTTTCCTGCTGCTCGCCGCGCTGTACGAGAGCTGGACCGTGCCGCTCTCGGTGCTTCTCGTCGTTCCGCTCGGCGTGCTCGGCTCGGTGCTCTTCTCGATGATGCGCAACCTCTCCGCTGACGTCTACTTCAACGTCGGCCTGATCACCATCATCGGCCTCGCCGCGAAGAACGCGATCCTCATCATCGAGTTTGCGATCGACGAGGAAGCAAAGGGGATCAGCACGCTGCAGGCAACGTTGAACGCCGTCAAGCTTCGCCTCCGGCCCATCATCATGACATCGCTTGCCTTCATCCTGGGAATGGTGCCGCTGGTGACTGCCAGCGGTGCCGGCGCCTCGAGCCGAATTGCGGTCGGTACCGGCGTGGCCGGCGGCATGATTGCCGCCACGGTTCTCGGCATCTTCTTCATCCCGCTTTTCTATCTCTCTGTCCGCCGCTGGATCAGCCGCACGCGTCCGCCGTCGAGCGAAGAGCTGCATCATCCACATCACCACGAGGAGACGGCGCATGCGTAAGGCCGTATCGGTTCTCGCGCTCCTTCTCGCAGGCGCATGCCGGCAGTTCGCGCCGCCGCATGTCGTCCCCGAGCTGCCGGTGCCGCAAACGTATCCGGATGTCGCGATGGAGACGGAGCGGGGCGCGCGCGCGACCGAGATTGCCTGGCGCGAGTTCTTCGTCGACGAACGCCTCGAAACGCTGATCGCCGCAGCGCTCGAGCAGAACCGCGACCTGGCCATTACGGTCGCGCAGATCGAACAGGCACGTGGCCTGTACCGCATCCAGGACGCGAATCGTGTCCCGTCTATTGACGCCGATGCCTCGGCCACCGTCGGTCGCTCCGGCGGCGAAACGCTCGACCGCTATTCGATCGGTGTCGGCGTATCCGCGTTCGAGCTCGATTTCTGGGGACGCGTTCGCAACCTCTCCGAGGCGGCGCGTGCGGAGTACCTGGCAACGGTGCAGGGGCAGCGGGCGTTCCGGCTCGTGGTCATTCGCGAAGTCGCCTCGGCCTACCTCTTCTCGCTCGAAGCCGCGGAACGGATCGAGCTCGCGGAAGCGACGGTGCGCAGCCGGGAAGAAGGACTGGAGATCGCGCAGGTGCGAATGGAGTCAGGCATCACCTCCGCACTCGAGTACCGCCAGGCGGAGTCGCTGCTGACGCAGGCGCAGACGGAGCTCGCGGGACTGCGGCTGGCCAAAGCCAGGAACGACAACGCTCTGAGTGCGCTCGTTGGCGGACCGGTGCCGTCGGCACTTCCCGACGCGGTCCCGCTCGTGCAACAGGCGACAGCTCCGACGATCGCCGCCGGCTTGCCGTCCGAGTTGCTCACCGCGCGTCCCGACATCATCGCAGCGGAAGAGCGGCTGCGCGCCTCGCGCGCCGACATCGGCGCTGCACGTGCTGCGTTCTTTCCATCGATCTCCCTTACGGGGAGCTTCGGCTTCGCGTCGGCCGATCTCGGCGATCTTCTCGGCAGCGATGGCCTGACGTGGAACATCGGTCCATTCATCTCGCTGCCGATCTTCAACCGCGGGCGACTGGAGGGTAATCTCACGGTCGCGCAGGCGAATGAATCCATCGCGACCGCCTCGTACGAGCGGACGATCCAGACCGCGTTCCGCGAAGTGGCCGATGCACTCGCAGGCCGGCGGTATCTCGCCGAACAGGTCGCCGCGCAGGAGAGGGGAACGCGAGCCCAGCGAGAGATCGCTGCGCTCGCGCGGACGCGCTACCTCGAAGGAGTGGTCGGCTATCTCGAAGTGCTCGACGCCGAGCGCAACCTCTTCGGCGCCGAGCAGGCGCTGTTGCAACTCCGCCGCGCGCAGGCGGACAACCTGGTGTCCCTCTACATCGCCCTCGGCGGCGGCTCGACGGAGTAGGGCAACGAAGGCGTCGCGAGGATATGGGCCAACAAGGCAGCAGCCGTGCCGCACGGCTGCACCGGCCTTTATGAGGGAGCGTCTGCCGCGCTGAGACCTTCCTCGCGCAGGCGGTGAATGTCTTTCGTCGGCGCGCTTCCGAAGAAACGGCTGTACTCGCGGCTGAACTGTGCCGCGCTCATGTAGGCGGCCAGCAGCTCCCGCATCGATCATCGAAGTCAGCATCAGCCGGCGAGCCTCCTGCAGCCGAAGCGTTTTCTGGTATTGCAGAGGGCTCATGCTGGTGACCGCCTTGAATTGCCGATGGAACGACGTGACGCTCATGTTCACCAGGCTTCGCCAGCTCTTCGATGTTCGCGGGCCGATCGAAATTCGTCCGCAGCCATGACACTGCGTTGGCGATTCGCTGCATGCTCGAACCGGTTTGGCCGATCTGCGCAATGCGACTCCCTAGAGGACTACGGAGCAGCCGGATCAGAATCTCGTCGCGCACGAGAGGTGCGAGAGGCTCCGCTTCGACCGGCTGCGTCATCAGCTCGAGCAATCGCGCGGCCGCATCGATGATCTGCGCATCGGCATCCGCGACGTACAGCGAGCGGGTGTCTCGCGGTTGCGGCACGCCGTGCGGAAACACTTTCGGAGTCAGCTCGCCGATCTTCTCCGCATCGAGATCGACCACGAACAGCAGGTACGGTTCGGAGTAACTCGCTCGCGTCACGCGACCAGCCATCAGTACGTCGACCGAGTACAGCGCCATCTGTCCGGCCTCGTAAGCGTAGGTGTCGCCGCCGATCATCGCGATCTTCGCCCCCTGCGCCGCCAGGCACAGCGACGATCGCTGGATGTAGTGCACCGGCTCCTGATTCGGCTGGGACACTCTGACGGCGCGCAAACCGGGCATTCGGAGCTCGACGGTCCCCTCGTGTGGAGTGACAGCGTCGATCAACTTCGCGTACTTGATGCGGGCGCGCGGCGGCTGGGCATCGAAAAAAGAACGGCGACAGCTTGTTCACCACCTGCTCGACATGTTCGCCCGCGTACAAATCCATGTGCCTGGCGCCGTCGACGATGAACAGTTCCTTCGCTCCTTTCGCTTTTGGGTGGAGCTCCTGGCTGTGCCAGAGCCAACCCGCCGCGCTGCCGGAATCACCAGCAGCGGCTGAGTCAGCAGCGTATCGACCTGATCGAATGCCGTGTACCCGAAGATCTTGTCGACACTCGTGAAGAGCATCTTGTTCGGCGAGTTCGGGTGCATATTCGCGGATTTCCGGTAGTACTCGTGCGCTTCGCGCATGTCGCGGTGCGTGGTGCTGTCCACGATCTCCGGCACGTACTCGACGTATTTCGGTTTTTCGCCGCGGGCTTCGGCACTGCGCTGCGCAGCGACCGCCTCCAGTGTCGCGATCTGTTCGGACAGTGACGCCGTGCCTTCCCACCCTTTTCGGAAGCCCGCCCCCATGTCGAAGGCACTGACGGTGGCAGCAGCCTTGATGCGGCGATCGAGCGTGGCAGCTTTGATCGCGTACCCACTGCCGGCACAGATGCCGAGGCCGCGATCCGATTGGGTCCAAGTAGGCGAGCGTGGTCAGGTAGTCCACGGCGCTGCCGACGTCTTCCACGCGCGACGCCGGGTCTTCCAGAAAGCGCGGCTGCCCGCCGCTTTCGCCCTGATGTGATGCGTCGTAGGCGAGCGCGACGAAGCCCTGCTCCGCCATGTGCTGCGCGTACAGACCGGCCGTCTGTTCCTTCACGCCACCGGCTGGGTGCACCAGGACGAGGGCCGGATAGCGATCGCTCGCGTTGAATCCGTTGGGGAGATGGAGGTGACCGGCCATCGTGATGTCGCCGTTCAAAAAGCGAACGTTCTTCGGCTTTTTCACTTCAGCACGCGCTTCGGTGCTCGCGTTCACGGCTGCGCTCCGATTGGCGAACGCCGATGAGAGCGGAAGGATCGTTGATGCTGCCACGATCGCGAACATGGCGATGCGCAGATCCCGCGCTCGTTATGCGACGCGGTGGCTTGCTTCTTATGTTTCATGAGACTGTCTCCTGTTGGTTGCGCATTGGTTGAACAGCGTTTCGGCGGTGGGTCAGCGCGCATGATCGAGTGCCAGCGAGGTCGACAGCTCCCGGTATGCGTTGATTTGCTGTTGCAGCGTCGCGATCTTCTGCTCGGCAGTGGTGATGGCGTCGGCACCGGCGATGAAGCGCTGCGGCGGCGGTTCCTGTTCGGAGATCGCGATCAACGCGCGTGCGAGCTTCGCCGGATCGCCGGACTGCTTACCGTTCATTGATTTCCACGACTCGATGAGCGGCCCGCGGCGTTCGTCGTAGTCCGCGATGGACGGCTTGGCGTAATTCGTCGCCTGCTCCGTGAGGAGTTCCGTGCGGAAGAACCCTGGGTTGACGATCGTCGTCGCGACGTTGAACGGCGCCACCTCAGCGTGGAGCGTTTCCATCCAGCCCTCAAGGCCGAACTTCGAGGCCCGCATAGGCGCTGACGAAGTCGTAGCCAAGCCGAGGCCTGCGGACGAGGAGATCGTGATGGTGTGCCCCGCGTGTTGCTTCCGCATCACCGGCAGTACGGCGCGGGTGACATTCATCGGGCCGAAGACGCTCGTCGCCAACTGCCGCTCGATTTGTTCCGACGTCAGCTCCTCGAAATAGCCCGCATAAAGCTCGCGGCGTTGTTGACCAGGACGTCGATGCGCCCGAAGCGCGCGACGGCGGCGTGCACCGGCGCCTGCGCGTCGGCTCGGCTCGTGACGTCGAGCTTCAACGCCAGCACGTACTCCGACTCTCCCACGGCCTTGGAGACGCGCTCGGCGTCGCGGCCGGTGGCGACAGCGGCGTGACCCGCCGCCAGCACGGCCCGGGCGAAATCGAGGCCCATACCGCGACCGGCGCCCGTGATGAACCAGATCTTCTTCTGATTGGCTTTCTGTTTCACTTCCATGAATAACCTCGTTATACGACCAATGTCTTGCACGATCCTGCCAAACTTGCGGCCAGCCGTCGCCGGCGCAGACGCGCGGTTGCGGTCTTTGTCAGGATCAAGCCGCCGGGTGTGCCTTCAGCGAGCAGAGCGGTTCGTATGCCGGCCAATCCTCCCAGCCAGTCGACGCGGGCCGCCCGCTCATCGCGTGCTCCCAGCCATGCGTCCAGCCGCCACAGAATGTCGATCGCGACGCCGCGGAGTGAAGTACGCGAGGGTCGTCAAGTTGTGTCTGTCAAGTTCTGCAAAAAGTGGGATGGTCGGTCTCCGGTCGTTCTCCTCGTCTCTTTCTTCCTAGCAGCAGGCGCTGTGGGAGATGTGGAAAACGCCGGCGGCAGTTTGCCGGCGTTT
>Ga0196978_1000137_pt1 | contig 36937 bp, 31 predicted proteins | sample S3v_2013CmetaG_FD_155491 | JGI IMG/M metagenome (GOLD analysis project Ga0196978, IMG submission 155491) | Soil microbial communities from Anza Borrego desert, Southern California, United States - S3+v_20-13C | ecosystem: Environmental > Terrestrial > Soil > Desert | place: USA: California... | reverse complement strand
CGGCGGTCATCGCCGGCGCCGCGCCTTTGTACGCAACGTGCACGAGCTTGATGCCGGCGACCTGGCTGAAAAGCTCTCCCGCCATGTGGATGCCGACGCCGACGCCGCCGGAGCCGAAGTTCATCTTACCGGGCCGCGACTTGGCCAGCGCCACGAGCTCCTTCACGTTTTTCGCGGGCACGCTGGGGTGCGTGAGCAGCACGTACGGCGCGGAGGCGACCTGAGAGATCGCAACGAGGTCCGTCGTCGGGTCGTACGGCGTGTTGGGATTCAGGTTCGGCACGATCGCGAGCGGTCCCGAAAAACCGAAGAGCAGCGTGTAGCCGTCCGGCGCCGCCTTGGAGGCGATCTCCGTGCCGATCAGCCCGGCCGCGCCCACCCTGTTCTCGACGACGAACTGCTGCTTGAGCGCGTCGGTCAGTCCCTGCGCCACGACGCGGCAGATGAGATCCACGGGGCCGCCGGCGCCTGACGGCGCGATCACCCGAACCGGTTTGGTCGGGTAAGCCTGAGGCCACGCGAGGGACGACCCGATCGCGCTCAGGGCCGCGCATGCGCCAGCCGCCAACAGCGTGCTTATCGCTTTCATGTGCTTCCTCCTCCTCGTGTTATGCGGCCCGCGTGAGGTGCGGGGCCGGACTATGGTACTGCGTGCGCCACGCCTGAAGGTGCGCCGGCGTGTCGAGATCGAAGGCGAGCGCGTGCTCCGCGTGTACCGCGGTGCGCCACCCGCGCGAGCGTCCCCATTCCACATAGCGCGCGAGGCTGCCGGGGCCGAAAAAGAACTGGAGCGGCGGCGCCGCCGGCACGACCAGCGCGTTCGTACCCGTGCCCTCTTCGTCCGGCGCGATCACGAAATCGGCGCGCCCTGCCTGCGCAACGAGCGCCTCGAGCGCCTCCTGCGAGAGCTCCGGAAGATCGCACGGCAACATCACGATCGTGCGCGCGCCGAGCGCCATTGCGCGCGTAGCGCCTTCGCCCGCCGCGTGATTGTGGCCGCCGGCGCCGCCGCTCTCGGGCAGCGCCTCCGCGCCCGCCGCACGCGCGAGGGCGAGCGCCTCTTCGCACGGGCTGACGAACACGCACCGCTCCATGTCCTCGAGCCACGCGCGCACGACGCGCAACGTGCGCTCGAGCAGCCAGCGGTTGAGCGCCGCGCGCTCCTCGGCCGACACCGCGCCCGCAAGCCGCGACTTGCTCTCGCGGATGCCGCGCATCGTGACCACGGCATAGAGCTCGCCGCGCGTCATGCGGCTTTCCTTTGGCAGCGCCGCGCGAGGTCGAGCGCAATGGCGGCGATCGCGGCACTGCGGCCGCGGTCGGTCATCAGCGTATCGGCCACCGCCACGCGACAGCCGAGCGCCTCGATCGCCGAACGCTCGTGCGCGTTGCGCTCGTCGATGACCCACGCATCGACGAGACGGCCGTAGTGCCGCGCCACGGCAAGCGCGCTCACGTCGAGCCCGAGCTCGCGCATCATCTTGGCGGCAGGCCCTTTGACGGCGTCGTTGCCGACGATCGGCGACACCGCGACGAGCGGAAACCGCCGCGTCTCGAGCCAGCGGCGAATTTCGGCGATAGCGAGGATTGGTCCAATGCTGATGTACGCATTGGAGGGACAGAGCACGACCGCGTCGACGGCGCCGCGTTCGAATACCGCGCGCAGCGCCGGCGGCACGCGCGCGCCGTCGCTGCCGGCGTAGCGAAAGCCGGTGACCTGCGGCGCGCATTGCTGCCGCACGAAGTAGTCCTGGAAAGCGAGCTCGCCGGCAGTAGTCGCCACCCGCGTTCTCACCGGCGTTTCGCTCATCGGGACGAGCGCGTGCCGCACGCCGAGCGCGTGCGCGAGACGCGAGGTGATCTGCGAGAGCGGCTCCCCGCGCGCGAGCGCCTGCGTTCTCAGCGCGTGCACCGCGATATCGCGGTCACCGAGCCTGAACCACGTCTCGCCGCCGAGCTCGCCGACCGCCGCCATGAAGCTCCACGTCTCGTCGCGGCGGCCCCAGCCGGTCTGCGGATTCTCCTCGCCGGCCAGCGTGTACATCACCGTGTCGAGATCGGGTGAGATCGAAAACCCGAGGTGCTCGAAATCGTCGCCGGTATTCACGACGATGGTGAGATCCTCCGGCGGCACGAGCGCGGCGAGACCCACGGCGAGCCGTGCGCCGCCGACGCCGCCCGCGAGCGCGACGATCACCGGAAGAGATCCTCGGCGCGATCGCGCAGGAGCGCGCGCACGCTGCCGTCGCCGCGCGCATACCGCAGCCCGCGCACCAGCACGGCCGGCACGCTCTCGTCGGCCTGCCCCATGACGAGCGACGCCGCCGCGGCCAATTCGTCCGCCAGGCCGACCTGCGTGACTTCCAGTGCGCGGCCATCGCGATCCCGCCGGCCGCGCAGATCGACGAGTGCGGGCATGCCGGCAACGCCAATGGCGATACCCGCGACGCCATTGCGCCACGCGCGCCCGAAGCTGTCGTTGATCACGATCGCGATCTCCCGCCCCGTGAGCTCCAGCAGCGTTTGACGCAGCGCGCGCGCGGATCCATCCGGGTTCTCAGGCAGCAGGAGCGCGCTCTCCTCGCCTCCGGGTCCGGCATTCGAGCGGTCGACGCCGGCATTCGCCATGATGAATCCGAGCCGGTGCTCGACGATCAGCACGCCCGGCGTCGCGCGCAGCACTTCGTGCGACTCGCGCAGGATCAACTCGACCAGGCGCGGATCCTTGCTCGTGCGTGTCGCGAGCTCGTGTGCCCGCGGGCCGGGATCGACATCGACCAGGCGCACGCCTCGCCCTTCGGCTTTCGAGACGATCTTCTGCGCGACGGCGATCACGTCGCCGCTCGCGAGCTCGAGCCCCGCGCGCTCGAGCGCCTCGAGCAGCAGGCGCGCGAGCGGCGCACCGCGGATGACTTCCGGGATGCCTTCCAGCGCGGTCAGCGTAACCTGCGTCATCAGACGAAGTGAGGCGCCACGTCGCGCACGAAGCGCTCGAGCTGTGGAAGCTGGTCGGTGCCGGCGAAACGGATACAGAGATCGGTGACACCCGCGTTCTCGTAGCGCTTCAACGTCTCGATCACCGTACCCGACGGTCCGAGCCCCATCAATCCGCGGAAATTCACGCCGCCGCCGTAGTACTTGGCGAGGAACTCGCTCGTTGCGCGTTCGGCGGCGCTAACCTCGTCCTCGATGCGAACGGTCGTGTACACGCACATTGGAAAGTCGCGCCGCGCGCGGCCGTGCTGCTCGAACGCAGCGGCGCACAGCTCGCGTAAGCGCCGGCAGTCGTCATCCGTGAGGTACGTGGTGATGACGCCGTCACCGAGGCGTCCGACACGCTCGATCTGCGCCGGAATGATCTCGCCGCGATTACCCGCCGTAATGAGTATCGGCGGTCCGGCCTCGGTCCACGGCAGCGGACCCGTCGTGTGCTGCGTCAGCCTGAAGTCGGAGCCTTCGTACGTTACGGGCTCGCCGCTCCACAGCTTGCGCCATACGATCACGTGCTCTTCGAGATCTTTGGCGCGCCGCTTGTGCACGCGACCGCACGCTTCCCATTCGCGGACGATCTCCGGCAGCGGCCAGCCCACCCCCACGCCGAGCACCAGACGGCCGCGCGAAACCTGATCCAGGCTCGCGAGCGCGTGCGCGAGCACGGTGGGCTGGCGCAGCGCGGGCAGCAGCACCGCGGTGCCGAGCCGCGCGCGCGTGGTGATCGCGGCGCAGTACGCGAGCGTCACGAGCGGCTCGACGCGCGGCTTCGCGACGACGCTGTCGCCGACCCAGATGTCCATGCCGGCTTCATCGCACGCGCGCGCCACCGTCCAGCATTCTTCGAGCGGGGGCTTGCGCGCGGACTGGATGACGACCGCGCGGTGCGGCAGGAGTACGCCTAATCGCATGAGGGAAAAACGCGGGAGATCGCGAGTATACCGCCCGTCCCTCGCACCTTGCGGTGCGCACGCTTCTCATACTCTAATAGCCGCACGCCCGCGAAGAGGCGCTCCCGCAGTGCTTTCCGAGAGAGGAGGATCCATGTTCTTCCGTTCTTGCGTAATCGCAGTGCTGACAGTCGCGGGCATCGCGCCGGCGCTTGCGCAGCAATATCCCGCCAAGACCGTTCGCATCGTCGTGCCTTATCCGCCTGGAGGCGGGACCGATCTCCTGGGCCGCCCGATGGCGCAGAAGCTCACCGAAAAGTGGGGCCAGACCGCGATCATCGACAATCGCGGCGGCGCGAGCGGCATGGTCGGCGCGGAGATCGCGGCGAAAAGTCCGCCCGATGGCTACACGATCTGTCTGTGCGCGTCCGCCGAAGTGGCGCTCAACGTCGCCCTGTACCCGAAGATGAATTACGACCCCGAGCGCGACCTCGTGGCCGTTACGCAGGTCGCGATCTCGCCGCTCGTGCTCGCGGTGCATCCGACGATGCCGATCAAAAGCGTGAAGGAGTTCATCGCGCTGGCGAAAAAGCGCCCGAACGAGATCGGCTACGGCACCGCCGGCGCCGGCGGCCCTCACCACATCGCCGGCGAGCTGATGAACCTGCAGGCCGGGATCAAGATCGTGCACGTGCCCTACAAGGGCGGCGGGCCGCAGCTCGCCGACCTGATCGGCGGCCACGTCCACAGCGTGTTCATCTCGCTGCCGGTGATCGCGCCGCACGCGAAATCGGACAAGGTGCGCATCGTGGCAGTGACCAGCGCGAAGCGCTCGCAGGCGCTGCCGGATACGCCGACGCTGGCGGAATCAGGGCTGTCCGGTTTCGATGTCAGTCAATGGTGGGGCGTGCTGGTGCCGCGCGGCACGCAGCCGTCGATCATCAAGAAGCTCGAGGCTGATTTCATCGAGCTCACGAAAATGGGCGACATCCGTGCGCGCATGGCGACGCTGGGCGCCGAACCCCTGGGCAGCACGTCCACCGAGTTCGCCGCGTACATCCGCAACGAGATCGCGAAGTACCGCAGGATCGTGAAGGAGGCCAAGATCACGCTGAGCTAGCCACGTGTAGGGCGAGCGCCCGACACGCGGTTCCTCCGACCATTGGCGGGAAGGGAGGTTACGGAGGGAAACCGTGGAAGGTTTCCCTCTGTTCTTAGCGGCGAGGCCCGAGCGGAACGCGAGCGCTGCGACTCTGGCAGGCCGGCATGATCTCCTTCGCGAAGAAGCGCATGCCGTCGAGCGGCGGAATCGGCTGAATGATGACGTGCTCGACGCCTGCGCGCGCGTACGCCTTCACGCGCTCGACGCACTGCTCGGGCGTGCCCCAGAGGTTGTCGTTCAGCACGTCCTTCGGCGTCGGCGGAACGGGAAACCGGTGCTCGCGCTCCTTCGCGTACAGCACGCTCCACTTGTCCACGTCGGCCTGCGCGAGCCCGGCGAGGCTCACCGTCGAGGTCGCCATCGGCAGCGGTTTGCCGCCGCGGCGCTTGGTCATGTCCTCGCGCCACGCCGCGACCGTCTCGGGGGGTTTGGAATAGAACAGCCACGTGTCGCCCAGGTCGGCGGCGAGCTGGCGTATCGCTTCCGAGTCTCCCGGCACCCAGATCGGGATGTGCGGCTTCTGCACCGGTTTGGGCTCGAGGTAGGCGTGCTCGAGCTTGTAGAAGCGGCCCTCGAAGTTGACCTCGTCCTGCGTCCACAGCGCTTTGGCGATCGTCAGCGCTTCGCGCAGCCGCGCCACGCGCTCCCCGTGCTCGTCCCACGGCAGGCCGTAGCTCGACGTTTCGTGCTTGAACCACGCCGAGCCCAGCGAGTAGATGAGACGCCCGCCGGAGATCACGTCGAAGGTCGCGGCCATCTTCGCCATCACGGCCGGATTGCGCAGCGAGTTGTTGAACGTGTGCCCCGCGAACGCGACCTTGCTCGTGAGCGGGATCAGCGCCGAGAGCACGGTCCAGTTCTCCAGCATCGGCGTGCGCTTTTCCATGTGCGCATTGATGACGTGATCGGGCAGCCACACGCTGTCGTAGCCGAGCTCTTCCGCCTCCACCGTCATGCGCCGCGCGTAATCCCAGCCGGCGCCCGGAGCGCCCATCTCGCCCTGCACCGCCAGCCGCACACCGAATTTCATTGAATAAAACCCACGACGCGCCTCCGGCGCAAAAAGTAGCTTAGGCGCCTGCCGGCGCTATGCCCAATTATCATCGACGGTCCATGCCGAGCACGTTGAGATAGGCGTGGCGCGAAGTATCTACGTAGCGCTCGCGGTATTCGACCGGCGTGCCGTCGTAGGTCTGCGCCATGCGCTCGATCGCGAGCACCGGTGCGCCGCGCTTCACCTTCAGGTGCCGCGCGGCGCTCGCCGGCGCGGCAGTGGCGCGCAGCCACTCCTCGAGCCGCGTCACCGTGACGCCGCAACGCGTCTGGTAGACACCGAAGATCGTCATGTCGCGCTCGCGCAGGAGCGACTCATCGAGGTGCGGAAACACCGCGCGCGGCACCACCACCCGGTCGTAGATCACGGGCTCGCCCTGCAGCCGGAGCACGTGCTCGTATTCGATGACGGGCGCGCCACGCTTCAGCTCGAGCCGCGCGGCGATCGCCTCATCAGCCGCGGTCTTCCGGTACGAGAGGAGCTCGCTCCCCGGGAATTCCTTGCGGCCCTCGCTATCGACGACGTTGAAAAACGCCTCCAGCATGTGATCGCGGTCGTGGCGCGCCGGGAACGTTCCGCGTCCGGGCCGCCGAACGAGCACGCGCTCGGCCACGAGCTCGCCGAGCGCCTTGCGTACGGTGCCGATCGAGACGCCGTAGGTGCGCGCGAGCTGCGCCTCGGTGGGCACCGCGGCGCCGGCCGGCCATTCGCCGCCCATGAGGCTGCCGAGCACCCGGCGCTTGACCTCCGCATACAGTGGGCCGCGCGTCACGGCGCCCGGCGTGAGACTAGACGGCGCCTCGCGCCAGCTCGCGCCTGCCGGCGCCACCGCGCCGCGTGCTTGCCGCGTCGTCGTATTCATATATATGATGTAGTTTAACTGCAACAAAAACAAAAATCAGCCCGCCGCCGGCCGCGTCCGGAAAGGAAATCGATGGACCGTCTCGACAGCATTGCCGCGTACCGTCTGCAGGTGCCGCTCACGAAGCCCTACAGGCTCGCCTTCGGCGCAGTCGAGCGCTACGACACGATCGTGGTGACGGCGACGCACGATAGCGGCCGCACCGGCCTCGGCGAAGCGACCGTGCTCACCGGTTACACCGACGAGACGATCGACGACGCGTGGAGCGTCGCGAAACGCTTCGCGTCGAGCCTGCTGGACATGCCGGCCGCGGCGGGACGCGCGGCGCTTCGCGAGCTCGCGGGCACGCATCCCTTCACCGCCACCGCGTTCGGGACCGCACTCGAAATGCTCGACGCGCCCGAGCGCTTTCGCGCACCCGCGCTCTCGGTGCCGCTGGTGGGCCTCGTAGACGCCAAGGGCCACGAAGCGATCGCGCGGCAGTTGGACGCGCTGCTCGAAACCGGTTACCGGACGGTCAAGATCAAAGTCGGGTTCGACGTCGGCGCGGATCTCGAATTCGTGCGCGCGGTGCAGCGCGCGGGCCGCAGTCGCGTACGCATCCGCATCGATGCGAACCAGGGCTACACCGCGGAACAGGGCGTCGCGTTCGTGCGCGGCCTCGAGCCCGATTCGATCGAGCTCTTCGAGCAGCCCTGCGCGGCCGGAGACTGGGACGCGCACCGGGCCGTGGCGCGGGCGTCGGGCGTGCCGCTCATGCTGGACGAGTCGATCTATGGCCTGCCGGACATCGAAAAAGCGGCCTCGCTCGAATGCGCGCAGTTCATCAAGGTAAAGCTCATGAAGTTCGTTACGCTGGACGCGCTCGCCGGGGCGATCGAGCGCATCCAGGCGCTCGGCATGCAGGCGGTGCTCGGAAACGGCGTGGCGTGCGACATCGGCTGCCTGCTCGAAGCGCTCGTCGCGGCGGGGCGCATCGACAACGCCGGCGAGATGAACGGATTCCTCAAGACGACCGGAACGCTGCTCGACCGGCCTCTCGCCTTCGAGGACGGCGCACTCGAGCTCGAACCGGGCTACACACCGCGCATCGATCTCGACAGCGTCCAGCGGTACTGCGTCGATTCGATCTGCTGCGGAGCCGCCGCCGCGGCCCCGAGCGCCGCCGCGTGAAAGCGATCGCCGTTGCGCGCTTCGGCGGTCCCGAAGCGCTGGAAATGATCGAGCGTCCGGTGCCCCAACCCGGGCCCGGCGAAGCGCTGGTGAAGCTCGAGTACGCCGGCGTGAACTTCATCGATGTGTACATGCGCAGCGGCCATTACGCGCGCTCCCACACCTACCAGACGCCGCTGCCGATGACGATCGGGATGGAGGGCGGCGGCACGGTGGTCGCGGCCGCCGAGGGCGCGACGAGCGTGAAGGCGGGCGACCGCGTCGCCTACTGCATCGTGCGCGGGAGCTACGCGCAGCTCGCGACGGTGCCGGTGTCGAAGCTCGTGCGCGTGCCTGACGATGTGCCGCTCGGCATCGCGACCGCGCTCATGCTTCAGGGCTGCACCGCGCACTACCTGAGCCATTCGGCGTTCGCGCTGAACGCCGGCCACACGTGTCTCGTCCATGCGGGCGCGGGCGGCGTGGGGCAGCTTCTCATTCAGCTCGCGAAGGCGCGCGGCGCCAGGGTGATCGCGACAGCCGGCAGCGCCGACAAAGCCGCCATTGCACGCGCGCGCGGCGCCGATCACGTGGTCCTCTACCGTGAGCAGGATTTCCGCGCGGAGGTAATGCGCATCACCGGCGGCGTAGGCGTGGATGTCGTGTACGACGCCGTCGGCCGTGACACGATCTCGAACAGCATCCGCAGCCTGAAGCGCCGCGGTCTGTGCGTGAATTACGGCGGCGCATCGGGACTCGTCGAGTCCGTGCAGCCGCTCGAGCTCGCGGAAGCGGGTTCGGTATTCTTCACGCGCCCCCACCTCGCCGATTACATCAGCACCGCGGACGAGTTCGCGATGCGCGCGAACGATCTCTACGCGGCGTGGCGCACCGGGGCGCTGACGGTGACGATCGACCGCGAGTTCGAGCTCGAAGCCGCGGCGGAGGCGCACCGCTATCTCGAAAGCCGCGGCACGCGCGGCAAACTGCTGCTGCGGGTTCCGCAATGAAACAGAAGACGGTCATCACCGGCGTCATCGGCTCCGACACCCACATCGTGGGAAACCGCATCCTGTCGATCGCGCTCGAGAACGCGGGCTACAAGGTGGTCGCGCTCGGCGCGCTCACGCCTGCGGCGGATTTCGTGAAAGCCGCCGTGGAGACCGCCGCCGACGCGATTCTCGTCTCGTCGCTGTACGGACAGGGCGAGCTCGACTGCCGCGGCTTCCGCAGCCTGTGCATCGAAGCGGGTCTGGAAGACATCCTCGTCTACGTCGGCGGCAACCTCGTCGTCGGCAAACGCTCGTGGGAGGAGACGCTCGAGACCTACCTCGACATGGGCTTCGATCGCGTGGCCCCGCCCGGCACGCGCGTCGACACCGTGCTCGACTGGCTCGCCGAGGACCTGGCGGCGCGCGAAGCACGCTCGCGCGCCACCGTCTGACGCGCCGGCGCATCAGGCACATGACCACTGCGCTCCTCATCGATTTCGGCAGCACCTATACGAAGCTCCGCGCGGTCGATGTCGGCGCGCAGCGCATCCTCGGCGCAGGTCAGGGGCCGTCCACGGTCACGACGGACATCATGTTCGGCATGCGTGCCGCGCTCGACGATCTCGAGCGCCGGCTCGGCAAGCTCCCGCGGTTCGACTACCGCCTGGCTTCCAGCAGCGCGGCGGGCGGATTGCGCATGGTCACGGTGGGTCTCGTACGCGAGCTCACGGCCGAGGCCGCGCGGCGCGCGGCTTTGGGCGCCGGCGCGAAGCTCGTCGGCGCGTTCGCCTACCGGCTGACCACGGCCGATATTGCGGCGATCCATGCGCTGGCGCCGGATATCGTGCTCCTCGCCGGCGGCACCGACGGCGGCAACAGCGAAGTCGTGATCGCAAACGCGCAGCGGCTTGCGGCGACCGATCTCACGTGCCCGATCGTGTACGCGGGCAATCGCGCGGCGGCGGACGAAGCCCTCGCGGCACTCGCGGGTAAGACCGTCGTGGTCACCGACAACGTGATGCCCGAGTTCAACGTGCTCGCGATCGAGCCAACGCGCGCCGCGATCCGGCAGGTGTTCATCGACCGCATCGTGCACGCGAAAGGCATCGACCGGGCCGCCGCCGAATTCGATGCCGTGCTGATGCCCACACCCGCCGCGGTGCTCGAAGGCGCGCGGCTCGTCGCGGATGGAATCACCGGGCGCGACGGACTCGGCACGATCGTCGTCGTCGATCCCGGTGGCGCGACCACGGACGTGCATTCAATCGCCGCGGGTGATCCGGCGCCGGGCGTCGTCCCGCAGGGCCTGCCGGAGCCGCGCGTGAAGCGCACCGTTGAGGGCGATCTCGGCATGCGCCACAACGTTGGTGCGATCGTTGAAGCAGCCGGTATCGACGCGATCGCGGCCGAGGCGCGGCTCACGCATGAGCGCGTGCAGACGCTGGTCGCCGCGATCTCACGCGACGTCGAACGTCTACCCGCCTCCGAAGACGAGCACGCCCTCGATCGCGCGCTCGTCCGCGCCGCAGTCCGGTTTGCCGTCGAGCGTCATTGCGGCACGATCGAGACGGTTTATACGGTCACCGGTCCGGTGACCGTGCAGCGCGGCAAGGACCTGACGCGCGTCGATGCGGTGATCGGCACCGGCGGCGCGATCGTCGCGAGCCGTGAGCCCCGCGCGGTGCTCGAAGTCGCGCTTGCGGATGCGGCGCAGCCGCTCGTGCTCAAACCCCGAGCGCCGCGATTGCTGCTCGATTCGCACTACATCCTCTACGCCTGCGGGCTGCTCGCCGCCGTGGAGCCGCGCGCGGCGCTCGATCTCGCCCTCGCTCATCTGCACCCGCTGGAGAAGGAGAACGCGCATGAACGCGCCTGCTGCGCCTGAATCGATCCGCCTCCCGCTCTCGGAATCGCGGATTCCCGACGACGTCTTCGAGCGCATGCGCGCGGAGAACCTCGCGCGCTGGCCGACCGGCTCCGGCGTCGTGTTTGACGAAGCGGTCGAGCGCCAGCGCGCGATGCCGAAACACAAGCAGCTCGGCTGGGTGATGCGCGAAGCGGCACTGCAGCGCCGCTGCCTCACGCAGCCGCGCGGCGGCTTCGGCACCTTCGAGATGCATCGTCATCTCATGGTGACGCTGGACAAGCACGGGCTCGCCGATGTCGTGCCGACGACGACCGACAGCTACACGCGCAACGAGCAGTGGCAGCTCGCGCAGAAGGGGATCGAAGAGTCCGAGCGCGCCGGCCGCTCCATGCTGAACGGCTATCCGATCGTCAATTACGGCGTCGAAAAAGTCGTCGAGCTGATCGACGCAATCGAGAAACCCGCGATCATGCTGACGGGCACCGCGATGCCGCGATTGACCGGGGAGATCGGTTACGCGGGCGGCTACACCGGTTATCTCGGCTCGGCAATCGCCTACACCACGTCGTATACGAAAGAGCTTTCGATCGAGGACGGCATCCGCGGCTATCAGTATCTCGACCGTCTCGCCGCGATGTACGCCGAGCACGGCATCGATCTTCATCGCCGGCAGCCCGGGTTCCTCACCGGCACCAACATTCCGCCATCGATCGCCGTTGCCATCGCGGTGCTCGACTGCCTGCTCGCCGCGGCGCAGGGGGTGCGCAACTACGGGCTCGAAATGGGCGAGACGCTGCACCTCGTGCAGGACGCGGCGGCGGTTGCGGCATGCCGCGAGACGGTCCAGGACTACCTCCAGAAGCGCGGTCTCACCGACGTCTTCACACCGGTCACGCTGCTGCACTGGATGGGCGCATGGCCGCAGGATGAAGCGCAATGCGCGGCGCTCGTCGCGTACGGGGGCACGCTCGCGGCGATCGCGGGCGCGAACAGCGTCACGACGAAAAGCGTGCATGAAGCCTTCGGCATCCCCACGCCCGAAGCGAACGCCGAGGGCTTACGGATCACGCGCATGGCGGTTTATCTCGCGCGCGATATCCGCCTCGACGGACTGCCGGAATTCCAGGCGGAGAAAGAGCTCATCAAGCGCGAGGCGCGCGCGATCGTGGACAAGGCGCTCGAGATGGGCGACGGCGATGCCGCGCTCGGGACGGTGCGCGCGTTCGAGGCCGGCGTGCTCGACGTGCCGTGGTCGCCCAGCCGCTACTGCAGGAGCCGTGTCATGCCCGCCCGCGACGCGGACGGGTACCTGCGCATCGTCGATCCGGGCCTGATGCCGTTCCCGCGGGAGGTGATGGAGATCCACGAGGAGAAGTTGAGGCGCCGCGCCGCGAAAGAAGGATTGCCGTATGGCCACGAGCTCGCGATCGCGAGCGTGTACGAAATGGCGGAGCCGGTGGCGAAGCTGCTGCCGGATGTAATCGGTCGGTAAAGGAGGACGCATGAATCAGACAGCAGATATCGCCAGCGCGGGCAGGATAGGGGTACGCCGCATCGACGGCAGCATCGGCGTCGAGCTCGTGGGCGTCGACCTGTCGCGCGAGCTCGATGACGACACGTTTCGTGAAGTCGCGCGCGTGTACGACACGCATCCCGTCGTCGTCGCGCGCGACCAGAATCTCACCCCAGCGCAGCACGTTGCGTTCAGCCGCCGCTTCGGCGAGCTGGAAATCCATGTACTCAAGGATTTCCTCCTGCCCGGCCATCCGGAGCTTCTGGTGCTCTCGAACATACTCGACGAGCACGGCAAGCGTATCGGACTCGCCGACGCGGGACGCGTGTGCGTATGGCACACCGACATGTCGTACCTCGAGAAGCCGCCGCGCGGATCGATGCTCTATGCGCGCGAAGTGCCGGTACGGGACGGCCGGGCCCTTGGCGACACGCTGTTTGCCGACACAGCGGCGGCATACGAAGCGCTGCCGGCGGATGTGAAAAAGAAACTCACGGGCCTGAAAGCGATCCACCGCATGACGAAGGGCTACGAGGGCGGCGGAAAAAATGCGCGTGACCGCGTGGCATATTCCGAAGAGCAGCGGCGCAGCAATCCGGAGCGCGCACATCCAATCGTTCGGACCCATCCGGCGACCGGCCGCAAGTGCCTGTACGTGAGCCGGCTGTGCTGCGTCGGCATCGAAGGCATGCCGGACGAAGAGAGCGAGCCGCTGCTCGAGATGCTCTACGAGCACTGCACGCGGCCCGAGTTCGTCTATCGCCATCGGTGGCAGAAAGGCGACCTCGTCATGTGGGACAACTGCGCCGCGCAGCATCTCGCGACGATGGATTACGAGCTGCCGCTGCGGCGGCTCATGCACCGCACCACGCTGATGGGAACGGCGCCATATTGAGCCGGTGCGCCACCGGCGCACCCTGCGATGGGATCAGCGATGAGACTCAAAGATAAGGTTGCAATCGTCACCGGAGGCGCGGCGGGTATCGGCCGCGGCATGGTGGAAACGTTCGCGCGCGAAGGCGCGCGCGTGGCCATCGCCGACCGCGACATCGCGAAAGCCCGCGAGACGGCGGAGCACGTGCGCGGCACCGGCGGTGATGCGGCGGCATTCGAAGTCGATGTCTCGAATTCGGCGTCCGTGGCGCGCATGGCGGAAGGCGTCGTCGCGCGTTTCGGAGGCGTCGACGTGCTCGTGAACAACGCCGGAATCCGTTACGTGAAGCCTTTTCTGGAGCTCTCCGAAGAAGAGTGGCGCAGGACGCTCGACGTGAACCTGACCGGCCAGTTCCTGTGCTGCCGCGCGGCCGTGCCGCACATGCTGAAAGCGGGCCGGGGGAAAGTCATCAATCTCTCGTCCGTGGCCGGCGAGTTCGGACGCCCGCAGCGGCTCGCGTATTGCGCATCGAAGGGCGGCGCGATCGCCTTTACCAAGGCGCTCGCGGTCGAGCTCGCGGGCAAGAACATCTGCGTGAATGCGCTCGCGCCGGCGCTCATCGACACACCGCTCAACGCGACGTACGCGAACGACGACGCCCTCGCCGACACCTGGAAGAACGAGCTCCTGATCCGGCGCTGGGGACGGCCGGAGGACGTCGCGGCCGCCGCGATCTATCTTGCCTCGGAGGATTCCGACTTCGTGACCGGAACGGTGCTCACGATCGACGGTGGGTGGACCGCCGCGCTCATCCGCGCCAACGAGATCGAGTAGGCGCATGAATACGATCACGAACGGCACGACGGCGGCACGCACGGAGGCGCTTGACATCGCCCAGCGGCTCACCGGGCACGTCGTCATCGACGGTAAGCTCGCGCCCGCGCTCATGAGCGAAACCTTTCCGGTCGAGAATCCCGCCGACGGCAGCACGATCGCACGAGTGCCGCGCTGCCGGCGCGAGGACGTCGAGCGCGCCGTGCGCTCGGCGCATCGCGCGTTTCCTGCATGGTCGCGCACGCCGGCGCGCGAGCGCGGCCGCGCCATCCTGCGCATCGCGGATCGCCTGCAGGCCGAACGCGAGCCGCTCGCGCGGCTCCTGGCGCTCGACACCGGCAATGCGATCGCGACGCAGGCACGGCCCGAGGTGGATGCGGCGATCGACATGCTGCGGCTTTTCGCGGGCGTGGCCGGAGAGCTCAAGGGCAAGACGATCCCGTGGGAGCCGGGGACGCTGTGCTACACGACACGCGACCCGCTCGGCGTGGTCGGCGCGATCATCCCGTGGAACGCACCGCTCCTGCTGGCGGCGGGCAAGCTCGGGCCGGCGCTCGTTGCCGGCAATACGGCCGTCGTGAAAGCCGCCGAGCAGGCGCCGCTCGCCCCGCTGCGCATGCTGGAGCTCATGCAGGAGTTTCTGCCGCCGGGCGTGGCAAACCTCGTCACCGGCTTCGGTGAAGAAGCCGGACAGCCGCTCGCGACGCACGCATTGGTGCGCAAGGTGACCTTCACCGGCTCGTGCGAAGTGGGCAAGCACATCCTCCACTACTGCGCGGACAAGATCTGTCCGGTGACGCTCGAGCTTGGGGGGAAAAGCCCGAACATCGTGCTCGCCGACGCCGATCTCGAGCTCGCGGTGCCCGGCATCATCATGGGCATGCGCTTCACGCGACAGGGGCAGTCGTGCTCGGCCGGCACGCGCGTGTACCTGCATCAGGATGTCTACGACGCGGTGATCGAGCGCGTCATCCCGGCGCTCGCAAAGCTCAGGCTCGGCGATCCGCTGGACGAATCGACCGAGGTCGGCGCCGTGATCTCGCGCGAGCAGCTCGAGCGCATCGAACGCTACGTGACGATGGCGCGCGACACGCTCGGCGTTCGCATCCTGTGCGGCGGCGCACGTCCCGAAGGCGACGCGTTCGCGCGCGGGAATTTCTATCTCCCGACGCTCATCGAGGACGTGCCTTCGTCTTCACCGGTGTGCCGCGACGAGATCTTCGGCCCGGTGGCGCTCGTCTCGCGCTGGCGCGATTTCGATGCCGTGCTCGAGCAGGCGAACGACACCGATTTCGGTCTCGCGGCGGCGCTGTGGACGCGCGACCTGTCCAACGCGCTCGCGTTCGCCGAACGCATCCAGGCGGGCTTCGTGCAGGTGAATCAATTCATCACGCCGCGTCCGAACCTGGCCTACGGCGGGTTGAAAGCGAGCGGTCTCGGCAAGGAGTACTCGCTGGAGAGCATGCTCGAGCACTTCACGACGAGCAAGACGGTGATCATCAACTCCGGTAAGCGGCCGGGTTGAGTGTTTGTCATGGTTGGTGCTTCGACAAGCTCAGCACGAACGGTGTGCGGCCTTGGAGCCAGCGCCCTTCATTCGCTCTCAGCCAGCCCTGCGTTTGCCCTGAGCTCGTCGAAGGGTGAACAGCCTAAACGATCTTCTGCTCGCGCAGCCGCGCGATTCCCGCGGCGTCGAGGCCGAGCACGTCGCGCAGGATCTCGTCCGTGTGCTGCCCGAGCGTGGGCGGCGGGAGCTTGTATTCGACGGGCGTCGCTGAAAAGCGCATCGGGCTCGCGACCAGCGGCACCTTGCCCGCAGTCGCGTGGTCGACTTCGATCTTCACGCCGCGCGCGATCACCTGCGGCTCTTCGAAGACCTGCTTGATGTTGTTGATCGGACCGTTGGCCACGCCGGCGGCCTCGAGTGCTTCGACCCAGTCGCGGGTGGTGCGCTTCCTGAAGATGTCGGCGAGGAGCGGCGTCAGCACGTCGCGGTTTTCCACGCGCTTGCCGTTGGTCGCGAAGCGGGGATCCTGCGCGAGCGCCTGGCAGCCCGCGACCTCGCAGAACTTCCTGAACAGATTGTCGTTGCCGCAGGCGAGGATGATGTCGCCGTCCGCCGTCTTGAAAGTCTGGTACGGCACGATGTTCGGGTGCGCGTTGCCGAGCCGCCCCGGCACCTCGCCCGTCGCGAGATAGTTCATCGCCTGGTTGGCGAGGAACGCGACCTGCGTGTCCAGCAGCGCGAGGTCGAGTTGCTGCCCCACGCCGGTCTCGGCGCGGTGCGCGACCGCGGCGCACACGGCGATGCTCGCGTACATGCCGGTCATGATGTCCACGATCGGCACGCCGACGCGCTGCGGCCCGCCGCCCGGCAGCTCGTCGCGCTCGCCGGTGATGCTCATGAGACCGCCCATGCCCTGCGCCATGAAGTCGTAGCCGGGCCGCTCCTTGTAGGGCCCGGTCTGGCCGAAGCCGGTGACGGAGCAATAGATCAGGCGCGGGTTCACCTTCTTCAGGTCGTCGTAACCCAGCCCGTAGCGCGCGAGATCGCCGTACTTGTAGTTCTCGAGCAGCACGTCGCTGCGGATCGCGAGATCGCGTACGAGGTTCTGACCCTCGGGCCTGGAAAGATCGACGGTGATCGATTTCTTCCCGCGATTCGCCGATGCGAAGTACGCCGACTCGGCGGTGTCCTGCCCCTTCGAGTCCTTGAGCCACGGCGGGCCGAAGGCCCGCGAATCGTCGCCTTTGCCGGGGCGCTCGACCTTGATCACCTCCGCGCCGAGATCGGCGAGGTTCTGGCCGCACCACGGCGCCGCCAGCACGCGCGATAGATCGAGCACTCTGATGTGGGAAAGCGGACCTGGCATTGATTTCTCCTAGCGGCCGAGGAACTTCGGCCGTTTCTTCTTGAGGAATGCGTCGTACCCGATGCGATAGTCCTCGGTCGCGAAGTAATCGAAGTTCGCGGCGATCTCGGCCTCGCTGAGCGGTTTCGGCTGCGGCGTGAGCCGCCGCACGAAGCGTTTGTGCCAGCGCGCGACGAGCGGTGCGCCTTCGACGATGCGCTGCACGCTCGCGCGGACTTCATCCTCGAGCGCCTCGTCAGGAACGACACGCGTCAGCAGTCCTTTCGTCATCGCCTCCCGCGCGTCCCAGACGCGGCCTTCGACGAGGATCTCCAATGCGACCGCACGGCCGACCAGCGGCAGCAGCGCGTTGAGCTCGTCGTATGCGATCGGGAATCCGAGCCGGTTGATCGGCACGCCGAAGCGGCCGGACGTCCCGGAGAGACGCAGATCGCACTGGCACGCGATCTCGAGGCCGCCGCCGACGCACGGCCCCTGGATCATGGCGATCGTCGGATGGCGGCACTCGGCGAGCGCCTGGAGCGCGCCGTACACGAGCTCGCGGTGATAGATACGCCCCTGCTCCGCGTCATTACGGACCTGCGCGAATTCGGCGATGTCCGCGCCCGCGGCAAACGCCTCGCTGCCGGCGCCGCGCAGGACCACGCAGCGCAGCGCGTCGTCCGCCGACAGCGCTTCGACCGCGCGCCTGAGCGCCCGCCACATCTCGGCGGTCAGCGCATTCAGCTTCTCGGGATTGTGGAGCGTGACCGTCGCGACGGCGCCGTCACGCGCAACGACGACGTCGGCAGTCATGGCGTGGGAGGGCGGTATTGTAGCGGCCGTTCACGCGCCGCGCGCCGCGGCCGCCGCCATGATGACCGCCACGCCGACGCTCACGCCGACCAGCAGATTGCGACGCGCAACGTGGTACGCCACCAGCGCAAGCGCACACGCTGCCGCACGCTCGAGGAGATGAGTCTCCGCAAGCATGCCCGAGGGCATCACGACGATGCGCGACACGAGCCCGGCGATCATGGCGTAAGCGACCGCGCCGACCCACTTGAAAAGCTCGCTCTCGGCCGCGATTCGACCGGAGAGCACGACGCCGAATCCCCGCCAGACGTAAGTAGCAAGGCTCGCCGCCAGCACGAGCAGCCAGAGCTCAACCACGGCCGCGCTCCATGATCCTCTGGATCGAGTATGCGATGGTGCCGCCGGCGAGGCCGCCCAGCAGTACGCTCCACTGTGGATCGACGAGGTGCACGAGCGGCCCGGCAATCGCGCCGCACACGAGCGCGACGGCAGCGAGCCCGGCGCGCACCTCGCCGACCAGCAGGACGACGAAGTACACCGGATTCAGGAACACGAAGCCGAGCCGTACGAGCGGCGTAAAGCCGCCGGCCAGATAGAAGCCGGCGACCGTCGCGGCGACGCCGACCGCCCAGCAGGTCGCCGCAAAGCCGACGAAATACGCGAGGCGCTCCTCGCGCGGCATTTCGGCCGTGCGCTTCATCGTCCACGCCCAACTCGTCATCGAGAGGACCTGCGACGCGACAATGATGCTCGTGCGCGTACTGCCGGGGCCGCGCACCACCGGCATGAGCGAGATCGACATCGGCAGGAAACGCACGGCGGTCAGCATGACCGCGAGCACGGTCAGCGGCCCGGCAGCGCCCGCGAGGTGCATTTCGATCAACACGAGCTGTCCCGGCAGGGCCCAGATGCCGGCGGTGCACGCCGCCGCGAGCAGAACATTGAACCCGGCTTCGTACGCGAGCGCGCCGAACCCGAGCATGCCGGCCCCGATGACCGCGCCGGGCACGCCGAGCGCCTCGCGCGCCCCGCGCAGACGCGCGCGACGCACCCGGACGCGGTATCCTGCTTCGCTCATAACCGGCAATTCATAACAGGAGGAGTGTTCCATGAAAACGCGTGTGCTGGCCGCGATCGCGGTCTCGTCCTTCGCAGCGGTTGCCAACGCGCAGGAAGCCTATCCATCGCGAGCGATCACGATCACCGTTCCGAATCCGCCGGGCGGCATGAATCAGATCACCGCGCAGCCGCTCTCGGCCGTGATCGAGAAGCTCACGAAACAGCCGGCGCCCGTCATCAACCGTCCGGGCGGCACGGCCGCGGTCGGCACGGCGTACGTGGCGACCCAGAAGCCCGATGGCTACAACATTCTCGTGACCACGCCGAACATCTATCTCGTGGTCGAGAAGAACAAGGCGCTGAACGTCGAGTCGCCGTACAAGCTCGAGCAGATCCAGCTGCTCGCGCTCACGAGCGCCGATCCGCTCGTGCTCACCGTGAACGCGGACGCGACTTACAAATCGGCAAAGGAGCTGATCGCGGACGCCAAGGCGAAGGACGGACAGCTTTCGTTCTCGAGCTCGGGACCATACGGCGTCACGCACGTGCCCTTCGCGATGTTCCTCGATGCCTACGGCCTCAAGATGCGCCACGTGCCGACGACCGGCGGCGGTCCGGCGGTGACGCAGCTTCTCGGCGGTCACGTCAACGCGACCTCGCAAGGTCGCGCGGCGCTCTATCCGCACATCAAGAGCGGGAAGCTGCGGGCGCTCGCGACCTTCGGCGCCAAGCGCCCGGCGACGCTACCGGACACGCCGACATTCATCGAGCTCGGGCAACCGCTCGAAGCATATCTGTGGGTGGGTCTCTTCACGACCGCGGGCGTGCCGGACGCGACGCTCAAGTCGATGCGCGATCTGATCCGGCGCGCGCTGACCGATCCACTCTACAAACAGGCGATGGACAAGGCCGGTATCGAGATCGATTACCGCGACACACCCGAGTTCGTGAAGTTCTTCCAGGCCGATCACAAGCGCATGGCACCCGTCGTCGCCAAGCTCGCGAAGGAAGACAAGAAATAACGCTGCTGTCCCGTCGTAAAGCGCACCCACTGTAGGTGGGCTGGCAGCGCACCAAACAAACCCGTCGCGTCTGCAGCCGAGCACCGAGACCGTCATGACGAAAATCAGAGACATCCGCCCAATCGCCGTCAGCATCCCGATGTCGAAGCCGATCAAGATGGCCGGGGTCGAGCTTAAGCACGCCGACAACGTGCTGGTGCGGATCGAAACGCGCGAGGGCATCGTCGGGTGGGGCGAAGCGGCGTCGGCGCCGAGCATGACCGGCGAGACCGTCGAAAGCATGATGGCCGCGATCCGCTACATGGCGCCTCATCTCGCCGGCCTCGACCTGGAGGACGTCGCACTCGTCTCGAGCGGCATGAACCGGCTCATGTACGGCAACAAGGGCGCGAAATCGGCGATCGAGATCGGGCTGCACGACGCGCTCGGCAAGTCGCAAGGCAAGCCCGTGCACGATCTGCTCGGCGGAAAACGTCGGGGCCGCATCCCGATGCTGCAGATGATCGCGGCGAGCAAAGTGGACGCCGATGTGGCGGAAGCGCAGCGCTCGAAGGCGCTCGGCTACGTCGCGTTCAAGGTGAAGGTCGGCACCGGTGACCCGCGCGTGGACGCCGATCGCACGCGGCGTGTATGCGAAGCGCTCGGTCCCGGTGTGCTGCGCTGCTCGGATGCGAACCAGGGGTGGAGCGTCGATCAGGCGATCGAATACGTGCGCGCGCTCGAAGGTTCGGGGCTCGACTTCTTCGAGCAGCCCGTGATGGCCGACGATCTCGAAGGCATGGCGAAAATCGCCGCGGCCACCGATATCGCGATCGGCTGCGACGAAGGCGTGCACCACCTCGACGACCTGCGCCGGCACCGCGAGGCGCGCGCAGCGCGTGGCGCGAGCCTGAAGGCGGTCAAGCTCGGCGGCTTGCGCGGCGTAATCGACGCCGCCGCGCTGTGCGAAGCGCTCGATATGAAAGTGAACCTCGCCGGGAAGATGTCGGAGTCCGGCATCGCGACCGCCGCCGTGCTCCACCTCGCCGCGGCGGCGCCCGCGCTCGACTGGGGCGTGTCTCCCACCAGCCCCTATCTCGCGGAAGACGTGCTTGCCAAGCCGCTCGTGTTCGCCAACGGCCACGCCGAAGTGCCGACCGGGCCGGGACTCGGCATCGAAATCGACGAGCGTCAGGTCCGCAAGTTCACGATCGAACGCTAGCGGCGAATTCCAAGAGGTGATGCGGCTGGGCGGCGTCAGAGCCGAGCGCAGTTCCCAGGATTGTGGTTCCACTGGCCTAAGGCCGAGCGCGCGGTGGAGGTGATTCGGCGAGCCGATTTGTGCCGCAGTCATTGCAGCCGGCGCTTCGTGTGCGGGTAGTCGTGTTTTGACTGCCCGCCGCGAAGCGGGTTTCCGGGCTGCAATGACACGCTTTGCGGCACCATGAGGATCGACGAATCGCCTCCGCCGCGTCTTCAGCGGTAGCGGCTCACCGGGCAGAAGCCGCCTTGTCGCCGCCGCGGATCGCGCGGTCGATGCGTTCGCGTTTGACGTTCGGCGCGAACATCTGGATGAAGTCGAAGACGAAGTTGCGCAGGTAATCGTTACGGCGCACGCCAAGGTAGATCGTGTTCGGCTCGAACAGGTGGCTGGCATCGATCGCACGGAGCTGGCGGTCACGCGCGGGATCGAAGGCAAGACTCGCCACGATCGCGATGCCGAGCCCCTGCTCGACGTAGGCCTTGATCACATCGGTATCGGCCGCGCTCAGCACGATCTTCGGTTTCAGGCCGAGCGCCGCGAAGGTTCGCACGAGCTTCGAGCGGCCGATGAAGGGGCTGTCGTAGGTAATGATCGGATAGCGCGCGAGCGTCTCGAGCGTGACGCTGCGCGACCGGGTGAGCGGATGGTCGCGCGGCGCGATCACGATGCGCTGCATCGCGTAGCACGGAAAGAGCGCCACACCGCCCGCGTCCCGCGGTGATTCAGAGCCGATGCAGACGTCGGCGCCGCCGGTGCGCACGAGCTCCACGATCTCCTGCGGGCTGCCCTGCCGGATCATGACCTCGACACCCGGATGGCGCGCCGCGAACGCGCGAACGATCGGCGGCAGCGCGTAGAGCGCCTGCGTGTGCGTCGTCGCGATCGTGAGGGTGCCGCTTTCCTCCGCCTGGAAGTCGCGCGCGATCTCCGCGAGCGTGCGCGTGTCGGCGAGGATGCGCCGGGCGACCTCGACGATCTGTACGCCGGGGCCGGTCAGCCCGCGCAGGCGCTGGCGCGCGCGCAGGAAGATGTCCACGCCCAGCTCGCGCTCCAGCTCCCGGAGCTGCCGGCTCACCGCCGGCTGCGGCGCATCGAGCGCCTCCGCCGCCCTGGAGACGTTGTAGCCGTGCTTCACGATCTCGACCACCGCGCGCAGTTGCTCGAGCCTCATGCCTTATAACGATTTCGTTATACCCCGCGTCCATTCTAGTCATTGAAGACGGCGCCGGCGGTCTCCACAATGCGCGCTCCACTGGAAGGAGAGCTCATGCAGAAGGTCACCGTGCTCAACCCGCGCATCGCCGATGACGCGCCGCGGGCTTCGCTCGCGCCGGAACTGAAGGCGCTGGCCGGCGCGCGCGTCGCGTTCGTCGACAACAGCAAAGTGAACGCGGACCTCTTCCTGTCACGCATCCGACCGCTGCTCGAGCAGACATACGGCGTGCGGCCCGGCAGGACGGTGCGCAAGCTCGCGCCCAAGGACGAGCTCACGCACGCCGATCTCGAGGAGCTGGCGAGCTACGACGCCGTCGTGCAGTGCTTCGGCGACTGCGGCACGTCGACCTCGATGACCGTCGCCGACGGCGTGAGCCTCGAGCGTCTCGGCATTCCGACCGTGACGGTGATCAGCACCGCGTTCGCGCGCGCCGCGCGCGCGCAGGCCGCCGGCCGCGGCATGGGCGATCTGCCGGTGATCGAGGTGCCTCACCCGATGCACACGGCGCCCGCGCCGGTCGTCCTGGAGCGCGCCGAGGCCGTCGTGTCCGACCTCGTGGGGGCTCTGACCCGGCGCAACACGACTTCCATCGCGACACGGGAGGAGTTGCGTGACGCCGAGGTCACGCTCGATGCCTCACCGGAAGCGGTCCAGGAATTCTTCTTCGAGCAGGGCTGGACCGACGGACTGCCGGTCGCGCCGCCGACGCACGCCGCGGTGCGCGCGATGCTGGCCGCCGTCAGGCGCGATGCGGCGCAGGAGATCGGTCCGATACCGCCGCGCATGCGCATGGCGAGCCTGGAAAAGCTCGCCGTGAACGCCGTCATGGCGGGGTGCCGGCCCGAGTACTTTCCGGTCGTGCTCGCCGCAATCGAGGCGATGCTCGACCCGGAATGCCGCCTGTACGGTATCCGCACCGCGACCAACAACGGCACACCGCTGGTCATCGTGAATGGTCCCGCGGCACGCAAGCTCGACATCAATTCGGGCGGAAACGTCTTCGGGCAGGGTTGGCGGGCGAACGCAACGATCGGCCGCGCCTTGCAGCTCGTGCTGCGCAACGCCGGCGGGGACATGCCCGGCGAGACCGACATGTCGACCCAGGGCCAGCCCGGCAAGTTCACCTTCTGCATCGCCGAGAACGAGGAAGACAGCCCGTGGACGCCGTTTCACGTCGAGCGCGGCTTCTCGCCCGATGACAGCACGGTGACCGTGATCGGCGCATCGGCAGGGCACAACGTGTTCACGTACGGCTGCGAGACCGGAACCGAGATCCTCGAGCACGTCGTGGGCGCGATGACGGCGCTCGGCCACAACAACGTGATCTTCCCGACCGGTCCGCTGGTCGTGTTCGGGCCCGAGCACGCGAACGTGCTCGCGCGCGACGGCTACGACAAGCCGAAGATCCGCGAGTACCTGTTCAGACACGCGCGCATACCGCTGTCGCGCTTTCGCGAGCGAACCGTGCGCGGGCTCAAACATCGGCGCGCGCGATGGTTCGAGCAGGCCGGCGATCCCGATCACATCGGCGTCGCGGACGATCCTTCGCACATCAATATCGTGGTCGCCGGCGGCCCGGGGATACACTCGCAGTTCGTTCCGACCTCCTTCAGCTACAGCGCCGTCACACGGCGCATCGCGGACTAGACATGAACAGCACCGTCATCAGCGCAGTCGACCCCACTCTGCTTCCGATCAGCGAGCTCGCTGCGCTCATCAAGGCGCGGAAGCTTTCGGCAGTCGAGCTCACACGCGCGTATCTCAAGCGGATCCGCACCTGCGACGCGCAGGTCAACGCGTTCATCACGATCACGGACGAGCTTGCGCTGGAGCAGGCTGCACGAGCCGACCGCGAAATCGCCGAAGGCCGGTACCGGGGGGCGCTGCACGGCATCCCGTTCGCGGTTAAGGACGTGATCGACACCGCGGGCGTGCTCACGACGGCGCATTCGCGCATCCTCGAGCGCAATTTTCCTTCCGCCGACGCGACCGCCGTGGGGAAGCTCTATGACGCGGGCGCGATCCTGCTCGGCAAGGTCTCGACGCACGAATTCGCTCACGGCGGGCCCTCTTTCGACCTGCCGTGGCCGCCGGCACGCAATCCATGGAACAACGAGCACCACTCCGGCGGGTCGAGCAGCGGTTCGGGCGCTGCGGTCGCCGCCGGATTCGCCGCGATGGCTCTCGGGACGGATACCGGCGGCTCGATCCGAACGCCGTCGTCGCTTTGCGGCATCGTCGGGCTGAAGCCGACCTACGGCCGCGTGAGCCGCTACGGCGTCATCAATAACTCCTTCACGTTCGACAACTGCGGTCCGATGACATGGACCGTCGAGGATTGCGCCGTGATGTTGCAGGCGATCGCCGGCTACGATCCCAAGGATCCGAGCAGCAGCGACGTTCCCGTTCCGGACTATCGCGCGACGCTGACGCCCGACCTGAAAGGCATGCGCATCGGCGTCCTGCGGCATTTCTGGGAAGAGGACCTGCCCGTGAGCGCCGAGCTCGCGCGCGCGATCGAGAACGCGATCTCGACGCTGGAAAAGCTCGGCGCGACGCTGGAAGTCGTGCGCATGCGGCCGATCCAGGAGTACTACGACGTCAAGATCGTGATCGCCGAATCCGAGCTCCTCGCGGTCCATCAGGACGACTTCGTGGAGCGCCCGGAGGACTTCGGCGAGATTTTCCTGGGTCGCGTGCTCGGCGCGGCGCTCTTCCAGTCCGTCGATTACGTGCAGGCGCAGCGCGAGCGCCGCAAGATGCTCGCGGAGATGAAGCCGCTGTACGAGCGTTTCGATGCGTTCGTCACCGCCGGTCTCGGTCCCGCGCCCCGGCTCGACGAGCATCGCAACATCGGTTTCTGGGAGAAGTGGCAGAAGCCGAACATGACGACCCCTTTCAACGTCACTGCCGGTCCGGCGCTCGTGCAGTGCATCGGCTTCTCCGAGCAGGGCTTGCCGCTGTCGATGCAGGTCGCCTCGCGCCCGTTCAATGAGCAGGCCGTGTTCAGGGTCGCTCACGCCTACGAGAAGGCGACGCCCTGGCGCGAGCGCCGGCCGAAGCTCGTGCCGGGCGCGATCGCGCGGCCGATCGCGCCGGAGCCGATACCGACCAATCCGGCGGGAATCGAGCCGCGGACACGCGAGCTCGTGCGCATGATGGCCGAACAGGCGGGGCTCAAGCTTCCCGAGCGCCTGCTCGTGCAGATGTGCGAGGCTGCGCCCTATGCGCGCGCGATGGCGAATCGCATTCGCCGCAAGCGTAAGCGCGCCGACGAGCCCGCAAACACGTTTCGTTTTCCCGATATCCCATAAGAGCCGCGCCCGCGGCAGCTACCGAGGAGGAGTAAATGAAGCCCATGACTGATTGCGCATCGCTGTTGCGTGCGTGCGCTGCCGCCGTTCTCGTGCTCTCGAGCGGCGCGACGCTTGCGGCGAGCGCCGGATGGAAACCGGAGCGTCCCGTCGAGTTCATCATTCCCGCAAGCGCCGGCGGCGGCCAGGACCGCACCGCCCGCGTCATTCAGAAGATCCTGCAGGATTCCGGAGCCGTGCCGACCGCCATCAACATCGCGAACAAGGGCGGCGGCGGCGGCAACATCGCCTACAACTATCTGCAGCAGTTCAAGGGCGACGGCCACTACCTCGCGACGGCCTCTCCCACGCTGATCACAAACCACATACTCGGCACGAGCCCGATCAGCTACACCGATGTCACGCCGCTCAACATTCTGTACAACGAATACATCGGCTTCGCGGTGAACGCCGAGGGCCCGATGAAATCGGGCGCCGACCTCGTCGCGCGCCTGAAGAAAGATCCCGAGTCGGTGACGTTCGCCTTCGGCACCAGCCGGGGTAACGCGAATCACATCGCGGTGGCGTTGATGGCGAAGGCCGCGGGCGTCGACGTGAAGCGGCTGAAGGTCGTCATCTACAAGTCATCCATCGATGCCGCGACCGCGCTCATGGGCGGGCACGTCGATGCCGTCGCGACGCCGACGTCGACCTATGTGCCGCTTCTGGGCGGCGGCAAGATACGGCTCGTGGCGGTCGCCGCGCCGGCACGACAGGGCGGCGTCTTCGCCAACGTGCCGACGTGGAAGGAGCAGGGGCTCGACGTCATCATGCCGAGCTATCGCATGGTGATCGGGCCGCGGGACATGAGCCCCGCTCAAGTGGCTTTCTGGGACCAGGCGTTCGCGCGCGCGGTGAAGAGCCCGGAATGGAAAAAGGAGCTCGAGAAGAACGACTGGGACGATAGCTTCCTCGACAGCACGCGCAGCCGCGCGTTCCTCGACCAGCAAAGCAAGGCCTATCGCGGGGTCCTCGTCGAGCTCGGTCTGGTGAAGCAATGATGAAGATCGCCGCGGCCATGGCTGCGCTGGTGGCCGCAGCGATCTCTGCATCCGTTCATGCGCAGACTTATCCGTCGAAAGCGATCCGGCTGGTGGTGCCGTTTCCGCCCGGCGGCGGATCGGACATCATCGGGCGCATCGTCGCGCAGAAGCTGAGCGAGCAACTGAAGCAGCAGGTGGTCGTGGACAATCGTGCGGGCGCCGGCGGCTCGATCGGCACCGATTACGCAGTGCGCGCGGCGCCAGATGGCTACACGCTGCTGCTCGCGTCGGCTTCGGAGATCGCAATGAATCCCGCCGTTTACACGCGTCTGAGCTATGCGCCAACGCGCGACCTCGTGCCGATAGCGCTCGTCGCCACGTCGCCGCTCGTGATCGTCGCGCATCCCGCGCTGCCGGTGAAGAACGTGAAGGATCTCGTCGCGCTCGCGAAAGAGCGAACCGGCGAGATCAACGTGGCGACGTCCGGCAGCGGCACTTCCAACCATCTGGCCAGTGAGATGCTCCAGTCGCTCACCGGCGCGCGGTTCACGCACGTGCCGTACAAGGGCGCAGGCCTGGCGCTCGCCGACGTCGTCGGCGGTCAGGTCCCGCTCATGTTCAACAGTCTGCCCTCGGTGCTGCCTCTGATCCGGAGTGGGAAGCTCAACGCGCTCGCCGTCACCTCGCGGGCACGGGCAGCGGCGCTACCGCACGTGCCGACCGTGACCGAATCCGGCGTCCGTGGTTTCGAGGCGCTGCAGTGGTGGGGCGTGTTCGCGACCGCGGCGCTACCAAAGGATCTCGTCGCACGCCTTCATGACGAAGTCACGAAGGTGCTGCGCGCTCAGGACGTACAGGCGAATCTCGACAAGCAAGGCGTAACGGGTGCGGCGCTATCGCAGGCGCAGTTCGCGGAATTCACCCTCGCCGAAATCGCGAAATGGGCGAAAGTGGCCAAAACCGCAGGCGTGAAGCTCGACTGATCTTGTCGACCTCGTGTCCTTTCGTGCTCGTAGTAGCTCGTAGGGTGCGCTTGTAGCGCACCAGCCGGTGCGTCATCGACGGGACCCTACGTCAGCACGTCGGCGAGCTCGCGGAAATCCGCGACCACGAGGTCCGGCTGATAAGGCCACTCGCCGAACGGGCGCTTGCGGCGATCCACGAAGCACGTGCGCATGCCGTAGGCCTTCGCGCCGACGCAGTCGAAGGCGTGGTTCGCGACGAACAGGATTTTCTCCGGCGGCAGCCCGACGCGCTCCGCCGCCGCGCGATACGTCGCGACGTGCGGCTTGAACGATCCCGCGATCGCGACCGAAAGGACGTGATCGAACTCGATGCCGAGATGCGGCTTCGCGGCTTCCAGCATGTCGGGGTCGCCGTTCGACAGGATCGTGAGCTCGTAATGCGTATGCAGCCGCTTCAACGCGTCGACGACATCGGGAAAAGGCTTCAGCGTCTCGATGCGCGCGACGAGTGCGCGCACTTCGTCCCGCGTGTGCGCGATGCCGGCGCGCTCGAGCGTGTACGACAGCGCCCTGCGCCCGATCTCGCGATACGGCGTGTGGCTGCGATGCAGCAGCGCGTCGATCATCGAATTTTCGAAATGCGTGCGCCGCCACCATGTGACGAGCGCGTCCGGCCTGCCCGCCCAGCCCTTCGACTTCAGGTACGGCGTAACGGCCTCGACGAGGCCGCCCTGTATGTCGACGACCGTGCCGTAGAGGTCGAACATGAGCGTGTGGCATTCGGTGCGGATGTCTTCGATAGCGGTCATGTCGAACGGTGGGTCTCACCCACCTACGTTTCTCTGTCATTGGGGGAAGGGAGGTACCGGAGGGAAACCGTGGAAGGTTTCCCTCCGTTCGTGGGCGGCGATACCCGAGCCGGAGGCGAGCGCCGCCCAGTCACAGCTTGATCTTCGGATCGAGCCAGTCGCGCAGACTGTCGCCGAAGAGGTTGAACGCGAACACCGCGAGGCTGATCGCCACGCCCGGGAATACGATCATCCACGGCGCCTGCTGGTAGAAATCTGCCGAGGAGCCCGAAAGCATGAGCCCCCACGACGCGGTGGGCTCGGTCACGCCGAGCCCGAGAAAGGAGAGGGAGGCTTCGAGCAGTATCGCCTGCGCGATGAACGCGGTGAACATGATGAGATACGGCGCGACCACGTTCGGCATGATGTGGCGGAAGATGATGCGCCGGTCCGAGAATCCCGCGGCGCGTGCCGCATCGACGTAGGGCATCTCGCGTATCGCGAGCGCCGAGGAGCGCACCACCCGCGCCACCTTGGGCACCATGGGCACCGCGATCGCGATGATGAGATTCACGTCGATGCCGCCGACCACGAATTTACCGAGCACGGCCACCACCGCGAGCGCGAGCACGATGATGGGAAACGAGAGCAGGATATCCATCAGCCGCTGGATCAGCATGTCCACGCGCCCACCGAAGTAGGCGGAGACCATGCCGATCACCGCGCCCAGCGTGCACCCGAGGAGCGACGAGGCGAGCCCCACCACGAGCGCCGTGCGCGCGCCGTAGATGATGCGCGAGAGCACGTCGCGCCCGAAAGCATCGGTGCCGAGGAGATGGGCCCACGATGGCGCGCCGAGCATGGATTCGTAATCGACCGCGAGCGGATCGTACGGCGCGACGAAGCCGGCGAAGAGGCTCGCGGTCAGCATGAGCACGATCAGCACGAGTCCCGCCGCGCCGAGCGGCTGCTGGGTCACGAACAGCACGACCGGATGGCGCCGCTTCGGCACCGTATAGGTAATCGTGCCTGCGTCCGTAGCGCTCATCTCTACCGGTATCTCACGCGCGGATCGAACGCGGCGTAGAGGAGATCGACCACGAAGTTCACGAAGATGAAAAAGCCGGCGATCAGCATAACCAGCGCCTGCACCATCGTGAAATCGCCGCGCGTCACGGTCTCGACGAAAAGCTTGCCCAGTCCGTTCAGGTTGAACACCTGCTCGGTCACCACCAGCCCGCCGATCAGGAACGCGAACTCGAGGCCTATGACCGTGATGACGGGCAGCATCGCGTTCCTCATCGCATGACGTGCCACTACGATGCGCTCGCGAATGCCCTTCGCGCGCGCGGTGCGGATGTAATCCTCCTGCATGACTTCGAGTATGGTCGAGCGCGTCATGCGCGTCGCGACCGCCGAATAGCGATAGCCCACCGCGAGCGCCGGCCAGATGAGCTGCGAGAGGTTGTGCCACGGATCTTCGTAGATCGGCACGTAAGTGAGCGGCGGGATCCAGTTGAACGTCAGCAGCAGCGTGAGGATGATGATCATGCCGAGCCAGAACGACGGCACGGCGAGCCCGGCGATCGCGAAGAGCCGTATCGTCTGATCGATCCAGGTGTCCTTGAAGATCGCCGAGATCGTGCCCAGCGGGATCGCGATCAGCGTCGCGAGCACCGTCGCCATCAGCGCGACCTGGAGCGACAGCTCGAGCCGCGAAGCGATCTCGTCGATCACCGGACGGCCGGTCCACATCGAGATGCCGAGATCGCCCCGCAGCAGCCCGCCCATCCAGTCCCAGAACTGTCCCCACAGCGACTTGTCGAGGCCGAGCCGCGCGCGCTCCATCGCGATCGTCGCGGCATCGACGCCGCCGCCTTCGGCGAGGAGCTTCAGCTCGACGATGTCGCCCGGCATCATGCGCAGCAGGATGAACACGAGCACCGCCACCCCGGCGAGCGTCGGGATCATGAGGAGCAGGCGGTTGACGATGTAGCGGAGCATGGGGTGGTACACCACCCCACCCTGCCCTCCCCCATAGAGGGGGAGGGGACCGCCCCCTTTTGCGGGGACGGTTCAGGTGGAGAGGCTCAGGTCACTTACTGATCGAGCCAGACTTCCGTCAGATCCTGGTTCAGGTAATGGCTCGGCGACATGTGCCAGCCCTTGAGCTGCTTCCAGGTGACGATGATGCGGTGCCACCAGACCGTTGGAATGGTGTACGCCTGCTCCAGCGCCCGGTCTTCGAAAGCGCGCAGGAGCTTCTTGCGCTCCGCCGTGCTGGTGGCGCGGATCTGCTTCTCGAAGAGCTCGTCCAGCGTGCGGTCCTGATAGCGACCGTAGTTGATGGTCGACTTGTCCGCCGAGATGTACTTCAGCAGTTGCAGGTTGGGCTCGTCCATGAAATCGCAGTTGAAGTCGAGGCCTGCTTCGTAGTTCCCCGCGCGCAGCGCCGCCTGGTAGAGCTTGGTGTCGAGCTGCTCGTGCTCCACGGTGAGGCCGATCTGGCGCCACTGGTCGATCAGGAACACGCCCACCGGGGTATACGGCATCGGCACGTTGCGGTTCGTGAGCTTGAACTTGAGATTGGCTACGCCCGCCTCCTTCAGGAGCTTCTGCGCTTCGGCCCGCGACTTTTTCACGTCCTTGCTGAAGCCGGGGTATTTCTCGAGCTCCGCGTTGCTCGCCGCGAGCTCGTAGCCGGGGCGCAGCACCCCGCCCACGTGACGCACCAGCGCGATCTTGGAAAGCGCCTGCGCACCACCCCAGCGGTCGATCGCGAGCGAGAGCGCGCGCCGCACCTTGGCGTCGTCGAAGGGCTTCTTCTCGGTGTTGAACGTGACGACGAGGCTGCACACCCACGGCATCTCGTGCACCTCGATCTTGTTCCCGAGCGCCTGCACGAGCTTGTCGCGGTCAGCCGGCGAGTGGCCGCGGAATTCCGCGAGCACCTCACCCGCCTGCAGCGCGTTCACCCGCGCGGCGGTGTTGCGGATGAAAATCGCGCGGTAGCCGTCGAGGTAGGGTTTGCCTTTCTCGTAGAACCCGTCGAAGCGTTTTCCGACCCAGTGCGAGCCGGCGGCGTGCTCGACGAACGTGAAGGGGCCGGTGCCGAGGATGTTCTTTTCCGGGAACTTGGGATCCGCCTTGAGCTTGGCCGCGCTGTAGATGCAATCCCACGGTGAGGCGAGCAGCGAGAGCATCGCGGCGTTGGGCGCTTTCAGCTTGAAGACGACCGTGTTCGCATCGGGCGTGTCGATCGACTCGATGTCGGCGTACGCCGCCTTGCGCAGCGACACCACGCCCTGCGGGGGATTCCTGATGCGGTCGTAGCTCGCTTTCACGTCGGCGGAGCTGAACGCCGAGCCGTCGTGGAACTTGACGTTCTGCTTCAGCTTGAACGTGTAGGTGAGCCCGTCCTTGGACACCGTCCACGACTGCGCGAGATCGCCGCGCACTTTCGGATAGTTCGCCGGATCGAACTCGAGCAGCGTCGAGTAATGCGGGCGCACCGGGTGCACGAACGCGAAGGACGAGTTCGCGTGGCAATCGTAGTTCGGCGGCTCGGCGCTCACGCCGAACTTGAGCTCGCCGCCGCGCTTCTGCGCGTGCGCCGCGCCCGCGGCCGCAAACAGCGCAGCAGCGATCAACAGCAATACCTTGACCTTCATGAATGTCCTCCTCCTTTGATTAGCTCTGAACGCAGCTCTTCTGTTCTTATGCATGCGGCGTAGTGACCGGGCCGCACTTCCCGCAGGGCGGGCACCTGCATCTTACAGTCTTCGATTGCCCACGGGCAGCGCGTATGGAAGACGCAGCCCGCCGGCGGCGCGAGCGGGCTCGGCACTTCGCCGCCAAGCACGCGATGCTCGCGCTCTTTTTCGAGGTGCGGGTCGGGGATCGGCACGGCGTCGAGCAGCGCGCGCGTATACGGATGCTGCGGCTCCGCGTACAGCGCGTCGCGGTCGGCCACTTCCATTACCTTGCCCAGGTACATCACGACCACGCGGTCGGAGATGTGCCGCACCACCGCGAGATCGTGGGCGATGAAAAGATAGGTCAGACCGAGGCGCGCCTGGAGATCCTCGAGCAGATTGATGATCTGCGCCTGTATGGAGACGTCGAGCGCCGAAACCGGCTCGTCGCAGACGATGAATGACGGCTCCATTGCGAGCGCGCGCGCGATGCCCACGCGCTGTCGCTGACCGCCGGAGAGCTCGTGTGGATAGCGCTCCGCCATGTACGCGAAGAGTCCGACCTGCTCGAGCAGCTCGACGACGCGCGCACGCGCGGCGGCGCGCGAGGGCTGCAGCTTGTAGACGAGCATCGGCTCCGCGATGATCTGGCCGATCGTCATGCGCGGATTGAGCGACGAATACGGGTCCTGGAAGATCACCTGTATGCGGCGCCGGTAGGCCTTCAGCGCATCACCGGTTGCGTGCGTCACGTCTGCGCCGTCGAAGGTGATGGTGCCGGCGGTCGCCGCCTCCAGCCGCAGCAGCGTGCGCCCGACCGTGGTCTTGCCACAGCCGGATTCGCCGACCAGGCCCAGGGTCTCGCCCTTGTAGACATCGAGCGAGATGTCATCGACTGCGCGCACTACCGCATGCCGGCGCCCGAGCGCCTTCAGACCGGCGGATACCTCGAAATGCGTCTTTAATCCGCGCACCGAAAGGAGCGCCCGCGTGCGATCGATCGCTTTCACCTGAGGCGGGAGGAGTGAAGCGCGCGCGAGCCCGAGTCCTTCGGGACCGACCTTCGCCATTTCGAACGCGCGCACGCACGCCGAGTAGTGGCCCGGCTCGACTTCGACGAGCGGGGGCTGCGCGGCTTCCGACTCGGGCACTTTCGCAAGACAGCGCGGCGCGAAGCGGCAGCCCGGCGGCGGCTCGAGCAGATTGGGCGGCATGCCTTCGATCGTCTCGAGCTTGGCTCCGCGCGGCCGATCGAGCCGCGGCACCGAGCGCAGCAGCCCGGCGGTATACGGGTGCAGCGGCTTCGCGAACAGCTCCGCCGCGGTGCCCTGCTCCGTGAGCCGCGCCGCATACATGACGTTCACGCGGTCGGCGTAGCGCGCGACGATGCCGAGGTTGTGCGTGATGACCACCATCGCGATGCCGAGATCGCGCGACAGATCCTTCATCAGCCTGAGGATCTGCGCCTGTATCGTGACGTCGAGCGCGGTCGTCGGCTCGTCCGCGATGATGAGCTTGGGGTTGCACGCGAGCCCGATCGCGATCATCACGCGCTGGCGCATGCCGCCGGAGAACTGGTGCGGATACTGGTCGAGCCGGCGCTCGGCGTCGGGAATGCCGACCATTCGCAGCAGCTCGCCGGCGCGCTTGCGCGCCGCGGCCATGTCCATCCCGAGGTGGATCAAGAGCGGCTCCATGATCTGGAAGCCGATCGTCAGCACCGGGTTGAGCGAGGTCATCGGCTCCTGGAAGATCATCGAGATGTCGCGCCCGCGGATCTCGCGCATCTCGTCCTCGGAGAGCTTCAGGAGATCGCGGCCCTCGAACAGAATGCGTCCGCCGACGATGCGTCCGGCCGGCTTCGCGAGGAGCCGCATGATGGCGAGCGAGGAGACCGATTTGCCGCAGCCCGACTCGCCGACGAGCGCCACGACCTCGCCGGTCTTCACGGTATAGGAGATACCCTCGACCGCGCGCACGACGCCGCGCGTGGTGACGAAGTGAACGTGGAGATCCTGCACCTCGAGCAGATACGGGCTCGCGGGTGCGACAGGGCGCTCGGCGAGCGCCGCAGTGGTGTCGTTCATCCTCCTCCGGGAATTACAGCTTGTAGGGTCGAATGAGGCTATGGACCGACTGCTACGTTGTCAAGCCGTGGGTGTGCTGGTAGCGCCCCCTACGAAGCCAGCGCTGCTGCAAGTACTCGCGCGACATGGATCGCCTCGCGCTGCGCACCGTCCCTGATCTGGTGCCGGCAGCTCGTGCCGTCGGCGACGAGCAGCGTGTCCGCAGCGGCTTCGCGCACGCGCGGGAGCAGCGACAGCTCGGCCATGCGCATCGAGACGTCGTAGTGCCGCGCTTCGTAGCCGAAGCTCCCGGCCATGCCGCAGCAACTCGATTCGATGGTCTCGACTTCGAGCTCCGGCACGAGCTTGAGCGCCCGCTCGACATTCGACATCTCGCCGAATGCTTTCTGGTGGCAGTGGCCGTGCAGGAGCGCCTTCTTCTGCGGCAGCGCTTTGAATTCGAGCGTGAGCCGTCCCGCCTCACGCTCGCGCGTGAGAAACTCCTCGAACAGGAACGCGTTGAGATCGAGCTCGGCAGTCTCCGCGCCGGGCAGCATCGAAAGATACTCGTCACGCAGTCCGAGCACGCACGAGGGCTCCAGTCCCACGACGGGGATGCCGCGCTCGACGTAGGGGAGCAGCGTATCGAGCATGCGGCCGGCTTCGCGCTTCGCTTCGTCCACCAGGCCGCAGGCGAGGAACGTGCGCCCGCAGCAGAGCGGCCGGCCGCCCGCAGGCTGCGGCAGATGCACCGTGTACCCCGCGGCCTGGAGCACCGCGAGCGCCGCATGGGCGTTTTCCGGCTCGAACCAGCGGTTGAAAGTATCGACGAACAGCACGATGTCGCGCGCGCCGCGTCCGTGCACCGGCGCTTTCGGGTTGAAGGCGTCGCTGCGCCATTTCGGCAGCGCGCGCTTCGGTGCAAAGCCGAGCGCGGGCTTCAAGATCCCGGCCGCGGCGTTCGTCAGCGGTGCGAGCCGCGCCGCCCACGGCGCGTATCGGGGCAGGTAGCCGATGACGCGATCCTTGAGCGTTACGCCGTGGCGCTTCTTGTAGTGATACAGAAACTCCACTTTCATTTTCGCGACATCGACGCCGGTCGGGCACTCGCGCTTGCAGCCCTTGCACGAGACGCACAGGTCGAGCGTCTCGTACACGGCATCGGAGGTGAACGCGTCGGGGCCGAGCTGACCGGAGATCGCGAGCCGCAGCGTATTCGCGCGTCCGCGCGTCAAGTGCTGCTCGTCGCGCGTCGCGCGGTACGACGGACACATCGTGCCCGCGTCGAACTTTCGGCAGTGGCCGTTGTTGTTGCACATCTCGACGGCCTTGTCGAAGCCGCCCCACTCGCTCCAGTCGAGCACCGTGTCGATCTTCTGCGTCGCATAACCGGGCTTGAAGCGGAAGAGCGTGCGGTCGTCCTGCTTCGGCGGCCGCACGATCTTGCCGGGATTCATGAGCCCTTTCGGATCGAAGAGGCCCTTCACCTCTTCGAACGCGCGCGTGAGCTTGGGCCCGAAGAAGGGCGCGATCCATTCGGAGCGCGCGAGGCCGTCGCCGTGCTCGCCCGAATACGAGCCCTTGTAGCGCCTCACGAGCTCCGCCGCTTCCTCGGCGATCGCGCGCATCTTCGGCGCGCCGTCCTCGCGCATGTTGAGCACCGGACGCACGTGCAGGCAGCCGACGGAGGCGTGGGCGTACCACGTGCCGCGCGTGCCGTGCTTTTCGAAAACGCGCGTGAGGCTGTCGGTGTACTCCGCGAGATGCTCGAGCGGCACCGCGCAGTCTTCGATGAACGAGACGGGCTTACCGTCGCCCTTCATCGACATCATGATGTTGAGCCCGGCCTTGCGCACCTCCCACACGTCGCGCTGAAGCCGCGCATCGGTGATCTCGATCACGCCGCCCGGGAATCCAAGGTCGCCCATCAGCTCGACGAGCTGCTTCAAGCGCGAGTGCTGCTCGTCGCGATCGTCGCCCGCGAATTCGACCAGCAGGATCGCCTCGGGCGCGCCGCGGATGAACTGCGACACGATGTCGCGGAACGCGGGGTTCTCGCGCGCCAGTCCGATCATCGTCGCGTCCACCAGCTCGACCGCGACCGGTTTCAACTTCACGATGTGCTGCGGCGCTTCCATCGCCTTGTAGAAGCTCGGGAAATGGCACACGCCCAGCGTCTTGTGTCGGGGCAGCGGCGAGAGGTCGAGGTGAATCCGGCGCGAGAACGCGAGGGTGCCCTCCGAGCCGACAAGAAGGTGCGCCATATTGAAGGCTGCCGGCAACATCATGTCGAGGTTGTAGCCGCCGACGCGCCGCAGGAGCTTGGGATAGCGGTGCTCGATCTCCTCGGCCTCGCGGATCGCGATTGCGCGCACCTTGCCGACGAGCTCGCGGTAGCCGTGCAGCCCTTCGACGCGCGAAAGATCCTGCGGCACCTCGCCGAAGTGGAACGCCGAGCCGTCGGCCATCACGGCGTCCACCGCGCGCACGTTGTGCACCATGTTGCCGTAGCGGATCGAGCGCGACCCGCACGAATTGTTGCCGGTCATGCCGCCGATCGTCGCCTGTGCGCTCGTCGAGACATCGACCGGGTACCACAGGCCGTGCGGCTTGAGGTAGGCGTTCAACTGATCGAGCACGACGCCCGGCTGGACCACGACCCTACGCGTTTCCGCATCGAATTCGAGC